>VFQN01002554.1_pt1 | contig 27808 bp, 26 predicted proteins | sample 3512371 | NCBI WGS metagenome assembly VFQN01 (sample SAMN10412370, study PRJNA504923) | tailings metagenome | isolation source: Replicate 2 from Balatoc abandoned mine | place: Philippines: Itogon, Benguet | collected 2017-08-28
TTTTGTGGCAACTGCCTTCGTCACCCACCCTTGACCGAGCCCGCCAGCAGGCCGCGCACGAGATAACGCTGCAAGCTAAAGAAGACGATCAGAGGAACGACGATGGTGATGAAGGCGGACGCCGTAAGGATTTCCCAGTTGCCACCGCGCGAGCCCAGAAGGTTGACGAGACGCCCGGTCAGAACGAGCTCCTCGTTGCCCGCGCCGAGGAAGACCATGGCGACGAGCAGGTCGTTCCAGGTCCACAGGAACTGGAAGATGGCAAAGGACGCGAGTGCCGGGAAAGACAGCGGCAGGATGATCTTCACGAAGATATCGAAATCCGACGCACCGTCGACACGGGCCGATTCCATGATCTCGCGCGGCAGGCCGGCCATGTAGTTGCGCAGGAGATAGACCGCGAGCGGCAGGCCGAAGCCCATATGGGCGAGCCAGATACCGACATAGGTCTTCGCCGGCACGCCGAAGAAGGCGCCGACGCCGTTATAGAGCCGCAGCAGCGGGATCAACGACATCTGCAGCGGCACGACGAGCAGGCCGACGATGACAGCGATCAGGATCGCCCGGCCCGGAAAGGGCATCCAGGCGAGCGCATAGGCGCAGAAGGCGGCAACGAGGATCGGGATGATCGTTGCGGGGATCGCCACGGTGAGCGAATTGATGAAGGACCTGCCGATGCCCTCGGCATTCAGCACTTCGCGATAGTTGTCGAGGGTAAAGCGCGGAGGCGCGGAGGCGGTATAGAAGATGCGCTGGCCGCGCGTGCCCTCCATCTTCGTCGGCGAAACGATCTCGTAGCTGCCGTCCTCCTTGACGGTCAGCGTCTGGCCGTCGCCGATATCGGCGGCAGCGCCGGCCTCGAAGGCGGTCGGCTGCAAGGGGCGGAAGCCGAAGGCGGAGACCTTTGCGTCACTGCCTTCCAGCAAATTGCCGGATATGACGAACTTGCCGTCACGCTCGACCTGCGCCTCCGGGGCGGCAGCGCGGCCTGTCAGGTTCTGTGAGGAGGTGGAAAGCGCGGTCCACCAGCCGGAGACGGCGAGCTGGTCCTTGTCGCGCAGCGAGGAGATCAGGAGGCCTGCCGTCGGCAGGGTCCAGAGCGCGACGAGCAGAAGGACGGAAAGATGGACGGCGAAGACGAGCGGCGAACGGGACGAGGCGATCATCTCAGTGGCCCTCCATTTCCTTGGTGGCGTTGCGGATGTTCCAGATCATGATGGGTATGACCAGGATCATGATGACGACGGCAATGGACGCGCCGCGCCCGAAATCGCCGCCGCCGCGGAACATCCAGTCGAACATCAGGTTCGCCAGAACCTGCGTCTGCCATTGACCGTTGGTCATCGCGAGCACGATGTCGAAGACCTTCAGCACCAGGATGGTGATCGTCGTCCAGACAACGGCGATCGTGCCCCAGATCTGCGGCACCATGATCTTGAAGAAGATCTGGAAACCATTGGCACCGTCGATGACGGCCGCCTCGATCGTCTCCTCCGGAATGCCGCGCAGCGCCGCCGAGAGGATGACCATGGCAAAACCCGTCTGGATCCAGATCAGGATGACCATCAGAAAGAAGTTGTTCCAGAAGGGGATGGTCATCCACGCTTCGGGCGAGCCGCCCATGGCGACGACGATGGCATTGAGGATGCCGATCTGCTCGGAGCCTTCGGCGCGGTAGTCGTAGACGAATTTCCAGATGACGGCGGCACCGACGAAGGAGATCGCCATCGGCATGAAGATCAGCGTTTTCGCGATGTTGCCCCACCAGATGCGGTCGGTCAGCGCGGCGACGATCAGGCCGAAGAAGGTGGAGAGCGCCGGCACCACCAGCAGCCAGAGGAAATTGTTGAAGATCGACTGGCGGAACTCGCCGTCGTTGATCATCCAGGCGAAATTGCTGAAGCCGACGAACTGCTGGCCCGTGCGGTCATGGAAGGCGAGCCGGACGGACTCGAAGACGGGATAGACGAGGTAGATCGTCAGTGCGAAGAGCGCAGGCGCCATGAACAGCCAGGGCCGGATCGCATTGGTGATGCGCAGGTTCTTCGAAGCCTGCGCGCCCGTCAGCCCCTTGGAGGGAAACATCCTGTCGAGCAGGAAATTCGTCCCGAAGAAGTAGAGGACGCAGGCGAGAACGCCCCCGACCATCGTGAAGACGGCGAATAACAATTGCTGCACGGCAGTCCCTCCCCTGGAAAAGTCCCCTACGGCTTCTTTTCGTGCAGCGCGGCCTTCGCTTCAGGTGTTTGTTTGACGTCTTCCGAAGCCACATCGACTGTTCACGCGGCTTGGCCACCGCATGGTCCGGCTGCACGTTTGCATGCTCGGGAAAACCGGCCGGCGGCTGCCGGCCGGTTCGCCAGGATGTTACTTGATGGCGTCCCAGGCCTTCTGCACGCCGCCGGCGACATCGGCCGCGGACTTGCCGCCGACGAAATCGACCATACCGGTCCAGAATGCACCCGCGCCGATCTTGCCCGGCATCAGGTCCGAACCGTCGAAACGGAAGGTCGTCGAATTGAGCAGGATCTCGCCCTGCTTCTTCATCGGCGCATTGGCATAGGCCTCCTTGTTGGCGCTCTTGTAGGGCGTCAGGAAGCTGGTCTGCGCCATCCACAGTTCGTGCGCGATGGGCGTCTTCAGGAACTCGATGAACGCGCGGGCGGGCGGCGTGTCCTTGGTGATCATCGCGAGCGTGCCGGCGCCGAGCACGGGATTGCCGAGTTCCGGCTTGCTGGCATAGGGCGGCATGTAGAAGAAGTCCGCATCCTCGCCGACAACGGTGCCTTCCGGGAAGAAGGACGGGATGAACGACGCCTGATGGTGCAGGTAGCACTTCGGTGGCGAGGCGAAGAGGCCCTTCGGGCTGTCACGGAAGTCGGTGGAGGCGACCGCCGCCGCGCCGCCATCGACGAACTTGTCGTTCTTGGCGAACCAGCCGAATTCATCGAGCGCGCCGACCACCGAAGCATCGGTGAAGGGGATCTCGTTCTTTACCCACTTGTCGTAGGTTTCCGGGGAGGCGGTGCGCAACATCAGGTCTTCGACCCAGTCGGTCGCCGGCCAGCCGGTCGCGCCGCCGGAACCGAGACCGATGCACCAGGGCGTGCCGCCGTCGGCGACGATCTGCTCGGTCAGCGCCTTCAGGTCTTCCATGGTCTTCGGCACTTCATAGCCGGCATCTTCAAAATTTTCCGGCACGTACCAGACGAGGGATTTCACGTCGATCTTGTAGGGGAAGGCGAAGAGTGCGGCATTGCCGTCCTTGCCCTTGTAGGTCGAAAGATCGACCCAGGACTGGCCGGCGGCGTAATTGTCGAGCAGCCATTGCTTGGTCTCGTCGCCGAGCGGGGTCAGATAACCCTTGGAGGCAAGGTCGGCGATCAGGCCCGGCTGCGGCAGGATGGCGACGTCAGGCGGGCTGCCGGCCTGGGTGTCGATGACGATCTGCTGCTCGTAGTTTTCGGAAGAGGAATATTTGATCTCGACGCCCGTCGCCTCGGTGAAATATGCGTAGACGATCTTGAAAAGCGCTTCGTCCTCACCGCGCCAGGGGCCGAAAATGGTCAGCGTCTGACCCTTGAGGTCGTGGCCCTTCTTGAAATCCTCGAAACTCTGCCAATTGAACTTGGAATCCTCGCCCGGCTTGAATTTCAAGTCGGCCGCGGCGGCGCCGCCCGCCATCAAAAGAGCGAGCGCGGCCGTCATCAGCAATGTCTTTTTCACGAGATTTGCCTCCCATAGCAAACCCGCCCTCTCCCGGGGCGGGCATTCTCTAAAATACCCCAAAATTCAAAGCGCTTTGGATTTCCTTTCATCCCATTTCCTTCCGAGCTTCGTCAAGTACCCCTCAGAGGTTTGTGGACAAAAATGCGGGATTTAACGCAGTGCAGCGTAGTTTTGCGGCGCAAAAAGGCCAAATCCGCTTTTCCTAAATGATTTGCTGATGTTACATGCCAAAACGCTTTGGGACACATCCAGGGAACGAAAAGAGAAGACATCCAAAGCGCTTTTAATGTTTCAAGAAAGCTAAGCATGTGAATCTCAAGCAATTATCGCAGTTGCTGGGCCTCTCCCAGACAACCGTGAGCAGAGCATTGAACGGTTATCCGGAGGTCAATGCCGAGACACGCCAGCGCGTGCTCGACGCTGTCCGCGAGACTGGATACCGGCCGAACCGGGCGGCGCAACGGCTGGCAACGGGCCGGGCGGGCTCGATCGGCCTTGTCATGCCGACGGCCGACGGCATCGAATCCGACGTGCATTTCGGCGAATTCCTCGCCGGCCTCGGCGACGAGGCGGTCAAACACGACTTTCATTTCGTCATCAACCCGAGCCATCCGGAAGAAGAGGTCGCCACCTGCCGACGGCTGGTGGCGAGCGGCAATGTGGATGCGCTGTTCCTCGCCTATATGCGCGAGAAGGACCCGCGCATTGCCATGATGAAGACGTTGAAGACGCCCTTCGTCGTGCACGGTCGGTCGATCGGCGTGCCGACGGACTATCCCTATCTCGACATCGACAACACCGGCGCCTTCTACGATGCGACACGGCTGCTGGTGCAGCTCGGTCACCGGCATCTCGCGCTGATCAACGGACCGGATTATCTCGCCTTCTCGATCCGCCGCAAGAAAGGCACGGAGCGGGCGCTTGCCGAGCACGGCCTCACCTTGCGCGACGACTGCGTGCAGCATTCGCAAATGACGGACGAACACGGGTTTCGCGCCATGGAGCGCTTCCTCCAGCTTGAAGCGCCACCGACCGCGGTCCTGTGTTCCAGCACGGTCCTGGCGCTTGGCGCCGTCCGGGCGATTAACCAGGCAGGGCTGAAGCTCGGCGTAGACATTTCGCTCATCGCCCATGACGACGTGCTGCCCATGCTGAAGCCGGAGAATTTCATGGTGCCGCTGACGACGACCCGCTCGTCGCTGCGTGCCGCCGGCCAGCGCATCGCCCGCCGCCTCATCGCCGACATCCTGACGCTCGAGACGCTCCCACAGCAGGAGCTCTGGAAGACGGACCTCATCGTGCGCGCTTCGACAGGCCCGGCGCCGGCGGGGAAGTAGGCTTCTGAGGAGGGCACTGCGCCGGGCCCTGCCCCTCACCCGAACCCTCTCCCCCCAAGGCGGGGAGAGGGGACGCACCCCACGAATGACGAGCGGCTGAAGAAGGCGGCGCGGCACACTCCTTCTCCCCGCTTGCGGAGGGAAGGTGGCCGGCAGGCCGGATGAGGGGCCGCTCTGGACCGATGATGTTTCCGCTCAGAACTTCGGTGGCGTGCGCCCGGCCTTGCGATAGGCGGCAATGACCGTGTTGGCCATCAGCATGGCAATGGTCATCGGACCGACACCACCGGGAACCGGGGTGATGGCGCCGGCAACCTTGGCAACCTCATCGAAGGCGACGTCGCCGACGAGGCGGGACTTGCCCTCCCCCTTTTCCGGCGCGGCGATGCGGTTGATGCCGACATCGATGACGGTCGCGCCCGGCTTCACCCAGTCGGCCTTTACCATTTCCGGGCGGCCGACAGCAGCAACGAGGATATCGGCGTAGCGGCAGGCGCCCGCGAGATCCTTCGTGCGCGAATGGGCGGTTGTCACCGTCGCGTTTGCGGCGAGGAGCAGAGCGGACATCGGCTTGCCGAAGAGGTTCGAGCGGCCGATCACCACCGCGTTGAGGCCGGACAAGTCCTCGCCATGCGTGCGGCGTACGAAGACCATGGCGCCGGCCGGCGTGCAGGAGACGAGCCCTCCTTCGAGATCGCCCGTCGCGACCTTGCCGGCGTTGACGACGTGCAGGCCGTCAACATCCTTTTCCGGCTTGATCGACTGGATGATCGGCTCGGAATCGAGGTGCTTCGGCAGTGGCAGCTGGACCAGGATGCCATGGATGGTCTCGTCGGCGTTGAGCGTCTCGACGAGGCGGGCAAGCTCCTCCTGCGTGGTCTGCTCCGGCAGCGTATGCTGGATGGAGGTAAAGCCGCATTCCTTGGCCATGCGGCTCTTGGAAGAGACATAGGCGTGACTTGCCGGATCGTCGCCGACGATGATGACGGCAAGACCAGGCTTCACACCGGCATCCTTCTCCAGGGCAGCGGCAGCGGACTTCACGGTGTCAATCACGGAAGCGGCAACCTGCTTCCCATCGATAATGGTGGTCACATTTCTCTCCCTGGATGAAGTGCGCCCACTCTAGTGGGACGCCCGCGCGGCGGGATGGCCTCTTAACGCCCTATGCTGTCCAAAACGCATAATTTCAAGCATATCCTGCCGGAAAGCACAGATCCGGCCGACGAATGCGCTTTTTCCTGTCAGCAATGAAAGGCAGGACCGCGGCATGACGGAACCGCGCACAGCCATGCAGAAAGTCCTTTTTTGACGCAGATTGCGGGATTCTTTTTCTTGAAGCAGCCGGAGTAGGAAAACTCAAATGGTTGTTTTTCAAAGAATTTATCGGCAGCGTACCATCATGGTTAGCAATGCGTGAACACGGTCCGCCGCCTTTTCGGGAAATCCTTAAACGGCCTTTCAGGGGAACTTGCTAAATCGGCAGGCACCAATAGCAGCCTTGCGGGAACAGCATGACGCCCTATCCCACAGATCCCGTCGAACCCGCCGCTTTCGAGGTCATGACGACCTTGAAGACCGGCCGCTGCCCGCCTGCGGACGTTTCGAAAGGACCCTTGCCATGAACCTCGTGTCCGGCAACATCACCGCCTCGCAGCGGGATATTCTCGGCCTGCCGGTCTGCGATCTTGGCTGGGCGGAAGCCTTCGCCTTCGCGGAGGAGGTGGCGACCATGCCCTTCGGCCAAAGCGTCATCGCCTTCATCAATGCCGGCAATGCCAACCTGATGATGCGCGATCCCGAATACCGTTCCGTACTGGAGCGCCAGGTCGTGCTGCCCGACGGCGACGGCGTCGATATCGCCTCCATGGTGTTCCACGGCCGCAAGTTCCCGGCGAACCTGACAAGCATCGCCTTCGTTCCAGCGCTCCTCACCTATATTGCAAAACCGATGCGCGTTGCGCTGATCGGTGCACAATCCGAGACGCTGGTGCGCGCCGCAGACACCCTTCGCCAGCATACGCCCTGGCATGAGTTCCTGCCCATCGCCGATGGCCATTTCGACCAGGGCCAGTCGGATGCGATCATGGAGCGGGTGCGGGAGGCGAATGTCGACATCCTGCTCGTTTCCATGGGTAGCCCGGCGCAGGAGAAATGGATCGACCGGCATGTCGGCCCCGGCCATGCACGGCTGGTGCTCAGTCTCGGCCCGCTGTTCGATGCGCTCGCCGGCAACACCCCCGCGATCCCCGAGGCCGTTCGGCGGTTCCGGCTCGGCTGGTTCTACCGGCTGATGAAGGCGCCGTCGCGCCTACCCCAGCACAGGGCACAGGCTGCCTTCGCCTATCATGTGCTGCGCTACAAGCTGTCCGGCACAGTGATGGTACGGGACGACGGTCACACGGCAAAGGCCGGCTCGCTCTGAAGCGGCCGGCCAAACTCATACGAATGCATATATCCGCGCTAAGCGCCTGAAGCCTCTCCGGTTCCCTTCGGCCGGAATTGCCTTAGTGGCCGCCGCTCTTCTCCGCCGGTTTGCCGGCCGGAACTTCACCCTTGACGAGCGTCTGGCCACGCTTGGGCGCGGGGTCCTGCACGGATGCGGTGGTGATGTAGTCGATCTGCTCGACATAGACCTCGGCTATGACCTCCGCCCCGAAACGGCGGTTCAGCCCTTCCTTGACGATGCCGCGGAAGGCCTCGACGTCGAAGCTGCCAACCGTCGCAACGTCGATCATCTTCTTGCCGACGAGCAGCGTATAAAGCTCGTCGGTGATCATCTGCGGCAGGGGAACGGTCTGCTTGGCCGCCAGCTCCTTGTTCGCCTTGTAGGCAAGCTTGGTCAGCAGGTAGCCATTGACGCCGCCCTCCCCGATCACAGGCACCGTCGTCGTGTATCCGCTGACGAATTCCAGCGCCGCCTCGCGCTCGGCCGCGGCCGTGTCCACCTTGGGGGCCGAGGCCATCTTCAGCGAAAAATAGACCGAGGCGAGCGTGATGGCGAGAATCCAGACGCCGGTGCCGATGAGCTTGATCATGTGCCGTAACCCAGGCGGAACTGCTCCTGCGAATAGGTACCGTCCGCCTCGAGATCCTGCACGGCATTCTTCAGGATAGAGACGACTTCGCGCACGGCCTCCAGATGGGCGGAAACGCGCTGGGCGTTGGTGGCGAGCTTTTCACGCACCCGGCCGAGCTGACTGGAGAAGGTCTGCGGCACCTCGTCAGGGCGCACGTCGCGCGTCAGCATCGCCAGCTCATAGAGGCAGCGGCTCTTGTGGGCGTTCGAGGTTGGCAGATCGAAATCGGGATCACGACCGATATTGTCGTTCTCGTTGTCGATGATCGTTTCGAGCCGGCCGAGGACGGTGCGGATCCGCAGTTCGTTGGTTGCCTGTTCCATTTTGTTGTTCTCCGCTTAGATCTTCGTCTCGTGTTCCTTGATGCCCGGCGTCAGATCGGCAAAGGCTTGCCGCTGCAAGGCCTGCACCATGCCGGCTGCGACACGGTCGGTATTCTTGTCCTTCTCGGGCGAAGCCGCGCCGATGCCGCTGCTCTTGGCAAGGCTTTCGGCAATGCCGATGCCGCCGCCCTTGGCAAGCGCCTCGCCGAGCTGATCGGCCATCATGCCGCGCCACATTTCGCCGGCCGTGCCCTTGCCGTACATTTCCTCGCTGTCGGTCGGCAGCATGGACTTCACAAAATTCTGCAGCACCATCGATTCGAACTTGCGCATATGCTCCGGCACGGCCTTGCCGCCCACGGCGGACACGCCCTGTGCCGAATGGGCGCCGGCCGAATCCCGGTTGAGAATGCTGCCGACGGTGGCCTGGAAGCCGGCGCCGGCCTCGGCAAGGCTCGTCGCCTCGAAGGCGGCCTTGTTCGACTTCAGCCTGGCTTGCGCTTCCTGAACCTGGGTCGGGTCGGCAGCACGCACGACATCGAGCACCAGGTCGCTGGGGGGAGAAATTGCCACGTCCTTGAGCCTTTCAGGTGATCCTCGTGAGCCGAACCCGTCCTCATGGCGGTTCGCCGGCCTCTGACCGTTCAGGACATCAGATCCGCCCGCGCCGCACCTGCGGCTGCTTCGGCAAACCCCGTCATCGTCCTGATGCGACTATCGCTGCTCAACCTTACGGGAGGCTGGTGGCAGATGACGAAGTCGTGACGCGGCTGCAGAGTAAATCCATGTTGACGCAAGCTTGAAAAGGCCGCGAGAAATCGCCTGTCCTTACAGCGACTTATTCCAAAACCACCTAATCGTCATTGCCCTTGTAGGCGATGTGCTGGTCGATGAGGTCGTAGATCGAATTGTCGGCGGCCTCGCGCTCCTCGGCGCTGCGGGCTTCCTTGCGATGCTCTTCCATGCGGTCGCCTTTGGTGCGCTCGCGCACCACGCGCATCTCGTGCATCTGCTGCACATTGGCCAGCATCTGGTCCTGCTGCTGCAACTTGCTGTACTGGCCGGAATAGTGCCGCGAAAAGCCGCGATGGATCGGATCCAGCGAGTTGATGGCACCCGCGACGACCTCCATCGTCTCGCTGAGCTCCTCGCGCTGGCGCGTGGTGTTGGCAAGGTCGATCTCCGCCATCTTCTCCAGATGGCGCTGCACGCTGACGAGACGCTTCAGCTTGTCCGAGCGGTTCTGCGCCATCGCTATTCCCCCCGGAAGACCGGGGTGAAGCCGGCCGCAAAGATCTCGAGCAGAGAGGAGATGCCGAAGTAGAGCAGGAGCAGCCCCCCGGTGATGATGAAGGGCAGCGAGACGAAATAGATCGGGATCTGCGGCGCCAGCTTGTTGATGAGGCCGACGGCCACGTTGAAGACGAGACCGTAGAGGATGAAGGGGCTCGCGAGCCTCAGCATGATCATGAAGGTCTGGCTCAGCGTATCGGTGAGCGTGATCAGCGCGCCCTGCGGATTGAAGCCGGCACCGATCGGCATGACATTGTAGGATTCCACCAGCGCCCGCATGACGACATGATGGAAATCCAGCATGAAGAGCACCATCAGGCCGGCAAAGGAAAGCAGGTTCGTCAGCTGGTTTTCTGCCGTGTCCTCAAGCACATCGGGCGTCGGCGGCGCATTGAAGCCCATCATCATCGTCAATACCGTGCCGGCAAATTGCAGACCAAGCACATAGTAGCGGGCGATGAGGCCGATAACGGCGCCCGTCAGGGTCTCGAAGACGATCAGCGAGAGATAGCTGTCGAGCGAGCCCGACGTGCGGGGGTAGATCGTGTCCCACAGGATCGGCAGCACCGCCATGGAAACCGCCACCGCAAGGAACAGACGGATCTGTACGGTGAGGCGCGCGGAAGAGAAGCCCGGCAGCAGCATGAAGCACCCGCCGACACGGCAGAAGGCGGCGAACAGCGCCAGCACCGTGCCCTGCGGGTCCGTTATCATGAAATGGAGCCGAGGATCTTGATCTCGATGCCCTTGGCGAGCTCGACATGCGAGAGAACCGGCAATGTGGCGAAGAGGCGCTCGATGATCATGCGCACATAAGAGCGGGATTCGGGCGACGTGACCAGTACAAAGGGCGTGCCGCGATCGAGAAACTCGCGGATAACCCGGGTTGCCTGCTCGGAAAACTCCTCAAGCTGGCGCGGATCGATATCGAATTCGACGATTTCGCCCTTGGTGTCGCGCTTGAGCGCCTGGTGGAAGACCATGTCCCACTTGTTGCCGAGGCGCAGCACCGGCAACACGCCGTTCTCCGCAAGGTCGCCGCAGATCTGCTGCGACATGCGGATGCGCACGTGCTCGACGATCTGCTCGGTCTTGCGCACATGCGGGGCAAGCTCGGCGACCGCTTCCAGGATGAGATGCAGGTTGCGGATCGAGACGCGCTCGGCGAGCAGCAGCTTGAGGACGGCCTGAAGGCCGGAATAGGACATGTGCGACGAGCAGATCTCGTCCGCGAGCTTGCGGTATTCCGGATCCAGGCGCTCGATGAGCACCTTGACGTCCTTGTAGGACAGGAGCTGCGGCAGGTTGTTGCGGATGACTTCGGACAGGTGCGTGAGAACCACCGAGACGTTGTCGATCGGGTGGAAACCTTCACGGCGCAGGTCGTCTGCGAAGGTTTCAAGGATCGACACGGCCGGCATTCCGAAGGCGGGCTCGCGGATATCGTCACCCGGCACGCTCGGCTTGCGGCCGCCGCCGGTGACGACGAGGACTTCGCCGACGCGCACGATGTTGGATGCGATCGTCGTGCCATGGATTCGGATCTGATAGGACTTGTCGGGAATGGAGATGTCATCCGACACCTTGATTTCCGGCACGACGAAGCCGTACTGCCCAGCGAACTTCTTGCGCATCTTGCCGACGCGGAAGGCAAGCTCCTGATGCGCGCCGAGAAGGCGCGTGGAGACCTGCTTGCCGAGCAGAAGCTCGATTTCGGCAGTCTTCAGCACCGACTTGACCGAATCCTTCTCCTGGTCGCGGCTCTGCTGGACCTGCTGGGCCTCCTGCTCGCGCTTGACGCGGTTTTCCTCGGCAATGCGGCGCGGAATGATCCAGGCGCCGAAGGCCATGAGACCACCCAGTGCCATGAACGGGAAGAACGGCAGGCCCGGCATCAGCGCCAGCAGGATCATCAGGCCGGAGGCGACGAAGAGCGCGCGCGGATAACCGGACAGCTGGTTGACGACGGCCTGGTCGGTGGAGCCCGCCGTGCCGCCGCGCGAGACGATAAGGCCGGCGGCGAGCGAGACGATGAGGGCCGGGATCTGCGAGACAAGGCCGTCACCGACCGACAGCTTGACGAAGACGTCGGCGGCTTCGCCCAGCTCCATGCCGTGGCGGAAATAGCCGATGATGATGCCGCCGAAGACGTTGATGGCGGTGATGAGCAGGCCGGCAATGGCATCGCCGCGCACGAATTTCGAGGCACCATCCATCGAGCCGAAGAAGGAGCTTTCCTCTTCCAGTTCGCGGCGACGCAGCTGCGCCTGCTTCTCGTCGATGAGGCCGGCCGAAAGGTCGGCGTCGATCGACATCTGCTTGCCGGGAATGGCATCGAGGGTGAAGCGGGCGCCGACTTCCGCGATACGCGTCGCGCCCTTGGTGATGACGATGAAGTTCACCACGATGAGGATCATGAAGACGATGATACCGATGACGAAATCACCGGACATGACAAGGCTTGCAAAGCCGGCGATCACCCCGCCCGCGGCATCGTGTCCCTCGTTGCCATGCGAGAGGATGACGCGCGTCGTCGCGATGTTGAGCGCAAGGCGCACCATGGTCGCGATGAGGAGAACCGTCGGGAAGGATGAGAAGTCGAGCGGGCGCTGGATCCACAGCGCGACCATCAGAATCAGCACCGAGAAGGCGATGGAGAACGCCAGCCCGATGTCGATCATGAAGGCCGGGATCGGCAGGAAGAGGATCGACAGGATTGTCAGGATGCCGACGGCGAATGCGATATCGCGGCCGCTGGGGCTGACCTTCGGAAGGTTTATTGCCGGTACTTGCGCCATCTGAATGCGTCCCGTCTCGTCATGAGAGGCGGCGGCGCGTCACACGCGTCGCCCATTTCATCTCATGACCTACCCGGCGAAGCTTGCGCGAGGGTGGCAGGAGCGGACTAGAAGCCGCTTTCTATTCGGGAGAAGACGATGTTCGTGAAAATGGAGATCTGCGAGCCGATGAACGGGGCAGAGATGGCGATCGTCACGAAGATCGCCAGGATTTTCGGCACGAAGGTGAGGGTCATTTCCTGCACCTGGGTCAGCGCCTGCACGAAGGCAATGGCGACGCCGACGATCATAGCCGCAAGCACGGCCGGGCCGGAGGCCACGACCACCGTCCAGATGGCGGCTTGCGCTATATCGAGGGCGTCTGCCTCATTCACGTTTCGGGATCACTCGTCTTGGGTTCGCTGATCTTCACGCCGGGGCCGATGACGAGGGTCTTGCCCGAATCAAGTGTCGCGACGATGCCGTCATTGTATAGCGTGACTTCCTTGACCACGCCAGAAATCTTGCCGTCCTCGCTGGTAACGGTGCGACCGATGACGGAGTTGGCTTCCTGCAGCGAGGTGCGCTGCAGCAGGCTTTCCAGGTTCTTGTTCGTCTTGATGGTCTGCTCGACCTGGGAGAAGGTCGCAAGCTGCGCCATCTGCTGGGTCGCGTCCATCGGCTCGGTCGGATCCTGGTTCTTCATCTGCGCCACGAGCAGCTTCAGGAAGCTCTCGTAGTTGATGGTCGCCGACTTCTCGTCGGTGCCGGATTCGGCGCCGGTGACGGTCGGAGTGTAGGGCTTTTCTGCCGCCGATGCGGCGCCGACGGGCATTACCATGGTGCAATCTCCCTGCGGATCTGTTCGATCGTGGCCGGTGCCATTTCCTGGTTGTTGAGGATGCGATCCTCGATCGGGTAGAGCGCGCGGATCGCCTTCAGGGCTTCGAAGGCGCGGCCCTGCGTGACCAGCGCGTCGACGCGCTTGAGCTCCGCCAGCACTTCCTCGTTCTTGAAGCACGAGAGCAGCATGATCACCGACTTGCGGAACATGGCGACCGACTGTTCGGCGCCTTCCGGATTGATCAGCGACATCTGCGCGATGAAATAGAGCTGGCGAAGCGGCGTGGTCGCCTGTTCCGGCTGCAGGACGTGGTTTTCCAGAAGGAACGTGACATCGTTCAGGAACTCGATCGCGACCTTGCGATCGACCCTGAGAACTGCGCCGTTGACGAAAATGCGCTCACCAGACTTCAGCGATATACGCAGTGTACTTTTCATTTTATGCCATCCTTGATGATGGTGGTGATGTCGATGATGCCCTGGAAGTTCGAGGATTCGCGTTTGCGGATCTTCTCGATTTCCTTGAGTATCCAGATGGCGATGGAGATGAGGTTGGCTCGCAGCTCCGCTTCGAGCTGGTTTTCCGAATCTCCGAGATCTTCGATGAAGCGGATCCAGACGCGGCGCGTGAAGTAGATCGCCTCGATAGCCTCCCGGCTCTGGTTGCCGCCATCGCTGGCCATTGCCGCTTTCAGGAGCGCAATCGACCGGTCGAGGACCTGCCGTTCCCGATCTTTCGAGACGGCGACGCCTTCCTCCATGATCTCGGCATATGAAAACTGGTACATTCAGACATCCTTCATGTGTGTCCGTACCCTCTGGTTCATCAGAGGTAGTTCAGCAGGCTCAGGTTCTGGATCCTCGACGTGAGCGTGTAAGCGAGAGAAAGCTGCGATTCGAGTGTGGTGACGCGCGTCGCCGCTTCGTAGGTATCGATGCCTTCCATGTCCTTGATGCTGGTGCTCAGGATGGTGACCTGAGCATCGAGCGATGTATTGGCCTGGCTGACGCGTGCTTCGGAAATGCCGAGCTTCGAACGCTCGCCATCGATGCCGGAGATCGCGCGCCCCATGTAGTCGATCGCGGCATCGCTGACGGTCTTGCGGGCCTGTTCGCTGATGCCGAGCGACAGCATTTCCTGGCCGATGACGAGGCCGAGCGCCATGTAGCGCATGCCGTCGACATTGGTGTTGGTCGAGCTTTGCACCGTCTCGGCTGCGCTGATGCGGCTCTGCATGTTCTCGTCGGACGCATTCGACCAGTTCGTCTGCCAGTCCACCGGGTCCATGAAGCTGGTTTCAAGACTGTCGATGAAAGCCTGCATATCCGTCGCCGAAATGGCCGCGACGGCCGGATCGGTCTGCGGAAAGCCGAAATGCGCGGCAAACGCGGCATCGAAGGCGACCTTCGCATCCGAGGCCGGCGACGTTTCCAGATAGTCCTTCAGCGGCATCACGTCGGTATTGATGCCCGCGAAGAGATACTCGCCGCTGAACGAGGTGTTGGCAGCCGAGGTGAAGGTGGAAAGCGCGTTGCCGAGGTTTTCCTTGGCGAGATCCAGCTGGTCCTGCGAGGTGATGCCGGAAAGCGCAATCAGCACGCCCATCGCGTCGTTCGCCGCCGTCGACATCTGGCCGAGCGCCTCCTGCGAGGCGGCGAGGCGCTGCGTCGTCAGCGCGTTTGTGCTCTTCAGCGATTCCATGCGCTGGAGATCGCGGTGCAGGTTCAGCGTGCGTGTGGTCTTGGCACCCAGTACGGCGCCGACATCGGCATGACGGCCGGTGACCGTTTCTTCCTGGAGCTGCAACATCTCCTTCTGCGCGCTGGCCACGGTGAGCCGCATCGCATTTTGAAGGGACATGTTGGAAACAAAAGAAGTCTTCATAACTTACCCCGCCGCCTGGAGGAGAGAGGCGATCATCTCATCGACCGCCGCCACGAGTTTGGCCGACGCCTTGTAGGACTGCTCGAGATCGAGCAGCAGGGCCAGTTCCTCGTCGAGGCTGACGGCCGTGACGTTGAGAAGCGCTTCCTGAGTGCGACCGAGCAGGGCAGACTTGTCTCCACCCGCCGTCGTCGCCGCGCTGCGGATCTCTTCCAGCCAGCCGACCGAACTGCTGGAAAAGGAAAGCAAGGTCGTTGTCGTTTCGATGGACGCGTCCGGATCGAAGGACACCGGTGCCTCGAAGGCCGACGCATAGCCATTCAGAAGCTCGGAGAAACTGGCATTGTTGTCCGTGTTGTAGACGGCGTTGATCCCGTCCCGCAGCTTTGTCGGGTTTCCGCCTTCGCTGGAGATGACATCGGGATTGACCCTGATGACCGCAGCAAGACCCGGATCCGTAACAGCGGGCAGGCCGTTGCTGATGAAGAGCCCCTCGACCCCGCCTTCGGAAAACACCTCGATCGCACCGCGCGCGATCTCGTCGAGTTGCTTCTGGAAGGTCGGCGCGACGTAGTCGCGAACCTGCAGCAGGGCGGCGATCGACCCTTGTGCGCTGGTGTTGCCGCCGGCGCCCGCCTGGACCGGCACCCCGTCGATGAGGACCTGGTTGCCGTCGACGGCCGCGGTGAAGGTGGTCGTGGGCAGGAAGCTCACGGTGCGCGGCACCGTTTCGAACAGGACCGTGCCGTCGCTGGTATAGAGCGCAAGGTCGTTGTTCGTGCGGTTGACTGTCGTAACACCGATGAGACCCGAGATTTCGGTCAGCAGCTTGTCGCGCTGGTCGAGCGCGTCGTTGACATCGGTGCCGGCAGCCGTGCCCTGACGGACCTTGTCATTGTAGGTCTTGAATTCCGTGAGCAGGCGGTTGAGTTCCACCACCGCCGTATCGATGTCGGCATCCGCCTCCGCCCGCAGCTTCTGCAGGGCGTTCGACGTGCTGTTCAGCGCATTGGCGACGTCGATCGCATCCGACACCACCGTCTCGGCGAGCGAGACTTCGCTCGGCTTGTCGGCAAAGGTCTGGAGATTGTCGCGCAGTTTCGCCAGATAGGTGGAGGGGGCGAGTTCGTAGTCCTCGCCGCCCATCATCATCTTCATCTGCGTGAGACCGGCCAGGAGTGTTTCCTGGCCGCTCGACTTGGAGATCGAAAGCAGGTTCTGCTTCAGCAGCGCCTCGTTCTGGGCACGCTGCGTTTCCACCACGGTGGCACCGGAGGACGCCGTGGCGAGGATCGCCGCGCGGCGCGCGTAGTTCGGGTTGCTTGCATTGGCAATGTTCTTCGACGCGACGGCCGATTGCAGGCCTACGTTGGAGAAACTGGACTGAGCAGTCTTCATTGCTGCTGAAAGCGACATCGGATCTACCTAACTCTCGAATGCACGCGCGGCGTCATGCCGGCTTATCTCTTCAGATTGACGAGGACTTCCATCAGCTCGGAACCGGTCTGGAAGACCTTCGAGTTGGCCGTGTAGTTGCGCTGCGACTCGATCATGCTCGTCAGCTCTTCGGCGATGTCGACGTTGGAGTCTTCCAGCGCGCCGGAGATGATGGTGCCGTAGCCGCCATTGCCGGCGTAACCCATGACGACGACGCCCGAATCGCTGCTCTGCGAGTAGACGTTGCCCGGCAGCGGCTTGAGGTTGTCCGGGCTCTGCACGTTCGCCATCGCGATACGGTACTTCGGCGCAAGGTCACCGTTCTCGTATTTCAGGTAGACGATGCCGTCGTCGCTGATCTCGTAGCCGGCAACGCCGCTCGGGCCGATACCGTCGATGTCGCCCTTGGCCGCGAAGTCCGCCGCAAGCTGCGTGCTGCCGCCGGTGGCGCCGCCGATGGAGATTTCCAACGGGTTGAGCACGCCGCCGCCGATGGTCGTGGGACCGGCGAGCGTGATGTCCGTCGGCGAGACGAGCTTGCCGTTCGTGTCGAAGGTCAGGGTCGTCGCGGCCAGGAGCGGCGTGACCGTGCCGCTGTCCGGATCGGTGTAGCTGACTTCCAGGCTCCACTCGTTCGGCGTACCGGTGGTGGAATACTTGAAGTCGAGCTTGCGCGTGTTGCCGAGGCTGTCATAGGCGACGAGCGAGGTGGTCTTGGAGAAGGGATCCTCGGCATTCGACGGCAGGTTGGTGTGCAGGTAGCCCTTTTCGGACGCCTTCACGTTCAGTTCGCCGGATGCAAGGTTGATCTGCTCGAGACCGGCAAAGCCGTTGATGACGATCGTCGGATCTTCGGTCGAGGAATAGGGGTAACCCATCAGCGTGAAGCCGGACGAGTTCTTCAGCGTACCGTCGTTCATCGGCGTGAAGGCGCCGGCGCGCGTCATGTATTCGACGCCGTCGGAACCCTGGACGATGAAGAAGCCCTTGCCGTTGATGGCAAGGTCGGTCGCCGAGGTCGTGTAGGTGAAGGTGCCCTGTGCGGAGATGGAGTACCGCACGTCCGTGTTGACGCCACCGGAATTGTAGGCACCGCCAGTGGAGGGCAGGATAAGGGAGGAGAACTGGGTTCCGGCCTTCTTGTAGCCGGTCGTGTTCGCGTTGGCGATGTTGTCGGCAACGGTGCTCAGGCGGTTCGCCTGTGCGTTCATGCCGGAAACACCCGTTCTCATCGTACCGTAGAGGCTCATGTCATTTCCCCGTTCGTCTCGTCACTACGACCCTATGGGACGGGCCTTGCGTGAAGCTGGCTGCCGGGGTCCGCCTTCCCCGCCAGCCGGCAATGTCGTGTCAGCTCTGCCAGTCGATGCAGTAGCCAAGGAAGCGCTTGGAATCGATCGGGTCGAAACCGAGCTTCTTGCGCAGCTTTTTCCGCAGCTTGCTGATGTGGCTCTCGACCACGTTCTCCTCGACGTCCTCGTCGAAGATGCCGTAGATCGCGTTGAAGATCTGGGTCTTGGAAAGCCGGCGGCCGCGGTTGGCGACCAAGTATTCGAGGATGCGGCGCTCACGGCGCGGAAGGGGGAAGACGTCCCCGGTGATTTCGGGATCGCGGCCATCGGAGAAGACGCGGATCGGACCGATATCGGTGTAGTTGGACAACGCCTTCAGGCGGCGCCGGATGGCCGCCGCACGGGCCAGGATTTCACGCGGATGAACCGGCTTGCGCACGACATCGTCGACGCCGCTGTCGAACAGCGCAAGGGTGGTTTCCAGGGAGGGCGTGTCGCTGACCGCGATCACGGGGGCCTGCGAGCGATCACGGATCGCGCGCGGCAGCTCCATGGAGAGCTGGCCCTGGCCGATCAGGAATGCCTCAACCGCATCGATATCCGAATCGGCAGCGGTATTCACCCACTCGCCGAACTCACGGGGATCGAACCCCGTCGAGGGCACGCCCTCGCGACCAAAAAGAGAAGTATAGCCGTCTTTAACGAGCTCGCGCTCATCAACCACTACGATCATTCGTCCGCCTCCGAATCAGTGTGGTGCCTCGTTCAGGCAGTGGTACGAATCGGGCGAATCACCGGCAACTAGAGGAAGTGACTGGGTGGAATTAACAGTTGATTAAGAATTGCGTGCCGATTTGGTCTATATATAGTAGGTTAATTCGGATTTTGCCACAATTTTACGGTGGAAAAGTTAACAAAGGTTAACGCTTCGCCTTGTCATCCCAAAACAGGGCGCATTCCTGCCACAATACGGCACAGGCCCCATCAAGGTCGAAATCTCAACTTTTAATAGAATTACTGACAGAACTGTTTCGCGTTCGCCGTCCAGCTTCCATAGCCCGTCGCGACCAGGTTTGCGATCACCCGACAGACGTAGCGCTTCTGCGCGGGGTCATTGTTGGGACCGGCGTGATAGCGCGCCACGGCCATCGTCCAGGTCTCGTGCCGGGCGTGCAACCGCGCGAGGAATGCCGCCGCATACTCGACATTCTTGCGCGGGTCGAACATTTCCGCAGGCGAGGAAAACTGCTCGCCGTGGAAGTAGTGGTTGATCTGCATGCAGCCGAGATCGATCAGCTTGGCGCCGCGCGCCCGTGCCGCCTCGAAGGCCTGCAGGGCGTCCTGCCGGTCGCGGCCGAAGAAGGCCTTGCCTTCGATGTTCATGGCATAGGGTTGCAGCGAGCCCTTCCGGCCGGTCTCGGTGAGACCGACGGAATAGAGGATGCCGGCGGGGATGTCGTATTTCGCGGCCGCGGCCAGGATTTCCCGCTCGCACGCCCCGACGGAGGCTTCCGCGTCAGAGATAGACACCACCAGAGCGCTGAGGCTGGCCGCCAGCAAGGCCAGGAGCGTTGTCCGACGTGGTGCCTTCATGGGATGCTCCCTCGTGTGAAAAATTGCCTGCGCCCTCTCCATTGCCCCCCTGACGGCCATTGCCGCCCTCGCGGGCCTGCGGCTGGTTGGAGAACTGCTGTTGCTGCTGGCTCTGGCTGTCACCCTGCTGCGCATTCGAACTCCTGTCGGCCGGCGCGAGCTGGACGTTGACCTGATCGACGGCAAAGCCCTGCCCGCGCAATGCGCGCACGATGGCGTCCTGATCGTCGGTGAGCTGGCGATAGGCCTCGCCCGTCTCCACCTGCAGCGAGACGACGAGATCGTCGCCATGCAGGCGCAGCGTCGCCGTGACGAGACCGAGCTCGATTGGATGCATCTGGATCTTCAGCGTGTTGACGACCTTGCCGGTCGCTGCGGCCTCCGAGTGGCTGAGCCCGCCGGTGGCGCTCAGCGACGCCGCCCATTGCGGGTCCTGCGAAATCGCCGTCGTCACGGCAGCCGCGTTGCCGGCCTGAGCAAGACCGATATAGCGGCGCGCATCGACCACGGTCACCGTCTCACCCTTCGGCCCGGTCGGGGTGGCATCCCGGAAGGTCGCACGATCGCCCTTGTCGGAAAGACTCATGTCGAGGTCCCGTCCCTTGCCATCGGCACGGATCAACCGGAAGAGCTGATCGGTATCGGACTGCGGCACCTCGCCGGCATCTGCCACGTGGGCTCCGTCGGCCTTGGCAGCAGCGTCGGCATGGGCATCGACCTTGGCCGATCCCTTGCCACCCGTCTGTGCTTTTCCATCCGCCCCGGCGCCCGGAACGCCAGCCTTGGCGGCCGCCTCCAGCGACACTGCATTCGGCGCGGCCAGCATTTCGAGAAGATTGCCGACATCCGTCCCGACTTTCGGCGCAGCCTCCTGCGTTCCGTCCGCCGCCGCAGCGTCCGCGTCCACGGCCGCCTCCTCATCAAGGTGCGCGGCGGTCTTGCCATCACGCAGTTCGCCCTGTGTCTTGCGTCCCTGTCGGCTCGCCGCCTCCAGCAAGGCAGCCGCCTTCTCGTCGAAAGGCCTGCTGTCCGCGTCGACGGCATCCACCGCATGCTTGCCGGCGGCATCCGCCGATGCCGCCGCATCACGGCGCCCGAGCTTTACACGGGTCTGATCCGTTTCTCCGCCGTCCTGCTCACCGCGGACGGCTGCACCGGAAATCGACAACCGCGCGCCCTTGCGCCCGCCGTCGCCTTCGCGCCCCGAAAGGCTGGCGATCGCACTGGCGAAACCGCCCTCTTCCGAAGCGCCGGCGGTTTGACCGTGGCTGGCCTTGCTCTTCCCGGGTGCCTGTCCCTGCACGACGCCCAGAACTCCACTACCGATGGTGCTCAACTGCCTTCTCCTTTCAAGAGCGCGTCGATTTCGTCGAGCTTGGACCTGCCGCCCGAGACGAATGTATCGAAGGCCGGGTCGATGCCGGCGCTTTCTGGCTGCTCTTTCTTTTCCTGTTCCGGCTCGACCGCAGCGGCGACCGGCGTCTCTTCGCCACCCGCCCGCGGATCCATCGCCCGGTCTGCCAACTCGGCTTCGCTCAGTCCATCGGACGAGGCGTCCTCGGCCTGCTGCACGGGCTTGGCGAGGTCCGTCTCGGTCTGCGTCTCCGCCGCCACGGATACCGCCGGTTCGCGCAAGACCTCCTCGGCCACCGCGCGGGCCGCCGCCTTCAAGGCGCGGTCCTTGGTCGACAGTTTGTCGTCGGGAATTGCGATGATCGATTCCATCGCCTCCGCAACATCCCCTGATGGCACCGAGGCAAGGCCCGAATAGAGGTCTGCCAGCACCTTCGGCACGCTCTCCCCGTCGCCGGACAGCACCTGAGCCCGCTCGGCGGCAAGCGAAGCAAGCTTGTTCTTGCCCGAGATCGCCGCAAGGCGCGCCATACGCAGATAGACCTCGCGCTGGCGCGGTACGTCCATGAAGGAGAGGATTTCAAGGATGTCGTCCTCCTTGATCGCCTCGAAGTGATCGACCGCCAGTTTTACGAAGAGATCCGCGAACTGGCTGGCATAGGGCGAGCGCAGGTAGCGCCGTGCGTAGCGGTTGGCATAGGCCATGCTCTTGTCGATCCAGCCCGCCTCGCTGGCGATATAGATCGAGCGGCGCAGCGCCGCCTCCTCGACGATCGTGCCGGGGGCAACGAGCCGCGCCCAGTCGAAATAGGTAAGCGCGAGTGCCGGGTCCTTGCGCATGACCGAATTGGCCGACACCAGCGCCAGATAGGGGCCGACGCGCGAGCGCTTGTATTCCGGGAAGATTTCCGCGAGCGACTTGACGCTCTGGGTGCCACGGCCGCTGAGGTAGCTGCGCAGGGCATCGGTCAGGCGGGAATCGAAGTGCCCGTCGACATCCTTCTTGATGAGCACTTCCAGCGTCTCGGGGTTGCCGCCGCTCATCGCATAGACGAGCGCGGCATCCACGTTGCGCGGATCGTCGAAGAGCGCGGATTCCCCCGTGCGCAGGCGCTCATCGATGGTGCTCAAAAGGAAACGCTGCATCTCCATTGCCGAGTGATCGCCAAGCGCCACCGTGTCCTGCACATATTGCAGAGAGCGGATCATCTTGTAGGGCGCAAGATCGTCGAGGTCTTCGGCGCGCGCGGATGCGACGGCAGGGAGCGCCGCGCACAAGACCGTACCTGTCAGGAGAAAGCGCCGCAAGAAACCCATGGCGTCAACCGCCCTCGGCCTGGATGAGGATTTCGATACGGCGGTTGGCATCGGCCATCGGATCGGCCGGAACCTTCAGCCGCCGATCGGCAAAGCCGGTCACCTGGCTCACGCGCTTCTCCTCAAGGCCGCCGCGCACCAGCATGTAGTAGGCGCTTTGCGCACGATCCATGGAAAGCTTCCAGTTGTCGTTCTTGCCACCGGCGAAGGGACGCGCATCGGTATGGCCACGGATGGCAATGGCGCCCGGCCGGCCCTCGAGGACCTTGCCGATCTTCTCCATCGCCAGCACCATTTCGCGCTTGGGAACGGCCGAACCGACATTGAACATCGGCGTGTCGAGCTGGTCGGTGAGGCTGACGAGCAACCCACCCTCGGCCGGCGTCACGCTGAGCCCCTCGGCCAGCTTGCCAAGCGTGCCGATCTGCTCCGCCAGCTGTTTCTTCAGTTCGTCAGCCTTCTTTTCCTCGGCGGTCTTCTTCTCGTCTTCCTTGGCCTTGGCAGCCTCGGCAACGGCCTTTTCCGCTTCGGCCTTCGCGGCAGCAGCCTTCTCCGCCTCTTCCTTGGCGAGGGCTTCCTTCACGGTGTCGTCGCTCGCGGCCGCCATCTGCTGGCCGGTCTTGCCCTCGCTGCCGGCGTCCGTCGCCTGCGAGATCTCCACCTGCTGGGTCCAGAAATCAGGGTCGAACGGATCGCGATAGGCTTCGCCGCCATTGGCGCCGGTCGCCGGGCCGGACGTGGCCGCCCCGCCCTCGCCCTTGGCGCTGACATTGGCCTGCTGGCCGACTTCCTGTGCGATCTCCGACAGGACGGAATAGGGGTTTTCGAAGAAGTTGGCCTCGGAATACTTCGCTTCCTCGCCGGCCGTCGTCTTCTCGTCCTTGCCGCTTTCCGCGCCGTTGCCGCTCGCCTGCTGCTGGCCCTGCTCCTTGGATTTGTCCTGCGTCGCCTCGCCTTCAGCACTGTTGGCGGGCTTCTTCACCGATTTGTCGGCCGGCTTGTCGTCGGTCAGCTTGATCGGGTTGAAATAGGAGGCGACCGAGGCCTGCGTCTTCTCGTTTGCGGCATTGACGAGCCACATCACGAGGAAGAAGGCCATCATCGCGGTCATAAAGTCGGCATAGGCGATCTTCCAGGCGGCCGAATGGTGGTCGCCCTCATGATCGCCATGGCGTTTGACGATAATGATCTCGTTCTTGCCGTGGTGGTGATTTTCGCCTTCGCTCATGCAAGCACCTTGCGTACGGTGTCAGCCCAGGCCGCCAGCCGCGTTACCAGGACGGTTTCGCCGAACTCCACCGTCAAATCGACATCCTGCATCTCGACATGCCGGAAGACCGGCGCGGGTTCATCGAAATGCGATTCCAGTTGCTGGAAGAGGTTTGCCGGCCCCTTCACGGTTATCGTCATGCCTTCGTCGCCCTGCAGGCCCTCGGTGATCATGCGGGCGAGATCGGCGACAGCCCCTCTTGCCAGCACGTCGTTCATCACCGGCGCCAGAACCTCGGCCGTATCGGCGGCGACGCGTTCGGCCACCTCGCCCGTCAGCGTGGAAAACCGCTCTGCAAGGGCACGGGCGTAATCCTTCTCGTAGCGCGCCTTCAGACTGTCGAGTTCAGCCTGGTGCGCCTCCTTGAGGGCTGTGATCTCGGCATCATGCTTGCTGCGAAGCTCTGTTTCGGCTTCCGCCTTGCCATCCGCAAAGGCCTCGGCGCGTTCGGCGGCCAGGTCCACCGGCGGCTCGGCCGGCGGCATGGCAAACGCCTGTGCCGCAACGCCGCCCCCCTCGTCGCCAAAGGACGGCGGCTGGAAGGTGGGCATCTTGGGGCGCGGCGGCGCGCCGAAATCCTTGAGGTAACGGGCGAGCTGCACGCTCATCGCGCATCCTCCCGTCCTGCCGCGTGCCGGACGAACGCAGGAACGGCCCGGCGGGAACCCCGCGGACCGTTTTGACGCTCGCTCTCGAAAACACTGGAACCTGACACCACCGCTGACCTGTCTCCTAGGACACGCACCTTCCGCAAGACGCAAGGCACACAATCTTCCTGATCGTGCCACCGAGCCTAGGGCTCCAAACTTGTGCGAGGATGAAGATGAAAGGTGTTGGGCCGCGCCAGGGCAAATAGCGCGGCCCAACCGCCCGCCTCGGCCGATGACCAACGGCCAGGGCGGAAGAGAAGAATTCACTGCCCTTACTGGCGGAAGAGCTGGAGGATGTTTTCCGCGCTCGAATTGGCGATCGACAGCGACTGGATGCCGAGCTGCTGCTGCGTCTGCAGCGCCTTCAGGCGGGTCGATTCCTCGTTCATGTCCGCATCGACAAGGCGGCCGATGCCCTTGTCGATCACGTCATTGAGGCTGCCGACGAAGCTCTCCTGCATCTCGATGCGGCTGCTGATGGCGCCGAGCGTGGACGCCGCGTTCGTGAGGTCCTTGAGAATATCGTCGACCACGCTGATCATGTCGTCGAGATCGGCATAGTCGGTGTTGCCGTCGATCTCGATGGGATCCCCGGAGGCCACCGGATCCGATGCGATCAGATAGTATTCCCGGGCGGTGCCCGTCGGATCGTCCACCAGTTCATCGGCGTCGATGGGCCGGGTGAGGTAACCCCGCGTGGGGTCCTGCACGTCGATCAGCACGGAGTTCTGGGTGTCGAAATCGAGCGTGGCGACCTTGACGTTGCCGCTCGCGGTTCGAACGAAGGAGGCGACGACGGATTTGACGCCGAGCGGATCCGTGCCGGAATTGTAGAGCCAGTTCTCACCGGAGAAGGAGGCCGACTGGGCGGCCGAGACGAGCTGGTTCTTCAGCTCCTTCAGTTCGTCATTGATCTTGTTCTTGTCAACGCCCGGCTCGCGGGCGGCCACCAGCTTGGCCTTGATCTCGCTCATCACCTCGATGACGTTCTCGAGCGCCGTATAGGCGGTATCGACCTTGGCAGCACCGAGGCCGAGAGCGTCGGCGACGGTCGAGATGGCGCGATTGTCGGAACGCATCGTCGTCGCGATCGACCAGTAGGCGGCATTGTCGGCGGCGGTTTCGACGCGCATGCCTGACGAAACGCGGCCCTGGGTGGTTTCAAGTCCGTTGTCGATGGAACGAAGGGTCTGCAGCGCCGCCATGGCGGCGGAGTTGGTCAATATGCTGGTCATTGGCACTTGCCCTGAAAAGGAATTGTCGGGGACATGCCGGAGTGAGGCGGGGACCGGTAACGACGAAGGGCTTCATGCATCCGGCGCCGCTCGTTTGCCCTGGGCGCCAGTTCGTCGTTCTTAACAAAGGGTTAATGCTGAATGGTTAACAAATGGTTAACGCGGGAGATGCAACAGCAGAAAGATGAAAATACAGTTTATTTCCCAAAGCCAGTTTTCGCCGTTTTTGAAGAAAGGCGACGCTACGGGGCTCCTTCCCCCATCGTCCTTTCACGAGGCGCCGTGCCGTCCCCGGACACGCCGCACTACAACCAGCACGCTTCCACGCCGAGGGCCTGCCTATCGGGGGATGGGGCAAGGTGGGATACAACCTGCGCTGCGCGCCTGTTAACCCAAAATTAAAAGCTGCCGATTAGAACTTAACGTGGTCGAAAAGGGCTGGCTGGGGCAATTTTTCTGCCCGGCTCGGTCTGCCCTGAAAAAGCATAGCCAATGGATGGCGTTTGCGACCGATGGCGTAGGGATCGGGGCTGCCATCAGCCCCGCGCATGATGCCCTTCCAATGCGCTGGCTCGTTCGAGCCATGTTTCATGTGACATTGTTTTCGTCCAACCGGACGTCCGGACCGTTAGCGCCGAAGATGGCGCTCGACCGAGCGGTATACGGCGGGTGCTTTGCGCGCCTGGGGACCCGAGGAGAAGATCGAACCTCTTCCCGCACGGTCGGTGGAACGAAAACGACGTTTGTCATCCGCTAACACAAGGGCGCGCGTCCATGACTTCGATTATCACCAATCTGACTCCCAGCCAGATCCGGAACCTTTCCACGAATGCGATCCAGCTCCTCAACACCGAGGACGTTGCGGCACTGACCTCCGAAAAGGTCGCGGCGCTCAGCGCTGCCCAGCTCAACGCCTTCACGTCGACGAGCCTGCTTTCCTTCACCTCGGACCAGATCGGCTCGATCGCCGTCAAGTCCATCGCCGGCCTCAGCGCCGCGCAGATCTCGTCGCTGACCTCCGGCCATATTACGGGCCTCAAGGCCACCCAGGCCGCGGCCCTCACCAGCGCGCAGGTCGCGACCTTCACCACGGACGAAATCGCCGTGCTGAACTCCTCGCAGATCGCAGCCCTCGGCTACCAGGTCCTTTCCACCATCGATTCCGCGGAAATCGCGCTCTTCACCACCGATGAGCTCGGCGCCATCAACGTCAAGGCAATCGCCGGCATCACCACAGCCGCCCTCGCCGGCATCGCGACGGCGAGCATCGCCGCCCTCGGTACCGCACAGATCGCCGTCCTCTCCAGCGGCCAGCTCAACGCCCTCTCCACCGGCCAGCTCGGCGCCCTCACCACCGGCCAGCTCGCCGGCCTGACGGCAAAGCAGGTTGGCACGCTCTCCTCGACGCAGATCGCCGCTCTCAGCACCGCCCAGATCGCATCGCTCTCCAGCGCGCAGATCAGCGCCTTCACCAGCGGCCAGGCTGCAGCCCTGTCGACGGGCCAGATCGCCGCCCTCACCTCCACGCAGGTCGCCGGCCTCAGCGGTGCGGCAGTCAAGACCCTCGATTCGGCGGAGCTTGCCCTCTTCAGCACGGACGAACTGGCAGCCATCAACGTCAAGGCCTTCGCCAGCCTCGACGCCGCCGCCCTCGCCGGCATCGCATCGGGCAGCATCGCCAGCCTGAACAGCGCGCATGTCGCCGCCCTGACCAGCGGGCAGGCTGCAGCCCTGTCGACGGCCCAGATCGCCGCCCTGACCAGCTCGCAGGTCGCAGCGCTCAGCGCCGCCGCCCTGAAGACCATCGATTCGGCGGAACTGGCCCTGTTCAGCACGGATGAACTGGCCGCCATCGGCGCGAAGGCCATTGCCGGCCTCGACACCGGTGCCCTTGCCGGCATCACGACCGCTGCCGTCGGCGCCCTCGGCACCGGCCAGATCGCAGCCCTCTCCAGCGCTCAGCTCAACGCCCTGTCCACCGGCCAGGTCGCCGCCCTCGGCACAAGCCAGCTTGCCGGCCTGAGCGCCAAGCAGATCGCGACAGTCAACAGCTCGCAGATCGCAGCGCTCAGCACCGGCCAGATCGCCGGCCTGTCGAGCGGCCAGATCGGCGCCCTGACCAGCGGCCAGGCAGCAGCTCTGTCGACGGGCCAGATTGCAGCCCTCACCAGCTCGCAGGCTGCAGCGCTCAGCGCCGCGACCCTGAAGACCATCGACTCGGCGGAACTCGCGCTGTTCAGCACGGATGAGCTGGCCGCCATCAACGTCAAGGCCCTTGCCGGCCTCGAAACCTCGGCCCTCGCCGGTATCACGACGGCCGCCATCGCAGCCCTCGACAGCAAGCAGGTCGGTGCCCTCACCAGCACCCAGCTGAATGCCCTGTCGACCGGCCAG
>VFQN01002555.1_pt1 | contig 27802 bp, 29 predicted proteins | sample 3512371 | NCBI WGS metagenome assembly VFQN01 (sample SAMN10412370, study PRJNA504923) | tailings metagenome | isolation source: Replicate 2 from Balatoc abandoned mine | place: Philippines: Itogon, Benguet | collected 2017-08-28
TAAAACGTACAAAAGTCTAAATTTTACCTAAAGTTACACATATAATAGGAAAAAAAATCGCGGGTTGTTTTTTTTTTTTTATATATAAAAAACGATGTTATCAATTTTTAATAATGCAAAAAATGTTGTTGTTGAAGATAATTTTGGTCATTTAATCAAAATGTTAGAAACTGATGGAAATCATTGCATCAAAAGAAGATCTAAACCTTTTATGAAGATGCTGGTCTGTGTTATTTCAATTGCAGGATGGTGTTGCTTAAAGTCTCTGCTTAGCTACAGTGACTTCTGGTGGAATTAGTTTCATTTTTACGCGGGGTTAAGGGTTTGTTTTGAATTTAGAACGTGGACTCTGTTTGGTGTTGTTGTTCTTGGTGATGATAAATCAAATAGTCTGAGATATTGGTTGTACGTACTGCCGTGTGCTTGATGTTCCGACTGGGTTTAATTTATTAGGTCGAGTTGTTAGATGCATTGTGGTACTCAATCGATGGTTTAGGTTGATTTAGAAGATATGGATTACAGCACCTGTTTGAAGTAAAAGCACCTGGGTGTTATTTAAACGACAACCTGTCCGAGGAACTATTGGAAACTGTATAAAAGCAATTGATATTCTTTTTACCAATTGGGTCGTGGGTCAACGTGAATTAATTAATTGGTGATCGTCAAACTGGGTAAAACTGCAATAGGTATTGATTGCAATTATTAATCAAGCACGTTTGGAATGTAAGAAAATACTGACGCACCTGTTTATTGTATTTATGGTTGCTGTTGTCAACGACAGTCATCTGTTTTAGAGTTAAAAAAAATTCTAGGAACGTTATAATGCTTTAGATAATACCATTATTGTATCTGCTAACAGCTGCTGTAAGTTCCTGCATTACAATATTTAGCACATAATGCAGCATGCGCAATGGGCTGTAATTCTTTCGAGATAATGGTATGCATTCTTTAGTAATATTATGATGATTTATCAAAACAAGCAGATTGCCTTATCGTCAAATGAGTCTTTTTATTACGACGACCACCTGGCCGAGAAGCATTATCTGGTGACGTTTTTTTATTTACATAGCCGTTTTATTAGAACGTGCTGCTAAAATGTCCATGAGGAAAATGAAAGTGGTTCTTTTAACTGCGTTACCTGGTTGTTACAAACACAAAGTGTGATGTTTCTGCATATATTACAACTAACGTTATTTCTATTACCGATTGGACAAATTTATTTGAAAGTGATTTATTTTACTCGTGGTATTCGACCTGCAATTAATTGTTGGTATTTCTGGTTAGTCGCGTCGGTTCTGCAGCACAATTATAAAACACTACGTAGTTTAGCTGGGTAAATTTAAAATTAGGAATTAGCACAATATCAGAGAAGCACTAGGTCTTTACACAATTTGGTGCTGTATATTGATGATGCTACTCGAGCTTTATTAAAACGTGGGTCGTATTTTTACTGAAATTATTAAAACAACCACAATATCAACCAGGTACCTATTTGAAAAAACAATCTTATCTGGTCTTTAATGGCAACTGAAGGCTATTGTAGATGATATTGGATTATTCTCAAATTTCTACGTATTGGAACGTACATTACATGGATTTTGTTTGATCAAAATAGTATTTTTGTACCAATATATTTACAATTTAAGCGTATGAATTAGATCACGAAGCATTACATGGCAATTATGATTTATTTTTATATGGAAAAAACATATACTTGGAAATCTACTAAAGATGGCGTAATTCGACGTGAAGTACTTTAATTAAACGTTTCTGGCAGGTGCTGAGTGTTAAAGCAACGTCTTGGAAAACCGATGTAATACGTAAGTATTCAGGGTTCAAATCCCCTCCTGCCCTATATTATACTTGTAGCTCAAATGTAGAGCAGGTCGGCTGTTAACCGAATGTTGTGGGTTCAAGTCCCACCCAAGCCGAATTGGGAAGCTTTAATAAAACCAATTTAAACATCCTTGTTAATATTTAACTAATATTACATAATTTGTATCGGTTCTTTTAAATTTATTGACCGTATTTTTGATTAAACTTAAGCAATTACTAAAAAAAATTTAAAGAAGTTTTTGAGTTAATTCATTTAACTATGAATATAACACTTTTAAAATAAAACATTTTTATTATATGTATATTATCAAACAGGTCCCATTGGCGCAGGGCGCTGTAAAATCCAGTATCTCCTATGCGGCCCCGAGCAATTTAACTTATTGGTGGAATTATGGGTTTTATAGCACTCTTTTTCCTTGCAATTTCAAATTGTTTCGGGGCTATTTCTTGCAATGCATTTATGTTCTTCAATCGTATATGGCGTTTAACTCGGTTGAGCATATTATGCGAGATGTTATCATATGGCTGGGTTATTGTAGATATTTGCATGCATAATGGTGCTTCTTTTTTTTTTATTGGTAGTATACTTACATTATGTTCCGTGATTGTATTATGATCATATTCTATATATGATCAAGATATTTATTATGGGCTGTTGGTGTCATTATTTTTTTCTTAATGATTTATTATTGCATTTTTAGTTATGTTCTACCCTGGGGTCAAATGTTCATATTGGGGTGCAACTGTAATTAACAATTTGTTTCTACTATTCTGGAATCGGTGAAAAACTTGTAACATTATTGTGGGGTGGTTATTTTGTATCACAAACTGCATTAAAATCGGTTTTTCGTTTTCACACTTCTTTTTACCATTTATTTTATTAGCGCTGTGTTTTTTTACATATATTATTATTACATGTAATATCATTCAAGTATATCTTTACGTTTAAATTTTACTGTAGTATCCAAATTAGCTTATATCTTATTATATTTATAAGGACTTAATTAGGCTTTTTAGTCGTTTTGACTATTTACTTGTGTTTTGTCTTCTTTTTCCCGAACACATTGTCACACGCGATAAATTATATGAAGCAAACCCATCAAGAACACCACCGCATATTGTTCCTGGAATGGTATTTTTTACCGTTTTTATGCAATACTTACGATGTATCCCGAATAAATTTGGCGGAGGTATTATATTTAATGTTCTTCTATATTTATTTTATTATTATTCCATTTGCATGAAAGTGAAGAAAATCTTAATTATAACCAACAATCTATGCTATTTAAATTCTTATTTTGGCAATTTGTTGCGGATTGCTGGTTTACTAGCTATCTTGGCGCAATGCCTGCGGAAGAGCCTTTCGTTAGTTTAGCATTAGGTTTGTTCACTAAATTATTTTATGTATTTCTTACTTATAACCAATTTGGATTATTTTTACCAATATACGAAAAAATTATAAAAGCAGAATATTGGATATAACTTAGTGCAAAGTGCGGTCTTTTAAACCGTTTACCAGGTTCGATTCCCTGTGTCCCCATCATATGTTTGTGCAAAGATTGATGATTGATACGATTGCATATGTTGGTACTACAATCACATGTTTCTGGGCCTAATAATCTTTGAATACTGATTTATGAAATCATATTCAACCTATGCAACAGGACCTGTATATGATCCAATAAACTATTTTTATAAATATAACCGCGCCTTGGTCTTTTTTAAAACGATGTTATTAAAGCGGCAGCGCGTTTTATTAGTAAGCTCAATTGAATCAAATTTACGGATTTCTGGCCCGTTTTCTCATTTATTTTTAACATCAGCATGTGATTGGCGGTGCACTTTACAAATTATAGAAAAGTTACAAAAAAAATTAAGTATATTTTGGTGTTTCTTGATGTGTTATATTATCATTGAAAGCACACAGCAAAAGTTTTTCTTTCAAGGATTAAAAAATGAATATAAAAATATATTATTAATAAAAAAACAAAGCAGCGCCTGCCCACAAAGTATTCAAATACCTGAGCTTTATAATTACCATACGCTAGATATTCTTACGGCCTATCAGAATATTGGATTTAAAATTAAATGTTACATTTAAGAAAAGACCTGGACTTACATATTTACATATAAATAAAACAATAACACAAATTATGTTAAACTGCTTTGCACATTTCTTACAGCTTTTTTTAGTTATCCACCTATTCCGACTTTCTTTTGTCTTAAATGCAAAAAGAATTTCAACGATTGACGATTCGCTAGAATTAGCATTTCAATATTATAAAAATATACCATTATTTTATTGTTCTACGTATATTACAAATATCGCGTGTCTTAATATCCAGCATTTTTTTAGAAAAAATATAAATTTAGTAAAATTTGTTAAAATATTTTATAAAAAACCAGGTAACCCATATTTACGCTTACGAAAAATTTTTCCTGCTGTAAATGTTGCCTCTTGATTTAAGATTAGCAAACATGTTATATTTTAAATGGAATCTAGTCGATTTACTTTTACCAATTCTTTTCATTTCATAAATCAGATGATCCTTGCGCGTGACCTGTATATACAATACCTTGCACATATTGCAACTAAGAATCAGATTTCGGCCTTTGATTATTATTTCTTGGCTTGTTTTAAAAACACAAGTAATGATCTTCGACAATTTTCTTTGTGGAATAACGCACTGTCATGGCGAACCAGGTAGACGCGTAGTCTTAAAAACTTCTCTCCTGTATAAGGAGGTGCGAGTGCAAGTCTCGCTGGACAGTATTTGTAGCTCAATTGGTTAGAGCGCTCCTCTGATAAGGAGAGTTGGAGGTTCAAGCCCTCTCCAAAGTAAATTGGGTATAGCCAAGTCTGTAAGGCAGAGGTTTTGGGCCCTCCGAGCAATGGTTCAAATCCGTTTACCCCTACAAAACGCTTCGTCTAGTGTAGGACACCACCCTTTCAAGTGGGAACATGAGTTCAATTCTCATAGCGAGGGCACATCAAAGTGAAAGTGTTAAATCATATATTTATATTGGATGTCTGGATATAAGTACGATAAGAAATTTTACATTAAACTTTGGGCCGCAACATCCAGCCGCACATGTGTATTACGACTGATTGCAGGAACTTAGTGTGAAACAATAAAACGAGTGATCCTCACATCGGTTATTACATAGGGCCACTGAAAAGTTAGCAGAATATCGAACCTATTTACAAGTATTACCATATTATGACCGTTTTGGATTATGTATCCACAATGTCACAAGAGCATGTCTTATGTATTAGCAATATGAAAATTTATTAGATATTTGATATCAATTCGTGCAAAATATTTACGTTGTCATTTTTTTGAGTTAACTCGAATTTTGAATCATATTATGGCAGTTACCACACACGCAATTGATGTTGTGCGTTAACGCCATTTTTATGGGGATTTGAAGAAAGAGGAAACTATAATGGAATTTTACGAGCGCGTTTCTGGTGCTCGGTTACATGCTGCCTCATTTTAGACCGGGTGTATTGCTAGTGATGTGCCGGATGGCTTTCTTGGTGGACGTTTGCTAAGTTTGCGCAAATACTTTATTGAACGTTTATCCAGATATGGAAGAATTATTAACTAATAATAGAGTTTGGCGTGCCAGGTTGCGTAATTGTTGGTGTTGTTGATTATCGCAGGAGTAATAGAACATTCACTTACTTGGAGTAATTGCAAGTAAGTACAGATACCCCTGGGGATCTCCTGAAAATACATGTCATATGAAATTTACGATAAATTGAATTTTGTATTTAGTTCTTGGAAAACATGGTGATTTGTTATGATCGTTATTTAGGTGCGTTGTTGAAGAAATGCGACAATCAATCTAATATTATTAAACAATGTTTGGGATCAAATACCGCAAGCGCAGTTAAAGTAGATGATAAGAAAATAACACCACCAGCACGTATGATGATGAAAGATTCTATGAAAGTGGTTATTGCACATTTTAAATATTTTACAGATGGTTTCTCTATAAATAAAGACAAGCGTATGCATTAGTTGAAGCGCCAAAGGGTGAATTTGCAACTTATCTTATTGCAAATGAACAAATCGACCATATCGGTTACGTATTAAAGCGCCTGCTTTCTGCATTTACAGGCGTTAGAATATTTAACAAGAAATCATTATTTAGCAGATTTAGTTGCTAATATTGTACATTAGATTTAGTTTTTGGAGAAATTGATCGTTAAAGTATAGCAGGATGTACATGGTCTGCGGAACTGGTAGGACGCACTGGTCTTAGAAACCAGAGTAAAGAAATTTACATAGAGTTCAAGGTCTCCTGGCCGATACTGCTATTTGCAGCAAAATAAGATTTAGTTAATTTTGTATAATATTACGATGTATTTTAAATGTTTTTTTATCTAATAATTTGTTTATGCCATTTAGTTTTTATTCTAAATATTATTTTATCAGCGAGCGTTTAATCGGTATTTATATTATAATTAGTCAATTTTTATTAATAGTAGTTTCTTTTTATTTGCTACTATACCCAGGAAAATTTGCGGATTACTTTTTTTGGAGCCTCTTTCAGTCTTATTCTTAGTATTGTGTACGCTTATTTTATCTTTAATTTTGTTATCTGTTAATTGAAAGCGCGTATTCAAATTCAAACACAATTATTACATTTTTGTATTTTATATGATACCAAGCTGTATCAATTACTTTTTTCTCAACTGCAAAACCTTTTTACGTTTTATATTTCTATTTGAATTAGTGCTTTATCATTCTTTTTAATTTATCATTTGTTGGGTAGTAAGGGTAAAAATATTAAAGCTGCACTTTTATTTCTTTTTTTATACATATTATCGCGTCATTACCAATGTTATTTTCGACACTATATTATTTACTTACAAAATTATGCCATAATTATATTTTATATGTCAAATGTTTTTTCCGATAATTACATAAGTAAAGTAATTTGTGGAGCTTTTCGTTGCATTTGCAGCAAAATTAGGCAATTCCGCCATTACATTTATGGCTAGTTGAAGCACATGTTTGAAGCTCCGACTGTAGGCTCAGTATTATTATCATGGAATTGCGATTAAAGATTGGCCTTTTTTGGATATATTTCAATATTACCAGTTTTTATTCAATACTATACATTTATAAAATGCAATATACTGCGTATCCTTTTCTACATAACTGCGTTATGTGTATATTGTCTTTATTTTTATTGGCGCAAATGATTTAAAAAAAATTATAGCATATTTTATCTATAATACATATGTCTTCATTTTTATTAGGATTATTTTCAAATACCTTTGGAAGGTATCAAGTGGAATTCTCATGGCAATAAACACATAGTTTCATTTCACCAGCATCTTTTTTGTTGCGTTGGTTTTATTTTATGACGTTACGAAAATCGAAGTTTAATTAATTATTAGCGGCTTAAACAAAATATATGCCTGTGTTATCTACATATCATTTTTCTTTTATTCTTTAGTTGAAATTGGATTTCATTAACAATTAATTTTATTGGTGAACTTTTATATGCTGAAAGGTATATTTGATTTCTATTCATTATTTTATTTTTATATTATGTGTTACTTATGTATTATTATGCGGCACTATATTTAAGACTTTCAAATAAAATGTTTTTTGGCCAGTTTTCTTATGATATTCAACAGTTTAGCGGATGTGTACATTTAAGAATTAATTATATTATTAATTCTGTGTCTACCATTAATTAATAATGTTTATAGTACCACAGTTTCTTGTTTGATTTCGGTGTGTTACATTTTTTACATAAATCAACTATTTTTCTATAAATCCATAATCTGATGTTTTGATTTAAAAGAATTATTTTACATAAATACAGAACTAGTATTGCTATGTCAGCTCCGTCTTTTTAATGATATTAATATCCTATTACATTACGTGTCACCGACGAAAACAAATGACGCCATTTTATGCTATTGATGAATATCGTTTAACAACTACTTTTTATTTATTTGGCAACGTTATTCATTTTAATAAAAATACCTGTTTATGAAGAAATATTATTATTAGAACAACAATATATAATCTCACCTGCAACACAATTTTGTAAAATCTTTAATGGTTATTAGCGTTATTATTATTATTAATAATGGCGCCTTATCTAAACAATGTTTCTTTTACTGGGAAGAACATATTATTTTGACAATTATTTGTTATAATAAGCGGAATGTTCATGTATTAGTGCAAATGATTTTTTAATATTATTGGTTAGCATTGGAATTTCAATCTTTTTTGTTTTGTTATTGGTATTTGCATTTTTTCGCGATGGTGATGCTGCAATTACGTAGCGCAACAATTTATTTTGTGACTGCTGCTGTAATTGTCTAGTGTATTTTTATTGGTGTTTGGCTAATTTATGGAATAACCGCTGAAATTAATTTTTCACGGTTATATTTAATGCTTACAGAATGATTTAATACCAGAAGAATATCCTTGTAGTTATTTTAGGTGGCGCGTTAGTGATTTCTCTATTTCTTTTTCAAGTTTGCTGTTTGCACCGTTTCATTTATTGGAATTTAAGCGTGTTTACAACTACAAATTTATTTTATTGTGTATCAAATAAGTATTATTTAGTAAAATTTCAGCAATTTGGCCATTATACCATATGCTCACATTGTTCTTATACACGTTTTGAAGAATGGATTTGGCTCTGCTTGTATTATTTCAATTGTTTCTATAGTATGTCGGTTCCTTTGTGTGCGTTTTATGAAGATAACATGAAAACGCTTCTTAGGCATATAGTAGTTGTGAATCATGTTGGCTGGTTATTCTTTACATTAACATTAAATGACAGTCGACGCGTTTCAAATTTCGTTTTCTTTATTTTTTTATTTTATATACTACTAAGCATTATCTTTATTTTGGTTTATTTATTTATAACAGTGCCACATAGCACTGAAGATACATATTATCTCAATTGAAAATCTTTTCTAGTATTCGTACGTTGAAAAAGCCAATGCTTATATTCATATTTAATTGTACTTTTTTCTTTTTGTAGGTGTACCACCGCTTTTTGGGGTTTTTTAGTAAAACATTAATCCTTTTTTATTTTTATTGTATAACGATTTTATTATAATACCAATAATATTAATTTGCACTGGCAAGCCTTTCTGCAGCATATTTATATTCGTTTAATTGTAAACAATATTATTAGGCGATACCAAAAGAAACAGTTACCACCAATTACAATATCTTTTGGTAAACGACTTATTAATTTATGGATTAACTTTAATAAATATTTTTAGTTTTTATTATTTTACCTCAAATATTTATTATTGTCTACATTGTTTTTTAATTAATGAATTCGCAAATGAGAGTGACTGTAGTCTGGTTTAAGGTGGTGTCTCTGCCTAAAGCATTATAATCGTAAAATCGGTTATCGCTAGGTTCGAATCCTGTCCCTCTCTAAATGAAAGATGCTGAGCGTCAAAGGCGCCTGCTGTAAACCAGGGTCTCGTTACGAGTACGTAGGTTCAAATCCTACTCCTTTCCAAGAAAAACGACATAGCTTAAATAAAGCAGCAAATTCACAGTTTGTAGTTGCCGGTTTATGTCCGGCTGTCGTGACTCTTTGAACTACAGACTGAGTTTAGACTATTGAGTTCAATATTGTACTGCTGGTAGTACTTTGGTTTTGTAAAAAAAACCGCGGCCCATTCCATTATTTTTAAAAATAAAACAAAATTCGATGCCACAATTAGGATATTATAACATTTGCAACCCAAATAGTTTGTTTATTTCTATTTTATTTTTATTTATATTTAAAATTTTTGAAAAATGTAATAGAACCACAATCGCAGTATTGACTGGTTCGTAAATATTATTTATATCAACAATATGCAACCGCAATGTTCATTTATTTAAAAATAAAAAAATTAAAAAACAAGTTGCCATTACTATTACTAAGTATTTAACGCTATTTTCAAAAAGGTGCACTTCCGAAATATATTGTGGCTCAACATATAATTGAGGCTGCAGATCGAGATACTCTAGAGAGTGATTCTCTAGAAGATATCGTAGAAAAAGAAATTAAAAACGATGTTTTCACTATATAGCCTTGTTACTACTCATTTCGTTTGTTTATTTCGCATTTTCTTTTAGAATATTTTTTTGTTTTTTTTTGAAGATCTTTTTTTAATTTTTGCATTTATGTACTTTTATTAATATCTATATTTTATATGGTTTCTAATAGCGCAACAGTAGTATTTTAGGCGCACGTTGCTGACTTTATTAAACATATTATATGCAAAATTATTTTCACGTAGAAAAGAAGCTGTTTCTTAAAAACATTGGACTTACTTGAACAGATTTACATTAAACAAGATCGTAACTTTATTCCCCAATATACAGCATTAGTTTATCTTTCGGTATATTTCTTCAATTAAATTGCAAAAAGAAATAGAACTAGCTGGTTGAGGCTACTGCTGCACAAAATATCTTTATTGGAGATACAAAAACAATTAACGCAAGAATTACATGCGCGTATCGTTACAAAATACAATAAAAAATAAATGATGGTAATGCCAATAAACCTTTTTACAATTGTAGCAATCCTATTTCTTCATTGCAGCTCCGATTAATATCTTTTTATTATATTTGACTTTTAGTGCCGCACCAAAAGTTCCAAATAAAGATAAAAATGGAAATTTTTGAATGTGATTCTCTGCATTTTCGGATACACGTGATGCATTTCACGTGCAGTATTATCTGACTGGCGTTTTGTTTTTGATTTTGATGTGAGCTAGCTTTATTTATACCGTGGCACCTGTCGCATACTCTATTGTATGTTTCCAACAATAATTATTTTAATATTTATGTGGTTTAGCCTTACGTCTATTTAGAGCGTACTATTGGTACATAATGGAAAAAATCATTTTAGATGTGGTTTTAGGAAATACTTATACTTATTTCTGCTATTTCTAGTTGCTTTAGCCCAGTCCCTGATACGTTCTGCGTTATTTTTAATGTTAACTTTTTTGCTTTCAGTCTTTTAATTGCAATGTTTGTGCTGGAAATGCTTGCATTATTATTTTTATTAGGTATATATTGTGCAATTAGCGTTTTATTTTTATTTGTTGTAATGGTTATTACAAGTTACAAAAAATCAAGTAAATCAGTTTTATATGCTGGAAGATCTAAGCGGAGCGTGAGAGCATCCAACATCGGATGCTATTTTTTCAATAGTTACTGGTGTTTTTGTTCTGCTTTTTATTTATTTAATCTTTTTATTATTTAAACTATTCCTTCCCATTAACTAATTAATCCGTATCCAACAGTAATAAATCGTGTAATTTCAAGAAATTGTTTATGAGACTTTCTGAAGTACACAATTTAGGTACCGCCTTATTTTATAGATCATTGGTTTTACTTTATTATTATTACATTTATAATTAATTTTAGCATCTTTTGTGTAATTTATTATCCTCAAATAACTCGGTGTAATCACTTATAAAATAATGGGGATATATATTAAAGCCGACCAGAAAACTTTGGTTTACGTTTTAATAATAATCGAGTGTTCTGATGTTTTATGGCGTCACCAGCAGCACTCTGGTTATATTAAAATGGGTCGAGCTGCACGACTATGTACAATTTTTTTTATGTGGTAATTCTTTTTTTTGGTTCTATTGGTTTTATGTTAATATAATCTTTAGATTTTGGAGATTTTAATACAAAACAAAGACATTTAACAATTCTAAAAAAAAGTTATACACATTATAAAAGCGCGTGGTATTGGCACATCTTGCTGGTTAGAAGTCGTTTGGACAATTTATTCCAATCTTTATTTTAACTGCAATTTGCAATACTTCATTTAAGCTTCTTATATGCATTAGATGTCGTTAAACAGCATTACTTACATTATCGCTGTATAGTAATCAATGTGTATTGGACATATGTAATGTGATATTATTAAGCCTACGGTTGCTGAAAATCTTCAATTTTATTTTGAACAGAAGTATTTTATACGTACACAATATTTTGGATGATTTAGTAAACGCTATATGGCATCATTAACTGACGCTGAATTTATTCCAAGCATTCTTGGATTTGCAGATATCGACTTTGTAGGAAGATGCTGATGATGTATTTAGCGATTTAGGAATTAGATGATGATGAGCGATATTTATTAAGTTTAGAACCACAACCTAAACTTAAACACAAATTTAAATGGTCAGAATATGATTGGTTATTTGACTGGCGTCCTGGAAAGGTCCGCTGTTTTATGACTGATGGCCCGTACTTTATAGATCCTGATTTAGCGCGACCGAATATGCGGCCATATACAAATGTTGTTGGGCGATTCTGAATTTCATATGTTTCGAAGTGATAGTCATCCACTAATGTTACAGATGGATACAGATTTCGATACGACAGCTTTTTTTTCTGGATGATTTTTTTCCTGAAGATATTTTTATTCGATTAATCAATGTTACACATAAAGTTACAGAGCAAGCGAGTCGTTTGCTGTTGGATAGTTATATGTTAGATGTTGATGGAATTGCAATTAGGTGCTTTTCGATTTATTGGAAGTTGATAACTATCTATATTACCTGCTAATGCTGAGATTCGATTAGGCAGTTACAGGAACTGATGTTATTCATAGGTTATGCAGTTGCCCAAGTCTTGTGTTAAAATAGATGCGATACCAGGCCGCTTAAATCAATTTGTATTCGTGTTTCGTTCACCAGTACATACTATGGACAATGTTCTGAATTATGCGGCGTTGGGCATGGTTTCATGCCTATTAAAATTCAATTTACTAAAAGTAACATTATGATGTTTGGACATTACCCAGACCAGACGTCATCATCAGTTTATCTGTTTTCGCCATTGCTCTTTTGGATTATATTATTATTTAGAACAAATATACATTGTAATGATCTTTGGTCTAGAATTATTGTTTATTATCTAATATTTTGTGATTTGTAATAAGTTCCATATATTTAAATGATGTTTACCGGCGCGGTTTTTAGCATTTTTATTTTGGCAGTTGCAGCGATTGAAACGGCAATTGGCATTGTCTATATTATTATCTTACTATAAAATTACCAATAAGAATATTGAGTCAACAAAACAATATTCTGGAAGCATTTTTAAGCGCGTTGGTATTAACTTTAGAAATACAGAATATACTGTATTAAGCTGGCATGGCTTTTGCGTATTTCTGTGTATTATCTTTTGTTCATATATTTGGATTTGGGGGCCATTTACATATGGTCGTTCCCGGATGTATTTGGCTACTGTATCGTTTTAAGTATAATATTTATTGTATCGAACTTGGTTATATGCATTTACCAAGCAAATTATATAATTATTTAATGCGCCCAGAAAGCGCAAAATTAAATGAATGGGCTGCGTATGCTATCAACGACAAGAACGAGAAATTCGTTTTTGGGGTATTGTTTGGAGCGTGCTTACACTAGAATTTTTACCAGCACGACATAACAAGCTATGGTACGTACCATTGGAATGCGTTTGCATTTCCGGAGTGGGATTTTATTGGCTGGCGTTATTTTAATTTTGGAAATTCGACCAAATTCTTGGTATTTACGATTTATTGCACGGTATACGCTTACAGACAACGTTTTTTGAACTGCGTGAACAACATCACCAGTTATATGAGCAAATTTTAAAAGATCATAAAAAAGAGTGTCAACGATATGAAGACGAAATTGAACGATTGCAAGATATTATTCGGAGTAAAAGACGCGTACTTGATATGTATCAACGGGATCTCGGTGGCCGGCGTTAATTTTATTTTTTTATTTTTATGTTTTTATCACAAAATAGTGCAATATTTGATTAGCCTTGTTAGTTCTAGCACCACAGCACAACAGATTATTCCAAAGATGCCTGCAGTACTACACATAAACCATGGTGTACTTTGGACGCCATTCGTTAGTAGTAATTTATTTAATCATAATTATTATATTACTGGACGCGATAACACAAGCTTCATTAAATATGCATTTTAGCGACAACACGCTATTCATATAAATTAACTACGTTCACAGCTTAATCTTTGTGCTGTCATTTTGTGATTGTGTATGTACAGCAGGCCCTTTGATCTATTAGAAGTCATAGTTCTAGGTACTGCTGTGGCGTTGCATTTACAACCTTATTCGAACTGTCGATTATTAGCAAATTATCAACTGTCGACAAGTCCAATTACGGTAGGACCATGGGGCCTATTACAACCCTTTGCTGATGGGGCAAAATTAGTGTTTAAAGGAAATTTGTAGATATTTTTGGTGCAAGTACTGATATTTTTTACCAATTGCACAATATTAGCCTTATACATTTGCAGGAAGTATTATGTTTATAATAACAATTTAATTCTGACTATATTTTTTTAAATTATAGCTTTAAATATTTTAGGGTTATTTATAATATTATCATTAAGCTCAATTCCATCAATTCTTGTTGTTGTCATCTCATTCACGGTATGCGCTATTGGGTTCTTTGCGCGCAGCATGCGCAAACAATATCTTATGTAAGTAATTATGGCATTAAACCTAGTGCCAATTATTTTTATTAATTAATTCATTATTCAATACAAGATATTTACAGAGCTTGATGCTTGGGCTTTTTCTTTCTTTTTTGCCAATCTTAATTATTCATTTTATTGCAACACTGCTGAAAGCTATAGTCACCATTTGATTTACCAGAAGCTGAAGTGAGTTAGTTGCTGGGTACATTGTAGAAGTTAAGCTCTGTTGAATTATGCAGAGTTTTTTATTGGCAGAATATGCAAACCTTAATGTCAGCTTCGCTTTTTCATTGTTCAGATCTTTTTCGGAGGCATCTTCTGCACTACACTTTTTTACTGGAATTATACCAACAAGGTGTTTTTTGATCTTTATTAAAATGTTTATAGTATATTACTTAATCCTAACTTGTTCGTGCGTTATTACCTAGATATCGCTATGATCAGTTAATGGTACTTTTGCTGTTTATTGCATTGCCGTTAGTGCTATTTTATGGTATTTTATTATTATTTTTTGGGATTTAATATTACGTAAGGTTTTTGTCACTCACCTTTACTTTTGGTTAGATTACGCTTATTTTTTTACTCTATATAGAATGATGATGTTTTCTCCATTTAGAACAATTTATTATTACCTCTATATTTGCATTTACACTTTGAAAATTTTACTGTCTTTTATTACTAACTTTGACATTGTCGTTTCTATTTGTTATTTATAATTTTTTTAGCTTTAGATTCAAATTACTAGGTGCATTATCGATATATAATTCACACGAGCGCACACAAGTATTGTCGGAGCAATTTTATTTTTTTATTTTAATCGATGTTACAACAACAAACAACCTTAAGCTGGACGCCAATTTTTCCCAATATTGTTATTTTAATTTTATGTTTATTCTCGTGTCTAATATTTTAAGTTTTATTCTTTTTGGTTTTACAATAACCGCTCAATTTTATGATGATTTTTGTTCTATCATTAACGTTTAATTATTTGTTTTCTATTTGTTTGGTTTAGAATATACCATGGATTTAGTTTCTTTAAACTTGTTTTATCGTGCTGGATTTGTCACGTGCATTACAATTTTTACTTTGTTCTATTGGAAATCTTTTCTTATTTTTGTTAAGAACAATTTCATTATCTGGTACGATTTATTTGCCAATATGATGCTGGGCATTACTTAATACATATAATTACTGGTTTTATTATTTGTATTATTATCTCCAGTACATCAACGATTACAGGACTTAGTTTTAATTATTCTTGCTTTTTGCTTATCTTTACATTTAGAACTTGTGTTGCATTTTTACAAGCATTTATTTTCACTATTTTAGCTTGCAATTTATCTTAATGTAGGCCATTAATCCAGTTCTATTAAATCATATCGAGTACATAGATGCGTAAACAATATCATAGATATCATCTTTGTACGACAAGTCCATGGGCCTTTTATTTGCGTCATTATCTGCATTTACTTTATACATAAGTGCAGCTTGCATATATGCATCGATATGTAACCATAGTGGTTGGTTTTTTAATTCTTGGCTTCTTAAAGTGTAATTACTGGTTATGTATTTTCTGTGGAGAGATGTTATTCGTGAAGCAACATTCTCGTGGTGATCATACAAAAAAAGTACAGCTGTAGCTTAAGGAATTGGTTTTGCATTATTTTATATTTTCTGGAAGTTTATGTTCTTTTTTGGATTTTTTTGGGCCTTCTTCCATTCTAAGCCTATCACCGGCAATACAAATTAGGCGGTATTTGCCACCATCAGGTATTATTAGCGCCAGGCCCTTGTGGGAATTGCATTAGCAAATACATTAGGTTTTAATTAGTTCTGGTGTTTCTATTACATATACACATCGATATATTTTAATAGTAATCGTTAAAATTGTACGTGGAAGGTTTTATGATTACATTAATTCTATGCGACGTATGTTTATTTTTGCACAAATTTGCGTAATATATTAAACTACTTTTTGATATTTCTGATGGTATTTTTTGGCTCTACCTTTATATATGTTAACAGGGCTTTCATGGCTGTCACGTTATCCGGCGGTGCTATTTTTATTTTTGTTCAATTTATTACGTCATTTAAAAGACATATCTTAAAAGATCATCTATGTTGGTTTTGAGTTGTGCGTCTGGTACTGCACTTTGGTAGATGTTGTTTGTTATTTTTATATTTAAGTATATACTACTGGGGTAATCAATAATTATATATTATTCGGGGCTATCGTTTAGCGGCAGATCTCTGATTTGGCACTCAGAAGACGCCGGTTCAAATCCGGCTGGCTCCAAAAAAGTGTCCGAAGTAGTTTAATAGCAAAACACAACCTGTCGCGTTGTGAAATGCGGGTTCGATTCCCGTCTTCGGTGATTTTTTCTGTGATTATTTATTTTATATTAATTTAGCTATTGATGTTATTTTACATAAATCATATTCTTCATTATAGTTTTTCCATTACTTTCCACGTTTTTGGCCATTGTTTTTGGACGATTTCTAGGCGCATCCACAATTAGGTAAATTTTCTGTATTATTTTTTAGGATTAAGTGCAAGGTCTTTCGGGCAATCGCTTTAATTGCACAAATATATAAACGCATATGTATTTAAAATTACATTTGGGGACATGTGTTTAATACCTTTGATTTTGTATTTAGATTGATTCTATATTTTAGATAGTGTATCCTGTGTTATGGTGTTTTGTTATTTACATTCATTTCATTTTTGTACACGTTTTATTCCTTTAGGTTACTTTAAGCGCAGATCATAGCGTGATTCGCTTTTTGTCCTATTTTATCTTTATTTACTTTTTTTATGCTACTACTTTGTATTATCTTCTAATTTAATTCAAATGGTTTATTCGGTTGGGAAGTGTAGGATTAGTATCATACTTACTTTATTAATTTTTGGTATTGATCGTATTGTCAGCTAATCGTGCTGCATTTAAAGCAATTTATTATGAATAGATTGGAGATTTCTTTTTTTTTACTTGCAATACTTTTTATATGCGTCATTATTTTGGAACCACAGATATTATACAGCTTTAACTTGCTTAATTTTTTGGAATATCCATTAACCACGTGTCTGGTTTGTATTGCCATAAATAAATTAACTATTATTTGGCTTTTGGTTTATTAATTGCTGCGTTTTGTTAAATCTGCACAATTTGGGTTTTCATACATGGTTAAGCTGACGCCATGGAGGGCCCAACGCCAGTTTCTGCATTATTACATGCCGCAACAATGCGTTACTGCTGGTGTGTATCTAGTCATTAGATTATCTATTTTTTTTTATTCAAATCCCAATAGTGAATGAATATATGTTAATTTATATCTGCAATAACTACATTTTTTAGCATCTTTGTTGCGTTTTTTCAATATGTATTTAAAAAAGATTATATGCCTATTCAACATGGTGCACAATTAGGTTTTAATGTTTGTTGCATGTTGCTTAAATCAATATATATTAGCATTATTTCCAATTTATTTAATCATGCTTTTTTCTAAAGCGTTATTATTTTTATGTGCAGGTATTATTAATTCCATGGTGCAAATGATGAACAAGTATATTAGAAAATTTGTAATTTTTAAAGAAGTGTTCCCAGTAACCTACAAAGGGATTTCTTATATGCATCATTGTCATTAATGCTTTCCTGTTAACTGATATTACTCAAAAGATCCAATATTTGAAATATTATTGATAGAAAATACAAATAATTTAAGCATTGCCATTATTATTCATATTGCTTAGGTACATTTTTCACTGGCTGCGTTATAGCATTCGAGTATTTAATTTTAGTTTTTTACAATAAATATAGTGGTAATTTAGTCACAACACCAACAAATACATGGAAACGTAATGAAAAATATTTGATAATGCCAATTATAATTTTATAGTATTCTTTCAATAGTAGCTGGCTATATTTTTTCTCGCATACTTTTTAAATCCGTGAATTTAGTATTTTTAAAATTGCTTTACGTCGCCAATTACACAAAATTTATCAATATTAAACATAGGAGGAACTGCCTTGGATAACTTAAATTATTACCGCTTAATTTTAACTATTTTTGGTACTATTTTCGCGTTATATTTCAACGTATACATCTATTATTTAATAATATTTTTAAAGAAAATATTGCAAAATTTAATCGCGGAGCAAGAATCGAAGGCTATGTATTACAAAATATTATTATAATTTTATTAAATGCAGTGTTAAAAACATTCAATTTTGATAATACTATATTATACTTTTTATTGTAAAACCGATTACTTGGGTTTTCCTATGATTGTCTTATATAAACATGTAGAAAAAGGATTTTTTTGAATACATGGGCCCGTACCGGAATTAGACATATTGCTTTTACAGCTAGTTATACTTGGTTAAAAGATATAATATTGTAACATTATACAAATATGTTAATTATATTACTTCATAGCTCTTGTGTTGTTTATAGCGTTATTTTTAAGCCTTGGGCTAATTCTATTCCGTTTTATAACCTTTGTGGTGAAACGCGAATGATAAATGCAATTATTGAAACAAATATTGGCCAATGCTATATCTTGATCAAACAAAATCAGAAGAAACTTTTACCATATTTTACAAGCGAGCTCTTTTGTTTCATTTTAATGTGCATTAGACGGCTGGGTGTTCATTTACTAGAAAAGGTTGATGCATTCATTTCAAATAAATTATCTTTTAGGTAATATTCGAACTAATATTCGAACTATATTACGTTTCGGATTGATTCCAACGGCCCAGCTTAGTTCATACCGAAACATTAACATCAATATTTCCTGCAGTTAATTGTTTGAACGTGAAATTTGGGATCTATTTTGGCGTTTCATTTGTTGGTCACCCAGATTTTAAGACGAATTTTAACTGACTACGGTTTTGTACGGACATCATTTACGTAAAGATTTTCCAGTTTGTTGGATATTTTGTAACTAAAATATAACGGCCCTTAAGGCATTTTATTATATGGCACCGGTAAAATTAAACCAAGAATACCGTTATTTTACATTCGAAAATCCTTGGATTTAATAATCTGTAAAGTCCTGTATAGCTTAAATGTAGAGCATCGATTGTGGCTCCGAGGATATCAGTTCAATTCTGGTTATAGGACTCTTGGAAAGATTAAAATGGAAGAGAAAATCTCAGCACTGATAGTTAAAATCGTTTTTGAGATGTTAACTATCTTTTATAATCTTTATTATAATAAAGTTAGATGCCGAGCAAGAATAATATAACAACCGTGTTTGCGGATAAAGCCTTTTACACAGATTTTAACAAAATTTTGAAACTGCCACCAAATACTTACGCCGCTTTTTGGAAAGAGCATTATGTATCTTTCGAAATTAAAGAGCCTAATTCACAAAACCCAGTTTTAATTCAACGTATATATACAAAACAAGAGACAACGTTTAGAATACCGCATGCGCGGGATAACCAGCACCCCATTACAACTACGCATTATCAATGCGTTACTGCACCACATACATATGAAATCCCGTGTCAACCACAAGAATTAACGCAAATCCAAAATTTAATACAAATACAAAGTGTAAAAACGCCTAGCTTACGTCAGAATTACATACAAGAACTACCAAAATATTACAGCATTACAACAGAGTCCAGCGCACTCTGAAATAAAAATTGCGCGCCCGATAAAAGAAATTTTAAAACATGAGACAATTTTAGATAATAAAATAAACTTCGGGCAGCCATTGATTGTAAGAAATACTGCAAACCTTTTTAATAAAAAATATCCAACAACAGAACGGCTTGACTTAGAAAAACAAATTGATACCTATGTAAAAAACGGCGCTACATTAGCACCAAAAGATACTATTAATTTTTATGAAAACTCAATACCAATCTTAAATAATGCTATAAAAAATCCACAGATAAATAACCCCCAACAGATTGTTGAATATAAGCTAATTTCTGCAGAAACGTATCAACTTGCAAAAAAGTTACGTGGTGTTTTTACTTTTAAATAAGGTATAATATATATATATATATCAAAATTTAGTTTGTTAGTTTTCGTTTTTTAAAAATTAAACAAATATTATAATATATATGACATCGATGAGATATTCATTTTGGTATGGCCTATTAGTGCATTGTTCTAGCCTGATTTTGACTAAAAGTTATAAACTTTTAAAAAAAAATCTAATTATTCATTATAGATATTTCGACTTTGTATATTCTGGTTTTTTTTTACATTTATTAATAAAAGTTGTATTATATTTAATAACTGGCATGCAATTAGCCGGTAGTTTTAATTTAATATTACTTTTACTATCTATATATATTTGTACATTAGTTGATATATATTATTATATTCATTATACGATACATCTTAGTTTAAAATATGTGTTTTATTATTTGGAAAATACATTGCATGAAGAATATATATATTCACCAGAGCATGATTTTTATCGAAAAATGACACGATTTAAAATTAAATACGAAAAAGCAAAAATATCAGAAAATTATAATTTTGAACGCGATCGCTTTCATTTTTTTAAGTATTTTTTTTCCTTTTTTATTGCAGTTCGTTATTTCATAATCCGAGAACCCTATATTTTTAGTGTAATACATCTATTAGTGTTTATAAATTATTTACAAGATTATAATGTATCCTTATTATTTACATACATATTTATAATTCAGATGTCTCGATTAATATTTTTTATGGGTCCAAATGTAGAGCGTTTTCGTTTTACAACTTGGAATAAAACTTTTATACAAGTACTTGCCCAAATACCAAGCGCAAGCGAAAGCCTAGCTTATCAATGTATGACTGTGCCAAGTTTACGTTATTTAAAATGCAATCTAGATATTGATTCTGAATTACTATTGAAATTTACTAAAAATAATATAAATTTAATTATGTATTTTACATTTCGGCGTCAAATAACGCCAGAGGCTGGAGATGACCCCGTGGAATATTATCACAAATTATCACGGCTTTATGATGAAGTAGATTATGGTGTTGGATTTAATAAATTAAATTATTTGATTGAGAATTCGTATTTTATTTCAAATAATATTCCAGAACTATATGGCCATATTTCGAACTTAATTATAGATTCACAAAGGTTTGTAAAAAAAAATCAAGGGTTTTGGCTTGCAACATTTATTTTTTACATATATTTTGAATATACATTTGTAAGTGCTATTATAATGGCAAGCACTACAAAAAGTAGTCTGCAATATGCGCCATATACAATTAATCAAGTAAAGCGCGAAGTACCTAATTGGCTTTTTGACCTTGAGCACTCAGTTAGCGACCCGTGGTCTCCTGAGGAGCTAGATCATTTAATTGGTCTCATATTTTATGGCATGGCTTTCTATATGTAATTGTAGCTCTTTTGTAGTATTTTATCACCTACTTTTTTTTAACAACTTTAGATTTATCTTTCAAACGCGACACTAGTTCAAGTTAATCCGCAAATACAACAACCATCTTTAATACAAAAGCAATTAATTTTATCACTAACAAATATTACGACATACTTTAAAAAATGTCCGCAAGAAGATACCGAATTGAATACGTATCTATCATTATTCCGTGTAGTAAAACGGCGACAAAAACGAAAGAAAAAAAAAAGCATATTAGCATATCCATTAGAGATACACAAAACAAAAGTTACACACTTCATTTTTAATGTATTTAGAACTGCAGCTAGCGTTTTTAAATCATTAAAACAATTGCTAATGGGTTTTATATTTAAGCTTATTAAACAAATTTCAGAATATATAAGAAAAAAATGGACACCTGCGATAAAAAAAATGCGGAAAGAGCGAAATAAGTACACAACATCGCAACAGCTTTTTTTTTATTCGAGAAAATTACTAAGAGTAAAAAGGAAGCAAATGTTACTTATAAATATGAAGAACACGCCAAATAATTTTTGGGGGTGGGTCCGTACACAGCAAATTTTTTTTATACCAAAAAATAATCCAGTAACTAAAAGCTTACTTTTTAAAGAACGACTTAAACTTAAGCTAAGTAGACAAGTACGTAAATTACAGCATGCAACCAATCGAATGCAATATCTCGTAGTACGTACTAAAAAACGTATGGAAAGAAAAAAACGTTGGTTTCGTCGACAGAATGCGTTGAAGCGCAAATATAAAGAAAAATACAGAAATCAAAAGCAATATGATAAACAACAACTAGTATTTGCCAAGTATCAACAAAAAGATACTCAGTATCAACATGGATTTAATTATTTGCAAAAAAAACTGCGATTCTTTCCAAGGGCGCAAAAATATAATCAGCTTTTTTTACATATTTGGGGTAAATTTATAAACCGCGTTACATACTTTTATAAAGCAAGTTTACATACCAATGGCATGCCAAATAAACAGTATTTTAATAGCTTATTCGGATTAACCTTCAGAGATTTTATGCGACGGCCGTTTTTTGTATTCAAAAAACCAACATGGTGGCTACGAAAACGAATGCGCTATTCATTTAAAATAATACGAAAGCGATATATACCTGCAAAACAATATGAGCCATTAAAACGAAAATATAAACGTAATCGCCGTGGCCTTTTAAATCGTATTACACAAATTTTGAAAGATCGAGAAGCTAGAAAATATGCGTTAATAATGTTTAATCGCCGTGCAAAATGGGCATTACATAGATTAAAAGCAGCGTGGCAAAATGCAATAACCTTTATGCACCTTACTCCGATTAAACACGCAGTGTCAGTTTCTTCTGTATCTAGTTTAATTCTTCGACCACAGGTCATATTTCAAAATAATCTTACTAACTTTTTAAATATATTAAAAAATATACCAAGTCGCGTGAGTATAACCCCAGTTATTATTCGGGATTATATACATAACAATTTATTAGAAATAAAAAGAATTTTATAAAACACATCGTTAGGTCGTTAAAAAAGATGCTATACTCGTATTCTATTTTCATGCAAAAACAAGAATTATACTTTGGGAGCTCCGCTGGTAAATTAGGGATTTCATTCTAATAAAAGAACCACGCCGTATGCCGCTGGAATTACTTGTAAATATTTTAGGTCGCTATTTAAAACGACGTCGTATTCGTTTTGGTTAATGTACAATTTACAGAAATGCCACGAAAAAAAGAGCGAGATTTTCTTAAGGATTTTCTACAGTAAAAATAAATTTTTTACGGGATGTACTATAAACGCAAAATTATGTTTGATCAATTCGCAAGCCAAAACAACGTCGAGTATAGCATAACAAATTATAGAATGTGTGTAATGTAGCATTTTCGTTTGTCCGAGCGGTACCAGTTCAAGTCTGGTCATTCTGAAACGTTTGATAAAAATTAATATATGTGGCGCGCTTACTTCAAAACCCCAAGCCTATCAAGGGCGCCCTTGGGAATATGATGAGGTGTTTGCACTTGATTATATATGATATTTTTGGTACAAATATCATTGTTAAATACACGTAGGAACAAGCATTTTACGAATTATACCTCGATATTCATAAAAATTTGAATAAATTTTTAATTACATGATAAAATACGTTTCAGCTTTGTACGCATTAACTTTACAACGTCATTTTAAAACCTATGGATTAATGTTTATAAGCAAAAAAACAAAAAGCAAAAAATTAATTACAATGCACGTTACGTGATATGTACTCCAATTATAAGTATTTTTTTAAATTAATACACAGCAATTATTTGTATTTTTTGGTAAATTCCTTTAATATGCAGACTACTTTTATATATTTACAATATTTTTTTCACAATTATATAACTACAAACCAAATTACAATCTTAGATGACGCGAAACAAGTAAAACAAATATTGCAATTGATCAACCAAGTATATCCAGAATCAATGAGTTCTTTTAATAAATATAATACAATAATTTTATTAAATACAAATTTACGACTTGGAGTTGCCAATTGTCCATTACTATATTCAACAATTAACGATAGAAAAACTTGACCCTTAAAATATTTAGTTTAAACTCATATAAAATTGGGGCAAATACGATTGAAATTACAAGTCAAGAATTAGTAAAATTATATTTGGGGACCTCAAAAATGATACCACATTTAAAAGGACCAGCATTACTTATTCTTGGAAAAAATAATTCAAATTTGTTCAAATTTATACAACAATTTGGACAAAAATTACAAGAATTTGGTGTCGCCTGTAATGTTTTAAATACATGTGTTAAATACAACACAAATTACAAATTATTTATTTACCAACATACAACGGCACCCATTATTAATAAAATATTCGATAAATAACATTATCGATACTAAAAATACATCAGTAATAATTGATTAATACGACAAACTATATGCAAGCAACTGCTTGTAATTCATTATATATTGGCTCACATCCAAACAAGCAAATATATGATTTTAAAATTATATTACCAATTAAACACTATTTTGAAGAAACTGTGATTATTTTAACTTTCAAGGTGTACTTCAAAGAAAGTAATCGAGCAATTGATAACTCTTGAATTTTTTTTTAAATTTTATGATATTTTGTATTCTAATTAATCAGCAGATATATAATTACTTTTTATAAAATCAACTATAAAAAAAGTATAATAAATGTGTCAAAAAAATAAAGAAAAACACATATATAAGAATAGTTTAATGGTAAAACAATGATCTCCAAAATCATGGTTATCGTTCAAGTCCGGTTTCCCCGTAAAAGAATAGCATAGTGTTAATGCACCGATCTGGCAAAATCGTAACATAGGTTCAAATCCTATTTCTCGCTTCTTATTTTAAAATAAAATGTTTGGATGACTGCGCGTTTAACAAATGCCTATAGGAACACGCCTTGGATTTCTCTATTCTTGGAAAAAAAAAAGTATAACAAATACGAAAGTTTCATTTCTTCGGCTATTTAAACGAGAACAACAGTATAATCAAGTATATGCTTTCACTCTTATAATAAAAAGGGATTTAAAAAACAATCAATTATTACCTGGTAATTGTAATTAAATATTATAATAAATAATAATCAAGTAACCCTTGATTTTCATTTATATGTATACTGCATTTGAACGTACACGTTTTTAATATAAAATCTTTAAGTGCGATTAACTTCATTACATGAAACAGCAGCGTAATCCGTTTTTATAGATCTCCAACATTAACATTATTACGTGAAAATAAGATTCGAGAAACAAATATATTGGAAAAAATAACGCGAAAGTTAAAAATAAAAATGAAAAAAAAGTTTCGTAAATTTTCTATACCCCTAGAAAAGAAAATTAAATTATTACCTATGATTGTTGGAATGCGAAATGCAAAATTGGAATCACACGTCAAAACACAAATCGTCGGTACAATGGAATAAGCAGCGTTTAAATAAATTCGCAAAGCTTTTAATTTATTATTTTGCACGTGGTTTTTATTTTCAAATGCATGCGTTTCGTGTTATACAACGAATAATGCAAAAACAAAAGATAAAATTTAAGTTTTTAAATGTAAATTCTAATATCTATACCCAAAGTGTATATTACAATTGACAATGATCCTTAATTTTATCTATTAAACGTTTGTACTTAAATTATAATTATACTGGAAACATTAAAGCCATTTAAAAAATATTTAATAATTACGAACATCTGTGTTATATTTTGCGAGGCTTGTGGTCGATTAACAAAAAAACAACCTGCGCTTGGTATGTTAAACGGCTATCGTGGTAAAACAAAAATTAATAATTTAACAGAATATGTTAACATATAAATATAAAAACGCAGATTTTAAAGTATGGAACAGTTTGGTGTGAAACTTTGGATTAGATTACTAAAAATATGCAAAAAGAACTTCTTTTTTTTTAACAAAGATACCCAAACAAACCGTTTGGGCACTATTACAAACCAAGTACCTGGTTTATCAGAAACGTCAAATACAGAAAATTTGTACACTTTTTAGCAATTCCACGAAACGCAAAAGTATACCATATTATCAGAAACAAAAATACGCGCAGTTAGAACGTTTTGTGTTTAGAAAATTTTTTTGTGGGTTATAAATTAAATACGACAGATGAGTCTTGCGGTTACTTGCTCGTTTTATTTCACGCTCACGCCTGTGGAATACGTTCACGCCAAGGTTTACCTATAAATTGGTCAACGAACACATAGCAATGGTAAAACACCACGAAGACTTCGTGTCATTGGTTTTACCAGAAGTGTTAAAAAATCCGATTGCATTTTTTAAATTTAATAAAGAAGAGAAAAAAATGAGTCAGCTACAAGAATTACTGTTGCATTTAAATAAAAAGCCAAATTTTTCTGCTCGAAAATTGAAAAAAAAATGGGGTGCGACTAAGCCTAGGACTTCTACAAAAAAATTTAAGAAATGATGCATCAAACCGCGTAGTAAAACGGACCGCATTATCTACAAAATATAACTTTGATATTTTGGGGCTTTACACATGGTGATGTTAAATTTTCAGACTACATGAATCGATTATATTTATAGTCACGCTTTATGTTTAGAAGTTAAAAATGCGCTCATCTAGACATAAATTTGAAAGAAAAATTTTAGATACATCTATTTAAATATAGGGTTAACTCTAGTGGTATTGGCGCGGATGGAGAAGTTCCACTGTCAAAAATATTGGCATTTCGAGATCACCTTCCAGCATACGTATCGGCCAAAAAATATGACACAGGTTTTGAAAAAACGGAGTATGCTACAATTTATTAATTTTAAAAAACTTACGTATTACGTCTATATTTTGGGTTTTAAAAAGGAATATCTAATATCGAGAATATTTATCTATGGGCAAGACGACTTGTTGGTAGAACACATACTTGAATTAATTACACGGTTTATTAGAATGTCGTTTAGTTACCATTTAGTATTGCGCGCAGGCTTTGCTAAAGAATGCTGAAATTGCACTGTTATTTAGTTGTAAATCTGGTATATTCGAGTAAATAATCAAATATTGCACGAATCCGGATTATATTTGTTCCCCTAACCGCGGTAGTACTGCATGGTATTACCTGATTATTTTAGAATATTCAGTACCTTGTAAATCCTCTTATATATACATATCTAGCGGATCTCAATTCCAAGATATTTTTATTATAAATTGGAAACTTAATGTCTATTCGTTTTGTTGATAAACCAACAACACGTACCATTTTAGTACATCCACACTTTAATCTTAAAACTTACTGATGTTGCATTTTTTTTATGGTGCAATCTAATTTTTAAAAAAGTCAGCAAAATACTACGTAGTTTAAAAACAGAAAAACAATAATTAGCGATAATTATAAATATAAGTGCAAATCTTATCGTAGTATATAAACATTTTTTTTAATACAATTTCTTTATTATATTAATAATTTTCAAAACTAAATAATATTTTAAGTATACTATGATACAATTAAAGTTTAAAAAACCATTCCTATTAATTAAAACGTACAAAAGTCTAAATTTTA
>VFQN01002556.1_pt1 | contig 27802 bp, 24 predicted proteins | sample 3512371 | NCBI WGS metagenome assembly VFQN01 (sample SAMN10412370, study PRJNA504923) | tailings metagenome | isolation source: Replicate 2 from Balatoc abandoned mine | place: Philippines: Itogon, Benguet | collected 2017-08-28
CTATACGCCCATCTGAATCACAGCCGTCAGTTCAAATCAATGGGTCCTGACCCTAGGACTAAGCGCTGTGTCCTTCGCGTTGCTTAAGGTGTTTGATCCGCTATTTGCCCTTGTGGCGTTTGCGACATTAGGTGCTCTATATAACCTCGGGAGAGTGGCGCTTGAAGTCATGATCCAATCGAGCGTTTCGAGCGCAACGCTCGGCCGGGCAAAAGGCGTGCTCCACAGCGTCGGTGTTCTCCTGGGCGTTGTTCTCTTCGCTGTCGTGTCGGTGGTCGCCGATGACATCCCGCCATCGTCGTTGTTTCTCGGCTACGGTGTGATCCTTGCCATCGGCACGGTCGTTCTCATTCTTCTCTCCGGAAAAGGAACGAATGTCGGTGTAAAGCAGGATGCCGGCGAACACACCAAGGAAGTTGTTTCGCGTACACCGGATTCGTCGACGCAACGCAGTTGATCAAAAGCGGCGAACTCTTCGTGTCCGCCTCGGTCGGCAGTCTACAGACTACTGTCAGAATTCAACAATCGTGCCGTGACCTCAGTCCGGCACGCAATTTTCCGTCGCACGTCACTAGCGAACTCAATGCGATTCCTTTATTTTCGAACGGGAGGCAGCACGTACTGCCTTGGGGCTTTGCAACCCCTCCATGCGATTGATGCTGGTCGTTTCAGCATCACACTCTCTGACCTTTCGGGTCGGGGAGCCTGTGGCGTATGTCCAGGTTCCTCGGAACTAAAGGCCATGGGGCTGTCCATGGACGGTTGCAAACTCCCCGATCATTCGGAGGTTTAGTGAGTTTCGCGGGGGCGTACCGCGACAAACTCTCTTCCCGGGGATATTGATGCAGCATCCAAGACAACGACAAAGCGCGCGGCTTGCAAAGCCGACCGGATTGGTGCACGGCCGCTTTGAGAAGGTTTACCTTCCTACCTCGAACAACCTGGACGGCCATGGTTGCAGCGACGCTGGGTTCCCCAAATTTGGCTGGCAGACTGATGCGCCATTGAGTGCAACAGAGGGACATGGCCAATGAAAGTCCCGGCGACATCCCCACCCCCCAGATTCAAGTCCGGCAGCTGCCGGACGATTGTCCATGAGCAAAGGAGTTGGCGTCACGTCCAGGCTGATCTCGTCCGCCGGACTGGCCTTGACGCGGAAGAGATAGCGGTCAAGTCGGACCGTCACCTCATCCTCCTGAACCTGAAAGGCAACTCCGAACGCGGCGAACACTTCCTTGACGAAAGGCGGACCGGCTTCGTCTCGCGCAGGCCTGGAGCCGTCCTCTTCGTTCCCGCTGGGTGTCACTGGAAAGGGTGGGAGGCTGGGGCCTCCACGGCGGCTTACCTCTCGATCACGATCGACCCGGCTTTTGTGGCGGACGTCTTTTCACGAATGGCGACCAGCACGCTTCCGACCCTTTCACCTGACCTTGGTTGCGAGGATACGATCATCATGAGCGCCGCGCGCGGCATCGGCGAGGAAATCGGTGATCACAATCCGCTCAGCACCATGGTCGTGGAGAGCTACGTGGCCACGATGTTTGCGCAACTGTTCCGCCGCCAGAAATATGTCGCAACGACCCGAAAGGGTGGATTGGCAGCAACAAACCTGAACCGTGTCATCGAGAAAATCGATGACGAACTGACCTCCGATCTGCCGTTGGGTCAGCTTGCCGCTCTCGCGGGGGTGAGCATCCCGCATTTTTGCCGGGCCTTCAAGCAATCGATCGGATGCCCGCCCCACGCCTTCATCATCCGGCGGCGGGTCGAGCGGGCCAAGGAGTACCTTCGCCTTTCCGCGATGCCGATCACCGAAGTGGCGCTCCTGTGCGGCTTCTCCAGCTCGAGCCATTTCGCCAATACGTTCCGACGTGAGACGGGCACGACGCCTCAAGATTTTCGCAGCTCGTCGCTGGATAAATCAGTCGAATGATTTTCCGATAAGATTTCGCAGGCACGTCAATTCGCTGCAAGCCCGAACCGGGCGAGTGTCGCATCCTCGGCAAACGACAAGCCGAGGGATTGCTAGTGAACCTGCCACCAAATGACGATCACGCTCGTGTGAGAGCGGCGGTGCAAAAGTCGGCCACGGTAGCGGCGGCATAATGCTGCTGCGGGCGGAGTAAAATCCGGCCACCTATCTTCCTTCTGCAATGATCGCAGGAGGGACAGGGGATCTACACCGTGGAACTATATCTGAAGGTTCGTCTGGCTGTTTCGGAAGGGATGACGCAGCGTCAGGCGGCGAAGCATTTCAACATATCGCGCGACAGCGTGGCGAAGATGGTGTCGTATTCGACGCCACCCGGTTACCAGCGGCGATCACCGATCCGGCGTCCGAAGCTGGATGCGTTTGTTTCGACGATCGAGCATTGGCTCGACGAGGACCTGAAGGTGCCGCGCAAGCAGCGGCATACGGCCAGGCGGGTATTTGACCGCCTGCGCGACGAGTGCGGGTTCACCGGCGGCTACACGATCATCAAGGACTACATGCGCGAGCGGGATCAGCGCCGGCAGGAAGTGTTCGTGCCACTTGCCCATCCGCCGGGCCACGCGCAGGCCGATTTCGGCGAGGCGATGGTGGTGATCGGCGGTGTGGAACAGAAGGCCCGCTTCTTCGTGCTGGATCTTCCGCATAGTGATGGCTGCTATGTTCGGGCCTATCCGGCGGCGGTGGCCGAGGCCTGGGTGGACGGTCACATCCATGGATTTGCCTTCTTCGGGGGCGTGCCGCAGTCGATCGTCTACGACAACGACCGTTGCCTGGTCGCAAAGATCCTGCCCGACGGTACACGCAAGCGGGCGGTGTTGTTCAGCGGCTTCCTGTCCCACTACCTGATCCGGGATCGCTATGGGCGGCCGGGAAAGGGCAATGACAAAGGGAATGTCGAGGGCCTTGTGGGCTACGCCCGGCGCAACTTCATGGTGCCGATCCCGCAGTTTGCGACATGGGATGCGTTCAACGCCTTTCTGGAGGAGCAGTGCCGCAAACGCCAGCGCGACAGGCTGCGCGGCGAGAGCGAGACGATCGGCGAGCGCCTGCAGCGGGATCTGGCGGCCATGCGTCCATTGCCGACATCACCCTTCGATGCCTGCGATCAGGCCAGCACCAGCGTAACGGCCCAGTCCCTGGTGCGATACAAGACCAACGACTATTCCGTGCCGGTCGCCTACGGTCATCAGGACGTCTGGGTGCGGGGCTATGTCGACGAGGTGGTGATCGGCTGCCGTGGCGAGATCATTGCTCGCCATCCGCGGTGCTGGGATCGGGAAGACGTCGTCTTCGACCCTATCCACTACCTGCCGCTGATCGAGCAGAAGATCAATTCCCTGGATCAGGCCGCCCCTCTGCAAGGCTGGGACCTGCCGGAAGAGTTCGCTACGCTGCGCCGGCTGATGGAAGGCCGCATGGCCAAGCATGGTCGGCGGGAATACGTTCAGGTTCTGCGCCTGCTGGAGAGCTTCGAGCTCGCCGACCTGCATGCGGCGGTGAAGCAGGCAATCCAGCTCGGCGCAATCGGATTCGATGCGGTCAAGCATCTGATCCTGTGCCGGGTCGAGCGACGGCCACCTCGACTGGACCTGGCGATCTATCCCTACCTGCCGAGGGCGACGGTCGAGAAGACCTCGGCGAAAGCCTACATGCGGCTTTTGTCGTCTGATGCGGGAGAAGCGGCATGAGCACCGAAGCACCCGAGATACTGCTTGCCCACTATCTCAAGACCCTGAAGCTGCCGACCTTCCAGCGCGAGTATCAGAAGCTGGCCCGGTTATGCGCCACCGAGGGCGTCGACCACATCGACTACCTGTTCCGGCTTGCCGAACGGGAGATGATCGAACGCGATCGCCGCAAGGTCGAACGCCGGATCAAGGCGGCCAAATTCCCTGTCGTCAAAAGCCTCGACAGCTTCGACTTCACAGCCATCCCCAAGCTGAACAAGATGCAAGTGCTGGAGCTGGCACGTTGCGAGTGGATCGACCGCCGCGAGAACGTGATCGCTCTCGGCCCCAGCGGCACGGGCAAGACGCATGTCGCACTCGGCCTCGGACTGGCGGCCTGCCAGAAGGGGCTGTCCGTCGGCTTCACCACGGCCGCCGCCCTGGTCAGTGAGATGATGGAGGCGCGTGACGAGCGGCGTCTGCTCCGTTTCCAAAAGCAGATGGCAGCCTACAAGCTGCTGATCATCGATGAGCTGGGCTTCGTGCCGCTGTCCAAGACCGGCGCGGAATTGTTGTTCGAGTTGATCTCCCAGCGTTACGAGCGCGGTGCGACCATGATCACCAGCAATCTGCCTTTCGACGAATGGACGGAAACCCTGGGGTCCGAGCGTCTGACCGGCGCCCTGCTCGATCGCATCACCCACCACGTCAACATCCTCGAGATGAACGGCGACAGCTACCGTCTCGCCCAAAGCCGCGCCCGAAAGGCCGGCTGACGCCTTCTCTGAAAATCGCCGCGCGCGCCTGAGACCCCCGCTCGGGCTACGCCCTCCCGGCGGTCTCAGGCGCGCGCCAAGGTGGCCGACTTTTGCTCCGCCCCGTGGCCGGTTTTTACTCCGCCGTTGACACTCGTGACAATGCCACGACGCAACGAAGTGCTCTGCGCGTTGTGGAGCTGAAGAAGCACTTCGGTCCGCTCGAAGTCATCAAAGGGGTGTCCTTCACAGCGGAACGCGGCGACGTCATCTCAATCCTCGGAAGTAGCGGATCGGGGAAAAGCACGCTTCTTCGGTGCCTGAACTTTCTGGAAGAACCGAGCGAAGGCGAGATCTGGGTCGGCGGGCGCCATATCAACGCACGCTCAGGCATCGTAGCGCAACGAGAGATCAATGCGTTGCGTTGCAAGCTCGGGATGGTCTTCCAGAGCTTCAATCTGTGGTCTCACATGACCGTCCTGGAGAATATGGTTGAAGCACCGATCCATGTCCGGGGCGTTGCAAAAGCCGAAGCGCGGCTTCGCGCAGAGGAACTCCTTTCGAAAGTTGGCCTCGCCGAAAAGCGGCATGTCTATCCAGCTCACCTTTCCGGCGGCCAGCAGCAACGCGTCGCAATCGCACGCGCTCTGGCGATGGAACCTGAAATCCTCCTTTTCGACGAACCGACATCGGCACTGGATCCTGAACTCGTTGGGGAGGTGCTGAAGGTAATCCGCTCGCTCGCAGATGAAGGCCGGACAATGCTCATTGTTACGCATGAGCTCTGCTTCGCGCGGCAGGTCTCGAACCGAATTGTCTTCCTCCATCAGGGGCGGGTCGAAGAGGAGGGCGCACCAGAAGCGGTGTTTCGCAATCCTGCGTCATTCCGACTGAAGCAGTTCCTCTTGGCCCAAGCCAGGGAGCTGCACCAGTGATCGAACTGCAAGGTTTCGGCGATCAGATCGCCGCCGGGGCGATAACGACGTTGCGCGTAGCGGCAACCAGTCTGGTTCTTGGGATTGGTGTCGGTCTTTGCGGTGCGGTGGCAAAACTCAGCCGCCTCCAGACCCTCAGGCGACTGGCAGACATCTACACTACGATCATTCGAGGTGTCCCCGAACTCCTCATCATCCTTATTCTCTATTTTGGCGGCACAGTTGCGCTGACGGCGGCGTTCGGCCGCTACGTCGAGGTCAATGCTTTCGCTGCCGGCGTCTTTGCACTGACCATCGTCTTCGGTGCCTACGCGACCGAAGTCTTCAGGGCCGCCATTCGTGCCGTCCCGGCCGGCCAGATCGAGGCGGCGCATGCGCTCGGCTTGTCGAAGGTGCATACGTGGCGACTGGTGATCCTCCCCCAGATGTGGCGGTACGCATTGCCAGGCATCGGAAACCTATGGCTCACGCTGCTGAAGGACACCGCTCTCATCTCTGTGGTCGGGCTTGAAGACTTGATGCGCAAGACCGGTGTTGCAGCGGGTGCAACCCACGAACCACTCACCTTCTACACGGTCGCTGCAAGTCTCTACCTCTTGTTCACCTCCGTATCGCTGGCTGGGCTGACTTTGCTCGAGCGGCGCGCAAATCGCGGCGTCCGCGTTGCAGATTGAGAAATCGACATGGAATGGCACCTTATTATCGACGCTCTGCCCCCTCTGCTCGACGGGGCGCTCCTGACTGTCCAACTCACAGCAGCTTCCGTTCTGCTCGGTCTCGTCATCGCACTACCGCTTTCGCTGATGCGTGCTTCGGGGTCTGCCGGGCTATCGCGCCCCGTCCTGCTCTATACGTTTGCATTTCGAGGAACACCGCTCCTCGTTCAAATTTTTCTGATTTACTACGGCGCGAGCCAAATCGAGTGGATCCGCACGAGTTTTGTCTGGCCGGTCTTGCGAGAGCCTTGGTGGTGCGCGTTGATCGCCTTTTCCCTCAACCACGCAGCATATACGACAGAAATCCTGCGCGGCGGCATACGTGCGGTGCCGCGCGGTGAGATCGAGGCGGCTAAGGCGCTGGGCATGTCCCAGGCATTGCGAACCAGACGGATTGTTCTGCCTGTCGCCTTTCGTCTCTCGTTGCCGGCCTATGCAAACGAAGTAGTATTGATGCTGAAGGCGAGTTCGCTCGCCAGCACCATCACGATGATGGAACTGACGGGCACAGCGCGAAAGATCGTCGCGCAGACCTTCTCGCCCTATGAGGTCTTTATCTCGGCGGCGTTGATCTATCTGGGTATCACATTCGTGGTCGTCCATCTCTTCGGTCGCCTGGAGCGGGGGATCACGAGCCACCAAAGCCGCGCTCGTGCAGAGAATGACAACCGCAAGAACATCCCACCTTCGGAGGGGTACGGAATCGGGAAGGTATCGTGATGACCGCTTTCCTGGCGCCTTTCATTGAAAGTTATGGCCTCGGCAGTGCAGAGGCGGCCCTACTGCGAGGAAGCTGGTACGAAATCGACCTGGGGGCAATCAGGCATAACTATCGCCAACTGCGATCTTTGCTTCCCCAGAATGTCAGCATTTATGCGTGTCTGAAGCGGAACGCTTATGGATGTGGTGCCGGCCCAGTGGCGCGCGCGCTGGCGGCGGAGGGGGTTGATGGGTTCGCGGTAGCGTCGCTTCTCGACGCCATGGCGATCCGAAGGACGGGGGCTGGACAGCGCATCCTTCTATACCCAGGGGCTCAGCCAGCGGCAGGTCTGATGATCGAAGCGCTCGACCTCACGGTGAGCGTCTCCAGCGTCGATGAACTGGCGCGTTGGCGTGCGGCGATGACAAAAACCCGTGTATTCATCAAGGTCGACGTAGGCTTCTTTCGTGCGGGGGCATCGCCACAGGATGCGGGTTCACTGCTTGCCGCGGCGAACGCATACTCCGATGTGCAGGTCGATGGAATCTATGCACACATGAGCGAGCTGCCGACCCCGATACCATCCGATGCGGGGATCCAACTTCACCGGATGCGGGCGATCCTCGCCGAGGCCGAGGTGCGCGGAGACCGACCCGTCGTCGCCATGATGTCGAGCACGGAGGGCGTTCTCACCTATCCGGAAATGGACATGGATGCTGTCGATCCGGGTGCGCTATTTGTTGGGTTACCGGAAAGTCATGCACCTGTCCGCCGTGTTGTCTTGCAACAGGCGTTGAAAACGATTTGCACTACGGTAGTCGCTGTTAAGCACCTCGATGCCTCCCTTGGTCCGGTCCCCGACCTTCCAGGCTTTCGGTCGGGGATGAAGCTCGGTGTTCTTGGCATGGGATGGGGTGACGGCCTCCCGCGGCAGGTTCCGCCTGGTGCTGAAGCGCTCGTAGGCGGTACGCGAGCCCGTCTCTTGCCGCCGGCTCATCTCGAACACGTGCGAATTGACCTCTCGAACGCTCCCGATGCCCGCTTCGGTGACAAGGTCGTGCTGCTCGGCAGGCAGGGAGACGAGGTCATCACACTTGAGGAAATTGCGGCGCTCTGGGGGACAGATGTCGTCGGCATCTATGCGGGCCTGCGCGACCACATTCCGAGAGTCTACACCTGAAACCACATCGAAAACCTAGAAAGGGGAACCAAATGAACATCCCGAAAACCACTGTCTTTACTGTCGTTCTGAGTATCTTGGCCGGAATGGCCCAGGCCGAGGATGCCAAGACGACCAGAATTGCCACGGAAGGGGCTTTCCCTCCCTGGAACTCGGTCGATGCGTCCGGGAAGCCGGTTGGCTTTGATATCGATGTCGGCGTAGCGCTGTGCGCGCGGGCGAACCTCAAATGCGAATTTGTGACCCAAGCCTGGGATGGGATCATTCCCGCTCTGACGGTCGGAAAATACGATGCCATCATGGCCGGAATGTCGATAACCGAGAAGCGCAAACAGGTCATTTCCTTCTCGGAGCCCTATGCGCTGACCTCCAACTATTTCGTCGTTTCAAAAGCGGTCGACCTTCCGAAGATCGAGAGCACCTTGAAGCTCGACCTGACAACAGAAACGGACACCGGCAAGCGCGTCTTGGCGGACCTGAAGGAAAACCTGAAGGGGCGGTCAATCGGTGTGCAGGGCTCTACAAACGCTGAAGTATTTGTCAGGGATTACTTTGGCGACGCTGTCGAGGTTCGCAGCTACGACAAACAGGACAGCCTCAATCTTGATCTCGTAGCTGGTCGGATCGATGGCGGTTTGGCGGACTTTTCCGTCTGGAAGGCGTTCTTGGAATCCAAGGATGGAGACTCGGCCCAACTTTACGGACCGCGTATCTCGGGCGGAGTGTTCGGACCCGGGGTCGGGATAGGCCTCAGGAAAGATGACGAGGCTCTGACAGAAAAGTTCAATGGCGCAATTCGGGCCATTACAGCGGATGGCACGCTGAAGGCAATCAGTCTGAAATGGTTCGGCGCGGACTTGGTCACGCGATAGTTCGGTACTGCAGGTCCTGCGACCGCCTAGCCATGGGAAACCGGGGTAGGCGGTCATCCTTTACGGACCGTGGATACAGATCCACGATGCCGTAGTGTAATGTAATAAAAAATCACATAAGCTGAATTATGGAACAGTCGCTCGCCACCTACTGCGTGTACATTTTGCTTGAAGATGTGATCGACGGCTGAATCGCAGCAAACGCGTTATGCATATGCTCTACCAGAGAATAAGTGATGAATCGGCGGACGTCGCAGAATAATAAAATCCGCCGGTACGTGTACTCAGCATGCTTTTTCACCTAGACTGTAAGTCTACATCTTCACGAATCGTACATTTCAAATCGGAAATCAACCCATTATTCAGACCGTAGATCCAACCATGGATAGCGATATCTTTCCCATTCCTCCAGGCTGCTTTCAGTGTCGGCGTACGCGCGAGACGCTTTACTTGCGCAACAATCGTAGCTTCACATAACTTGTCGAGATCGAGATCCGTCCAAGTGCAACACTCTTGACACTGAAAGTTCTGCTGTGCGACGTCGCGAATGGGCTGAAGCCAGTGATCTACGACGCCAAACTGTTGGCCGCTCACTGCTGCACGCACGCCGCCGCAACCACGGTGCCCGCAGATGATGATGTGCTTCACGTCCAACTGCTGCACCGCAAATTCGACAACAGACAACATGTTGACGTCTGTGGGATGGATGAGGTTGGCTACATTTCGGTGAACGAACACTTCGCCTGGCTCAAGGCCGGTGATCACATTGGCTGGCACACGGCTGTCTGAGCAACCGATCCAGAGGTACTCGGGTCGCTGTAGGCCCGCAAGCCTCTCGAAATAATCAGCTTTCTCCTCCGTACGACTCCTGGACCACGCCCGGTTTCGGGCGAAAAGGTCTTCTATCATTAGGCTTCCTAACTGGGTATTTGAGACGACCAATCTATATCGCCGAACCTCCGGCCTGGCATCAGGTCGGCAAAATCTTATCGATTGAGCTGCGTAAGCTTCAAGATATCGGAAATGCTCTCTTCGCGCTCGATATTAGAAACGCGGTTGATCAATTCAGTCGCGCTTCTTTCACCGACGAGTGGGGAGGCCATAGAAAGGAACTTATCTAGGACTGCAGGTCGAGCCATCGGGTTCTCTGGTGAGCCCGAAGGGGTTTCCGAGGAGGCAGAAACAATCCGGCCGGAACGCAGAGTGATCTCAACCCGCGCACCAATACGCCCTCTCTGATGGAATGTTGTATTGTAGTACTCATCGAACTTGACGCTAATTCGTCTGGAATACTCGACTAGTTCCTCATTGTGGAGGACATTGTCGACGAACCAGCCAGGTCCTGGCTGATAGCCATGCAGTAGCATAGTAACGCTAAACGGGATCGAGAAGCCCGCATCCACGACGTCAACTGGACCATAAATCTCAAACCCCTGCACCCAGTCGAAAGTGTGAACCTCCAACCTCGCAACGTCGTCAGGACGAAGTTGGTAGCGCTCAATCAATTCCGCAACGCAGTCGAGAGCAGAGTGTTGCCAACGGCAGCAAGAATATGGCTTAAAGCTGAGTTTCATAACATCGAATTCGATGCCAAGATTTTCCCGCATCGCACCAAAATCGACGCGATCCGAACCCGCCATCCTCCAAAAACCCTTTTCTCCATCGAGTATGAAGCGGTTGCCAATGAAGCCATTCTCGGCGAGCAGAGCGGCTGTGAGCCCTGTCCAGCTCGGCCATCCCGTTGGCTCCTTTACCCAATGAACCGGCCGTTCCTCCTGTTCAAACCCCCATTTTTGCGTGTTCGGTAATGGCGCCGTTGCACCAGCTATTCCATAGGCATTCAACGTCTTTTGCAGGTCTAATTTAAGGCATTTGGAGGCTGCGGAAACGGCCGAGAATGTTTGCCAAGTCCCGACAAACCAAAGCTCTTTGAGGCGATCATAGGTTGGCTGGATAGCTCTGCCAATGCGATTGCCAACATCGTAACCCACTAAGACAGCGTCAAGAAACTCAGCGCCCGTTATGTTCCGGTCCTCACCCGCCGCGAGCGCTGCGCCAAAGATCGTTCCTGAAGGGTGACCTATACCAGCCAAAGTCTCCTCGAAGTCGAGAGCATTCGCAGATGTGCCATTGAGAAGCGCCGCATCCCCAAGTGATAAACTCAAGTCAGAACCGACGATCGTCGCCGTGCCCCCGTTGCCAGCTTTCCCAAGCGTGCGAGCCATGGCCTGGCTCAATTCCGTCTGGATTCCACCCAACATACAGCCGAGCGTATCCAATACGAAAAGCTTCCCCTGCTCGACTACTTCTGTCGGGTACGTTTTGTATGATGTTGAGACTGCATATTCGGCTAGTTCTTTGGTGACCCATTCCGTCATATCGCCCCCCGGTGATTTCGAACGCAAGGACCGGCATTGACGCGGTGCCTCGACGCAACGTGTGTACGACTAGCGATCTTAGTTTTCGGGCCGTATGGCGTTCAAATTAGAATTCACGGTTCATTTATGAGTTCAACTAATGGGTAGGATGGGTTTCTTATCGGCGCCTGAGTTGTTCATCAAAGCATTGTCTCAATAGCTGATCTGTCTGGCGAATTGGGGGGCACTCCAAACATATCCCCACAGAAACCGTGATCTTAGTTCGATTGGTGCTGAAGCCGCACGGTAGCCCGGCCATCGTCCTGTCATTGCATTTTGCCCAGGAAGCCACGAGCGAGGATCCTAGATTGGTTTTCACCATGATGTTGAGTGACTCAAAGGTGCTTCTCGGCAGCAGGATTCCAATGGGTTCAGGTGCAGGAGCGCTAAAGACTGTTCCTGGGGCGAACGAATTTGGCGCACTTCTAATCGCGATGGCCACGCTCGACACCATAATAGCCTTGAGTTTTCATAAGGCTGAAGAATTACTCCATTGGTCAATTGCACTAGTTACAATGTCACAGCCCCGTGGTGCTTAGGGCTCAGGGACAACGGCTATTGCCTGGATCTCCACCTTGGCACGGTCTTCAATAAAAGCGCTCACCTGGACCGCTGCCATAGCTGGATAATGCGTGCCCATGATTTCCCTGTAGACTCGTCCGATGGCCGACAGGTTGTTGAGATAATCTCTCTTATCAATCAAAAACCATGTCATACTAGCAATATTCTCTGGTTTTGCTCCTGCGGTAGCAAGGATGTCTACAATGTTCTCCAGCGTTTGCTTGATTTGATCAACTAATTCATCAGATTCGAACACACATTGGGAATTCCAGCCAACTTGACCTCCGACAAATATCTGCCGTCCGCGGGCTTCTATCCCATTCGAATATCCAACCGGCATAAGCCAATTTTCCGGCTGAAGAATTTTATGCATCTCGTACTCCTTGAAAGACTGATTTGTTTATTTCGCGGCCGGGCTGCAGTTTCCACTGTGTCCCATGACGGTTGAGAAACCCCATCCTGACCATTGATTAGATGCTTTGAATGGAGTGAACGCGAACCCAGGAAGCTGTCTAAAATTTCTTGAGGACTTCAACTCCACTCACCAAGCGCAAATTGGTTTTGGCTGCAATATGACTATCTCCAACTTTGAAACGTTTAACGGTCTCGGCCAGCGCCTCGGTTTCGTGGGTTAAGCTTTGCGTTGCCGCCGTGGCCTGCTCGACCATAGCCGCGTTCTGCTGAGTAACCGTGTCCATTTGGTCTGCCGCTGATGAGACCTCACGAAGACTCGTCGCTTGCTCTCTTGCACTCGATGCGATCTGAGTAATGGTTTGGCTCATAGCCACCACCTGCTCGACGATCCTGGCCAACGAGTTCCCACTTTGCTCTACAAGCTTGACGCCGTTATCAACATGGGTAGAGGATGTTGAAATCAGTCCTTTGATTTCCTTTGCAGCGTCCGCCGAACGTTGCGCCAACTCACGAACTTCTTGTGCGACGACAGCAAACCCCTTTCCTGCATCACCAGCACGTGCAGCTTCTACACCGGCATTGAGCGCGAGCAGGTTGGTCTGGAAAGCGATCTCATCAATGACTCCGATGATGCTTTCGATTTTGGCGGCCGATTCTTGAATTTCGTTCATTGCATCGACTGCGCGAGCCACGACATCTCCCCCATCCTGAGCATCTGCCCTGGCATTGTTTACCGCGATTTTGGCTGAGTGTGCGCCTTCTGCTGTCTCGTTGACACCGCGAGTGACTTCCCCAAGCGCGGCAACGGTCTCTTCCAAGGAAGCAGCCTGCTGTTCCGTCCGCCTCGCAAGATCGTTCGACGCGGAGGTAATTTCGGCCAATCCGAACCGAATCGTGCTTACTGAACGAATCACGGCGCGTACGGTGTTCTCTAAAGAGGCAACCGACGAGTTGAAGTTCTGTCGTATAGTCTCGTAGTCACTTGCGACGGGTTCAGCCATTCTGACGGTGAGATCGCCCTCAGCAAGCCGCTTCAGTGAGTTCTGTACGGACCCGACGAAGTTGCGCAGGCCTTCAGCCTTACTGCTCTCAAGTTCGGCTTGACGCCGGTTGCCGCTTTCCATTTCCTCGCGCAGCTTCTCCTGATCCAATTTCACTCTAACCCCGTCAGCGAGCTCGTGCCGAAACCTTTCCAGTGCGCCACTTAGCCGCCCTAGTTCGTCACGGGTTGGATTGATTGCTATCGCGTCCGAGTAGTTGCCGGTCGCCATATTGTTAACAGCAACAGCGACGGCTTTAAGGGGCTTCGCAATCACGAAATGTGAGATTGTCCAGATGACTGCGATAGCAACGAGCATCAAGACGATTCCAGCAAAAACGGTATTGATGATCTCGTCTCGGACCGGTGTTGAGAACACAGCCCCAGGCACATCAATCACGGCCGCCCATGTCGTGTTCATTCCTGATGCGGTAAACGGATAGATAACTCTTACGCCGCTATCAGCCGCTTTAACGATTTGAACCCCTTGCCCCTCGAGCGCCAGTTTGACCTGATCCGCACCGTTATCTGAATAGTCCTGCATGAGCTTGCTTCTGTCCGGGTTCGCAAGCCATTTTCCATTGCTTGCGAGTAGCATCACATGCCCTCCTTCGAACGGCTCGAGAGAAGCTAGCATTGATGTCAAATCGTCGAGCTTGATATCGACGCCGCCAACAGCAACGATCTTTCCGTCGACCCGGATCGGCACCGATACGGACGTGACGAGCTTTTTGGTCGTTGTCAGATATGGTGACGTGACAACGCTTTTCCCGATTCTCAAGGGAAGCGCGTAATACTCGTCGGCGACACCGACACTCCACGTGGAAAACTCCAACACACCGTCATTACTCTTCGTCCAATAGGGTGTGAACAACCCCTGCTTATTTGCTCCCTCGCTTCCTACAGTTGGCCTTGGGGCATTTTCACCAGAAAGCTCACACATCCATGTCCCAAAGACCGACGGATATTCGGGCGCTACGGCCTTCAGCACTTGAATTACGTCAACGCGTTTTGCCTGCCCCTCTTGTAATAGCCCGGAAAGGCTTGCCGCCATCGCAGTACTTGCTGCGATAGCCTCCACCATTTTGCTTTCGACTTGCTGGCTCGCTGACGAGGCTTTTTCGAGAGCAAGATCCAAAACCACTTGTTCAGTTTTTGTTTTAACCCGAATAGCGGTGAATACTGTAAATCCTGCTAGGACCAGAGCTAAGGATGCGCTTGTCGCAAGGATGATCTTCGCGGAAACACTGCTCTTTATTGCATTCACAATTTCCTCCATCGCGACAGATCCGCCGCACGAAACGATAGAATTGAACCGGAAATACGCGCGCTACAAAGACGCGCAAGAATGAGTTAGCTGAACGTCTTTAAGAACTTGACCAGATGTGCAGCCACTTGCTTGGGTGCATCATGGTGAAGGTTATGACTGGCCCCAGCAACACGATGAAAGGACGCTCTACTCAACCGAATCCGATCGTCCAATGTTGGAGAGTTGAGAGCGATTGAAGGCGGATAAGGTTGATCGCTCCCGATCCAAAGGACGGGCACTGTTATCTCTTGAATCGCCTGTAGCCAATCCGAAGAACAATACGGCCTGGGAAAAGGGCCGCGGTGTGCTGGATCAAATCGCCAAGCAAACTTTCCCTCGATCCGCTTTGAAAGCTTACTGGCGAGAAAGTGGGCTTTATCCTCAGGGAGATTTGCATTCGCTCTCATTAGCCGTCGGGTGGCATCTTCCAAATTTTGCAGCGAAAGTCCGCAAGGTGTTCTGCGCTTCGCGTCGAGCCAACGACGATAGTGAGTGGTAACAAGCTGACGGTCGAAATCAGACATCCCGAAGCCATCGAGCGAGACAACTGCGTTGACGTCTTTGTTACGTACGCCTGCGAACATCATGGCGAGATTTCCACCAAGGCTGTGTCCAACTACGGTCACAGGCTCGCAGAAATGGTGTTCAACGATTGCATCGATATCGGCAAGGTAGTCCTCGAAGGAATAACCGTATGCTGCCCACCTTGTTTCACCAAATCCTCTCAAATCGGGCGCGACGATCCGGTAGTTGCCAGCTAACTCATCAGCAAGAAATTGGAAGGTGGCAGAACTGTCCAGATGACCATGTAGCATCAGAATTGGGCGATCAGCCGGACCACCCCATTCTCGAATGCAGTGCCGGATGCCATTCACTCTAAGAAACGTTTTCCGGGGCCGGTGCAAGGGGCGATACATTCTCATTTGCTGGCCTCGGGTAGTCAGGGAAAGTCGAGCGGGAGTTGCGGATTCGATTTGTCAATCGATTTTGATTTTCGAGAGAAAATCAAAAGTCCCGCGCCTACGATGATACTGGATCCTATAATGGTGCTGATTGACGGATAGTCGTCAAAAAACACAACGCCAAATATGATGCCCCATAGCAGTAGCGTATATTGGATGGGCGCGAGGACAGAGACTGGCGAAAGCTTGACTGCCCGGGTGAGCATGAGGTGCGCGGCCGTCCCAATCATGCCGAGCAGAAGCATTTCCCCCAGGCCGCCAAGGGTTATCGGCCGCCAATCGAACGCTGACAGCGTACCAGCTCCAATAATTCCTACGAAAGTTTGATAGGCTACGAGTACCGCGTCGCTCGTCCTTTGCAGCTTCTTATTGATCACCATGGCCACTGAGTACGAGATGCTGCCGGAGATTGCGAAGACTGCCGCGAAGGAGATCACTTCCGATGTTGGTCTGAGTGCGATCACTACGCCTATGAATCCCACGATGATAGCAATCCACTGCGTCCAGCCAACCTTTTCCTTAAGAAATAGATGCGACGCTAACGCCGTATAAATCGGCCCCGCCATATAAAAAGTAAACACATCTGCTAAAGGCAGATAGACGCATGCCGCGTAGAACAGACCTGTATCGACCGTCGCCAGCACAGCCCGGAGCAGCTGTAATCCCGGCCTCTCTATCTGTGAAAATATACTTGACTTTGATCGCATAAGGAGTGGGGTAAGTAGAATAAACCCACTGACTGAACGTATCGCAACTATCTGCGCCACGCCATAGCTAGCAACAAGCGCTTTCGCCAAGGCGTCATTAAGGGCAAACGTAAAATATCCTAGAAAAGCGACGATAACCCCCATTACCACGACAGAAGCGGCGTAAGAGTGGCCTTCGTTCTCTCGAGACTGATCATTCGCAACTGCCCAACGGAGGCCTATCGTCATTCATTCGGTCCCTCGGCGTGGAATTTCCTCAGGTAATTTTCGAAGATCGACGCCGACAAAAAAGTCATTTTCACACCACGTAGATCCAGAATCAAAGCCATCGCTGACTGCCAAAGAGAGGACTGCTTGGAGCTTTCGTCAAATTAGAAACATGTGCCTTCGCATTGAGTTTTCTCATGCGTCATCGGCAGCTGGATGTTTGAGTTGGGTAACCCGTTAGTTGATCATCGGCAGCAACTGATCGATGCTTTTCTTTGCATCGCCGTAGAACATGCGGGTGTTGTCCTTGTAGAATAGCGGGTTCTCGATGCCGGAATAGCCGGTGCCCTGGCCGCGCTTGGAGACGAACACCTGCTTGGCCTTCCAGACCTCGAGGACCGGCATGCCGGCGATCGGGGAATTGGGGTCTTCCTGGGCAGCCGGGTTGACGATGTCGTTCGAGCCGATGACGATGACGACGTCGGTGTTGGGGAAGTCGTCGTTGATCTCGTCCATTTCCAGAACGATGTCATAGGGCACCTTGGCCTCGGCCAGCAGCACGTTCATATGGCCCGGCAGGCGGCCGGCGACGGGATGGATGGCGAAACGCACGGTCTTGCCGGCTGCCCGCAGCTTGCGGGTAAGCTCGGACACGGACTGCTGGGCCTGCGCCACCGCCATGCCGTAACCCGGCACGATGATGACACTGTCGGCATCGTTGAGCGCGGCAGCCACGCCATCGGCATCGATGGCGATCTGCTCGCCCGAGATCTCCATCGCCGGTCCCGTCGTGCCGCCGAAGCCGCCGAGGATGACCGAGATGAAGGAGCGGTTCATCGCCTTGCACATGATGTAGGACAGGATCGCACCCGACGAGCCGACCAGCGCGCCGGTGACGATCAGCAGATCGTTGCCGAGCGTGAAGCCGATGGCGGCGGCCGCCCAGCCGGAATAGGAGTTCAGCATCGACACGACGACCGGCATGTCGGCGCCGCCGATGCCCATGATCAGGTGATAGCCGATGAAGAAGGCGAGAAGCGTCATGGCGATCAGCGTCCACGCACCCGCACCATTGGCATACATCAGGAGCAGCAGCAGCGACAGGATGGCGGCGGCGGCATTGAGGAAATGGCCGCCGGGCAGCTTCTTCGCCTTGCCGTCGACCTTGCCGGCCAGCTTGCCGAAGGCGACAACCGAACCGGTGAAGGTGACGGCGCCGATGAACACGCCGAGGAAGACCTCGACCTTCATGATGGCCAATTCAACCGGGGTCTTGTGGGCGAGAATACCGGCAAAGCCCGACAGCGCGGAGCGCGCCGCCTCGTCCATGCCGGCAATGTTGGCCGCCTCGATATGGGCATTGAAGCCGATGAAGACCGCGGCCAGGCCGACGAAGGAATGCAGCGCTGCGACAAGCTGCGGCATCTCGGTCATCTGCACGCGGGAAGCGACATAGGTGCCGAGCACCGATCCGCCGGCGATCATCAGGAGAATGATGAACCAGTTGCCGACACCGGGTCCGAAGATGGTGGCGACGACGGCGAGCGCCATGCCGACAATGCCATACCAGACGGCGCGCTTGGCGCTTTCCTGGCCGGACAGGCCGCCGAGCGACAGGATGAAGAGGACAGCAGCCGAGATATAGGCGGCCGAAACAATACCGATGGTCATGATGGTGGCCTCTGGCTCAGGACTTCTGGAACATGGCGAGCATGCGGCGCGTCACGAGGAAGCCGCCGACAATGTTGATCGTGGCGACCAGAACCGACAGGGCGGCCAGGATCACCACGAGCCAATGGCCCGAGCCGATCTGAAGAAGCGCACCGAGGATGACGATGCCGGACACGGCATTCGTCACAGCCATCAGCGGCGTGTGGAGGGAATGGCTGACATTCCAGATCACCTGGAAGCCGACGAAGCAGGCGAGCACGAAGACCACGAAATGGCTCATGAAGCTCGCCGGCGCCACCGAGCCGACCACGAGCAGCAGAGCGGTCGCCACGAACAGCAGGATGCCCTGGCTCTTCGTCTGCGCCTTGAAAGCGGCGACCTCCTTCGCCTTCTTCTCCTCGGGCGTCAGTTCCCGAACCTTTTCCTTCGGCTTCTGCGCGGCGATCGCCTGGATCTTCGGTGGTGGCGGCGGATAGGTGATCTCGCCGTCCTTCGTCACCGTCGCACCGCGAATGACATCGTCGTCCATGTTGTGGACGATAACCCCGTCCTTGCCTGGCGTCAGGTCCGTCATCATGTGGCGGATATTGGTCGCATAGAGCGTCGAGGCCTGCGCTGCCATCCGGCTCGGGAAGTCGGTATAGCCGACGACGGTGACGCCATTCGGCGACACGATCTTCTGGTCCGGCACCGTCAGGTCGCAATTGCCGCCGCGCTCAGCCGCAAGATCGACCACCACCGAGCCCGGCTTCATCGCGGCGACCATGTCTTCGAGCCAGAGTTTTGGCGCGTCACGGCCGGGGATCAGCGCCGTGGTGATGACGATATCGATCTGGGGTGCCAGTTCGCGGAACTTGGCCAGCTGCTTCTCGCGGAATTCCGGCGAGGACGGCGCGGCATAACCGCCGGTCGCAGCACCATCCTGCTGGCCTGCCCCCTGACCATCGGCGAAATCGAGATAGACGAACTCGGCACCCATGCTTTCGATCTGCTCGGCCACTTCCGGACGCACGTCGAAGGCATAGGTGATCGCACCGAGCGAAGTCGCCGTGCCGATCGCCGCCAGACCCGCGACACCTGCACCGATCACCAGCACCTTGGCCGGCGGCACTTTGCCCGCCGCCGTCACCTGGCCGGTGAAGAAGCGGCCGAAATGGCTGCCCGCCTCGATCACCGCGCGGTAACCGGCAATGTTGGCCATCGACGACAGCGCATCCATCTTCTGGGCACGGCTGATCCGCGGCACCATGTCCATGGCAATCACGTTCGAGCCCGAGGCCTTCGCAGCCTCCAGAAGCTCCTTGTTCTGCGCCGGATAGAAGAACGAGATCAGCGTCTTGCCGGGCGACAGCAGCGCCACCTCAGACCGCTCGGGCGGACGAACCCTGATGATGATATCCGCTATGTGGTAAAGGTTATCGTTTTCGCCAATGACTTCAGCGCCAACGTCCCGGAAAGAATTGTCGGAAAACCCAGCCTCCACTCCAGCGCCGGTTTCGACGATGCATTTATAGCCAAGCTTCCGCAATTGGAATGCGCTGTCCGGTGTGATCGCTACGCGCCGCTCACCAGGGTATCGCTCTCTCGGGACACCTATGCGTAGCGGTGTGGATTCTCGTTTGGTTGTCATCTATCGATCTACTCTCGTGTCAGCGAAACAAAATGTGACCCTTCTTGTCCAGAGGCGTCACAACCGTTGGCCTCAGGCAACGAAATCAAACCCAAGGCGATCTTCACCCCGCCCAGAATTTTTAGGCTCGAGAGCGATTAGCTGAGAGTCGGACTGAACCGGTGACCGGGAACACGGCCGATCTCTCATCCCGTCGGCCTTGCCCGAACCCTGAAGCACAACAAAACAGCCGCCAAAGCCCCCAAAATGAAGAAACATAGGCGCCTCTGGTTCAACCTCGCATGTGATGTCGGAACACCACGCTTTGAACTTCCTCGAGATTTCTCTCCCACATTTCGATAGCCATTGTCCCATCGCACGTCCCTCACATATTCGGATAAACCGGCCCTTCGCCCCCCTGTGGCGGCACCCAGTTGATGTTCTGGTTGGGGTCCTTGATGTCGCAGGTCTTGCAGTGCACGCAGTTCTGCGCGTTGATGACGAAGACGTCCTTGCCGTCCTTCTCTACCCATTCGTACACGCCCGCGGGACAGTAGCGGGTCGAGGGGCCGGCATAGACGTCGAGTTCGGAGGTCTTCTGCAGCTCCGGGTTCTTCAACTGAAGATGGATCGGCTGATCTTCCTCATGGTTGGTGCTCGACAGGAACACCGATGAGAGGCGATCGAATGTCAAAACGCCATCCGGCTTGGGATAGTCGATCTTGTTGTGCTTGGACGCTGGCTCAAGGCTCTGCGCATCCGTCTTGCCATGCTTCAGCGTGCCGAAGAACGAGAAGCCGAACAGCGTGTTCGTCCACATGTCGAGGCCGCCGAGCGCCACGCCGGCCGCCGTGCCGAACTTCGACCACAGCGGCTTGACGTTGCGCACCTTCTTCAGGTCCGAGCCGATGGCGCTGTCGCGCCAGCCCTGCTCGATCTCGATCGGCTCGTCATTGGCGCGGCCGGCGGCGATGGCATCCGCCAGTTTTTCGGCGGCGAGGATGCCCGACAGCACCGCATTGTGGCTGCCCTTGATGCGCGGAACGTTGACGAAGCCAGCCGAGCAGCCAATCAGCGCGCCGCCCGGGAAGGACAGTTTCGGCACCGACTGGTAGCCGCCCTCCGTGATGGCGCGCGCGCCATAGGAGAGCCGCTTGCCGCCCTCGAAGGTGCCGCGGATCGCCGGGTGCGTCTTGAAGCGCTGGAATTCCTCGAAGGGAAAGAGATAAGGGTTCTTGTAGTTGAGGTGCACCACGAAGCCGACGGCGACCATGTTGTCTTCGAGGTGGTAGAGGAACGAACCGCCGCCGGTCTTCATGCCGAGCGGCCAGCCGAAGGAGTGCTGCACGAGACCTAGCTTGTGGTTCTCCGGCTTGACCTGCCAGAGTTCCTTGAGGCCGATGCCGAATTTCTGGGGCTCGCGGTCCTTCTGGAGATCGAATTTCTGGATCAGCTGCTTGGCGAGCGAACCGCGCACGCCCTCGGAGATCAGCGTGTACTTGCCGAGCAGCGCCATGCCGCGGGTATAGTTCGGGCCGGGCTCGCCATTGCGCTCGATGCCCATGTCGCCGGTGGCGACGCCGATGACGGCGCCCTCATCGTTATAGAGCACTTCGGAGGCGGCAAAGCCGGGATAGATCTCGACGCCGAGCTCTTCCGCCTTGGTCGCCAGCCACCGACAGACATTGCCGAGCGAGACGATGTAGTTGCCGTGGTTGTTCATCAAGGGCGGCATGGCGAAGTTCGGCAGGCGGATGGAACCAGCCGGGCCGAGCAGCAGGAAGTGGTCGTCCTTCACCTCGGTCTTGAACGGGTGGCTGTCATCCTCGCGCCAGCCGGGCAGTAGGCGATCGATGCCGATCGGATCGACGACCGCGCCGGAGAGGATATGCGCGCCGACTTCCGAACCCTTTTCGAGCACGACAACCGTCAGATCCGGATTGACCTGCTTCAGACGGATCGCAGCCGAAAGCCCCGCAGGACCGGCGCCGACAATCACAACGTCGAATTCCATCGCTTCGCGTTCGGGGAGTTGCATTTCTTCGCTCATTAAGCCTTACCGCTTCTATCGATCCGTCGGGTTGGCTTCTGATCTTTCTGGTGAGGGCCTAAACGCCGTGATGGCGTCTTGGCACAAGAAGTTCAGCCGAAGCCAACTTTCGTGTTTCACCCAAGGCCGTTAAGCCCGATCCAACATTTGACCATTGTTGAGATTTTTAGACCCTTGCTCTTCCTCCCGCATGAAAGGGGAGACCGGCGAGATGAGTCAAATTAGAAGCTTTAGGGAGTGCATCAATCGAACTAATGATCGGTGCGAGGTGCATCGAATGCGCCAACCGTAGAGCGCACTCTGAGCTCTCAATTCGAAGCCACTGACTTCACACACAGCCGCGCTCCCTCGGGCTATCGTTCTGCGCGTTTACGTCGATCGACAGCGAGCTTTGGATCGCCGACCGCACTTAAGTCTGTTCAAATTCGAGTAATACTCCATCAAAATCTTTCGGGTGGGTAAACAACACAGGCTTGCCGTGAGCGCCGATTTTGGGTGAACCATTACCAAGGACACGCGCGCCGATTTCCGACAACTTCCCGGCCACTTTACCAATCTCGCTGACCTCGAAACAAATGTGATGCACGCCACCGCCGGGGTTTCTTTCCAAGAAACCTGCGATCGGTGAAGCTTCTCCCAATGGATGGAGCAATTCGATCTTGGTGTTGGGCAGCTTGACGAACACAACAATAACGCCGTGCTCTGGCAATTCCTGTGGGTCGGAAACCTCCGCGCCCAGCAATCGATATTTGGTTACAGCGGCATCCAGATCGGGAACCGCAATCGCAACGTGATTGAGCCAAGTAATCATGATGTCCTCATTGATTGCGACGTTTACCCTCGAGGAGGTCAATAACCGCATTTGCCGCATCCAGAACGTTAGTGCCGGGTCCGAAAACTGCGGAAACGCCATTCTCCAGCAAGAAGTCGTAGTCTTGGCGGGGGACTACGCCGCCTACGACGACGATGATACCCTCTGCGCCTCTAGCCTTTAACGCCTCGACCAGCTGTGGAGCCAACGTCTTGTGACCTGCGGCAAGTGACGACATGCCAACGACCTGAACATCGTTGGCCACGGCCATATCGGCAGCCTCGTCGGGTGTCTGGAACAAGGGTCCGGCCAGTACGTCAAAGCCGATATCACCAAAAGCGGAGGCTATGACCTTTGCTCCGCGGTCGTGGCCGTCCTGACCAAGCTTTGCAACCATGATCTTGGGCTTTCTCGCCAGAGACGCCGCAAAACCGGACAACCTATTTGTAATGGTTCTGTATTCTGGATCGTCCTCATAGGCAGGTCCATAAATGTTTTCAACTACCTCCGGCTGAGCGGCGTGGTCACCGAATATCTGGCGCATGGCGTCCGAAATCTCACCGACCGTGGCGCGCGCGCGGGCGGCACTCACTGCAGTTTCCAGGAGGTTACCTTGGCCACTGCGCGCCACCTCGCTCAGTGCCCTAAGGGCCTGTTCCACGGCCGTCGCGTCGCGCAGGCGTCTGGTCTTATCGAGCCGCGCGATTTGCGACTTGCGCACAGCGGAATTGTCGATGGCGAGAATTTCGATTGGATCCTCGTTCTCAAGCCTATATTTGTTGACCCCGACGATGATCTCCTCACGCCTGTCGACTTTCGCTTGACGCAGTGTTGCCGCCTCTTCGATCAGCCTCTTCGGCAACCCATCGGCGACGGCCTTTGTCATCCCGCCCATTGCCTCGACTTCTTCAATCAGCGACCAGGCTTTTTTTGCCAGTTCGTCGGTGAGGCTTTCGACATAATATGAACCGGCAAGCGGATCTACCACCTTTGTGACACCGGTCTCGTGTTGAAGTATCAACTGCGTGTTACGTGCAATTCTGGCAGAGAATTCAGTTGGCAGCGCTATGGCTTCGTCGAGCGCGTTGGTATGGAGCGATTGTGTCCCGCCGAGGGCTGCTGACAGCGCTTCGTATGCCGTGCGTATGACGTTGTTATAGGGATCCTGCTCTTGCAGCGAGACGCCCGACGTTTGGCAATGGGTGCGCAGCATAAGAGACGAGGACTTTTGCGGCGCAAATTCCTCCATGATGCGCGTCCACAACAAGCGAGCGGCGCGCAGCTTTGCCGCCTCCATGAAGAAATTCATGCCGATGGCAAAAAAGAACGACAGCCGACCCGCAAAGTCGTCGACGTTTAGGCCTTTGGCCAACGCCGCGCGCACGTACTCACGCCCATCGGCCAGGGTGAAGGCAAGCTCCTGGACCAATGTCGATCCCGCTTCCTGCATGTGATAGCCGGAGATCGAAATCGAATTGAATTTCGGCATCTCCTTGGAAGTGTATTCGATAATATCCGCGATGATCCGCATCGAAGGCTCAGGCGGGTAGATATAGGTGTTCCGGACCATGAATTCCTTAAGGATGTCGTTTTGAATTGTCCCAGACAACTCGGAGCGCGGACAACCTTGTTCTTCGCCAGCAACAATAAAGTTTGCTAGGATAGGGATGACGGCACCGTTCATGGTCATCGACACGGACATCTCTTTGAGAGGGATGCCGTCGAACAGGATCTTCATGTCTTCAACACTGTCGATGGCCACACCGGCTTTGCCTACATCGCCGACCACGCGCGGATGATCGCTGTCGTATCCGCGATGGGTGGCAAGGTCGAAGGCCACCGACAATCCCTTTTGACCAGCCGCAAGGTTGCGGCGGTAAAAGGCGTTGGATTCCTCTGCAGTCGAAAAGCCTGCGTATTGACGGATCGTCCAAGGCCGGCCGGCATACATTGTAGCGCGGGGCCCACGTACAAAAGGCTTTACACCGGGTAGCGAGCCGATGTGTTCTATGCCATCCAAATCCTCAGCCGTGTAGAGCGGTTTGATATCAATACCCTCGGCCGTGTGCCAAACAATGGTTTCCGGCGACGCCTTGAGTTCTCGCTCGGCTAGCGTCCGCCAATCCTTCAATTTTTCAGACATTATCCAAGTTCCTGTGACCGGCGAGGAAGATAGGCATGATGTAAACTCTCAGTTGGGGGACTATTCGAACTCCATAATAAGCTCGTCCACAGACAGGCTCTGACCAGGAGTCGGCAATATCCGCTTGACGATACCTTGGCGTTCCGCCCTCAGAACGTTTTCCATCTTCATTGCTTCAATAACGGCAAGGGTTTGCCCCGCCTCGACAATGTCGCCAGCCCCAACGGTGATCGATGTAACGACGCCTGGCATAGGGCAGAGCAGCATCTTGGACATATCGGGAGGAAGCTTCACCGGCATGAACCGAGCCAGCTGCGCGACACTTGGCGAGCGAACAGACACTTTTAGGTCGAATCCGCGCCAGCGCAACCTTACTGCTGAGCCGAAGACGTCAATTTTCACGCCGATCTGGACACCCTCCAGATTGAATTTGGCATGGGTCGCGCCCGGCACAAAATCTGACGTTGCGCGAATTTCTTCGCCGTCCGCGAAAATAACACGGAAGCCCTCGCTCTGGCTGACAAGCTTTAGTACAACGTCAGTTTCGCCCAAACCCACGACCCAGTCACTGCCGATGATCCGACGGTGATTTCCGATTGTGCCTGAAATTTGCACTGCGCGTGCCTGAAGCGCTTGATTGACAAGAGCTGCGACGGCTGCAAGCGTCCGCGCAGTCTCGGCATCCAATTCGACCCCTTTGAAGCCGTCCGGGAACTCCTCGGCAATATAAGCGGTTGTGAGTCTGCCATCTCGAAAGCGGCCCTGCTGCATAACAGCAGACAAGAATGGCAGATTGTGCCCTATTCCTTCAACTTCGAAATCGTCGAGCGCCGTTGCCATTGCATCAATGGCCTGCAGTCGGTCCTGTCCCCAGGCGCAGAGCTTGGCGACCATGGGATCGTAGTACATGGAGATCTCACCGCCTTCGTAGACACCGGTGTCATTGCGAACGATCGTGCCATCCGGCCTGCCCCCTTCCGCGGGTGGGCGGTAGCGAGTCAATCGCCCGATCGAGGGCAGAAAGTTGCGATAGGGATCTTCTGCATAGAGCCGGCTTTCGATCGCCCAACCGTTCAACTTTACCTCGTCTTGGCCGAAAGGCAGTTTTTCGCCTGCGGCGACCCTAATCATCTGTTCGACAAGGTCGATGCCCGTGATCAATTCGGTGACCGGATGTTCAACCTGGAGCCGGGTGTTCATCTCCAGAAAGTAGAAATTCTTGTCGCCGTCTACAATAAACTCCACGGTTCCAGCGGAATAGTAGCCAACTGCTTTTGCGAGCGCGACTGCTTGTTCGCCCATCGCCTTCCGAGTCGCCGGATCGAGGAACGGCGACGGCGCCTCCTCGATTACTTTTTGATTTCGCCGCTGGATCGAACATTCACGCTCACCGAGATAGAGTGTGGTGCCGTGTTTATCGCCCAGCACCTGGATTTCGATGTGCCGGGGCTGCGTGACGAACTTCTCCATGAAAATCCGGTCGTCGCCGAAGGACGACTTGGCCTCATTTTTCGAAGATTGGAACCCCTCGCGTGCTTCCTGGTCGTTCCAAGCGATGCGCATTCCCTTGCCGCCGCCGCCTGCGGACGCCTTGATCATCACAGGATAGCCGATGGATGACGCGATCTTTACTGCCTGGTCTGCGTCCTCGATGAGGCCCATATGACCGGGGACGGTGCTGACGCCAGCTTCTGCCGCAATCTTCTTGGAGGTTATCTTGTCGCCCATCGCCTGGATGGCCCCCACCGGCGGGCCAATAAAAGCAACCCCTTCCTTCTCAAGGGCTGCCGCGAAGTTGGCATTCTCCGACAGAAAGCCGTAGCCGGGATGGACGGCGTCGGCGCCCGTCTGCCGAATAGCTTCGATGATCTTATCGATCACAATGTACGATTGCGAGGATGGCGACGCTCCAATATAAACCGCCTCATCGGCCATTTTCACGTGCATCGCATTGGCATCGGCGTCTGAATAGACGGCCACGGTCGCAATGCCCATTTTCCGTGCTGTCTTGATAACCCTGCAAGCGATTTCGCCTCGGTTAGCGAGTAAGCCCACGGTGAGGGCCGCCTTGTGAGGTGACGCTGAACATCGGAAGTCCTAGTGCAAACACTAGGGATAGTCCTATGACGAAGCATCCGATTGAAGTGATCACGTCTGTTGAGCGCCGTCGGCGCTGGTCTCGCGAGGAGAAGGAGCAGTTGGTCGCTGCCTGTCTTGAACCTGGTGCGGTGATCTCAGAGATTGCCCGCGCGGCCGGCATCCATGTCAGCCAGCTCTTCCGTTGGCGCAAGGAGCTTTGCCAGGTCGATGGGCCGTCGGCAGGAGCGGCAAGCATGTTGGTGCCGGTAATCGTGTCTGAGACCGCTTCGGCAGGCTCGCCCGCTATACCGGAGCCACCCGCACCATCCCATCCCCGACGCAAGCGCAGCGATGTAACGATCGAACTTGGTCGTGGCCGACGCGTCCGCGTGGATAGCGACATCGATACCGAAGCGCTTGGCCGTATTCTCGACTGTGTGCTGGGACTGCGATGATCCCGGTCCCTACAGGTGTAAAGGTCTGGCTGGCGACAGGCCATACCGACATGCGCAAAGGTTTTCCGGGTCTGTCGTTGCTGGTACAGGAGGCGCTGAAGCGTGATCCGATGTGTGGGCACTTGTTCGTATTCCGCGGCCGAGGCGGTGGCCTGATCAAGGTGATCTGGCATGACGGCCAGGGAGCTTGCCTGTTCACGAAGAAGCTTGAGCGTGGACGCTTCATCTGGCCATCGGCAGCCGATGGCACGGTGGTGATCACGCCTGCGCAACTCGGTTATCTGCTGGAAGGCATCGACTGGCGGATGCCGCAAAAGACCTGGCGGCCAATGTCCGCCGGATGAGCGAAAGCACTGGAATGGTGGGGTCGAATATGATTCCATCCTGTCATGAACAATGCGACCGAAGAGCTTCCGGACGACCTTGCCAGTGCGCTTGCACTGCTGGCTCAGGAACGCGCTCGACGTGTTGCCGCCGAAGCAGAAGCGGCGACCGCCAAGGCTGAAGCCGCCAGCGCAAAGGCACTCGTGTCGCATTCCGAGGCGCTGAT
>VFQN01002557.1_pt1 | contig 27800 bp, 45 predicted proteins | sample 3512371 | NCBI WGS metagenome assembly VFQN01 (sample SAMN10412370, study PRJNA504923) | tailings metagenome | isolation source: Replicate 2 from Balatoc abandoned mine | place: Philippines: Itogon, Benguet | collected 2017-08-28
GACGAAGCTCACGTGACGCAACCCGTTAGGCTTTGTTTGTGGAATCGCCCTCCCCCCTGCCCCCCCCCCCCCCCTACCTCGAGGCGGCCTAGCCCCGCTTCGCCGCCCAGCTTGGCCACGCGCTCCCTCAGCAGCCCCACGTCGTGGGCCGTCTGGGCGATGATGGTCTGGGGGAAGGAGCGCGGGTGCAGCGGCCGATTCGGGATGGTTAATGATGAGGCGCATGCACCGAGGGCGTGTTCCAGCGCTGCAGCATGTTGCTCTCACGAGCTGCAGCTTTCCTTTACCACGCGCGGCTGTCCCGGACAGGCCCACGCCCAGGGCCGCTCCCTCGGCCCGGCCCCCCGCCCCACCTGCAGGTCGCTGCTGGCCCTGCAGCGCTCCGAGTCCGGGTCGCCGCGGCACTTGCGCAGCATGCTGGCCTGCATGGCCGCCGCCATGCGCACCAGCTCGCCCTCCAGCGCCGCCGCGTCCGCGCCCTTCCACGCCACGAACTGGTCCAGGTAGGACAGCCACGCCTCGTCGAACGACACCAGCAGCTCGCCTGGGGAGTGGTAGCGTGGACAGGGGTCAAACTTGGGCTGTGCAGGAGCCAACAGAGTACAAGGAGCAACATCTGTGCTCAGCTAGTGCTTGCTAGGAGTGGGTCAAGCGGTGCCCTTGCCTGCTTGGAAGGCCTGGGGTAACCGCCGCACCTGAGGACACGTGTCGCAGTACACAGACTTACCCAGCGTAACAAACTGCGGCGCGGGAGACGCGGGCATGGGCGCCCCCCCTGCGCTGGCGGCCCGCCTCATGCGCTGCATGCGCAGCTCCGCCATGCCGCGCGCCACCGGGGAGGCCGCCAGGTGGTCGGGCGGGCCGGAGCAGGGGGAGTCCTCGCCCGGCACCGCCTGCTCCTCCGGCAGCCCCGACAGCCCCTGCTTGGCGGGGTTGCCCGCCGCCCCGCCGGGGGAGGGCGCCAGCAGGCGGCCCAGCAGCGCCTCGAAGCGGGACACCAGCTCACGGGACGCGGCGGCGAGCGCCATCTCGCGCGGGCCTGCAACACACATATGCCAACGAATGGTGTAAAGTAAGTGCAGCGAAGTGACTTGCCCCAGTACGTGGACGATCGCATCTCAGTTGAAAACAGAGCAAACAACCAAGAACCAGGTACTAGATGGACACGGCAACCCTGGCTCCCCGCTTGGCCGCGCACCTCCTGCCGAGAAGACCACCTGCGGGTACCGCACCACCATGAAGGCGCACAGCAGCACGCGCGGCGGGTAGCGCTCCAGGGGCGCATCGCGCTGCGCCCGCGGGAACAGGCGGCGCAGCAGGCGGGCGGCGCTGCTGAGCGCCACGCCGCGGGCCGCCAGCCGCAGCTCCAGCCGCCGCATAAGGGCCTGGGCAGCGGGACATAGGGGTCCGCAAAGGAGGCGTTGGGGAGGCAGGGTATCTCTCCTGGACAGAGCCCCCGCGGAGATGTGTTAACAACACACAGTGTGTGGAGGGGCACGCCTGGCTCAGCGTGACACGTATCACAGTGCCCGCCACGCATCAGAGGTAATTCCCCGGTGTGCACCTGGGTGGCTCGCAGTGTGGCGGGGGACCGCAGCGCTGCAGCGAAGCGCTCGAAGCCGTCGCCCTCCTCCTCCTCCGCCTCCTCGCCGCCATCCCAAGGGGCAGCGGCGCCGGCGCCGCCCTTCCTGGGGCTGCCCACGCCGAACCACACTGTCGCACTGCCGGAGTCCGAGCCTCCCGCGCCTGGCACATCCACGGGCTTCGAGGCGCCGGGCCTGACCTCGCTGCTGCCAGCTGCGTCGCCGCCGGCAGGTGCATTGGGCGCCGCACGGGAGACGTGAGCTGGCGGGGAGGGTAGCTTGACAGACGTCACCTTCTGAGCCACGAACGCCTCCGCCAGCGCCCGCGTGGTCTTCTTTGCCACAGCAAAGGCCCGCCAGCCCTCCTGCAGGCGCCGAGTGCTGCGGTTGAGGCGCAGCCACTCTAGGCGGGCGGCGGCATCCGCAACGTCAGCGGTGCCGGCCGCCGCAGCGCCCCGGCCCATGGCGTGATCGGAGGGCGCCAGCGCCGCGCCGGCCCCCGCCATGGCCGCCGTGACCGCCACCGAGGGGCTACTGGCCATGGCGGCGGCCCCCTGCTGCTTGTCCGTGAGCTGGCCCAGCGTGGAGGGTTGGTGGTGGCCGTGGGGCGGGTGCGCTGAGTGCGTGGTGTGGCGGCGGTGCAGGTGGACCACGTGGCCAAGCTGCGGGCCGGGCACCAGGCGCAGGGGGGCGGGTGCGAGGCCTTGGCGCGACGGCTGAGCAGCGCCTGACGTCTGTCCGGTGCCTGGAACCAGCTCGCCCGTTGCCTCCCCGGTCGAAAGGACCAGCGCCTCCAGAGTGGGGCTGGCCTCGCCGGTCTTGTCCCGGGCTGCAGGGCTACCGTCGCCGCCCGGGCTGCCGCTGCCTACCGTGGCGTCCCTGCCGAGGGCAGCAGAGATGCCTTGGAAGAGGCCGCCGTCCCCCGCTCCGGGCGTGCGGGGGCTCATCGCCAGGCTGGACATGCCGTTGAGGGAGGTGCGGCTGCGGGGCGTGAGGGGGCTGGCCGCGGCGGCAAGCGTCCGTGCGCTCTCGCGGCGCTCCCGGGCCTCCTCCAGCTTCCGCTCCAGAGCCTGGGGTTGGGGTTTGGGTGCCGGGGTCAAGGGCGTAGCAAATATTTCATAGGACAGTAAGAAGGCCCTCAAGTTTCTTGAGTCACTGAGGCAGTCAACGCCGAAGCAGTCCAGAGGAGTGAGGGAAGTCAGGTGTTTACGTTCAGACAGCGCATGCTTACCACCCTCTTGCTCTCCACCTCCTGCTGCCGTGCCTCACGACACGCCGCCCCGCGGTTGCGCGCATGCTCCACCTGCGAAACATAGCGCACAAGGCGTAAGGCACTTAGTTGCCCTGGCGACTGAACGCCATGTTGCATTGTATACTATCACACTCGTGTAAGCCATTCGGACTGTCCTGGGGACAAATTTCCAACTTGCACTGAAGAATCCACATCCCTGCATCGGCGACGCGGCACCAACCTTCCCCGCAGCCTTGGCCGCCCTCCTGGCGAGGCGTGCCTCACGCGTGCACGCGGCCAGCCGCAGCCGCTCCTCCAGTCGCGACAGCTGGGCGGCGGACTCTGTAGCCGCCCTCTCTTGGCTGGTTGTCTGCAAAAGAAACCAGCGTAGTAGCAGTGCAACGCCATGTCCAATACAACAACCTCTGCCCGCAACCGCGCAGGTACTTCCAGTACGTGGCAAGCCACTGCAGAAGCTGAATGCACGGTGGGCGCCCGCAAGCACCCACCAGCCTGCTCAGCACCAGTTCGTGGTCGGCGCGCAGCCGCTCCTTCTCGGCCTCGCGCAGTGCCAGCCTGCGGCTCTCCGCGGCCGCCAGGTCAGCGTCCAGCCGCGCGGCAGCGGCAGCGGACCGCTCGGCGGCCGCCGCAGCAGCCCTCTCCGCCGCGCCCTCCCGCCGGAGACTGCTGGTGGCGGCTCGCTGCTGCAGCTTTGCAAGGCCGGCGGCGCGCTTGGCTTCGGCTAGGGCTAGCTTCTCCTGCAGTTAAAGCGAGAGCACGTGTCTTCCCGCCCACGCCAAATTCCATCGTAACCGGCACAACTACTACCTGACGATAGACCCATGGGCCACAAGGTCAAATCAGCACCGCGCACATATATGCTGCAATTGGCTCGCACGCCCGGTGATAACATTACCTGGAGCTTGGCCTCAATACGTTGTGCACGCCGCTCATCGAGGGACGCCCTTCCACGGCTGCCGCCAACGCTGGCAACCCTCCGAGTCCGATGCAACAGCCAATTTGTGAACTCCTGTGTGGGTTATTTAGCAGCGATAAGGCTTTCTGGAACAAGGCAGGCGGCCTTGGCCTGGAAGGCTGGGTCGTGTCCGCCAACCGCTCGGAAAAGGCACAGGCCCTTTTTGGGTCACATCCACAAGCACCTCACTTTGCGTCTTATTTCATCCTCCTGCGACGCAGCACTCCATGACGCCGCCAGTTGCGTGGTGTCCCCTGCCTCGGGGTGTGAACTGTCATCGTCCGGGGCCTGGGTGGTAGCGGCGTGTAGCGTGGGGCCTGCCCCCCCTTTGGAAGCGCATTCGTGGTCTCGCTTATTGAACATATCTTCAGTACTGTGCGGCTTTACACATCAGCTGACGGTCAGGCTTCAACGAACTCAAGGCGAGCTTCGCCTCAAGACTTTTTGGCCCTAGTCAGCAAATCTTCCCCGATTATCTATCCCGTTGTCAACAGTAACGGATGCAGGTAAGAGAAGTCCTTCGTTGGCCGACATGACACTGGGAGCGACTGTCATGTCACTGTCATGAGAAGCTTGCATGGGGCCACCCGCGACCCTGGGTCGGCCTGGACTGGTATGTAGCAGAAGTATGTGCAATCAATGTATTTTCTATAGTAATTACAGAAAGTAAACGAATTGCATGTCATCTGTAGCGTAAATGGCTTTCAAATATGCAGAGCTATGCCTTCGAGCAAGTGCTCTGGCCGAGCCCTACATTGCTCGCTTATGATGAACCACTGTAATTGCACATAGCTAGTAAAGCGCGAGCATCGGCCACCCTTAGCACCGGGGTTAGCGGAGCAAGGATGGCGCCGAAGGTTGCGGGAAAGGGGAAGAAGAAAAAGAAGACGAAGGAGGAGTTAGAGGAGGAGAGACGACAAGCAGAGGAGGCTGCACGGCTTGCTGAGGAGGGTCAGTCGGGGCGGTGTGCCATGTCTGCTGCGCCATGTGTGATAGACGGAAAGCCGGTCACACGGCATCGGAGTGCCAGGGAAACCTCCCTCCCCTCCGGTCTCGAAGGTGCAGCACCTTGGCCAGTATCCAGCGTATCCAGTGCAAATGGCTGCCATAGGACGCTGTTGGAAGCGACACACAGTAGGCACGACAGCTGGTCTCCCGGACGACCTACAAAGCACCCCGAACTTTAACCATCTTACATCCCAACCCTGCCTGGTGCCTTGTTTCAACTGATAGAGCGCCTGCGTCTGGAGGAGGAGGAGCGGCAGCGGCTTGCGGAGCTCGAGAGGCAGCGCTTGGAGCTGCTGGGGGGCTTTCTGGATGCGGAGAAGCAGCGCCTTGATGCTGAGCTGTACGTAATCAGCATGGGGGAACGTACCAATCTTCGTCGCTTATCAGTATGTCTGATGCATGCATGCTGCTGGGCAGTCGGAACAGGCCCGCAGTCGTGCTTGCAACCAACGGCAATACCACCCTTATGCCTTGGCCTGCATTCGCAGTTCCGAGCTTGACCCCCTACTGCGGCAGTTTGAGCATGAGCGTGCTCAAGCTCGTGCCGCTGCTGCCGAGGCGGCGGACTGGGAGCGCTTCCTGCGCTGCTGCCACGTGCCGCACCCGCGGCAGCGGGTGGCGGTGGCGGAGTTCCTGGCGCGCATGGCTGAGGCGGCCAAGGAAAGCGACTCACGGGATACCGGAGAAGCGTTTGCAGCCTGCGAGGTGGGGTTCGGGTACTGGCAGTTGAGGCAGGCTGAAAGGGAAGCCAAGGCGCTTTTTAGCATGCTTGTACGGAACTGCTGTCCCGCCGGCTCCAGCTTCAGGGTTGCTGGTATGGATGTTGGATCATGCGCACTCATACGCGTGCACAACGGCGGCCTGTTGTGCACACCGCTGCGGGGTGAGTGGACCGTGCCATGCGACGCCCCGAACGGTGACTTGCGAGGGCAGGAGGGAGGGACCGTGTCCGCCATGCACGCCTGGTCCTGTGGTGGCGGTGGCTCCTCTGTCTAATGCTGCCGTATCAACCTCCCGAGCCTGCCCCCTTTCCCCGCAGCTGTGCCGCAGCATGCTGCTGGAGGCGCGGCAGGAGCTGCAGGGGGCGCGGCACGCGGGCGCCTCGCGCGCCGAGTGGGCGGCCACGCTGGAGTCCGACATGGCCGCGCTGCACAGCATCATCAACGCCCGGATAGACAGGCTCACGGCCGCCGTGCTCCACGTAGGTGCACACACAATCGTGTTAGGCATTGTCTGGTCGGGCAGCTGTGTCGGGCTTTCTTTCGTCCTGTGAGTCCCGACGTACGCAACTGTACGATAAGACATGCTGCCACCAGCATGTTGCTCACGTGCCGGTATCTTACAGCAGCGCTCGGTGCGCCTGTGTACCCGCAGCACGGCGACGAGTACGCCAACGACAAGAACGAGATCCAGCTGGGGCTGGTCGCAGGGACCTTCAAGTGGGGCGTGTGGGTCAACACTTCCAAGAACCCGCGGCTCAAGGTGGGCGCTACGGCTTGTCTGCTGCGTGGCAAGCTATGCAGGCTATTGTGATATGGCGTTCTTTGCTGCTTTGTACACGGCCTGAAGGTGCTTACAAGTACTGGTACCCTGCCGCTTCCTACCCTTCTCGGGCTCTCTGTCGTGGCGCACACTTTTCGCAGGTGGTGGACATGCCCCAGCTGGGCCCCGTGACGCTGGACATCCCCAAGCAGATCGCGCTGGCCAACATAGCACTGCGCGTGCAGCACCGCTCGGGGCCTGCAGCCGACGAGTACTTCCTGCGCTGCACCAACCACTGGATGGCGGTGGGCGGCGTGCTGGTGGTGGACCTGCTGGCGCTGCCGCCGGGCGCCAAGAAGGTGGGCGGGTGGGAAGGGCTTATGCGCGGTGTGGAAAAGAGGCCGATAGTGACTTACCAACCTGACGCTCGTAGGTGACATTAATCGTTGTGCGCTGTCTGGTGTTCCAGGTTCGGGGCTGGACGCTGCGTCAGGTGACGCCGCTTGCCTCCAGCGTGCAGCGCGTGCCCTACCCCATCCCGCCGGCTGGCGCGGATCCGCTGACGTGGCAGAGCGAGGAGGAGCCGCCCCCGCTGGGCGTGTCCTTCCCGCTGCCGCCAGACGTGGTGCTGCTGCAGGTGCGGGCGTGCCAGGCTTGGGGTGCTTGGCTGTGGAGACTGCTGTGCAATCGGGAAGCCCGTGTCTGCCAAATGCAAGCGCGTTGTTGCTCAACACAGCTGTTACTGGCTTTGCACGTGCAATGCGCAGGAGCCGCTGCAAGTCGGCTGGTGGGATGAGTCCAAGTCGGCCTGGAGCACGAGCGGCATCAGGTAAGGTTAATCGGATGTGCAGCCATGTCAAGGCGCTTAAAGTGTGTGCATTGCCAAGTCGCCATTTTGCAAACTGCGACCGCAGCAGAGGGTCTAGTCGATTGCTGCTGCTCGACAGCTATTTTGCATGCGGCCCCCTGTGCAGCAACGTGAGCTACGACGCCTCCAGCCGCTTCGCCTCCTTCCAAACGACGCACCTGGCGCCGCTTGCGCTGCTGGTGTCGCGCACACGGCTATTGCCGTACTCGGCGTGGCATGTGCGGCCCACTGGCGGGCGGAACGGGAACAGCGCTGCCATCACGCTGGACCTCCCGGGCCTGGGCGAGCGGGTGGTGCTGGAGGTGGGCAAGGGCACGGCGGCGCTGACGGAGCCCACCACGTGGCCGCAGCTGGAGAGCCTGGTGGGGGTGGCCATGGCGCCGCTGGACCTCCTGCAGGTGAGCAGGGGGCAGCGGGGGGCGGGAGCATGCCGCAGGCCAACGACGCGACGCGAGGCGCCAAGCCTGCCCTGGAAACGCCTGCTTGCCAGGCTGGTGCTTGGAGAAGCATTCTGGGGTGTGTGAGATGCACCGTGCGCCTGTTGCCTGTTGCTTGCAGGCGCTGTCCGACCGCGGGCTGCACCTGCTGCCGGAGGACCGCGACGCGGAGCCCGCGGGCGTGACGGCCAAGCAGTACGAGACGGAGGAGGCCATGTGCAAGGACCTGGCGCTGTTGGGGTGAGGGCCCGTGCGCGAGTGTGCGTTACAGGCAATGGCAAAACCCATATGGGGTTGAAGCTGTCGCTATGTCAGAAACGCTGGTGTTGTGGCTGTAACTCTGTACGACGATGCGTTGTGGCAATAACATGGTGTACCCTAACTGACGCAATACTTCATCAAAGGCCAATACGTGTCCCTGAAACACACGGTAATCTCGCTGCTCCACACTTGCAACCTTCATCCACCCCCTGCCAGCGGTGTGTTCCTGCTGGGCTCGTGCCACTGGAACCAGTCGGCGGCGGCGGACGAGGCCATCGCCCGCGTGAGCGAGGTGGTGGACTGGGAGGAGGGCGGCCGCACGGCGCTGCACCACGTGGACCGCATCTTCGACAAGGAGAAGGAGGACGGCGAGCGCCGCGTGCTGGCGGTGATGCGGCGGGTGAGCGCGGGGTGCGGGGCGTTCCCGTGGCGCCCGTGTGCGCGTTTTCAGACAGTACAAGCTGCTGATAGACCAAGAAGCGTGCATGGTAATTACGCGCTGTCCTGTCACTGGTTTAAGGCCAACCCGCGCTATTAGCAGCGGACCAAGCCACTACACTTTCTGTACTGCCATCCCAACCCTCCATACTGCTGTTGCATTACCGCAGGGCGTCAAGGGCGTGGCGTTCTGTGATGCCCTCAACAAGCGCACGGAGTACCCCAAGGTGGGATGGTACCGGATCACCCTAGCTTGGCCAATCCATCCCACTTTGCCACCCGCTGTGAAAGCGTACCAGATGCGCCAGGTTCCGCTTGTGAGGCACCCTTCTGTACTCTACCTGCTGTCCTGCAGCTGCCGGGAGTTGAGAGCGTGGAGGCCGTGCAGGAGTGCGCTGCGAGCATATTTGGAGAGGTACGTGGAGGTTATTGCCCTAGAAAATGTTGCTGAACAGTTCGCCATCATGCCCGTGCTTAACGTCCAGGAGCAGTGCAGCAGCACGTCAATGTTTCGACTGCCGCGCGTGAACACGGTGCCCCCGACATGCATCCGTCCCCCGAACCAGGTGCACTCCAGCGTGCTGACGCTGCTGCGCGGCCAGTTCGCCGTCCCGGGGGCGGCCGAGAGCCCGCTGGCGCTGCGGCTGGCGGCGCTGCCCGAGAGCCTGGAGCTGTGCCGCACCACCTCGCCGCTCTTCACCGCCACGCTGGCGGACACCATGCTGGCGCTGCGGCTGTTCAGCTTCAGCTGAGGACCTGGGGGTTACGGCAAAAGGAACCCGTCGTGAAGACGAAGTCCAGCCATGCTGCTCAGGGCTGGAGAACGGCCTGTGCCGGCAGCAGCCAGCGTTGGTTGCATTTATTGACAGAGGTTATTGACAGAGGTTTCCGTGCTACTACGGCTCCATGACCGTGGCAGCTGCAATAACACAAGAGCATCGCGTGCATTGTGGTGCAGTGTGGCATGAGGATTCCGAAGTGCGGCCCGGGCCCGGCACGTGATGTCAAGATCAAACGCTCCCATTGGTGACTTGTACCGTTTGAAGTTGAGTAGGGGGCGCTATGTGCGCCGGGAAGCACACGGTGCTGATGGCACGTAGAATGAAGCTTGTAGATGGCGAGGTGAGGCTTGGCCCAGTGCCGATTTACGCGTTGCAGCAAGCCGTGTGGTGAAATGGTTGCTATTGGTTTTAGGCAAGCGGCTCAGGGCCCACAAGGTAGGCAGTCTTGTGTCACCCATGGAACACCTTGACGACAGGAGGAGGAACTGTTGAACGGGTCGTGCCAGCACTTCTGCCGGCACCACAACGGTGTGCAAGACACAGACGTTTTTTCCTTTATTGCTCCTGTTCAGAGGAGCTCCCCTGCTCCTGCTTTTGGATGGCATTATGGAAAGCATGCCGTAACTGGTCACGTGGCCGGGGGCCCTGGGGCGCGACAACGCAGCGTCAGCGGCTCAGCGCAGGTCAGCATGTACGTGCCTGGGGCTGGGCAACGCTCACGCCAACGCCAACAACTACAGGCCGTGCATACTTTGCGAGACGCATTCACTGCTAAGCAAACATACGTGGGGGGTCCTTTTGCTCAAAACCTTACCAGGATAATACGTACATGGAGGTAGCCAGGAGCCACGGCGGGAAGCTGAGGGCTTCCATGAGACCAGACGTACGGCACCAGCCACCAAGCCTGCTGTCGTGTCAAGCGGCGGCAACCATAACGGATAACGCCGTGGACCTTGAGGGATCTCTGATGGCAAGAGCTCTTTATATTACGTGGTAGTGAGCACTTGCGCTGGAGGCCACAAGGCAAGGGCCTGACGCCTGGGACGGTCTGGCCGGCTGGGAGGGGAGTGATTGTGGGTGTGTGGAGCTCCCCAGGTAACGGCCGAAGGGCCAGATGCACGATGACGAACACCGCCGAACATGCCGATGCCGTTTTCCAGTTGCGTTTGATGTCAGCTGTATGATTTCTTATTTACCACTCAAGTGTGTCGGGGTGCGAAGCTACAAGCTCTATCGGGTTGCAATAGTTACACAGCGCGTCCACAGCCGCTGCGACCTAGGCCGGCACAAACCGCATACATATTGAGGATTTGTGGCTTATATGCGCCCCTCTCTGCCACATTTGAACATAGCAAGTTAACATCCTTCTGGCACCGATGCGCGGTGAAACGTGCTCCTAGCAAACATAGGCGGAGCAGTGTGTATACCAGCTCTGGGGCTATCGCCCAAACGGCAAAGGCGCAGGAATGCAGCGAACCGTGGACGTGTATCTGACGCCTGAGGAGCTGGCCGACGGGGCACATAGGGTGGGGTATCACCGCAGGGCACGGGCAGGGCGTCGCCGTGGGGCATGGGTTCGTGCATACCCGCACGTATCGCCGCCCTAAAGCTCCTCTGCTCACGGTGTGACGCAGAAGACAGCATGTTTGAAGGTGGACCGAGCCCTCATGGCTCCTACTCGGTGTGTGAGCAAGCAAGGCCTCGGCACGGCCAAGATGTTCGCCTCCCAGGAGCCGCGTCCTCAGGGCCGCCACCTCACAGACACGGAAATGGGCATGCTATTTGACAAGTTTGTGGGTCCGAACAGCCTCGGCAACGCGGCCGTGCGGCTTGAACAGGCCGAGCAGCAGCAAACCCAGGTTGGGCCTGCCAGGTGAGCCCCGTCCACACGGTGTGGCTTGGACCCCCTTAACGGGATGCTAAGCCTGTGAGTACGGTCCGTGCTGGAGCAGTCCATAGTCTTAACCTTGTGCTTGCCTGCGAGCAGGGCCAGCTCGGGCGTTGGCCCACGGACCCAGGCGCTGGACAGTGGGGACCGCACCTCCGCCGCCCTGTCCCCCGGCATGGCGGTGGTCATGGCTGCGGCCAACGCCTACGCCCGCGCCCCGCACCTGGACGAGACGTTTGCGGAGAGGGCAGCCAGCACCGCAACCATGAAATACGTCGCCCCTCATATCGCCCGCAAGTACGGCGTCAAGCAGACCATCCAGCCGCCGCAACCCGTGGCGCAGCGGCAGCGGCCGGCGTCAGCCAGCCCAGCGCTTGGTGGCGGTGCCCGCGGGCCGGCGGCGGTGGTGCTGGCCGCGGCTGCGGCTGGCCGCCAGCATCCCGGATCGTCGTTATCTGGCGCTGAGATAGGGGCTGGGGGCTCGGCGCGGCCTCCCCGGCCAGGCAGTGCGGCGTTCAGCGGCCCTTCGCGCGAGCAGGCCCAGCGGACCGGTAGCCACTTCATCTATGGGGGCTGCGCCGACATCCCTGCCGTAGGTGAGGCCGTCTGGATGACAGATGGAAAGTCATTCCTCCTTTGCAGTGCTCCGCAGATGACTTTGCAGGTCACAGCTGTGTGAGTGTCCTTGTGCTGCGCAAGCAGACATGCCAGGCGCTGCATAGAGAGCGGTTGCCATCCGTGCACCACGTCTGCTGAGCTGCCCTCATCACCATCCCCGCACCGCCAGGCAAGTATGCTCCCAAGTACAGCGCGCTGGACAAGGCGGCTCACCTGGTGCCCTGCATGGAGAAGATGGCGAGGGAGCGGCAGGCCCAGCCCTCACACGCTACTGATCCCATTAAGCCCGAGCATCGACGCGCCTCCGCCTCCGACCAGCTTGCGGAAGGTGGAGGGGAAAGCGTAGCTGGCGGCGTTGGGTCATCAGGTGCGGCTCGGAGTCAGCAGCGGAAGCAGCGGCCGGGCTCTGCACCAGCAGGAGGTCGACGGCCTGTGTCCGCCGCTGTAGAGAAGGACGCGCAGGGCTCAGCGGCGCGGGCAGCAGCTGATAAAGCCACGTCAAAGGCTGAGGCCAAGGCGGCCGCGCAGGCGCTGGCCGCTGCGCGTCACGCGGAGCTGTTCTCGGGGGCGCACCGCGTGCACGAGCGCAAGCCGCCCGTGGACGCCAACGCCAGCCAGGCCTTCAAGACGGCCAGCCGCAGGCCCCCCAGCAACGTCACCACAGCCGGGCACCTGTTTGGGGAGTACTGGCGCGACGGCTACGACAGGTAGGCGCTGTGGACTGCGTACGCAAAACAGGGGCGCATTGTAGCCACGGCACAAGCAAGTAGCGCCCCACGCCTGGCAGGGTGGTGCATCGCTTGTAGTGCCTGCCTGTGTGTGGCCGCGCTCAACGGGCTGTACCCTTGGCTCTCAACCCCACACTGCTGTGCCCCACAGCTTGGCGCGCAAGTCGTCACGGCCAGCCTCAGCGTTCGCACGCCAGGTTCCGCGGCCGCCTCCCACGGAGCTCGCGCCGCATGGCGACACCAGCCCTGCCCTGGGGCCGGGGACGTACCCGCCAACAGATGGGCCCCCGCCGACACGCACCGGCCGCCACGTCACCTCAGGCAAGGCCCGTACAGGCTCCTGCGCTGGACTTTCATGGCGGTCACCCGTTTGATCAAGACTACAACACAACAGTCAATTTGCATGCCTTCATTGATATGTTAGTAACACACTGCCGCGGTATCATTGCCTGCCACCGTAGGCCACTCGCCGCTAGCCCAGGTGCACGACTGGAGCAGGGACATGCGCGGGCACGTTCGTCCTGTGTCCGCGGGAGCTTTCCACCAGGGGTACTGGGTGAGTGCACCGGCTCGCCGCTCTGGGAACCCTGTCAAGAGAATGCCTTAGCGAGTTGGAGGTTGCGCAATGCATGGACCAAGACACTTACACTGCTGGACGCCACCCGCTACATACTAGACGCCACTCAACCGTGCACACTGAGATTCTACACGTGTCCGGGGTACGGGCTGTCACTTATTATCAAAGCTGACGCTGGCCTATCTACTTCTGCGGCGCCCCGCAGGGCCCTGAGGGCCCCCACAGCGCCATGTTCCCGGACGACCCTCAGTACGCCGACCTGGTGGCGCTGAGGGCGCTGCAGGAGCGGACGCAGCAGCGAGAGGGCGCGCCCCACATTCGGCAGGCGGCGGCCTCAGCGGCAGCGGCAGCGGCAGGGGAGGATGGCGGCGGCACCGCTGGTGACAGCGCCGCAGAGGGCGAGCGACCGCTCACGTACATCGACCCCGACGCCTACGGGAAATTCTCGTCTACTGGCCTCGCCAAGCGTGTACAAGGGGGCGCCTTCAGCACTGCAAGCAGGGGGATAATGGTAAGACGGACCTGGACCGGCCGCGCCACACGCCCTTGCCTGCTGCTTCAAGCAAGAGGGACACCTGTGCAAGCCTGAGCCACTCTATGAGCAGACGCAGGTGATCGGTGCGTGCGTATCCGTTTGTCACCCTGGCTCGCCGCCCCCCTGGCTCTCCGCCATGACACCCTCCAGGCGCACGCCATGCGCGTCATGTCCGACAACAAGGTCATACCCCCCGCGACAGTGGCGCTGCGCACGGCCACGGACCTCACGTACGACTACGACTACACAAAGGAGAGCCACAGGGCACGTGCGCCGTCGTGGAACCTCCCACCCAACCGTAACGAGCTCAGCCAGCGCTGGATGCAGACAGCAGCAACAGCCTACCTGTAGTGCTTACGCTCCGTGACAAGCGTTGTAGGGCAGGGTAGGGCACCCTAAGTGTGCATTGCAGGGTGCTTGTGGTACATGGTAGTACAGGCTTGTGTGCTTGTGCGTTAAGAAAATTTACGTTATTGTACATGGACGGTGGCAGTGGTGAGCAAGGCTTAAAAGCCGGCCGTGCCCAATGGAGCTGTGTGGCCTCAGGCCACGGTGTGCAGGCAGTAAGGTGCACAGGTCGTGTCACCGTTTTTGTGCCCTTGCTGGTATGACGGTATGAGTGGCCAGGCTTACTTAATCTGTATCGTACGGTAAACCATCCTGATTGGGTTAGCGTTAGCACATTGTCTTATCTACCACGTTGCCAGGTTCGGCAGGGCTGCGCCAGTCCAGGTCCCACTCAGCCTGCCAACCGTTAACGACCAGGCCTTGTTTGTAACCTGTTGCCGCATGGCCCATGTTTGCAAGGATACGGGACAGGCATAAGGGTGGGTTGCATCTGATAATTCAATTACTTCTAGAGACTCGCAGTCCCATGGCTCATGCCTTCTCGAACTGCGCTCGCCGTTCGGCGAAGCTCCCTTAGTGTTTTAACACTGCATACTGAAATTCACTATTTGCAAAAGGTAGCTTACTGCTGGTATGCTCGAAGAGTTAAGCGCCGGGCCTCGCTCAACGTCGTTTCAAGGCTTTCAACAAAGCTTTCTAGGAGGCAGGGCGCCCTGCCCCCAATACGTGAAACGATGTAGAGCAGCATCAGGCTTTCTGGCTGCGGCGGGCTGGAGGTGCACGCACCGTCAGCAGTCGTGGCGCGCACCGCTGCTTGCACAGGCCTGCAGAGGCAGCGGAAGTCAGCCTGTGGACAAGCCTGGACAGTCAGCTGCGAAGCAGGTGGAAGATGACGAAGGTGGGTGTGTAACAAGCCAGCCTTCCTCGAACAGTTTAGCTGGGTGGGCTGTAGCAAGGTGGAGTCGGGCTTGACCGTGCATGTAGCTTCACAGAGTAGCCTGCAGCGGGGCACTTGAGCTGGGGCGGTCATGTGGTACACACCGTGCCAGCCTGCACGGTGACCCTGAACCGGCGCTGGAGGACCCGGATTGCCTGCGCAGCCATGAATGCGTGCTCTCTCACGTGCATACGTCAGTACAGGCAACGAAAGCCCCACGCGAGTTGCAGCTGTGCTGCAGGCATTGGTTGCACCCCACCATGCTGCTGATCCGTACCTGTTGCCGTAAGGGGTCTGAACACAACGCAACTAACTCTCGCCTCCAATGGGCGTCACGTGACAAACTCTCCGCTGCACAGGGGAGGGCCGCGCCGGGTCCAGGCGAGGCACCCCCATCCACCAGGAGCATGCGGCTGCACCGGCGGAGCCTGGGAGCAAGAGCCGCATCTACTTGACGGCGGAGCTCCTGCTAGGCCTGCCCCTGGAGGAGATGGAGGTGTGTTGTGTTCGTTGTGCTGTACGACAGTGGCGTGAGGGAAGCATGGCCTGCACTGACTTGGGTGCGGGTGTGTGGCACAGCGCACTGCACACTGCATTCCCGCTCACGAAACAACACGTCCGAAGAAACCCCCCTGCATCGGATCCTTCCCTTGGCTGCCAGCACGGTTGACCTGCCGAGGCAACACTTACATGTGTTGTACTGCCATGCAGGCCCGCCTCACAAACCGTTGGACCGGCATGAAAGAAGCAAGCAAGGTAAGGGCTGGTGGGGCTGCAGCACCTCATGCGTCGCACCTCTCCTTGTCATCCAGTCGGGGAACACCCAGCCGAGGCCCGGTAACGTTATCGAGCTTGCCTGTGCAACGCTGCCATGCCTGCAGATTGATTGGAATCAGCGGATGGCCAAGCAGCGCATCAGCAAGTATGCCCTTGAACTGGGCAGCACGGGAGGCACCCCCCCGGACGTGCCGCAGCGCCTGCTGGCGGTGGACCGTGCAGCTGCCGCCGCGCTGCAGGCTGCAGCCGCGCACGCTGAGGGAGGGCCGGGCCAGGCCGCCGGCCAGGAGGCTGCGGACAACGCGGGGGCCCCGGCGGAGCCGCCCAGGGGGCAAGGCAGCGCGGCTGAACAACGTAACCAATCATTTCGTGACACGACGGGGGTGTTTGTGCGCAGCAAGACCGCCTACATCACGCGTGAGCTGCTGTCGCTGCCGCCCGAGGAGCTCAGCGAGCGCTTGGTGCAGGACCTGGACAGCCACTGCCAAAACATACACGCGGTTAGGCACCACCTGGTTGTGGCCGCCAGGGTGCTGCAGGTAGGAGGGAAGGGGGACAAAGGTTTGGGGAACACCAAGCCCGGAGCCGGGTACACGCTGCCCTTGTAGACGGCGGGACCATTGGGCAGCGCTGCCCTGGACCGAACTCAGCGAGTCACAGTCAGCGGTTTGTTTGAGTGCAAGCGCAATTGCACGTCAGCTACAACATGCCGGCCTGTGCTTACCGTTGCCGCAAGCTCTTGCTGCAGCACTCAACGGAAAGCTGCGCGGGCTGAGCCGCGTGCCGACTCTGTGGTTGCTACCGAGTAGCTGACCCTCTGTCTGGCCCTTCTCCTGGCTGCGCACTGCCCTCAGGAGCTGTGCGTCGAGGGCGTGCTGGACGCCGGGGGCGTGGCGGCCCGGGAGGAGGCGCTGCAGGCGGCGGGACGCACCGGCAGGGCCCGTGCCACGGCGAGGGAACTAATGACGACCGAGCTCCTCACGCAGTGGCCGCCGGAGCGCCTGGCGGAAGGCATGAAAGCAGTGTGGGCTAGCCGCGGAAAGAGTACTGTGCAGGTGGGAAGGCCAGGAACGCAGCGCTGGAATGCATGTCACGGTATGAGTCCGTACCGGACTTCCTTACAGCAGTGCTGTCCGCATGCCAACAGACTGCACTGGCCCGCACATACAGTTGCGAGGACGACGATGAAGGCTCATGCAAGCAGTAAATGTGTTTACAACGCTGCCGTGTGTGCTCCACCTGCTGTCATGTCTCCCGACAGCTATTCGCGGCTGTAGCGGAGGAGGAGCTGCACCGGCTGGCCGCCAGCGGGGAGCTGCCGCCCGACCGCCTGACCCGGCAGCTGGAGGCCGTGCGCCGCCTTGTACAGCAGCGACTGAAGACTAAAAAGGAAGATAGCCCTACGTCTGCTGGCGACTCGGTGACTGCTCCAGACCAGAAAGGCCCCCGACGGACGACCCTGTACATCACCAACGACTTCCTACTGCAGCCAGCCCCTGAGCTGGAAGCCGCCGTGCTGCACGAGCTCGACAGCCGCTGCGCCACCTCGGACACAGCGTGGTACCACATCAGTGTGGCAAGGGAGCGGCTCACGGTGCGTGGGGTATATCCAAAGTCTCCAGAGAAATGCACAGTTAGCACGACTTCCAGTGTTGTTTCATACGCCTTTTATTGTGTACGGTAAGGTTGTGTACCGGCGGTGTGTCGCCCTCGTGTAATGTCACCAAGGACTGCGACGCGCAACGGGCCACCTGGGTGCCTCGTCATGCTGCTCAGTGCGCGTCGTGCGGCCGCTGGCCGCGACGATTAAAAAGCGACCTTAGGACCTCTGCGTTTCGCGCGCCCTGCCCCCCACCCGCAGGAGCTCAAGCTGGAGGGCTCCCTGTCCGAGGGGGAGTGCAGCCTGCGCCTGGAGGCCCTGCGGCGTGCGTCTCGCGCCGCCGCCTCCCGAGCGGCGGCCAGGGAGCTGCTGACGCCGGAGCTGCTGACTCTCTGGCCGCCGGAGGAGCTAGCAAGCGGCCTCGTCGCGCTGTGGTCCCGGCGGTGGCCCAGCGTCGTGAAGGCAGGGCGTCTACGGGGGTGATCCGGGCGGACACGTGCTGTAGGGCCCACTGCATTGCATATTTGCACGGTAGCTTTGACCCGCACCTGGTGCCGCGGCCGGCTGTAGCGCCAGGCGTGCACCCTGTCTCCTGAGCGTTGCATGCTAGGTACCGGTACGGAGGCGCTTTTCCCGGTTAACAAAGATAATGCATGCCCTTACCGATATGCCCCCTGGCAGGTGCACGCAGCTGTGGCGGAGCAGGAACTGAACCGGCTGGCCGCCAGCGGGGAGCTGCCTTCCGACCGCCTGCCAGGGCAGCTGGAGGCCGTGCGCACCGCACGGGAGGAGTGCACCAGCCTGCAGCAGCAGTGGCTGCGCACCGTCGCCACGCTTGAGCCGGAGGCCATTCGGGAGAGCTTGCTGGCGGATTGGGCCGGCAAGAGCGCCACCTCCGTCTACGCAATGGCTCGAAGTTTGGAGCGTATTCTGGAGGTAGGCGGGGGAGGAATGGCCCCGTAAGTGTGTCAAGGTAGGGAATGGAAGCATCAGCTTGGTTTTCCTGGGGTGATGACTCCCGGAGTGATATCGTGCATGTAGTTGTCCGGGGAACGAGTTGCGGCATGCTTGACCCTCACATAGTTGTTGGCCGTAAACAATTCCGGCGTTTGTTACCGTTCGGTGCAACGCATGCCACACAGGCCATGGAGGCTAACGGGCAGCTGGATGGAGGTGCGCTAGTGGCCCGCATGGCGGCGGTGGCGGCGGCCCGGGCGGAGGTGCTCACCGAGCCGCAGATCCCCTCGGGCCCCAACGAGCAGGAGAATCGCCGCATCGGCAGAGCTGCGTACATCACCCCTGCCCTGGTGCTGGAGCCGCCGGATGTAGTGCGGCGCACGCTGGAGGAGGCGCTCAGAGGCCGAAACGGGACTGCAGCAGCCATGCATTGCAGGCGGTGAGCAGGGAGGGCTCCACAGGCTGGCAGGCACCGTGCGCACAGGGCGTACCCCACAATGTCGTACTGTCATGAACGGATCGCGAGCGGTGCGACTACAGTTACATTGCGCTGCAAGGAGAGTTCTGGAAGCAGAGCCCTTGCTCGCCTACGTAATTTCCGACAACGGCATTGTTGCCCGGGTCGTGGTCGCTGAACTTCTAACCCTAGCGCAGCGGCCGGTCGTTGGATTCGAACATTGGCAATTATACTAATATCCGACGTAGGGTGGCCGCACAATCCTGACTAGTCCCCGCCATACCCCTTCAGCGTTATTGTCGTACGCTGTGTGCCGGGACCACAGGCTCCGTGAGGTTGCTGCCGCCGTCCATGAATCCGGCCAAATGAGCGAGGAGCACCTAAACGCCATACTGCAGGTACGTTGTGGCACAGAGCGCCAATGTGTTGCATACAGGCAGGCATCTAGTGTCAGTGTCTTGTGTACTGGTTACGTTCCTGTAATGTGTGGACCTCATGCTTACTGGTGGGTGTGTTGTCACACTTGCTATGCAAAAACCAATTCACTCCAGGGGGCAACGAGCTTGAGTAAGCACGATCTCAGATTTGCAGTTTTGACCGGGCTGTCCTTGGTTACATCTTTTCGACATACAGCATTTGCATGCTGGGCGGTTGCGCAAACGTAAGCGCATTACTGGGCGGGTGACTCGCCGCGCCGCCATGTCGCCCGTCCTGTACAGGTTTCCCAAGAAGTGCGCACGAGCGTCGGTACCATCCCTCGCGACCCAGCAATCCTGGCTCCAGCCGTGTCGTACCTCACGGACGAGTTCCTGTCGCAGCCCCACCAGCAGCTGCAGGCCCAGCTGATGGAGCGGTGGGAGGGCAGGACGCGCGACAGCATACGCTACCACACCAAAGTGGCTGTGCGCCGCGTGCAGCAGGTCTTGGGAGGCGTGGAGGAGCAGGGCATGGATGGCGGGTCAGCCCACGGCCTCGAGCCGTCGGACCAGCACGGTGCGTCGCGGCTGCAGCTGGCGCTGCGGGCTGTGGATGCGGCGTCGCGAGCGGCCACCGAAGAGTACCGTAGGCGGAACCAGCAGCGCCTCGCGGGACCGCCGAGCGAGGAGGGGGAGGGCGGCGGCTACAGGGGCAGTGGTGTGGACGGCGGCGACTCGGGGGTGGACTCCGACGGGCTTCAGTACAGCGGCGGGGACAGTTCTGGCGACGACCTTAATGAGGCGGACGGCGGCAGCGACGACGACGGTAGCAGCTACTCCGCCCTGGGCCTTGGCTTGGGCCTCGGCGGCGAGGGACAGCTGCCGCAGCTGATCGGGCGCCTTGGGCTTGACCCCGCCCTGGCGGCTCGTGTGGAGTCTGTGCCCGTGCAGCTCAAGGTAGGGGACATAACCTGAAGCCGTGCGGTTGCAGATATGCCACCTAAACCATGGGGGTTTCGACGCGGTCTGTACAGAAGCACACGCACACCTGCTTCTCCCGCCCAAACGAACCTAATGCCCAACCTGATATGCAACGGTACCCCATTCGCCTAACATGACCTGGCACCTGGTTTTCCCGCCTTGCTACCCACGCACCCCCAGCACCCACTGGTTCAGCACGTGCTGCGGCCAGACCTCCCTGCCGCCCAGCGCACCACGGCGCTGGCGGAGCTGCAGCTCGCCAAGACGCCGTCGCAGCGCAAGCGGCTGCTGCGCGCCGTGCGCTTCCGCCTGCGGTCGCTGCTGGCTCAGGGGCTACTGTCGGCCGAGCGCGCTGAAGAGGGCGAGCGCATCCTGCGCGGCTCGACGGTGACGCTGCAGCTGTGGGGCAACCCGCTGATGGCGGGCGTGCTGCTGCGGCCGGAGGCTGAGATGGGTGACGGCGCCGCCACCGAGGCCCTGGTACAGGAATGGCTGCCTGTGCCGCGCAGCCTGCGCAACTCGACCATTCAGAACATGCGCCGGAATCTGCAGCGCGCGGTGGACGTGGGGCTTCTCACTGAGGTGCAGCGGCTGAGGCGTGAGGTGCTCATCAAGCGCGCCGCCCTACAGATCACCTACCTGCAGAGGGGCATGAGCAGCCAGCAGGCCGCTGCCGCAGCGGACCTTGCAACGCAGCTGCCGGGCCAGGCGTTGGTTGCGGAGCCTGCAAGTGGAGCAGGAACAGGGGCCGCCGTTGGGGAGCAGCAACCTGTGGACAAGCTGGCGGTGGTGTCTGTGGGCAGCGTGTCCGCGCGCGGGCTGGACGTGGGTGACAGCGCCTTTTGGCGGCGGGTGGCGGCGGAGGCGGAGTCAGGCGGCTGGGGGGAGACGCAGCTGTTGGAGCAGTGGATGCCGCTGGGACCGCTGGCACGGAAGAGCCTGCGCCAGCGGATGGCCCGAAGGGTGGAAAGGTGAGATACGGCCTTGCTCTCGCAGGGCATGACCGCTTGCGGCAAGAACGCAGACGCATCGCCAGTTTGCTCCTGCCTCCACGTAGCGTGCAGAGTTGTCGAGGCGTGCCGGCAGCGGTTACCTGTGCGGCAGGCTCATACGCGCTCTCGCCCTCCTGGTCTCGTTGCAGGCTCCGCGCCGCTGCCGAGTTGAGCGATGACGAAGCGGCGGTGGCCCTGCAGCTCCTGCGCAGGCTGGCGCTGAGCCTTGCCGCTGAGTGGCAGGAGAAGTCGAGGTCGGCGGCGGCGGAGGTTGCGGCCGAGCCACCGCCGACCTCTGACGGCACGACGTCTGGCGAGGAGTCTGACACGGAGAGCCTTACAGGAGTCCCAACCGTCTTGTTGGTCAGGCGGCTAGCAAGCCTGTCGCCAGAGGTGGGCAAGGCTGGTGACGCGTGCGCTTCCTTGCTTGGGTGCGTGACGGTACGCCTTACTTGTCATTGCAGTCTTGTAGGGATATAAGCCTACATCCTACAGCGGCGGGTGTCTTTCTCTTGTTAAACTTTGCGTAGCATATGACATTGTCCCCGCTATATGCATGCAGGCGCTGGAGCAGCAGCTGGCGCCCTTGCTGCCAGAGGAGAAGGGCAAACGCGCCTACATGGTGCGTCAAGTGGTTGCCAACGCCCATCGCAGCTCCAATCGCGTCTGCCTGAGGCCCGCTTATGGTCACTGCCATCGTGTAGTTCAGCCTAGTACCTGCCGCCAGGCCGTCTTGCAAGGTGTGGGGTGTGGCTTGTTGCAGGTGGAAAAGCTGCGGGAGCAGTTGCGGCATCGGCTGGAGGCGGGGCTGGTGTCGCAGGAGGAGCTGGGCCGCCAGCTGGCCGCCGTGGGGCGGGCGGTGCGGTTGCGCAAGGGCGCGGGCGCAAGTTCGATCAGCTCTGCAGGACGACCACTGCTAACATCGAGCAGCAACCAAGACCCGAATGGTATGTGTTCCGCTTGCGCAACCTGAGCCTACAGCCCTTGTCTGCGTGCTCTAGCGCGTCATTTGCGGAACCATAATAAAAGAGGTCAAGGTGCGAAGCTGAAAGGACTCAAAGGATACGGGACGGGGCTAACTGCAGGAACCCCCCTGGCGTTAAAGCTTTCAATCAGTGGGCTGCGTGGCCAGTACTGACCACCAGGCACAGTCAACCTCCACCGATGCAGATGTGAAGGCCAGCTCGACGGGGCCTCAGCGGTTTCACACCTACATACTGTCCACCTCCTAGTGTCTAAAAGCCTGCCCCGCACCCTGCCCGCAGTTGCCGCGTCGCTGGCGCTTATTGCCAAGGGCAGCCTGCTGCGCCCCGCCTCGGAGCTGGAGCCGCTGCTGGAGGCGGCGTGGGCGCAGCTGGACAGCGCCACCGTCAGCAACCACGTGCGCCTGGCGCTGGGTCGCCTGCGCGGCCTGGCGTCCAGCGGGCAGCTGTCCCCCGGGGCCCGCCAGGAGGTGGTGGACATGATGGCGCGCGTGCGCACCAGGCGGAAGCTGGCCAGGGGCCCGCCAGTCGACCAGGCGGCAGGTACCCATGAGCGATGCCCTTAACTACACTGCATGGCACAGTGGGTAACTTTGACACAAAGCGGCATTGTACCAACAAAGGCACCATGTTGCGTTTGCGGTACGTTGTTGCATATCAGGTTCGTGCTGAGTGTTCCTTTGGTTTCGCCTGCCTGACTTGCTGCCTGTCGCCCTGCCTCCTGCTTGTGCAGTCGAGGAGTCCAATAGGCTGAGGGAGCCGGCGCAGCTCCTGCGGGCGCCGGGCACGGTGGAGGAGGAGCTGTTCGCCGCGTGGATGGCGCTGGACCCCCGCACGGCCCACAACCACGTGTCCTACACGCGCAAGGCCGTGCACGCCCTCCTGGCGCAGGGCGATATCGACCGCCTCGGCCACGAGCAGCTGTTGGTGGTGGTGGACCGTGCGGCCAGGCGGTGGCGCGCGCTCAGCGACTTCGACCTGCTCACGCCGCCGGGCGCCGGTGCCCCGCGGACGGAGGGCCGCGCAAGCCGAGAACAGCAGCAGCCTGTGGCCACCGGCCTGCTGCGTGACGTGCGCATGCGTCTGGTGCACGAGTACATTGCTGACCCGGCTCAGCTGGCTCGCTGCGCCACGGCAGTTCCCATCGTGCCCTCCCGTCCGCTGGGTGGCCTGCGGCAGGGGGGCGGGGTGGACAACTTTGGGGTGACTGCCGAGGAAGCTCTGCGCCGGTGGGCGCTGCTGTCCTCATACGCCTTTGTACGGGCAGTAAGGGTAAGCCACGGCTTCCTGGAGCCATGCACAGGGTAGCTGATACATCAACGGGGTCGGACAGTGCGCCATGTGGCTGGAAGCTTACTCCACACACACCAGCGCAAGGCATCTCGGTACCTAAGACGTGGTAGACCCCGCCCGTTTGCTCAAGTGGAGCTTGAAGCTGTAAGCCGGCTAGCAATCTTACCTCGAAAGTTGACTCGCATTCATCATCGCGCAACTGGCTGTCCATCCAGGTTAGCTTGGAACGGCTGGAAGCTCGGTACCAGGAAGGTCACTTGAGCTCGGAGCAGCACGAGGCGGCACACCAAGAGCTGCAGCTGTGGCGACAGGAGGCAGTGTACCTGCGCCGGCAGATAGCGTTGCTGCAGCTACCACCCGTTGCAAGCGCAAACGACAACGCCAGTGTGGACGAGGTCAAGGCGCCGAAGGCCGATGGCGAGCAGGGGCAGGTCCGGCGCCTCAGCCGTGAGCAGCAGGAGCTCTTCCGCCGGGCGCTGCTGGGCCGCCTGCTGGAGGCAGGGCTGGACCTCTCGGAGCCAGGGCCGGACGAGGGCGCGGGGGCTGGAGGGCGGCAGCGCTCACCACGGACAATGCCGGGGTACGCCGGCCGCGTTGCAGCTGGGCGGGCAGCCGAGGAGCGCATGGACGACGCCGCGCAGGAGAACCTGCGAACGTGCCTCGAGGTGAGGCCGTAGGGTCCATGGGCCAGCGCGCAGGCGTAAACGCAAAAGGAGTACCTGCTTGACGTTGTTCTACGTGCTAGTAGCCTGGTGTGGAGCTCACGCGTCGGTCTTCCCTGCAATGCAGGTGTCGCCTTCCGCCCTGGACCTCCTCAGCCCCCCCGACGAGCTGCGGAGCTGGATGCCGCAGCACCTGCAGGTCAAGCTGCACCAGTTCGTGCAGGAGCATCTCGCCAGCAGCGGTGCACAGCGCAAGGGTGCCAAGCTCAACCAGGAGCAGGGCAGCCCGGGGCGAGAGGACACGCAGGCGCCCGTGGTCCAGTCAGCGGACCTTACGCGCACCAAGACCAACGCCGTCCATACTATACGCAACAGGTTACAACAGCTCCTCAAGTGGGGCATCATCGGCCCCGCTCTGCACGCGCGCCAGCTGGCTGCGGTCAACGACGTGTCGAGCAGCTGGTCGTACAGCTCCGCAGGTGGGCCCCTGGAGGCGGATGCCCTGGTGGTCAAGGGCGCGCCTGGGCGCCGCAACACGGAGGAGCTGCGGCGGGCGCTGCTGGAGAAGGGTCCTCGCGAACTGCAAGTGAGTGCACCGGAGCTCCAGACCATGACTGGGAGTCCCGACAGCACAGCGGGCCTGCGACTTGCCTGCTGTCCCCAACTGGTTACGGCGCTTGTTTGCTTACACCTCTCATTCGTATGCTGGAAACGTGCCGCCGTCCATTTGTGTTGCTTACGCAGGCATGGCTGACGGAGCGCTGGCGCAGCAAGCACGGCCCCGGAAAGGAGGCAGAGCAGCTGATGCGGCAACTGCAAGCGCTGCAAAGCGTGGGGGCTCTTGGCAGTCAGCAGTGCGCCGGACTGCGGGCTGCGGTGCGGGTGCTCGTGGAGCACTGGGAGAAGGTGGAGAAGGGGTCCATGAGCATGGGCCAAGTCAATAGGGTAAGTCTGTTGCCTTCAAGGCTTAGGCGCCCAGGGGCCGACCCACCGGTGTGATGTCCCGCATGGCGCCCCACGTACCTGGTGGGCGAAGTGTGCTTTACTAGGAAAGGTGCCTGAGCTATGCATCCCTCTGTGGAAGCTGATGTGGCACTCAGTGATGGTTTGCATAGCGGGATGTCACCGCTTTTTATGCTTACAGCACTACGCGATGGTAGTCAACGGCAACTCAGTGTTTCCAGTTGCCGGACCCCGCTCGGGTCATGCTCACACCTGGACAAACCTTCTACGCCAACCGCAGGTGCGCCCAAGGCAGCGGGGGCGGCCGGCAGCTCCCGACACCATCGCACCGGCTGTTGTGGTTGCTAGCACACGCTCGGCGCGCGGCCGCACGCAGGACGACAGCTCTAGGGCTCGTGCGCGAGGCGAGGCCTCCAAGGGGACGACACGCAACAGTTCCGTGGGCAGCACCGCCGCGAAGCCAGCGGGCAGGAGCAGTGCACAGGAGCGCCGGACAAGCCGCGCCGCCATGCCCGCCGCCTCGGCGATGGAGCCGCATGCCCCTGCAGACACCGTGGACGTGGAGTTCAGCACTGTGTCGGAGCACGCTGCGGCCCCCACTGCGGAGCAACCTGAGCAGCCGGCAATGACGGGTGTCGGTGCAGCACATGCTGCCCCTCGGCTGACTGAGCCGCAGCCCGTACCGGCAGCACACGTGGGCACTGCCAGCACCGCGCCGGGCAGTCTGCCCCCTGCCACTGTGTCCGACGAGCTGGTCGTCAAGGTGAGCCGCAGTGCATGCACTCTTCGTAGGCTGCACCGTCAAGGCATCGTAGTTAGGGGTGTGCTCTCTGCGTTGTAATCAATCGGCCACATCTCCACACGTGGTCCACTACGGTATTGATCGCTACTCTGGTGGTCCGGCGTGAAGGGCAATGTTCTGGAGACCACCGGGCGGATTACCGCATTGCAGACATGTTGACTGCTGCCTGCTCGGCCCCCTTGTCAACGCAGGTTCAACGACTGCAAGCGCTCGTGACGCAGCAGCGTGCTGCCTTGGCTGCCCTGGAGCGGCGGGCGACAGAGGATGGCGGCGCCATGGATGGAGCGTCACCGCTGGCCGCCAGCATTGCGCAGAACAGGCAGCTACTGAAACAGGTGCCGTACGCTGGAGAACCTTCCCATTCCACATGCTCGATCTACTGCCGTCAGCACTGCGTTGCGTGTCTTGCGGCATATGCCACGGTGCAGTAGCCCATCACACGCCTGCGGCACTGCGCTGCCTGAACATCAGTAACCTCCTTTGTACCGCATTGCCGTTCAGAGCCCGAGTGCAATAAGCTGATACATCGTGTCACGCGCTGCTGTGCAGGTGGAGGCGCGGTTGGAGGAGTGGGCCTCAAGCTTGCCGGCCGCTGTGCGCCAGCGCCTGGGGCTGCAGGCAGGGAGCGGGGCCAGCCCGACAGTGCGGGAAACAGCCTCGGCGGTGCCTGATATGCAGGCCCCCCACTCCAATGCAACGTTACCTGAAGCGCCAGCATCGGCTGTAGGAAGCCTGGAAGCAGGAGCCGGGCTTCTGACTGGCGGCAGCCTGCACGTCCCCCAGACGCCACTGGCCAACGGCACAGCGTACAGCGGGCGCACCTCCCAGGTGGTCGTGGTCAACGCCACCGTGCCTGAGGGCGGGGCCAGCGCGCAAGCAGAACGGCCGCTGCCGGAGTTAGGCGGCCACAATAACGGGGAAGATGACGGCGCAACATATGAGCTACCCAGCTCCCAGCACGGCCAGGCAGAGGGTGGGGCAGCAGCATCCTTGTCCAGCAGCAGCAGCAGCAGCAGCAGCCCCCAAGAGGGAACTGACGCCTCAAGCTCTAAGCTCAGTTGGGTTGAGCAGGCAAAGACCCGTGTTCTGCAGCGGGTCGCCCCCGTGCCGAAGGGGGAGCCAGCGGGCAAGAGCCGGAGCAGGACGCCGCAGCCTGCGACTGCACTACCCAGCGGCGATGAGGCAGTCGTGCAGGAGCCTTCCTCAAGCTCCGACGGAGCGACAGAAGATCAAAGTCGGGTGGGAGTGGTCTCACCGCCAGCCGGTCAGCCTCAAGCGCCTGCTGCAGCAGCGCCCGCCCCCGACGTGCGTCAGCTGTCAAGCAAGTTCTTCTCGAAGGCTCCGCCCGTGCGTCCATTCTCTGCCCGCACGTCACAAGATCAGCAGGACGGATGAACGTAGTGGGAAGGTGGTTTTTTGAAGGTTGGCGCATTGTGTCAGGGTCCGGATACCGGTACATATCGGCAGTGCTCGGCAGTGATGGTTCCAACGATGTGAGGGAGTGGTGTGGGGGGGGGGGGGGGCTTGGGGTACACCGGTTACTAGCACACGCGAGTGTCTTTCCAACAGTGCATAAGTTATGTATGGTTTGCGCTTGTCCCTTGATCCTATCGCCTGCACGCAGTACCGTAGTCGTGCTCCTTTGCACACGCCCGAGCTGGGCCTAGTGTGGTGAAGCGGACGTGTCCAGGCTGCATGATGCGACACAGCGCTATCATACATGTTGGACATAGTCCTTCCGCTGAAGCCGCAAAATGTTACTTGGGCTCTGGTGCAGTGTTGGCATCGCACCTGTCCCCTGTTTATGGCTTTGCTGGTGGTTGGCACAAAGCGCGTGTGATACAGGTGGTGTGCTCACAGCGGCAGTGACAAACCTGCACAACGCCTAATTGGTCCGTATGAGGCGCACTTGAGCGACATACCAACAGCCTATCTACAGGTAATAAGCTGCTGACTTGGTGGTGGTGGCCAGGGGCCCCCCTGGCGTTGGGTTGTCCGTGCATCTTGCACGACGCCCTCAGGGGAGGGGATTTCCTGCGCCTAGGGTCGTAGGTGTACGTGGACTTTGCCTGACTGCACCCTGACCCTCCTGTTATTCTTGCTTCTCCCCTGGTGTTGGCATCGGGGCCCAACGTACAGCGCAGGACAGTGCCTGGGTTCGATTCCTACCTCGGGCGAGATTCCAGTCCTCGTCCGCCTGTGTGGTCTGCCCGGACCCAC
>VFQN01002558.1_pt1 | contig 27793 bp, 33 predicted proteins | sample 3512371 | NCBI WGS metagenome assembly VFQN01 (sample SAMN10412370, study PRJNA504923) | tailings metagenome | isolation source: Replicate 2 from Balatoc abandoned mine | place: Philippines: Itogon, Benguet | collected 2017-08-28
GGGGGGGGGGGGGGGGGGGGGGGGGGGGGGGGGGGGGGGGGGGGGGGTGGAAAGCAGGGCGTGGCGTGAGGTGGTGAAACAAGCCGAGTGCAAGGCTGCAGTACCGACATGTACTGCACTAACGATAGGGAATGGGGGCTGGTTGGGTGCGCGGGCAGCCGAGGTTGGGTAGCTCAGCAGGGAACCGACTGGGCCCCTGCCAGCCAGGGACAGGGGACGACATAAAAAGGCCCTGCTGCCGCCCTGACGCCTGCATCTCGCACCGCACACGTAAAACGCGCGTACAGGTGATTCACAGGGGCTCTGGGAGACAAAGACCGCTGTCGACCGTACCTCTGCGTGCGGGGCGCCGCTGCTGACACCGCAACCGCCGCGTAATCTTGCAGCTGTTGCAGCATAGCTTCCAGGCGCTTAAATATCGAGCGCTCCATGTAGGCGTCAAGCCACGCTCTCCCGACGGCCAACCTTTCCGCAGCCCCGGGTGCGCAGGCGGTGTCCGTCCACAGTTTATCCATTGCGCGCATGCGTTGAAAATACAAGTCCAGTTTCGAAGCGAGGAGGTCTTCATCAGTACTCTTGTACGCCGCGACAACGGCGTCGGTGCTGTCGAAATAGCGTTCCACAGCTCTGCCGACTACCCCCGCCGAGATCATTTTCGTGCTATGCCTTTGATGCGCGCGCTGTACCGGCGGTTATATTAAATGGGATGTTGCTAGAGCTTCTGCGGCAGGCGTCCGCTTGGTCAATCAGCTCGTGCATGGTGTCGTGGGAAGGCCTCGGCGCCTCGCTTTGGACTTTGGCATTGGACCATCCTGGACCATCCTAGCGGACTCTCGACAGCAAAAAGATGCACACGGCCCTACGCGGGATACACAGGGCAAACTATGTACCTGTGACATGAAACACAGTATGCATAGCAAGGCTGCTAAGGCATTTAAGTGCTGCGTTGCGATCATGGCCCATGGGCCACGGATTCGAGGTACGGGTGCATGTACCTCGGTTTCAACACAACAACACGGGATGCCCCTGCACATCAAGGCCCTGCAAGTGTTGTCTTTTCCAGAGCACAACGGTACGACCTATCTTTAGGGGAAACGTTGTAACCACCCATGGTTGGACACAGGGAGAGGAAACCGGTTTGGGCAGATTTGGGCACCGCTGGGGCATACTAATAAGTGGCACCTGATTACTTCCAGAGCCGGAAAGCCCTGACGAGCGTCGCCTGAATGATTGGCTTTTCACCTTGTGCTGTGTTGTACAAGTCGTACAGCATCTGGAGCAAGCTGCTGAGCACCAGGCAGGCCTGCTGCGGTGCTTCCCGACAATCACCAAGCTAAGACCCGACGCCACTCCTTTCAAGACCACACAGCGACCAAACTGCATCTCCCTGTTACTTCGTGAGAAGGTTACATTGGTCTGAAGTCCAAATGTGACGAGCAGCAGCTTCTGCGCCGGATCACTTGCTGCTGCCACATATGCCTGGCCGGGCCAACGTGCAAACTACCATCAGCGGTACACGGCTTCATCTGCCACGTGCCGCGTGCCACGTGCCACGTGCCAAGTGGCTTCCTCCCACGGAAACCCTCAGGGGAGCTCTCCTAACCACCCATGCGAGGCAGCGTACGCAGCCCACCACTTCCAGCCACAATATTTTGCGTAGTATGGGGTGCGCAGCCTAGCTGCTGCACTGCTTCGCCAGACACGCCACCGCAGCCAGCCGACCTGCACGTGCTAGTTGCAACGCAACAGGACTGCACCATAACGGTGGGGAATATGTGCATCGGGACACCCCCGAGCCACCAGGTACGCGCCAGCAGCTGCAACTCCCTAGCTGCAGTGTGCGGTGTCTTCGGCGCTGTGCCCTACTGCTCAGCCAGCCGCTGCTGCGACGCGTGATGCCACACACGCTGCTTCCCCAATGCAACCCAGCCGCCCAGTACACGCCAGCGGAACTGCAGCTCTAGAGCAACCCAATCGAGGTGACGCCCGTTCGAGCTGTGTGCAGTTGTGGGTCACACTGTCCACGCCTCCACGTCAAACCCGGCACACGTCGCCGACTGTAGTGTGCGGGCTAGCTCACCGCCGCACCAGGTACACGCCGAACCCGAGGTGGTGTGTGTAGAGAGTACATAGGGCTCTCCCCAAGTCGCCACTCATTCCCACACGGCTATGTTCAGTATACCGGTACCTCAATGGCCCGCCGCCAGCACCTTGCACTCCACCTTGTGCCCCTCCCGCCAGTGCGCCCGCTGGCACTCCACCCCGCAATACCGCACCGCCCGGCACCCGCCGCACTGCTTGAGCGGCAGCTCCCCTTCGCTCCGCTCCGCAAAGTTGCCACACCGGGGGTTGCCGCACACGCGCAGCCGCGGCAGCGCCCCCTGCCATCTCGGCGGCAGCGCCAGCGGCGGCGGCAAGGCGCCGGGCGGCGCCAGCGGCGGCCGCTTGCCGCCAGCACCCTGCTGCTCCCTACCCAGGAGGTCCATGGCCAAAGAACCATCTGGCAGCGGCAGCAGCTCTAGCACACCCATGTGCACACGGCACCCACCTTCCCCGTCCATCTCTGCCGCCATGCGCTCAGCACACTGCTGAAAGCCCCCGTCCGCCTCGCCCGTCGCGTCCCGCCCGCCCTCGCAGCAAGGCACGCCCGCCTTCGCCTCCACCTCGCCCGTCGCGATCTTGAGTAACGCCAGCATCAGCGCCGCGTACGGCGCTGCCACGGTGGCCATGTGCCGTACGACGGACTGCAGCGGCGCCGCCAGGCAGCCGCCACACGCGTCCACATTCACCCCACCGCTGGCCGCCGTTGCTACGCTGCTGCCGGCAGGGACAGGCACAGGGGGAGCGGCGGCGGAGGCTGCGGGCCGCGGCGCCATCCAGCTTCGCAGCTGGCCGCTGAGTGTCTTGTGCGCAGCGAATACGGTAAGGGTGCTCGCAAGCCACACGCCCAAGCGCCTCTGCAGGTTCAGCGGATCTGGCGGCAGCGCCGCCACAAGCTCGCCCGCCGCCGCTAGCAGCCGGTGCGGCTGGCACGCTAGCAGCTGCACGGGGGGCAGCAGCAGAGGGCGGTACCACACCTGCGACACGTACAGCAGCACGTCTGCCACCGACACCACCCCTAACGCCTGGACTTTCGTTAGCTGTACGGCAGACCCTCCTCCCTCCGCCGCCAACGCCGCCGCCGCCAAGTCCACCGCCAGCTGCCATGCCAGCGGCGCCGACAGGTTGCTCGCCGCCCGCGCCGCCAGGGCCAGAGCCTCCTGCACCTCGTCCACGCACACTGCATCCATGCCCCACGCCGCCTCGTCCCCGGCCTTCTCCGCCTCCTCCGCCTCCTCCGCCTCCTCCGCCTCCTCCGCCTCCTCCGACCCATGGGTCGCTCCCGCCCTCCGTCTCAACTCCTCGTGCACGCATGCCATTGCCCCGGTCAGCGCCATCAGCACGTCCGCCGCCCAGCCCAGCTGCTTATCATCATCACCTCCCTGCCGGCCCCTCGCGCCCCCGTCCTCCGCATGCCAGCCCTCGTCCAGACCTCGAGCCGTCATCGCCGCCCCCTTGGACAGCGTGTACAGCATCCCCAGCTGGTGCTGGTGGTGGTGGTGGTTACGGTCGCTGTGTTGACCGCCGCTGTCTCCGGCTCTGGTGCTGCCCGTGCCGCCACCCCCTGTACGTCCAGCGCGGCTGCGGTGGAAAGCGTCCTCGCCCTCGGAGGCGACGTCGCTGGGGGCTGCTGCAGGGGGCAGCTGCAGCAAGGAGATAACGCCACTGTCGAGGATATGGCCCACCACGGAGACAGTCCGGGCGAGGGCAGACACAAAGCTAGGCTGGGGCACCTGCTGAGGGCTGCTGCTGCTGCTTGTATACGTAAGCCCGTCCTGGTGTGTGCTGAGGGCCAGGCGTACGGCGTGGTCCAGGGTGGCGGCCAGGCCGCAGCGGGACAGGCGGCGGCGCACGTCCGCCTGGGCGGCAGCGGGGAGGGCGTCGAAGCCTGAAGGGAACGCAGCAGGCGCGGGAGGACGGACCGGGCGGGGAGCGGTGGGCACACGAGGTCCGCTGGAGAGGCAAGTGGTGGCAGCAATGTAACTGTCACAATCCTTTCGTGTACAAAACGACGGCGGCGTGTGTTGCGCACGAGCAGCGTGCTGGATCGGGGCAGATCGGGGCACCCGAGCATGTGAAAACCCAGATGGCACCTGCAGTCTTGTGCGTGCGGGCTTGCTGGGTCACTTCATGCTCAACTCAGTGCGCCTGTGTGCCACAGCACCACTCATCACCACTCACCAAAGGCGCTGTCGCGAATGAGACGTGTAAAGCGCAACAGAACATGGAACTGCGTGTCTGCTTGGGATCCATCTTCGCACACCTGCATTGCGCCCGCAAGGCGGCACCAGGCCGTCACACCAGTGCCCCCTCCCCCATGCATCCACACAAGCACAATACGCTGAGGACTGGCGACTATTCGCCGTCCGCTAGCAGCAAGAACACTCCAGCTGCAAGTAAGCTGACGGTCGAACTGAAATGAGCAAGGCACTATCTACGGATACGCATGGGGGTCACCAATTCCACCGTCGACACTGAACGCGGCTCACCTGTTGTTCTATGGAGCTGCGAGGGAACCCCTGCTGGCGCTGCGCGGCGGGCAGTCGCCCCATGGCCGCCGCCACTGCGTCCGCCTGCAGCGCCGCCGCCCAGCCGCCCGCCTCCAGCCAGTACGGCAGGCAGGCACGTGCCGTGGCAACAGGCAGCTGGCCGGCTTCCGTGGGGTCGGGTACCATGGCGAGCATAATTCCCTGCCGGCACCACGCACAGGTATTCCAAGTACACCTTGATGCATTCAGTGTCCCAAGTTGAAATGGACAGCTGGCGGGCGCCTTCAAGTGGCCTTGGAGCTTGCGAACCACGGCAGCAAAGCAGGACGGCGAAGCATAATGGCACTGGCAAACGTTTTAGACTTGGGTTCGGGTGGTGGCTGGCCAACTGCACTTTCACGACCTTTGGGTGTTGCTCGACACCCACCTGCGCCTTTGCGAGCTCCCACGTCGGCGCGGGCGCGTACGCGCCTCCCAGCCCCCGCCCCCTGCACAGCCGGCACAGCGCCTCCGCAGCCCGCGCCGCCAGCCGCGCTACCAGCAGCGGCGGCGGCCGCGCCTCCACGCCCGCCTGCCCCGCCAGCTGCGCTGGCACGGACTCCCACTCCAGAAGCGTGCCGCACAGCACGTGGCAGTGGACATCTTCCAGCCAACCCGCCGTCCTCCCATGCATCTCGCTGTCCCTTTCGCCGCTTCCATCTCCCCCACGCGGACCCGACCCAAGCACCTTCCCCTGCCGCTGCTCCTCCCTCGCCAGCCACCACGTCCCGCTGCTGCCCTCCCAGCCGCACGCCTGCTGCCCCTCCTGCTGCCCTCCCTGCTGCTCCCCCTGATCGTCCACCACCAGCCCCGCCCCCATGCCTGCATGCACCGCCAGCTGGTCCAGCAGCGCCACCTGCAGCCGCTGCACCTCCCTGTGTCTTAGCGCACGCAGCAGCCCTTCAGCCAGCCGCTGACCCTCGTGGGCCCCACACTGCGCCGTCGCGCTGCTCAGCAGGTGCACGCTGAGTACGGCCCTGCCGCAGTTGTGCGCCGCCTTGTCCATTTCGAGACACACGTTGCGGCTGGCAGCTTCCGGCAGCTCCCCGACGCCCGGGTCGTCCAGCACTGCACCAGCGGAAGCTGCCAGCAGCTGCGACTCGGCGAGCGCCCCGCACGCAGCCCGGGTGTCAGCCGGGACCGAGGACGCCGGTCGCGGCCCCGCACCTCCGCTTCCCGCGCCCCCTCCTTGCGGCCTGAACACCAGCAGGTCGGTGACAATGCGCGCGTACCTGCAGACCGCCTCGGCTGCGGTGCTGGCCATGGAGACTTGCTGCTTCGTCGCGGTTGGCAGGTCGAAAGGTGCGAGCAGCTGCCGTGCGCCAGCTTGGGAGCGCAGGAGCGCGGTGGTTGCAGTCATGCCACGCGAGGCGTCGGCGACGGCCTGCATGAAGTCGCGGTGCGTCAGGACCAGTACGGCGCGGCGGCCGAGGTCGTCGTCGGTTGGGCTGTTGATGGTTGTTGACATCTGGTAGGCGGCGTAGGCGGCGTTGCCGAGGATCACGAGCGCGGCCTGACCTGCGGTGGTGACGACCTGGTAGGCGTGGCGCCTGCTGACGGGTGAAGGGGGGTCACGGAAGGGCGGGGATGGTGGGTTGTGGGCGGGGTGGTTGCTGCGCCAGCAGCAAAGCTTGATCACTAGAGGATAGATGGTAGATGCACAATGCAGTCATGGCAGGCAGGGGCGGCTGTGTGGCGTGGAGGGTGGTGGTAGCACCCCGTGTGCTATGCTGCCAGATGGATTATACTGCGAGTCGTCCTCAACAGCGCTTCCCGCGTACGTGCCTTGGCGTCAGAGGCGCTGCGGTTGATACCACAAGCTCCGCACATTCTTGCAGCTTCCGAAGCAGAGCCTCCAGCCGCCCAAACAGCGAGCGCTCAAAGTGGGTGTCAAGCCATCCTCGCGCATGCGCGGCCGTCTCGGCATCCCCAGAGGCGCGCAAGACGCTCCCCCACGCATCGTACATCACCCGAACGCTTTTGTTGTAAGAGCACAACGCGCTGAGGCTGATCGCATCAACCGCTGGGACATTGTTACGCGAGTACGCCGCGATAACGGCGTCGCAGCAGTCGAGGACCCATTCCACAGCGCTACCTGCTTCTACCGTTGCGCTCATTCTTGTCCTCAATCAATGCCTTAATCGTGTATGGCATCGGAGATAAGAGCTACTGCAGCGGGCAAATTAACGCGACAACCTTGAGTGGTGGGAGTGACATTGGACAGGACAGCCGGAAGGCAGCCTCCCTGCCTCCGACAGCGAAAAAAGCGGGACACGCACTGCACCCGGCGCACACATTGAACAATAGGACCCGATGCGTTTTATTGTATGGAGGTCACTTATAGGGCACATGCATGTCTTCTGGAGAGCCATGCAGGCGTGAGACGGCTCAGGGCTTCGGCTTGGGGGGGGAACCTTGGGGGCGCAGTTGGGGTAGGCTGGGGCGAATGACATTGCACATGTATTCTTCTGGACACCTCGTTACAATCCCTCAAACCCATGAGCCTTCCCTTAAGAGAGAGATGTCACCTGGTGCATCTGCTGTACGGCACACACAGCAAGCGCTCAGCGGCACAGCACCGCCCACCGCCAGATCCACCACACGCCGCCCTCCATGCGGCGCAGGTGTGTAGAGATGCGGTTGCGGGAATCGGCATACATAACCCGGACACAGACAAGATCATTGGTTACAGAGGAAGCCGGATAGCTCTTACCGAGGTTACCGTACTACCGAGGTTATGGCGCAGGTGTGTGGGTTAGCAGCACACCGCAGCAGCGCACCGCCGCACCAGGTGCACGCCGCACTCCAGGTGCTACTCTGTGCACACCGTGAGCCGCCGGGCCCGACACACGCCGCCCCGTAAGCGTTGCAGGTGCGCGGGTTAGCCCCGTGGGTACTGGTAGTCCCGCACCACTTCCGTCACCGCAGCAAACAGTCGGGTCGCACTCCAGGTGGTGGCCAGTGCATACTGGGCATTGCCGCACCCGACGCACGCTGCCCCCAACACCACGCATGCAGGTATGTGTGTTAACCAGCAGGATTGTGTGGCCACACCACCAAGAATGGAACATAATGGCCGAAGACGGACATGTCAGCCCCTCCTCCAAGACCAGGTTCCGTCCTACAACGTCACGGCTCTGGCTTTAGACTGGTACATATAATATGTCAAACAAGCCGCATAACGCAGCACTTCACCGCCGCACAAGTAAGGTACACACCGCATTCCAAGTGACCCTTGGCACACACTGGGCATTGCCGGCCCCGACAAAAGCCGCCTTGCACGCGGTGTGTGGGTTAGCTGCACACCTCAGCACGTCACCGCCGCACCAGGTACACGCCGCACTCCAGGTGGTGTGTGTAGGGGAACTGGTCAAAGGCGGCGAAGCGCTGGATGGAGTGCGTGGAGGCGATGGAGCGCAGGTTGGCGGCCAGCGTCTCGGGATTGCACGAGATGTACACAATGTTGTCAAACTCCTGCAAGAAGATAGAGAGTAGGTAAAGGGCTTCAGGTATAAGGGTTGCAATACGTGACAAGCGGCAAGGCGGCCGAATGGTGGAGTCCAGTAAGGAACAGGGCGGCCAGTGAGACCGGAAAGCGACGTCTGTCCCAATACGATCGCACGCGGCTGCCACACAACCACTCCATCGCATCTTGCGGACGAGCATGGTCCTCACTCAACCTCCCCTCCCTGCTTCCGCAGCTGCTGTGCGCTGGATCATACGTACAATCAACTGCCTGCCCGCAAACACAAGTAAACACACGTTCACAGCGCCCTGCCGCGTACCCCGATCAACAGCAGCCTCTGCACACACACTGCGCGTGCCCTGCAGGAGCTACGCTGAGAAAATGTCCAGCCTCGCCCCGAGATCCCCACGATGCCAACGCAACCCAAGCCACACCAACCCCTCCCCCCTATCCCTACCCCCACACACCTTGAGCAGCTGCACCGTAAAGTCGTCCAGCCCCACGCCAACACCCCACTCCAACAGCACCCAAGACCCCAACACAACCTAGCCCACGCCACCACCACCATCCCGTGCGCACCTTCAGCAGCTGCAGCATGAAGTCGTCCAGCCCCACGCCAACACCACCCAAGACTCCAACACAACCTAACCCACACCACCACTACCACCACCACCGCCACCACCACCACCGCCCCTTGCACACCTTCAGCAGCTGCACCATGAAGTCGTCCAGCCCCACCCCACCACCACCCAAGACCCCAACACAACCTAACCCACACCACCACTACCACCACCACCACCACCCACACCGCCCCTTGCGCACCTTCAGCAGCTGCACCGTGAAGTCGTCCAGCCCCGCCCGCGGTGGGTCCACCAGGATGGTGGACAGCCGCAGCTCCTCCCACGGCCGCAGCCCCGCCAGCCGCCGCCGGGTGCCCTTCTCGCGCATGGTCACGGCGAACTCCTCGCTCGCCATGCGGGCCAGGAACACGTTGGTCTGAAGCGGGAGAGGGGCACGTGTACGGTAGCTGTGTGTTAGCGGGTCAGGAGGGGGGATGGGTTTGGGGTGCGGATGTGGGGTTACGGCAAACTCCTAGCTGGCCGTGCGGGCCAGGATCACGTTGACCTGCGGGGGGAGATGGTCGGGGTTTGTGCTAGACATCCCGCCCCAGCCTCACCACTCCGTTTGCTTCCATGTTGTACTTGGCCGCCTCTACGCCGCTCTTTGCCACCTCCGTGGCAACCACCTGCCGGAAGTTCTGCGCCAGGGGCACCTGCAGGGGGCAGAAGCAAAGTCGGGAAAGCGAGCATGTAGACGCAGGGCAGGGCAGCTGGAAGTCGCGTTGGCGACTGGGGGTGGACGAGGCATTGGATGGTGTGCGTGGATCCCACAGCCCGGAAGCCCCGCGCTAGGGGCACCCGGGGTTCCCCAGGTGCAAGGTGCGAGGTTCGAAGGCCGGGCAAGGGATAGCAACTATAGAAAGGTGCGGTGTGCTGGCAGTTGGGATGCAGAGGCCCCACCCTGAGGCATAGATGGCCCTGGACAGCCTGCAGGGATAGCCCGCCCCTGCCATGTCCTCACCACTTGTAACACGCCCCACAGTCCCCGTATCCGCTGCATCCACTCGTGTGCTGTTACCCCCCGCCCCCGCCACCAACCGTGGACGTCTCGGACTTCCCGGGCACTAGGCTTACTCCTGCAACCAATGGTATGGAAGCAGTACCCAAAGCACACCCAGCCACAAGCACAACGAGACCCACCCACCACCTTCCACGACCCACCGTGAAGTTGCCGTTGCCGCAGTAGAGCTCCAGCAGGTCCGTCTCCGGCCCCCCAGCCTGCTGCCCCTCCCCTTCCGCCGCCGCCGCCCCCTCCCCTGCCCCCTCCCCCTGCCCCTCCCCCTGCATCCGCGCTGCCCCCAGCGGCCGCGTCACGTCCTGCGCCCAGCTCAGCATGTGCTGACACACCGCGCCGTTGGGCTGCGAGAACGAGCCCTCCATCTGCTTCTGTACGAACATTTGACCGTTGACCGCCAACCGCTCGATCACGTACGACGCGTCCAGCTCCACCTTCTGCTTGCGCGCGCGCCCGATCACGTGCGGGCGCGTGCCGGCGGCGGCGGCGGTGGGCGTGGCGGCCAGGGCCTCGCGCAGACGGGTTGCCTCGGCGTTCCACTCGGCCCCCAGTTTACGGTGGTAGAGCAGGGTGACCATTGCGTCACCTGCCATGGTGGTGTGGAAGTTGACCTGGGGGAGGTGGTGGGATGGTGGGCATTCGGGGTCAAACAGGGGTCATGTTGAGGTCGGATGGGGAGGTTGGGAGGGTGTTGAGTGGCGACTGGCCGGCACCAGGATGGGAGGGGCGGCAGGTGAAGGAGGTGTGGGAGCGCCGGGGGTGGGGTGCCTGTTGGCAGGAGGGGGTCAGCTGCACCGTGCCAGGTGCACCCCAGGGGCTGGGCCCGGCAGGTCCCTGCACTTCAGCAGGCTAAGCCACGCAATCGACGGACACAGAGTACGTGCCCCTGACCGTGTCCCTGCTGCCGCCCCTACCACGTCCCCACCACGTCCCCACCATGTTCCTGCTGCCCCTCCATACCACGTCACCGGCTGCCTCGAGCGCCCGCCTGCGTAAGCGGCTCCCCGCAGCCCGCAAGCCGCCAGCCGTGGGCCGTGCATCACGCGCCGCACCCAAGACACACGTGGCCGCAGGGCCCCAAAACGGTGCCCCCGTAAGGTCGTGATAGCCCACCTGGAACAGGCGTGTCCGCAGCTCCTGCGACGCAGCGCACTCCCTCCGCACCACCTCCATCAGCTCGTTCACCTGGAGGAGGAGGTGGAGGGTGGGGGTTACGCGGTAGGAAGACAGATTGATTTCTGTAGGTCGACGTGGTCGGGGGGTGGGTTAGGCGGTAGGACGACAGACGAAGCCTGCAGATCGATGGATGCGGGGTCGGGAGCTGGGTCGGTGTGATGCTCGTCAGCGCTTGTGCCGACCGCAAGGCCTGCGCCAGTCCCCCACAGATGCCGCCGCTGCCGCCTCACGCAGCACCGCATGCTACTGTTGAGGTACCGGTGGGAGGTACCCAAATGGAGTTAGCAACTCCGCGTGGAACCAAGCGCTGAGGCAGGTGCCGGGTAACATGGACTTGGCGACGCTTCCAGCGTTCGAGTGGCTGAGCGCCAAAGCCACGGTCCGACCGGAGCATAAGGTGTCAGAACCGCCCCACCACGCGCCCCACCACCCGCCCATCCCGCCACCCCGGCGCCCCGCTCCCCACCTGCTTGGAGGCCACGGGGAAGGTCTCCACGCGCACCCGCTGGGGCCCCTTGGGCCGCCCCGCCGCCGCCCCCTGCCCCTTGTGCTCCCCCTTCTTCTGCTTCTTGCGCTGCGGCTGCTCAGGGGACTGCCCCGCGCTGCCCTCCGGCGCCTCGGCGGCCCCCACCCCTCCAACCGCTGCTGCTGCTGGTGCTGCTGCGGCTGGTGCTGCTGCTTTTTCTTGCCCCTCCTCCTGCTCCTTGCCGCCGCTGCCGCCGTTATCCTCGGTCCTAACCGTGCCGTTCACGTTCTCGAACATGACGAAGTGGAAGCCCCCGTCACGCTGGTCCACACTGAACTCGGCACGCATGCGGTAGTGGCTGCACGAGGAGAACGGGAGGATACCATGCGGCGCGGGGCGTAAGGCGTGCCACGGTTGCAGTGCCACGCGGCGTGTGGGCTCAACGGACACGCAGTGGATGGTCGGTGTGCGGCGTGGCGTGCGGGGCGCTGGCATCCTTGCTGCGTTGCTGCTCTCACCGCGCATGCGGTGGTGGCTTCGTAATGGCGGTGGCGGGTAACAATTTACTGATTGTGTGTGGTGGAGGGTTGTGGCGTGAAGGGGGCACGACGTGGAGGGTGCGGGGCCGCGCCAGGTGGGGTCAGGCAGGTGTGAGCAGTGCGGGGAGCTGGTTGGGTATGCTGTGGCAACTTTCACAGCCAGCATCTGAGTTTACGGCGAGTGGTTGGCACACACACCTGGGAGGCGACTCGAACACCTCCAACGGCGGGGGATTGAACTCCTTGAACAGCTCCTGCAACTTTGCCAACTTGGCTTGCAGCTGGGCCTGGTAGTTGGACGTATCCACCTGAAGCACCGCAACTGGCGTCACAAAACTGCCACCCGCAACCGCCGACGACGGTGCTGGCGCTCTGCCGGCATTCATTGCAGTGTCTCCGTCAGGTCGCGACGCCACAGCGCCGGCGTCGCTCGGCGCGTTGCATGCGTCCACAAGAGCGCTGGCCGCCGCCGCGTTGCTGGTCATTTTTACCGCGCGGCTCTTAGCTATGGATATAGGATGTGCAGGTTGACTACTGTGATAGCTGGTGGCGAAGGAGCAGGGCGTCGAAGACGGAGGCCTGCTGCCAACTGAAGTGCGGAGCAGCATTTAGGCAATAGCGAGCGTCGTCTAGATCTTAGCGACTCAGCATCATGGGCGATACGCATAACACAATTGGAAACACATGGGAGCTAAAGGGCGCACCGGGCAGCGGACTCGGGCAGTGGACCTAACGGAAAACCGCCAGGGTAAAATGCCACGTTTCGCTTTGCCCCTCAATCCTTTGGAGACCAGCCCATTATTGTAGTAGCACCACGTTGTCTGCCATTTGACAATCGACAACGGGAGCCAAGGACTATAATCGCAGGCAGTACCAGACCCGCTGACAAAGGTTCTGCTGTTGTTCGAGCGCTATCGTGATTGGCGATGCCATCGGACAATGAAGATCGAACTATGTCCTCACAAAGCGCGTCAACATCAGCGCCTAGTGAAGGACTTCCAGGGGGAGACCAGCCGGCAGCTCAATCACAACCAACACAACCAGGCTCTACCACCGGGACACCACAGAAGAAGAAGAAAGAATGGAAGCCCATCTCGATGCCCACGGGGGAAGAAATCATAGCGCAGGACATGTTCAACAACTGCTTCGTAAAGAGCGCCATCTCGGGGGCCATGGGCGGAGTGGCAGGAGTGGCCTTCGGCCTGTTCTCTGCTTCGATGGAGAACGCACACGGGGTGAGGTTTGCACCAAGTTGGGGGCGGTTGCGTTAGGCTGCGGACGTGCAGGCGGTGTGGGTGAGAGTGAGCGGGGGCGGTTGCATGTGGGGGCAGCCCGGCCCCAAACCCGGTGCTATGCTATGCTATGCTCAGACCGCAACCCAGTAACCCCCAACAGTGGGGCGGTTTAACAAGTCCCCGCTTGACTGTCACTCTGCGCTTGTGTGCAGCAGGACTGTCTGCCTGTATTCCATGGCCTGCTACTACAGGCCGCCTGCACGTGGCTTTGTAAGCGTTTGCCTGGCACTCTGCCACGCCAACAATGGGCGTATGCGGAATGCTGGGACACCACCACGACACAAATGAATCCTGTGTCCCCAACCCACATGCCCCGTCGGCATGTACCCACAGGGGCTGGACACCATTCCGGAGGTCACGCAGCAAAAGACCACACGGGTCATCTTGAAAGAGATGTTCATGAACCTCAAGACCAAGTCCGTGTGAGTGCTGCTCTACAGTGCTGCTCCAAGGGGCGTCGGCTCCGGGCCTGTGCGGCTGGGGAACGGCACTGCTTTTGCCGTTCGCAACAGCACAGATGTGCACATGCCCGCCCTAGCGCGATGAAGCGCCTGGTATGCGTCATGCGGAGTCCTGTACTTGTACTGCGTGTGCTGAACGTAGCCGTACATGGTTATCGTACGCTTTCTGTTGTCGTACAGGTCGTACGCCAAGGGCTTCGCCATGATGGGCGCGCTGTACAGCTTCAACGAGTGCGTCATAGAGAAGTACCGGGCAAAGCACGACAAGGTGGGTGGGGTGGGGGGAGCGGAGAGGTTGTGCGGTAAAGGAAGGCACGTGCAGTCTGTGGCCGGTACGTGGGGAGGAACGAAGCGCAGCCCGCTGGAGTGCCTGGGCGCAAGCCGGCAGAATGCAGGGGTTGGAAGGTATATGTGCGCGAGGAGGGCTGCCGCCGGTTGCTGGGCTGGTGCGGGCTGGTGGCGCTCTGTTGGCAAGGAAGGGCGCCCTAGGGGGGGGGGGGGGAAAGGGTTTGCGACGGGGGCCCAGCCAGAGCCCCACTGGTCGGAGCTGGCCGAGCAGTGGGCGTGCAAGGACATTTGCAACAATTTGCGCAGTAACACGCTGGCACGTAGAGACATGCTTTGGTAACACCTGCCTGGTGCCGCAATTCTCTTGGTCGGCGCACATGTGTCCACATCCACGCACGGGAGGACATGAACCGGTCTTACGTGTCGTCCCATTGTTCGGGCGCTCCCTCTCTCCCCTTATCGAGCAGGTCAACCCGGCGCTAGCGGGCTGCGTGACGGGGGCAATGCTGGCGCACAGCGGTGAGTGGCAGCCTGCCAGCCTCTCACAGCGGTGGCGGCGGTGTGAAGCAGCTGTCGGTCACACGTCACGTGATCCCTGCACATGCCAGGTTCGCTGCGCACAGCATGGTGTTATGCTCACGTTAATCAGCCACGAGTCAATTAATGAGTGATGGCGGTTTGATGGCAAGGGATAGCGCTTGCTGCCACGTCACCCACGCTCGGCCCCGCTGACACATTGCAGGAGGGCCGCAGGCCATGTGCTTCGGCTGCGCCTCGTTCGCCGCCTTCTCGACCGCAATCGAGTACTGGATGGAGTCGTAGCGCGGACGTCGACGGGTGGAACTCACTGGCTGTTGTGTGCGCGCGGGTGGCAATGGTTCAGTGCTCCCGGCAGGCGGGCCGTGGGTGGAGCTGGGCGCCGCAGCCGCAGCTGGGCGGGCGTACGCACAGTCGTTTCCTTATGCTGCCATGCTTTGAGGTTACAACTGCGCGGCAACTAGGGCATGAGGGCTTGTGGCAAGTGCAAGTATGAAGGTGTGTCGAACTTGGCCATCGCAGGCGCAACAGGCACGAGCAATCAGCGGCGTGCGGCACTGTGTAAGCGCCATTGTATGCGTATTTGCAGTTATGATCGGTAGCATGTAGTCCGCAGAGGAATACGACGCTGTCGCTGGTGCGTCTGGCGGGTAATTTAGGTTCGTACTCACTGCGACACAACTGACAGCGGGGCAGCGTGTATGACACCCTTGTGCCACGACATGCATCCATATGCACAGGAAAGTAGTTTACGCTATAAGCGGATCAAACACTTAGCAAGGCAAAAGGAAGCCTCTCAACACCTGAGCGTGTTGGCCCCTTCACTTTATGGAGACAAGGAGACCCAGGCATGAGTCTTAACAGTGCCTTATAACAAAAATTATAATCTTCGTTGACGGCATCACCATAGCGACACGACGGACGACGTTCAGGGCAAATGACCGGGCCCTGGTGGCGGGGTATAGGACCTAGACTATCGGGGACATGTTTTCAACTTCTATTGTGCATCACAGTACTTGTATACACATCGGTTGCGGCCAGCACTGCTCCGGGCGAGGCGCCCTGCGCCAACGGGAGAGAGTTCGCCTTAGCCCTGGCAAATCCAGCAATTGCCACTCTCATCATAGAACCGGAGTACTTCGAAGTTGTTGATGACGACTTCCGGGGCCTGGAAAGCCCAGTCCATATTACTCGTCACGTCGCAGTTGTGGGCCACGGCGCGCGGCCTCCCATTGTCAACCTCACCTATATCAGTGGCAAGGTAGGGACTTTGACAGCTGCGGCACGTGGTCATGACAAAATGGATGACCAAAGCCGGGTGCGACACGTGCAGATTATGCAGAGCCTCCTGGGCGGTATGTTACACGCATACACAGCAACATGGTACATATGACCATGAACGCCATCAATAGACATTCAAATTCGACCCGTGTCCTGAAGTTCGCTGAGAAAGGTGTCTTGAGCACCAACTGACGTGTGCCGTGGCCGGGAACGCACCGTTGGCAAGCACATGCACACTTGTTGCAGAAGGCGGTTTAAGGAGTATGTCGGTTACGAGGAAGAAACAGTTTTTCGCTGGCCGACGAGTGTGTACAGGGAACTGGGCTGTGCTGATACTCAGCCTGGAGGACACTCTTACCAGCCTTGGGTTGGCTTGGCTGTGGTTGATACTGATATACTCTGAAGCGGCACAGTCCTTGACCAGGGCCGCTTCTCCATCACCAGCAAAAGCGATGATCCCCAATGGCCCTGGCACAGCGCCTCCACACCATACAGCGTAACCCACAATGCCCCCCTGCCCCGCACCATCCGCTCCAGGCGACAGTTGGCCCGCCAGGATCATGCACCTGTGCCACACCACCCCTCAACGCCTTCACCTTGCTGCCCTTTGTAAATCTTCTAAACTAATTTCTTCAGCTAATTCTTTACCAGTTTAAAACACTGTACCGATTATGTCGTATACCCCACGATGTCGTAGTCTCCCACGATGCGCACGATTGCTCACAATACCTCGCCCCGCCCCGCCCCGCCCCGCCCTCGCGTCCCCGTGCCACTGCCACAGGTGCGTCTGGCCCCCAGTGCCAGTCTCACCTTCCGTCACCTGGTGCTGTACAGCTGGCGGATGCCGGCGCACTGGCAGGCGCCGGGGATGGGTAGGTCCACGTGCCTGCTGCACATCGCGGACATCGGACGCACGGCGTACGGGTGCACTCGGCAACTCCCAGAACCTGCTGTACGGTACCGTATGCTCCTGTTATATCTCGCAACTGCATCGCTGCGCACAGCAGCTAATACGGTGTGCCGACGACGGAGGAGGGGCGTGCATGGGCCGAAGCGCGCGGTGCGGCCCGCGACTGCGTGTTGCACGGGGTGGCTGTGTGTGTGCGGGGGAAGGGACGTTCGGAACTCAGCCTAGCTTTTGACAGGAGGAGGTGCTTGTCGACCGGCACCCGCCCCCGATGTGGGTCAGCCCTGGGTCTCCCACCTTTGTGGAGTAGGGAACCTGAGAGGGACGGCAGCGGGCAGAGGAGTAGGCGCAGCGGCTGAACATATTCCCTGTTATTAAGCTGGGCTTGCATGTGTGTTGGACGGCTGTGGGACGGAGGTGGTGTCCATGTAGGGGACGGGCGGGCGACCGTAGGCGGGCGGGCGCAGCGTAGTACAGCTGCGCAGTGGCAAATGGAAGGGTTGCCCTGCCGGGCTCGAGCCATCCACGTTATGGCTCCTATGCCAGGCCATGGGCTCTGTCCGCAACTGCCATGTCATGTCTTTCGCTTGTCCTGTTCGATAATTTCCTTACCCGGCCTGCGTCCCTCTTCCCACAGACATACTGGCCCCCGGCGACCCCTCGGACAACTCGGTGCTCTTCTTCCAGAACTGCTACCTGCACTTACGTGAGGGGGCCAGGGGGGTTGGGGGAAGAGGCGGGGCAGGGGGAACGGGGAGGGGCCGGGGGTAAAGGGCGGGGCCTGGGAGGGAGGGTGGGGGCGGGGCAGGCCGACTGGCTCGACGTGAGCTTTGTCCATGGGCCTGCAGGTTACACCTGAGGTGGTACCATGGTATTCATGCATCCCCGGAGGCGTGCGTGCACACGGGGGCACCCCAGAAGCGGCCCGAGGCTGCTCCTTCCGCGCATCGGCACGCCCGACGGGTTTACAGGCCCCGTAGGGGGCGTCTGGAGATCCAGCGAGTGCAGGCATACGGTGTCCGACCTGCTGCACCGGCGTGCCTGCCCTCCGCGTCCTTTGCTTTCCCCCGCAGGCCTGTGCTTCAGCGACCTCCTCATGCGCGCCTTCAGCGGCAGCAGCCTGCCCCGCTCGCCGCTGTTCCCCGGCGACAACACCTTTGAGTACAACTCCACGCAGCAGGGCTGCACCGCGTCGCCGGGCGCGTGGCCCACGGAGCGCTGCTGGGCGTGCAGGGGCGTGTGGGTTAGCATCGCCACGCCAGGGTGAGCGCGGAGCGGGGCGAGAGGGTGGGACGAAGGGGGTTGGGCACGTGTTCTACAGAGTATGAGCCAGGATCGAGGGCCATGGGCGTGTGGGTTAGTGTCGCCACGCCGGGGTGAGGGAGGGGGCGGGAGGCATGGGGATAGGGGACGGATGGGAGCTGGGGGGACACTGAGCTGCAGTCTGCGACCCAGGGTTGGGGGCGTGTGGGTCAGCGTCGCCACGCTGGGGTGAGGGAGGGGGCGAGGAGATTAAGGGGAGGGGAAGGCGTCCTCGTCTCTGAGAGCCTGGGAGCCCCCCTGGAAGCAAACGTTGCCGCAGCTTTTGACACAGCAGCAGGGGTATGGAACAAGCAAGGAAGGCTGGTGAGGCGGGCAGTGACATGCGCATGGCGCCCCTGGCAGGATGTGTCCTGGGGGAATACGGCGCGGGCCTCGTGCCCTCATGCTGGACATTGCATGCTGAGAACCTTTCTGCTCCGTTGCACGCTCTCCCCCCATGAACGGTACGGCAGGTACGACGTGGACAAGTACGGCATGCGCTTCCCCACGGGCTACACCGTGCTCATCGACAACACCGTGTTCTTCAGTGAAACGCTGGCGTCCAACGACTGCGTCACGCGTCTCAGCCCTGTGGGCTGCTTCTACTCCCTCATGCCACTCACGGGGGGCGTGGTGCCTGGGGCCGTGGGCACTGATGGCAGCGGCGGTGGCGAGGGCGGAGCCGGCGAGGGGCTTGGGTCCCCCCAGGGGCCGGCGCCGGTGCTGGGCACGGCTGGGGAGCGTGGCGGAGGTGGTGGTGGAGATGGCGGAGATGGAGGCGGCAGGAGCGTGCTGGTGCCGGTGCTGACGGCGGTGCTTGTGGGTAAGTGGAGGTTAGAGAGTGCGGGTGGGTGGTGGCGCCATGCAGCGGGGTGTGTGGCAAGGGTGTGTGGGGTTTGGCGCGGGCGGCTGGCGGCTGGCCCTGTGCTGGTCGCGCGGGGCTGCGGTGCGGGTCGAATGGGGGGTTGCACCTCTGGCCTTGGCTTCGCCCTGGAACTACTGCGGTACCACTGCGTTGATGCTGCGTATGAAGCACCAAGAGGCCAGTGTGGCATGCTACTGTTGCTCATCCACGCTCACCTGGTTATCTCTGTCGTTGTTCCTGCCTGTGTGCCCGGACGCAGGCTCGACGGTGCTGGTGGCGGCGTCGGTGGCGGTGCTGTTGGTGCTGCGGCGGCGGGCGCGGCAGCAGGGGGCCGGGGGCCTGGAGGCGGGAGGGGACGACAAGCCGGGGGGCAGGTGCGCGGGATCATGGTCCGCACTGTTTTAGTTCCTGGCTGGGCACGACTGTCCTGCTTTTGACAAGGCCATCCACTCCATTTCATACGAACGCCCCCAAGTGCGCGAATGCTGGGGCCGCAGAGCGCACCCCACGCGGCCGTGCCTGCAACGATTTTACCGCGCCCGGCTATGATCGGCTGCTTATCTAATATGTGTGCTCACCCACACTCGGCGCCGTCCCCGCAGCCGGCTAAGCACGGACGCCACCTCCAGCTCGGGGCAGCCCCTGGCCGACCGCAACGCCATGGACACAAGCTCCGATTCCGCGCCCGTGGCCCACGTGGGCCAGGAGGAGACCCCGGCACCCCTGCCTCCGCCGCCGCAGCTGCAGCAGCCGCAGGCGCAGCACCCAGCGGGCGGCCAGGTCGCGATTCAAGCGGCCGCCGCTCCTGGCCCACCGGCGCATACGCTTGTGACGCCAGCAACTTCTTCCGCAGGCATATCAGTGCCCGTGTGCGCACCAGCACCAGCACCCACACCTGCACCAGCACCACCCGACGCACCAGCTCCAGCACCAGCGCCCGGGGCGGCCCCCGCCGCGCCCGCCGGCGCCCTCGCGGCCGTGCTGCTGGGCGGCACGCCCCCTCCACCTCCCGCGCAGCCGCACTCCACCTTCCGCGCCGAGCTGCCCTCCGACGGCGGCCGCGTCGCACAGCAGATCCTCAACCTGCGCTCCGCTCCCCCCCAGATCCCAGGCGACTCCTCCCCCTACTACACATCCATACCCCCGCCCCACCTCAAAGCCACCAACCCTACCGGTGTACCGGGAACCACCAGCCACATACCTGCCTCCGCCAACGGCAACACCACTGCTCCCGTTCCTGCGCCCGGGGCGGCTGCCCTGGACGACCTGCCTCCCGGGCCGTTGCTTGCGTCAGGGGAGGTCCTCCACCAGAGACACCAGATGGAAGCCATGATGGCGGAGGGCATGCCGGTAACGGCTAAAACACCCGCGCGTGCAGATGTGCAGATGGAGCTGCACTGGGAGAGCGAGGAGCTGATGCTGCTGCCCTCGGCACGTGTGTTAGGAAAGGGGTCGTACGGCAGGGTGGTGGAGGGGGTGTACCAGGGGCAACAGGTGGCGGTGAAGCTGCTGTCGGCCGCGCGCATGCCCACGGACGGGGGGCAGGACGCAGCTGCTAATACACAGCAGCAGGGGCAAGGGCAGCAGGGGCGGAGGGAGTGTGGGGTGCAGCAGCAAGGCGGGGCGGCGCGGCGACCGGCTTCAGAGCAGACAGTCGCCGGGGACGGGTCGTCTTCAGGGCACCAGAGTGGGATAGGGCTGAGGACAGGCGAGGGGGAGGAGGCGTTGAAGGAGGGTAGGGAAAGCGGGGAGGGGGAGCAGGGCGGTGGAGCCAAGATAGACGCGTTCCAGTGCCTCAAGCAGGAGGTGGAGGTGCTGGCGAGGTGCGAGCACCCCAACATCGTGCGGCTGCTGGCGGCGCACCTCAAGTGAGTGGGGCTGGGTGTGAGGGAGTCTGAATGTATGCTTGACGCTACCAGCTGGTGGTGCATTCCCGCGCGATCTACAGCTGCACACGTGTCATAGAGGCGCGTTTTGCTGTACCTGTGCTGCATCATGCGTCTGCCCATTGACGCCATACCTTGCACCCTACATCTGAATCCATATTGCCATGCCCCATACGCGCTCCCATACGTGCCTGGTGCTGGAGCTGACGGACTCCAACCTGGCTCTGTCACACCAGCACACGGCTAATACACACATCGTACATTGTAGGAGGGTAACATTCGCCGCCGCGCCCCCATATGCGCCCCCGCATGTGCCTGGTGCTGGAGCTGACGGACTCCCAATTTGGCTCTGTCACACCAACACATTTAATACACACTTAATACACTCGCCCCCGCGCGCCCCCAGGCCGCCCCGCATGTGCCTGGTGCTGGAGCTGATGGACTCCAACCTTGCCTCCGTCATCCACGGCAGGGAGGGCTTCCTGCTCACGCTGGGGCAGGTGCGGCCCGGTCGGAAGCACGTGTCAAGAAGGGAACACCCATGGCATTGGCTAGCAGTGCCAGTACAAGGCAACGCTGTTGTGCCATTGGATGTCGTATTCCCAGTTGACGAGGTATACCTAGGCTTGCCGGGATAGGCGGCTTCTCGGCCGCTCAGGACACTGATGTGGCTGTAACAACAGAAAGCGCAGCGCCAGCAGCATTATGGCACTGCTAGCAGAGGACACGAGGTGCAAAGACCTTGACAGCGCACCGCAGCAGCGCAGCGTAGCGTATTTGTCAGATCCGGTCTGGGCAGCTGTCAGCCAGGCAGCCCAGCAGCTTTACATAAACCGTGTTGGGACGCGTGTCCCACCTCCCCGCCCCGCCCAGGTGCTGAGTATAGCTGTGGACGTTGCCAAGGGCCTGGGGCATGTGCCCCGCATGCACCCAGCAGCCTAATACACAACATGCTAATACACGTGCCACCGCTCTCCTTTCCCCACAGGTGCTGAGCATAGCTGTGGACGTGGCCAAGGGCCTGGAGTACCTGCACCCCACCATCGTGCACAGGGACCTCAAGGTGGGTCAAAGCGTGTGGATGGGATGCGTGTATGAGGAAGGTGTGTCTTAGGACCGGTCCATTGTGTGATCGAGGTAGTGTATGCGTGTACCCCACCATCGTGCACAGGGACCTCAAGATGGGTCAAAGGATGTGGATGGGGTGTGTGTATTAGGACGATGCGCCTACGACCGGTGCACTGTGTGGTCGTGGAGTGCAGGATTACATCCCACCATTGTGCACAGGGACCTCGAGGTGGGGCATGGACCGTGCCTACTGTAAGCTCTCACTGTGGGCGGGCCGACCAATGGGCCATGACGTGCAATCACCTGTCAACCACCCATCGTGAAGGGCACAGTGTACGCCCACAACCTGCCTCATGACACGGAGGACGGGAAGCCGACAAAGCTCGTTACCTTAAGCGCTGTGCCTACATGCTGCCATGGCTCAGTGCTCTGCACTAGCACAGCTTACCAACATTTCCTGCCCCATGCCTGCCCCTCAGCCCACCAAGATCCTAGTCAGCGACCTGGGAGGGGAGCGGCCCGTAGCCAAGCTGGCGGTGGGTGCTGGGTGGCAGGGCGGGTGTGGGAGTGGATGGGTGGTGAGGCGGGGCGAAGGATGGAGTGCAGGTGCCGTTGCCGGGTGAACAAGGACAGGGCACGTGTGCGGGGCAGCATTACGGGGAAACATCCTTGAGGCCGTATGCCTGTCCACTCTTGCTCACTAGTGCATGGCACCGATACGCCAACGCGCCCGTTTCGAGTTTGTCCGTGGTAAACATCTCTCGGCAAGAAGGTCACTGCCAGACAGTACTGCTTCGGAGGACAGTTCGAAACTCCGACTCATTTTCCGTTTCCGTTCCGCCTCCCCTTAACGCCGTGTCCCGCAGGGCTTCGGGCTGTCAGCGCTGCGCAACACGGTGCAGCCTGCCACGCACCCGCAGTCCGGAACGGTGCGTTTGTGCGGCCATGCTGGATTGGGGGCCTTTAACCCACAAGTGCTGCCTTCCAAACCCGGACCATGTCCCGTTGCACACATTGGGTGCGCGATGGTTCCCTGGCATGGTGTACCGTCAGCGCTAGGACAGACACTGGCAAGAGCTCCAGGAGTGCCTGGAGTGAAGCGGTGGGGCGCTTTTGCGGGTCAGTAACGTACCCTAGCACCATGTCGCTCATATTCCATCACTCTTTCGTTCCATCTGTCCCCTCGGCTTCCAACAGGCCGCCTACATGGCACCCGAGATGATGGAGGCAAACAACACACCCATCACGGACCGAGCGGTAAGGCCAGAGGGGCTCAGTGCGAGGGCTTTACCCTGTTCCATGGAGGAGGCACACTGTGCTTCCGGCAGTGCACAGCCTTCCTGATACCTTGTAAGGCATTCGTCAGCATGGGGTGCAAGGCACACCCTCCCTGCCCACTTGCCGCAACCCCTGCAAGGGACTTGTATGCATTACTTGTTTACATATAGGATACCTCACAAGAGTATGCTTCTCACACTCGTCAGCAATTCGCGCACGTGGTTTGCATCCTCGACGCGGCGCTACACCATCGACCCCCACGCCCCGCCTGCTCTGCCATCCCCGTAACCGCTGAGTCAACCGCCCAAATAGCACAGCTTACCGCTTCCTTGGATGAGCTCGCGCCGCGCTTTCCACTCTGTCCCATTCGAGCAAACCCCCAACAACTGAGCACCAAATAGCAACACCCTACCCGCCCGGCAAATCCACCAACCCGCTCTCCCCACCCTCCCACCTCGCACCCGCAGGACGTGTACTCGTTCAGCGTGTGCCTGTGGGAGATGCTGAGCGGGCGCGAGGCGTGGGGCGGCAAGTCTCTGGCGGCCGTGGCCTGCGCGGTGGTGGAGCAGCAGCAGCGGCCGCCGCTGGAGCCCCTGCGGGCCGCCGGGCGCTGCCCCCCGCGGCTGCTGGCGCTGCTAGAGCAGGGCTGGGACCCCGTCCCGCAGCGGAGGCCGGCGGCGGCGGAGGTGGTCAAGGAGCTGCTCATCGTGCAGCAGGTGGGTTAGCTGCGTGGGCAGGGGGCAGCGTGCGTGTTGTGTGTTGAGGGGGGAGCAGGGCGGGGTGGGTGGGGCTGGTAGGCTGCGGCAGCGATGGGCAGGAGAGCTTGCTGGTCGGCGGCGGTTGGAGGTGGTTGGGAGTTAGGTGGGTGAGCAGTTGGCGCGTGTTTGGGCGTTGTGTTGCGGGAGCGGCTGGTGGTCGTGCGGCAGGGTGGGTTCAGGGACGTGTGTGAGCTACGGGGATGGGCAGCTGCTGGGCACTTCTAAGCGTGCAGGCGGGGGCAAGCACGTGCGCCTGCGCGTGCATCACGTGGCATGGCCCTGCGACATCTGCGCGTGGCCTTGACTATGGTGCCACAGTGGTGGGTGCCACATGGCCGCTCATCTGATGTACCTCCATCTACGGTACCTTTGTGCCCTCTGGAAAGCACGCACCAAAAACTTCCCTGTTGTCCCTCGTGTGCACGACACGGACCTGTGCACAGGTGCTGCAGCACGGCGCCGACCCGGGGGTCAGCTACACCCCCAGCACCAGCATGGGAACAGAGGGCTGAGGAGCGCCCCTGAGCCCACGTGTGGGAGGGTTTGCCAGCCAGTGACATGGGCACAGTGGGCTGAGGAGCGCCCGACGATCGCGGGCCCATGCAAATGGTCTGCAGCGTACCGTAGAGCCGGTGGGGCCATGCATTAGCGAGCGGCCGGGGGCCAGGCAGCAGCACATGGGCATGGAGCTTTGGCTGCGTGCAAGAGGCGGGGGAGGCGGGATGGGGGGGAGGGTGCAGCGTGGAACGGGCGGGAGATGTGGTACAATGTGGGCGGAGGAGGGCGCGAACGCTGGCGCGGCGTTGGCATAGCTTATGTTGGGGTTGGGGGCGGAGGGAGCGAGCACGGGGAGGGAGAGCGAGCGGTGGCGCGCGCACCTTGTGCCATGCGTGCCTGTGCGAAGAGGAGGCAGCGGCGGAGCTGCCGAACCGAAGGGGCGAGCGCATACTGCACCTTTAGGTGCTGCTGCTGCCGTGGCTGTCGTTTCCAGCACATACTGCCGGAGTGTCTGGCCAAAAAAACGTGCCGGACTGGAAGCGTAAACACGTCCCACGACAACGGCAAAGAGACACACGAGGGAGCTTCGTGGAGCCCTGTCACGTGGCGGCTCCACGGCAGTGGAGCCTGGGTGCGGCGCGTGCAAGAGCAGGTGTCCTGCAGGCACGGTGCCGGCGCTAGAATGGCTTAGCTGTGGCGGACAGAGCGGAAGGCGGCCACATTATTATGTTCACGCATGCACTTCAGTGTGCGCACGTTTGGGGGTTGCATCACGAGCGCATGGACAGGCAAGGCGAGGGGCGTCTCGACACTCCACACATGTGCCCCACGTGCCTTCCTGTCGTACTTCATGTGCTGCATTAATTGCTGCGCATCGCAATTCATTCGCCATAGCCCGCTGGTAAGGGCACGGCTATCCAAGATACTGGAGAGCAGGTCACATGCACTCTCACTGACATGGGCTTGCGTGCACCACTATGGCGGCGGCGCGTGCCGCTTGCCGCTGTGCAACGGCGAATGGGCCCGCGACCTTCCTAATGCTGAAGTAGCCAAGTAATATTGCACATGATTATTTTGTGGGGTTTCTGTGTGTTCGTGCTGTTGGAAGCTGGCGGCAGTTGCAGCGCCTTACGGGGACTTGTTTGTGTCAGTTTGTGTTGAGCTATTACGGCACGCGGGGGCACATTGTGGCCCTTGAACAAGCACAGCCACCCACGCGCATCGTACGGTGGGTGGGACAGTGCTCATCCTCAGTGCACCTCGGCACAACCGGCACAAACCTACACAGGTGCCGGGTGCAAATGGGCAGGTTTGCTTGAACTCTGGGCGTGGGTTGGAACCTTGAGAGGGCCATCGTCCCAGCTCGCAGGCTGTGTCCCTTTGGCTGTAACCCTTACCTCGTTGCCTGTGATGAATTTGGCGTAGATCAAGACGGTGTGGCATTTGACACCCTGGCTAGTATGATCGCAGGGTGTTCGAGGGAGTGCATCTCGTACAATAATGGCGTTGTACAATAATGGCGTTAAGGCCTTGAAAGCGTCGTGTGAAAGAAGGGGACTCCCCTGAGGTTAAATCTGGTCAAGTGCAGCCACGCGCTTGGATTGCCAAAATGCCAATACGCTTCCATAGTTATGGGTTTTGCCGCTCGCAGTAAGATGGTGACTGTCGTGCGCAATAGCCCAGAACCGGTTGGGGGTTGCCTGGCGCATGGGCGCTTGCGCGATCACTGGACCACCAGCACGCACCAGCTGGCCGCCACGGCATCGTGTACCGGTACCAGCTGCATCCGTCCTGCAGCTTCCCTTTTCTATGCTTCCGGTGGCACCATGACACCTGCGGGGGCGTGCGCTGGTAGCCCGACGTACACGTAAATCGCATGCAAATGGCCTTTGCCTATCACTAAAGTACAAGTGGCGAAGTGGGAACACCCGACGTGGCGGAATGAGCAGGCCATGCCCACCTGCTGGTGTGGGGTCAGTTGGGGTGCGTCAGATGGCTGCCTGGTCCTTGGCGCAACAACCAACAACGTACACCGGGTGCCCACTCTGATGGATGTATCGCGTGCCAGCCTCTGTCATCCACGCGACCACGCTTACCACCTGATTTGGGCCTGAGCGCAGCTGCTCATAGCTTGCCGCATCCACGGCCTGGCCTCCACAGTGCGGTCGCTCGCTCGAACGGAACACGTGTGCGACCATCAAGTCAACTTATTATAATATCACAAAGCGATTGATTCTTTCATCCCCGGCGTTAGCGGACAAGGGCAAAGCCTGAACTCTTCCACATCAAGTATAGCCAAATGAGCGCGGACGACCTGGACGGGCAGGACCTAGAAGCTGCATTTGATGCAGCTTTTGATGATGACGATTGGGCCGCAGAAGTTGAAGGCGTGGAACAGGTGCGGGAGACTTCGCCTCTGCGCCAGGCGTTGGTCAGTCGCGACTGGTCAATCAAGTTTACCATCCACACTTTTGCAGGACAATGTTGCACCGGTCACAGAAGATGGACTGCCTGGACCGCCGTTGAGCTGTGCTGCAGAGGATGCATCGCGAGACCATGGACTGCGTAAGCCGCGTTGACCGCCAGCTGGTATTCGTGCAAAAAAAATAGCCATTCTTTGCAACGGTTATTGAGTATAGGCCATCCCCAGCGTCGTGCCCTAGGACGTAAAACACCCCCAAGCGTGCTCAGACTGAAGGGGGCAGGACAGCGTGCCACGGGTGACAGGCGGGAAGGCACAAAGCAAGGCTGCGCAGCTCTACTTCACCTGCAGATACGTCTATGCCGCAACGAGAACGACGTGCTAACTGCAGTGACGATATGCACACACAATAGTGTCGCTCAGCACACTGAACGCATCGGCCCACAGCCCCCTGGAAACATGCTGACCCTACACCCACCCCATCCCACCCCATTCTCGGCAGACGGCAACCCACATGGAGCTACAGCGGCCTCGGCCTCAACCACAGATGGGGCCGCGTGCCAAAGCGACAGGCGGCCGCACAAAGGGCCCAAGCGGCCCCGTACCGCCCCGCCCTGCGTACTGCCGCACCTCCCGCGGGAGATCCTGCTGCGAATCCTGGCCATGGTGCCGGCGACCGGGCTCCTTGCAGGTAGCTCTAATAGCAAGAGTAAGGGGTAGGCAAACTAAGAGGGGCTGGCTTGATGGGAGGCTGAGCTGTAAGTCAACGGGTCAGCTTGCAGGTGGGCTCATGCTACCACCCCGCTTTGCACCACCCCACGGCCCGCCCCGCCCCGCCCCACAACCGGCCGTGCCCCGCAGCGGCCAAGACGTGCCGCACCCTGCACCAGGCGGCAGGGGAGGACCTGCTGTGGCGGCGCCTGTTCTGCGCCAGGTGGGGATCCAGCACCCTTAACGTGAAACACCATTGCCTTTTTGCGACGGTCGCCCCCCCCCCCCCCCCCCCCCCCCCCCCCCCCCCCCCCCCCCCCCCCCCC
>VFQN01002559.1_pt1 | contig 27792 bp, 28 predicted proteins | sample 3512371 | NCBI WGS metagenome assembly VFQN01 (sample SAMN10412370, study PRJNA504923) | tailings metagenome | isolation source: Replicate 2 from Balatoc abandoned mine | place: Philippines: Itogon, Benguet | collected 2017-08-28
GGGATCTTTGATACTTGTTATTCTGGTGATGTTTCTTCCTTGGACACAGAATATACGTGCTCGTGGATTGATCACAACACTCAGACAAGAACAAAGACCACAACAATTGAATTCCATTATCGGCGGTCGTGTTGAGAAATGGTATGTGAAAGAAGGTGACTTTGTTCAAAAAGGAGATACCATTCTACAATTAGGGGAGATAAAGGTGGAATATTTTGATCCAGCTTTACTTGAAAGAACCGGATTACAAATTGATGCTAAACAAAATGCGGCAGAGGGTTATCAGAACAAAGCACTTACTGCAACACAGCAGGTAGCTGCACTTGAAGAAGGTAGAGATCTGAAACTTTCGCAAATAGATATCAAACTCAAACAGCAACAATTAAAAGTAGAAAGTGATAGCATGGATTTGGGTGCAGTACAAAATGAGTTGGCTGTTGCTAAAAGACAAATTGATGCTGCTAAAGCCATGTTAGATAGCGGTGTTATTTCATTGGTTGATTTTGAAAGAAGAAAAATCGCTTTTCAAAATGCCACAGCAAAAAGAATTGGTGCGGAAAATAAATACCTACAATCTAAACAAGAGATGACTGCACTTAGAATTGAGAAAAACACCGTGATACAAGATTACACAGATAAAATCGCCAAAGCAAGAGGTGATCAGTACAGTGCACTTTCAGATAAAGCTTCCAGCGATGCAGAAGTAGCAAAACTGAAAAACGCATATTCGAATTATGATATGCGGAACCAATTATACTATGTGACTGCACCACAAAGCGGACAGATCACCAAGGCAAGAAAAGCGGGTATCGGTGAGATATTGAAGGAAGGCGATATGATTGTTGAAATTGTTCCGGATAATATTCAATACGCCGTAGAATTGTTTGTGGAGCCAATGGATATGCCTCTTTTATCTAAAGGACAAAAAATACGTTTTGTATTTGATGGTTTCCCTGCAATCGTATTCAGTGGATGGCCCGCTAGCTCTTATGGAACTTTTGGTGGACTGGTTACAGCTATTGAAAATTCAGTAAGCACTAATGGTAAATTCAGGGTATTGGTAACAGAAGATCCTGCTGATAAAGCATGGCCTAAACTTTTAAGAATCGGTGGAGGAGCCAATGGCATTGCATTGTTGAAAGATGTGTCAGTGGGTTATGAGTTGTGGCGAAACATTAATGGATTCCCGCCTGAATATTATCAACCGGCATCTAGTACTACCACAACAAAGAATAAAGAGTCAGCGAAATAAAGCATGTTCATGAAAGGAATTGTATTCATTTTAGGATTGATATTCACGTTGCAAAGTGCCGCGCAGGTATTGAATGCGGATGCATTTATCAAATTGGTGCGTAACAATCATCCAATCGCTAAACAAGCATTAATTGGAATTCGCAAAGCTGAAGCTGACCTGTTAAGTGCAAAAGGAGGATTCGATCCATTGATTGGAATGGATGCAAGCAGAAAGACATTTGATGGAAAGAATTATTATTTCTACACGAATCCTGAAGTTAAAATTCCTACCTGGATTGGAGCTGATATAAAAGCAGGTATTGAAAATAATGGTGGTGATCTTTTAGCTAGAGAAACTACTCCCGGACAAACCAGCTATCTCGGTATTGAAATGCCTGTTGCAAAAGGATTATTGCTCGATAAAAGAAGGGCAACACTTCAACAAGCACGCATATACCGCGATATGAGTGAGCAGGAACAATTAACTGCACTTAACAATCTATTATTTGATGCCTACCAGATTTACTGGCAATGGGCGGGCTCTTATCAGTTATACAATATCTATTCAAAATTTGTAAGCATTGCTCAAGACCGTTTTCGTTTGGTAAAAATCGCTTTTGAAAATGGAGATAGAGCTACCATTGATACCATAGAAGCATTAACGCAATTACAACAATTTCAGTTGGTGCAAAACGAAGCGCTACTGCAATTAACCAATACCACACTAGAGTTGTCAAACTATCTGTGGGATGAACAAGACAGTGTTTATTTACTACCACCCAGGGTTACACCTGACACTTTACAGTTCATGCAGTATGCACAGCTTCCTGCAGAAAACGAAATTTTACAACAGGCACTTACGATCAATCCATCTATCAGATCTTATGATTTTAAATTGAATGCTCTGGAAGTTGATAGAAAACTCAAACAACAAAGCCTGTTACCAACCATCAACCTGAAAGCAAATTTGCTCAACAGCGGATACAATGTGTTCAAAGGATGGAATAGTGCATTGTTTCAAAATAATTATGTGTGGGGGGTTGATGTTAAATTTCCCCTCTTCTTAAGAGAAGGGCGAGGAGACTATAAAAAGTCAGTTCTTAAGATCAAAGAAACCAACTATGAGCTTTCATTGAAAAGAAGAGAAGTTGAAAACAAAGTAAGAACCTATCTCAATGAAACAGTACAGCTTCAACAACAACTACTGATTGCACAAAGTGCTTATAAAAATTTTCAATCTTTATTAAACGCAGAATACTTCAGATTCCAAAATGGTGAAAGCTCTTTATTCTTAGTCAACACCCGCGAAAATAAAGTGATAGAGACGGCTGAAAAAATGATTTCACTTCGTATTAAATATCTGAAGTCTCGCTATGCGATTGACTGGGCTTCGGGTTTGTTACGCTGATTCGAATACGATCTTTTTTCTACAGATATACGCATGCCATAACATAAATGCTGCCACTGTTCTATAAGGCTTCCATTGTTCAGTGATGGATTCTAAATATGCTTTATCAGCATCGATTGAAAGCTGTTTTACATGCTTTAAACTATTGACCAAGGCAATATCTCCAAAAGGGAAAAGATCTACACTGTGTAAACACATCATTAAGAAAACATCTACCGTCCAATTACCAATACCTTTAACAGCAGTAAGTATTTTTCTCACTTCCTCATCGGAGGAGTATGTAAGTTGTTCAACGGTAATAGACCCTTCAACAAAAGCCTGCGCCAGACATTTTGCGTATTGAGCTTTTTGTCTACTGAAATAACACTGTTTTAATTCTTCATCTGTAAGTAGTAAAATCTTTTCCGGAGTGATTTCTCCAATATAGGATTTCAATTTTACAAAAGCGGCTCTAGCAGAAGCCAATGACACTTGTTGTTCCAGAATGATGTGGATCAAGGTTGCAAAGGAAGGTTCCCGACTCCAGAAGGGGGGATATCCGTATTCATTCAGAATTTGTAATAAGTGTGGGTCTCTTTCTGATAAGAGATCACAAATCACTACAATATCTTTCTCATGAAACCTTGATACAATGGTCATGATTGCTTTTCCTTGAACTTCGCAATCGCTTTTTTGCTGTATTCACTTAATATCAATCGTCCGCTAATCTTAGCACGTTCTTTCAATAATTCATCCCAGTGCTCAGTGCCGGCCCAGAATACTTTTTTCATTTCGCGCATGGCTTCCGGACTCGAATTGGAAAGTGTAGTGGTCATTCTGGTGATTGAATCATCCATACCGGCAACATCAGCATGTAGTTCGGCAAACAATCCTTTTCTTCTTGCCCAATCCGCAGGTCTCCACAGAGATGCATCAATCGCCAACTGAGAAAATGCAGAAGTGCCAATTTTTCTTTCTACAGCAGGTCCTACAACAAAAGGTCCGATACCTACTGCCAGTTCACTAAGTTTTACATCTGATCCTTCTACTGCTATGGCATAATCTGCAGCTGCAGCAATACCTACACCTCCGCCAACACATTTACCCTGAATTCTTGCAATAATTAATTGAGGCGCTGTTCGCATCGCATTGATGACTTGCGCAAAACCATTGAAAAATTTAGAACCCGTTGCTTCATCTGTGATTGAAGACAGTTCATCAAATGAAGCACCTGAACAGAATACTTTTTCACCGGCTGATCGAAGTACGATTACTTTGGTTTCTGTATTCAATCCTTCACTATGAATAGCTTTGGCTAAAGCATCCAGAATTTTTCCAGGTAAAGAGTTTCTTTGTGGATGATAGAATTCAATGGTAGCAATCCCATGCTCACGCTCTACTTTTACATAACCCTCTTTTATTTCTTCGATCATAACAATATATTTTCAAGTTAATGATTAGCATTATTCAACCTTAGCTCTTTCTTTCAACCATCGTTAAAATGGTAGCTACGCCGGTGATTTCTCCTGTTTCATCCATGATTTCAACCAGCCATTTTACAATACCCTTATCAATATCAGTAGGCTCTTTCTTTTCTTGTCTTGTTTTCTCTTTACAAGTAAATCGAACTTGTATTTCTGATCCAGGATATACCGGCTTAGTAAATCTCAATTCATCAATACCGTAATTCAGCAATACTGGATTTTTCTCATAACTGCTTACAAAAAGTCCGGCTGCCAAGCTCATGATCAAATAACCATGTGCCACCTGTTTCTCAAACATGGTACCTGAAAAATCAGTATCGCGCAAATGTGCATAGAAATGATCTCCGCTTAAGTCTGCAAACTGATCAATGTCTTCTGCAGTAATCAATCTTTTCTCCGTCAATAACTGATCTCCAATTTGTAATTCATCAAAATACTTTTTGAAAGGATGTATATCACCGATATTTCCTTTGGCACCAGGCTGATAAATATTACTGATGGCTGTAATCATATCAGGTGATCCTTGAATGGCTACTCGCTGCATGTAATGTTTCACACCACGTATGCCGCCCATTTCTTCACCACCACCGGCTCTACCCGGACCACCATGTACCAACAATGGTAATGGAGAACCGTGTCCGGTACTTTCTTTTGCGCAATCGCTATTCAGTACCAGTATACGTCCGTGATACATACCAGCACCCAATACATATGATTTTGCTATTTGCTTATCTGCTGTAACTATAGAACTCACCAAAGATCCTTTACCCATTTTAGCCAGCTGTATAGCATCATCTATATGGTTATAAGGCATGAGGGTTGAAACAGGTCCGAAGGCTTCAATCTCGTGTACTTCTTTAGACTGAAATGGATTTTCATTCAACAATAATAACGGACTCATGAACGCACCTTTCTCCGCATCTGCATCAATAACCTGCACACTATCCAATGATCCATAAATCAATTGAGAAGAAGCCAATAATTTCTGAACCTGCGCTCTTACCTCTGCTCTTTGTGATTCACCTGCCAAAGAACCCATTCTCACTTTTTCATTCAATGGGTTACCGATCGTTGTTTGAGATAAGTATTTTCCAAGTGCAATCTGTACATCTTCAATCTTATCAGCAGGAACAAAAATTCTTCTGATAGCTGTACATTTTTGTCCGCACTTGGTCGTAATTTCTTTTCTAACTTCTTTTAAAAAGATATCCCATTCAGGCATTTCAGGTGTCACATCATTCCCTAATACTATACAGTTCAACGAATCAGCTTCCATCGTGAAGGGTACATTCTGAGATAAAATAGATGGGGTTGATTTTAACATTAATCCAGTTGAGGCTGAACCTGTAAATGTTACTACATCTTGCTCAGTTACATGTTGTAACATATCACCGGCACTTCCGCACACCAATTGTAAAGCGCCATCAGGAAGAATACCAGACGCGATGATTTCACGTACTACTGCTTCAGTAAGAAAAGAGGTAACCGTTGCAGGCTTTACCACTGCAGGCATTCCTGCCAGCAGGTTAACAGCAATTTTTTCAAGCATGCCCCATACCGGAAAGTTGAAGGCATTGATATGAACAGCCACACCTTCCTTGGGTACCAGCAAGTGATGCCCCATGAAGGTATTGGCTTTCCCCAACACATGATGTTCACCATCTAGACAATACGGTTCGTCAGGAAATTTTCTTCTGAGCGAGGCATAAGAAAATAAATTACCGATTCCTCCTTCTATATCCACCCAACTATCTGCTTTGGTGGCGCCGGTTTGATAACTGATCTGATAAAATTTATCCAGATGATTACGCAGATAGAGTGCCAAATTTTTAAGCATCAATCCACGTTCATGAAAACTCATTTTTCGTAACGCAGGATTACCCGTTGTTCTGGCATATTGTAAAATATCTTTAAAGTCAATTCCTTTCGTGGAAGCAGTCGCAATCTGCTCTCCTGTAACAGCATTAAATAAGGGTTGTCCTTCACCATCTCCGGTGATCCATCTTCCCAGAATAAAATTCTCAAGCTTAGCCATAGCAATCGTTTAGGTTTACAAAGCTAACGATTGATCGCTTTGTTTGTTGACCGGTTTAACATATTTAACGCGGTAACAAACCAAACTGTCTGGCATGATGAGTCACATGTTTATAATGCAACAGTATCCATTCTTCAAAATTCAGCGGACCAAATACAGGATGTGCTATCTTTTTATCAGGATGAAGTTCATAAAACTTAAAAAACTGTTCTATCGCCTCTTTCAGATGTGCTACAGCTGTTGAGAGATCCGGCTCTGTAACAGGTAAAGGCTCTTCAGGCAGTACCGGTGCTTTCGTGTTTTCACGAAACTGTTTATCACTTAGAAGAAACTCTTTAAATTTTGGAAGGTGCTCCTCCGGTGTAACCATTGGGAAATGAAGTTGATCTGTAGATACTTTGAAGAACCCCGTTACATGTTCTGTCATTTGCTGAACAGACATTTTACCCCAAAGAGGGGCTGTTCCTTTCTGTAAAGTACTGATCAATTCAGGAAATGATGTTCTGATAAAAGAAGCTTTATGCTGATCCATTTTATTCGATTATGTGAATAGTTTTCTTATTTATAAAAGTTTACAAAAAAGCAATCTATGTTTTTTATATTGCAATACCAAGATGTCTAACTGCCTTAACTGTAACGCCCCACTTACTTCTACACAAAAATTTTGTGGCGAATGTGGTCAGAAGACTGCATTGAAACGTGTGAATTTGCATGATGTATTACATGATGTTATTCACTATTTCACCCATGCCGATAAAGGTATTTTTACCCTATTAAAATCGTTGATCACACAACCAGGACAGGTAGCCAAAGAATATGTAGAAGGAAAAAGAAAGAAACATTTTCCTCCTTTGAATTTTTTTTTAATTGTAGCGGCTGTGTATCTAGTGATGGGAGGTATTACATCGAAATATGGTGGTTCTTCATTGCAAAGAAATACGCGTACAAATAGCTATACTTCTACACAACGAATAACAGCTCCCAATAACTTGCAACAAGCAGAAGGTATTGAACGAATGAATAAGATGATCAATATTGGTCGCTTTTTTTCCAAGTATGCCAATTATGTAGCCATGCTTGCTGCACCGCTGATCAGTTTATTAATTTGGTTATTGTACCTGAGAGGAAGGTATAATTATACAGAGCATCTTGTTGCTAACTTATACCTGATTGGCTTTACCAATTTGTTTCGATGTTTGGTTGTAGCACCCATCGCCATATTCTTTAGCGTAGCGCCGGAAAACAGAAATGTACAACTCGGATTTGTAGTATTCGAAGTATTGTACAGGACTTTTTTTTACTACCGCTTCATGGGTGAATACAATTGGGCAGGAAAAGCCAAAGCTTTTTTAGTAGCAGCAGGTACCGCTATATTTTGGAGCGCACTCATCGCAACTATCCTTTACCTATATATCCGATGGGGTTGATTGCTTGCATCTAAACAATGGGCAGCAATACACTAAACGTAGTACCCTTATCAAGTACCGATTCAATGTTCAAAGACCCATGTAGTTTAACAATCAAATGCTTCACTAGCATTAACCCAAAGCCGTATCCCTTTTCCCCGGAAGTGCCTTGTGTAGATTCTTGTTCACCGTATAATATCTGATGAATAGTATCTTGACTCATTCCCGATCCTGTATCCATTACTTTGATCGATAATTGTTTGGTTCGTGTAATCACGATGGATAATTCTACAGTTACCTGACCGTTTAGCGGCGTAAACTTAATCGCATTTGAAATCAGGTTACCGGTGATTTGTAACAATTTATTTTTTGAAAAAGGAATATCTTCTGTTTTGCTATCTGTGAGAACCCTGAATTGAATTTTTTTATTGGCAGCTTGTGGTGCAAATAGTTTTTCCAGTTTTTCTTTAAAACTCAGTAGGTTATATTCATTGACACCTGTCTCGTGTGAAGGATTATCTATTTTTTTCTCTGCACTCAATATCTCATCTGCCAATTCCAACAAAGAATGTCCACCCTTCTGTATCATCGATACCAATTGCAGCACATCTTCTAATTTATTATCATTGCCCTGTTCACTAATCAGTTGTGCGAGACCCACAATACCAGATAAAGGACCTCGAATATCGTGCGCTACTTTTTTCTGCGTTTCTTTGGCTTCTTTCACCCGATTTTTCAATCCATTGACCACTCGAATCACCATTAGTCTGTTGACAATTTCATCGGCGATAATTTTCAACATTTCAACCTTCTCTGGGCTGATTTCTTTCCCAATGGTATCCAACACACATAAAGCCCCCAGTTGAACACCATCGTTGGTTTGCAACGGTACTCCAAAATAATAACGCAGATTGGGATCATCTTTTACATAAAACTTATCCTTGAAACGATCATCCGCAGAAAGGTCTTTTACTTCAAAAAATTGATCAGATACAATTGTGTATTGACAAACAGAATCTTCTCTAGGCATTTGGTCTATATCCAATCCGTAATTGCTGACTGTCCATTGCGTGAATGAATCAATCATATTCACCAATGAGATATTTGTACCCGCTACTTTAGCAGCAAGTTTTGCTAAATCTTTAAAATTTTCTTGTAAGGATGAATAATCCAGATCGAATTCTGATAGTTCGATCACACGTTTCATTTCGTTTTCAGGTAATGGGGCAGCCATTGAGATATTTTTTTGAAACATAAAGATACCAACAGTAATGCAGATAACCAGTGTCCTCCCATCAATTCATAGTTATGCGACAAACTTGTCGTAGAAACTACTACAATACATGCATCAATGAGGGGCTCTCTACATGAATTGTTTTATATTTAAGGAATAATTAAGGCCATGAAAAAAAATAGCCTATTAACTCTATTGCTATTGGGTTGTATCGCATTTTTGGTCACCGGTTTTATCGGAAGACAACAGAACAATTCATTAAAAGGTGCCTGGCAACAAATCAATGGCAATGAACAAACCACCCTCATTATTACCGATCATATCTTTTCCCTTGCAACATATAATTTGAGTGAAAAAAAGTTTATTCATTCCTATGGTGGAAAATATAGTGTGGCACAAAACAAACTTTCACTATCCATCGAATGGAATAACCTCGATTCCGCAGCCGTGGGTACCATAAAAAATTTGGGGATTTATACCAATAAAGATCAACTCTCCATTGAAGGTATTACGGGTAGCTGGAAACGTTTGGATAATGGCACACCCGGCACACTGGCTGGTGATTGGATCATCACAGGCAGCTATAACAATGATCAGGTTTCCAAAAGAAGAAGTCCGTTTTATCCTAGAAGAACCATGAAGATATTGTCGGGCAAATATTTTCAGTGGATTGCTTACAATGTAGTGACCAAACAATTTTTTGATACCGGTGGTGGAACTTATACAACCGAAAACGGGAAATATACTGAAACCATTCATTTCTTTACGAAAACAGCAGCAAGTGTAGGAAAGACCTTACAATTCGATTATTCATTCGTAAATGGAGATTGGAGACATAAAGGTCTAAAATCAACAGGAGGTATTATGGATGAGTGCTGGTCAAGAAGAGAAGTAGTAGAAACACAAGTTCAATAGTTTAAAAATATTATTATGCGCACGTACATTCAATACATCATTATCGCTATTGGTTTTGTTTTAGGATGCTTACTAATAGCTAATGCATATCGATATAAATTCCAGTCAACAGAAACCATATCTGTTACAGGTTTGGCTGAAACTGATTTTACCAGCGATCAAATTGTATGGAAAGGTGGATTTACAAGATATGGCGCTGACCTTAAACAATCTTATAATGCACTCAAATCAGATGAAGCAGAGATTAGAAAGTATCTCCAAACCAGAGGCGTACCAGATTCAAACTTTGTATTCAGCTCTGTGAATGTTGAGAAAAATTATGAAACCAATTATGACGAAAATGGTCGTTCTCGTGGTACAGTTTTCAGAGGGTATATTTTAACAGGCATGGTAACTGTTGATTCAAAAAACATTAACTTAATTGAACAGGTTTCAAGAGAAGTAACAGAATTATTGCAGAAAGGAATTGAGTTTAACTCTAATCGCCCCAACTATTATTACAGTAAGCTAAACGAATTAAAAATCGACTTACTTGCAAAAGCATCACAGGATGCTCGTCAAAGAGCTGAAAGCATTGCAAAAAATTCGGAAGTGGGTATTGGCAAACTGAAGAAAGCCACCATGGGTGTTTTTCAGATTACCGGTAAAAATAACAATGAAGAATACAGTTATGGTGGATCTTTTAATACCAGTTCCAAACAAAAAACAGCCTCTATTACATTACGCGTAGAGTATCTTGCAAATTAAATACAAGCAATCCATTTCATGACTGAGCAAGAATTGATTAATAACACTGAAGAATATGTACGTAACACGCTAAAAGACAGCGAAAGTGGACATAACTGGTTTCATATTGAGCGTGTTTGGAAGAATGCAAAGCAGATCGGCAAGAATGAAAATGTAAATATGCTGGTTGTTCAGCTGGCAGCACTGTTACATGATATTGCCGATGCTAAATTTTACAATGGTGATGAAACCATTGGACCCAAGATGGCTCGAAAATTCTTAGAAGATCAGAAAGTAGATGAACAGATCATTGATCATGTTGTGAAGATTATGGAAAACATGTCTTTCCGATCCGGATATGATCAACCTGGTTTTACATCTCCAGAATTACAAGTGGTACAAGATGCAGACCGATTAGATGCCATTGGAGCCATCGGTATCGCAAGGGCGTTTCATTTTGGTGGCTATAAAAATCGCGAAATCTATGATCCTGCTATACCGCCTGATTTGAACATGACCAAAGAAGCTTATAAAAAAAGCACGGCACCTACGATCAATCATTTTTACGAAAAACTATTACTGCTAAAAGACAAAATGAATACAGCAACTGGAAAGAAAATGGCGGGTGAGCGACATGTTTTTATGGAAAAATATTTAGAACAGTTTTTTACTGAATGGAATGGAGAAGCTTAATCTTACCACTATGGATATAAAGAAATTATGGTTATTCGGTTTGCTGGCTATATCCGCTTGTACTACAACCAAGTATTTCCGAAAGTTAGATAAAGATGAAAAGAAGGCAGTAAAAACAGCCAAGCAATGGGTGAATGTTGCACCCCAACAAACTCATGTACTTATCATGACTAGTAAGGGTAACTTAGTAGTGAAGCTATACAATGAGACGCCTTTGCACAGAGATAACTTTATCAGTAAGGTGAAAGTAGGGTTTTATGATAGCTTACTATTTCATCGTGTCATCAATCGGTTCATGATACAAGGCGGAGATCCGGAAAGTAAGTATGCAACTGCAGATAAAAGAATTGGAGGTGGATCAGCGCCAGGAGATCGTATTCCGGCTGAATTCCGAACAGAACAAAATATTTTCCATAAAAGAGGAGCACTAGCAGCTGCAAGAACTGATAATCCGGAAAAAGCCAGTAGTAATTGTCAGTTTTACATCGTACAAAGACCTGTTTGGCGGAAAACCGAATTGGATAGCACGATTCGTTCCCGCAATTTGACACTTACTGATTTTCAAAAAAATCTATACACTACCGAAGGAGGTACACCACACTTAGATGGCGGATATACTGTTTTTGGAGAACTGGTAACAGGATTTAGTGTTTTAGATTCTATTGCTACAACACCTACGAAAAGCGACAGACCCATTACTGATGTTCGCATGCGTATGTTCTTACTGAATACTCCTAAAAAGAAATAGCAGCTAAAGGCTGCTATTTCTTTTTAGATTAGGAAGCTTTTATTTAGATCCATAGAGTTGTTGGTACAAAGCCAATTCTGTAGCAGTAGGTGCATATGCTTTTTTAGCTCGACTCATCTTATTCCGTTGAGTGAAATAAAAATCGCCGATATCATTCGGATTGGTAACCAAAATAATAATATCAGGCTCTGCATATTTTGCTCTTTCCGAAACCAGGCTTACCTGATCATCAATGGTATATCCGATTACACCGGCATTAACGATTTCGACATCAGGAAAACGCTGCTGCAATAAAGCAGTAAAAATCTGATTGTTATCTAAAAAAGGCGAATAGAGTTGAGAATCTCCTAGTAATAAAATGCGTTGTTTTGTTTTGGGAAAAGTAAGATCTGTACTCATCCTGAATCCTTGTTTATTCGTAATCAGTTGATACGGAAGACTCTTTCCTCCATCTAATGCCACATCCTGATTAGGATCCAGATCACCCAACACAGCTGGTCTTTCTGCATCTGTAAAAGTTATTATAGAACGATGTGAAAGAACCTTCTTGATAATTGGCTCATATAAATCTGCTACAACTTTAGATCCATTCACAGACCAGTGACCATCCAATGGCATTTGGGTTATTTTTTGTCCGGCAAATGCTACCAATGGATTCATACAATCATATACCTCTAGTCCTAACTTTTTACTGATTGATTGAATGAATGGTATTCCTTTTCTCCCACTTACAGTAATAGATTCACCAACCTCTGGAGAAAGTATCGTTACAATCAACTTTGTACCCAATTCATCGGATATTCTTTTTAGTTCTTCCAATGATTGTTCATAACGTGACACACATGCATTATAAACCGCTATTCCAGTGTCACCTGCATTTAGCATATCAGGTGTTTCAGGTACCTGAGGATACTGACTAAGGTATTGTTCTCTTTGTTCATCTTTTGTTTCGCTTACTACAGGATCTGTGATCTCCTCATTTTTATCTTCTCCATTTATACAGGAGCCCATCATGAGTAGCAGTGTAAAAGCGAATAATTGCCTTTTAAGCATATTTGAAATTTAAAATCTGAAATAATAATATTCTTGCAAAGATAATTTCTTGTGATAAAGAAAAACAATCAAAGCAATAGCACCATACAACGTATATCTTATCCACTTGTTATTTGAAATATCTAATGGATGCTGTCTGAATCGTTGCATCCATTCCATCAGCACTAAAAGCATACACCAATGTATATGGGAATATAAAAAAGCAGGAGGCATGTTCAATGAATGATTACTAATAAGACTATTCCAGTACTCTTTTGCTTTTCCTAAGTTTTCTGCTTTAAATAAAATACGACTGAAAGTAATCAAATGAAAAGTCAGCAGAATCTTACCCAACGTTGCAAATGAAGGTAGCCATCGATACTTATCAGGCGCTTCATCATAATGCTTAATCTGGTTAAAGACTAAATACACAACATAATACACGCCATTTAATAGACCCCATAATACAAAGTTGACACTAGAGCCATGCCATAAACCACTAAAGAAAAAAATAAACAGAATCACTGCTATTGAGCCCATCTTTCCCAAAGATCGACCACCCAATGGTTTGTATAAATAATCAGTAAGCCATCTGGTAAGTGAGGTATGCCATCTCCTCCAAAACTCGCCCGGATTTCTACTCAAAAAAGGTGACTTGAAATTTTGAAACAAATCAATACTGAAAAGTTTAGCTACACCTCGGGCTATATCAGAATAGGCAGAGAAGTCTGCATAAATTTGAAAACTGAATAACACAATACCTAAGTATAAAGAAATACTATTTAAACTATCAACCCTGGCGAAACAATAATCTACTGAAATACTGATATTATCTGCCACTACCATTTTCTTGAATAAGCCCCAGATAATTTTACGAATGGCAGGTTCTATATTCGACGGATCAAATACTCTTTGTTGTTTAAACTGCCTCAAATGCTTCGTTGCCGCAGGGATAGGACCGGCTAAAAGGTGAGGAAAAAAACTGATATAAGCACCCAAACAAATGAGGTCTTTCTCAGGCTCTATTTTCTTTCGATATACATCCGTTACATAACCAATTGTACTAAACGTATAAAAACTCAGACCTACAGGCACTAAAAATTTCAAGTTATCAAAACGGGCACCCATTCCGTTTATAATGTCAATTCCAAAATTGGTGTACTTTAAAATCACCAAACATGAAGAAAGGAATATTATAGAGAGTATGAGCGCCGGTTTTTTAAATGACTTGACTTTATCAATCCATAATCCTGCAAGAAATGCAACGAGAATGAGTCCACCGAGATAAAAAACAAAACTATAATGCAGCTGACTATAAAAATAAAAACTAGCGATTAGTATGAGGATATTCTGCAGGCGCACAGACTTATAACAACACCAATATAGTAACAATACAGTGCTGCAAAACCACAAGAATTCCCAAGTATTAAATTGCATTGATGGCTATTCGATCAGGAAATGGATGCAACCAAATATACTTTTTTTCAGCTATCCTTCTGCTTCGAATTTTTCTAGTAAGAGTGGTATCTTTTCTTGTGTATGCTTTATCTCAACCTCTTTAGATGCGAATAAATTAATGATATCATCCCCTGCTTGATAAGATAGCTGTGCTTGTAGGATATACCTTCCGTAGGGAATATCTTTCCCGAAAAAAGTATCCGCCTGATCATCTACCGGATTGATAAGAGATATAGCATCACCCCCATTTTTAGGTATTAATGAAACACTTGCCGCATTAAATCCTGCTTCTGCGATAGATGCCCCATACTCACTTCTTGAAACAGATTCAGAGAGGTCTACCATTACTTCTACCTCACCCACTTGATTTGAATGAGTAGTTGTAGGTTGTGTTGACGTGCCAAATGGTAATACCAATTCTTTCAAACGATCTAAAAAACGCATCACCCTTCCGGAGAAAAAACCTGAAATAAAGGAAAAAACAATAAGCCCGTTGTTTACAGAAATATCAATCATACTATTATTGGAATCCATCAGATATTGATATCCTAATATTAAAACAATGGTACAGGTGGGCGCATAAAACATTTTAGCCACTTGTCCGGATATTTCAGCCGGATCAAAACTGCCGCTATCATCGGTTCCTGCTGTATGTAGGCTTTTTGTATTGGCAATACTTACATAATAAATAAGACTCACCAATACACCCATCAGACTCCAAAGCAAAGCTTCTATATAGGTTTTATTTCCTGTTAACCAAAAAATGCTGTGTACTAAAAATTTCTTTTCAGCGAAGAAATCTATAACGCTTTCATTATCCATCTTAGCAACAAGATCCATGGTTTGCGCAAACTCCTTTTGATCTAGTTGTTCATGCATTTCAGTTTTTAAAAATGCAACAAGATAGGCATCGCGTTGTTGGCGAAAAAATGATAAGGAGTCAACGCTTGCCGACTTAGTTTGGTCATTGTTCAAATACTTATTTAAAATGAGTATTTGTTGTTTATCCAATTGAACAAATTGTTTACCCTTCCAGATATTATGCGATGTTATATATCCAATGATAACGATGGATAATAACAAACACAACATCAGTAGCCAGCTACGACCACTCCAGGTTTTAGCTTGTAAAAATTGCATGTATTCGTTTTTCATATTGATATTTATTGAGGGTCTGTTAAAAGAGAACTGAATACCCATTCTTCCGCTGTATTACTGATCTTACTCCAACCATTTCTTTCTTGATACACCTGTACTTCTGTATCTTTTTTAATGACACGAAGTATAGCTGCATTTTTATCAGGACCCGAACGAACATTCAAAGCAGATGCTTTTACTATTTTCATAGTAGCGCTGACATTAGGTTTGACAGATGTTTGCTCCATTGCCGATACAATCAATGGAAAAAAATTTTCTTCTGCAGCTTGAATCGTATTCCCACCAAAAAATGCGGTACCCGGACAAGTTTTCTGTTCGTTTCCTACTCTATGGTTATTGATTTTTTCATCACTGAAACGAACGCCTTTCTGATCATACCAATGATGGTAAACAATTGTTTTCTTATTGGGTGTTAATTGAAACCGTTTACAGAGCATTGCATTCAATCGCACAATTGTTTCGCGATGGGAAGCAGTCATTACATCTGCCCCTATATCAAAATTTCCAAAATGCTCTATACAAATACCGCCGCTATTGGCACCACGAATACCTGCCGGAACAAGATCAATAGGTCTGCACAGAGCAATATTGCCAGAGGGAAAAGTGGTGATATGTTGTCCGATATCACTCCATTTTCTGTCATTGATATGAACCAAGCGCATGGATTCTAACCAATACATTTCCCCCCTTTGAGCAGTTAAATGTGCATATGCCGGCTTCCAAGTGTGGTGATTTTGTATCACTTTAATATCCCTGGAGAATTGTGTGGTTTGTAAGTAGGATTCAAAATCATCCGCAGAAAAAATCCTGAAGGGTGCTAGTGGCATGGTATTCTTTATTGAGATGAATGATGATGGGTATTTTCTCAGTATGAATCCAGCTCTTAGGGAGGGGGTAAAAAAGAAGATCCGGATAGCGTGTACCCGGATCATTCAACATTCCTACAAGCGGAATGCAGGATCATGGCTTCATAGGACCAATTAGATTGCTTGCTTAACCCAGGGCTGTTACCAAATCACACCCCCCGATATGATCAGTAACAGTCCCACCAGGTATATCGATAAAGGCTTTCGCCTGATTATCAGTAAGTTAGAAGGGATTTCAGTTTTGGTGCATTAACAGATGAGTGTTAATTTTAAACTGTTAAACGGTCGAAAGTTTAATGATCCCTTTCTTACTTGGAGCCAAAATTATGGTTGTCTGCTATGCAAGTCAACTGCGAAAATTCGCAGGTTGCAGGTAAGAGGTGATTAGAAAAGCATTTGCATACATGGAACCAAAAGATCTAGGTAAGTATACACGTTCATTTGTTACAGATATCCCCGCTGATCTTCATTCAGAAGAATTCAGGTATTTCAATGAGACCATTCCTAAGTTTCCGGAAGAAGGTATTTATATCTACTCTTTTGTAAAAGGCAGGATGATTTATGCGCATGGTTGGGAAGAAGTACTGGGATACCGTGATGATGAAATCACCATGCTGAAAATTGTGAGCATGACCGCGCCTGATTACGCACCCTTTGTGGATGAGTTGAATGATAAAGCATTAATGTTTATTCATAAGACCACCAGTGACTTGGATAAATACAGTTTCTTGATTGAATCTAAAAAGCTACACAAGAATGGATCTGAAGTTCCGATCGTTGCTAGGGTTGGTGTATTCGAACATGAAAATGGAAAATTAAAATCTATTATCGGTCGTTTTCAGGTAAACAGAAATCTCACTTTTGGTAAAGTGATGCGTTACGCAGCTTTTGGTCCCGATAAGGTTGAGTTTGAAGAAGAACTCAATAAAACATTGTTTTATAAATACGCAATTTCGAATAAAGAAAGAGAAGCATTGGCCATGGTTGCGAAAGGATATTCTTTTAAAGAAATCGCGAATTTTTTCAATGTATCTCAATCTGCCATTGAAAAAAGAATTATCCCTTTGTATAAAAGATTTGATGTGAAAAGTTTAACCCATCTGGTAAGCTTTGCTTATGAAAATCACATCCTTCCTTAAAGATTAAGATCTGCTGAGATGTATATGTGTTGTATTCTCAGGAAGTATTCCCAACTGATACAGCATTGTTTTCCAAGTTGATTCTAACTTCATTACACCTACAGAAGAAACATCACCCAATACCCAAATGATATTTAATTGTTTCAAGGCATTGATATTCTCTGTTGCATAATTTCCAGATTGTACATGTTGAAGAAAAGTCTCGGGTGATATCAATTCTGCAGCACCGGGCAAGCCTGTATTGATATCATCAATAACCAAACAATAAGCCTCACGCCAACCCCATATATTTCCCGGCACTTGTGGTGCCGATGGATCTGGCTCCACGAAAGAGCTGAATAATTTTATAACAGTTGTGTATTTACAGGCATTGTGTTGTATTGACCATTCATTGGCCATGGCTACAGCCAAAGATGTTTTTCCTGATTTATATTCCCCTGATATCAACAAGTGTTTTCCCGATTTTTGTTCAGCAAGAAATGCCAATACTTTTTCTTTATCCTCCTTTTCCATCTTCCATTTCCACTGACTTAACCTAAACTGAATAGGATATTCTGCCGCTTGTTGAAATATTTTAGTGTGGTACCATTTTTTTGAAGCCGGATATAGTATCAAACAAAGTATCAAGAAAATAACAGCTAAAATCCAAGGACCTCCCAAAGCAATAGCTGCGAATAATGCACCAAAAATGAAAAATCCCAGATCAGTAGCAGTATCGTGAATGATATTTTTCCAGTCAGGTTCAAACAAAGCGCCTTCTTCTTTTTGTTGCGTCAGCGGTTTTCTGACGTTGATGTATTCAAAAATGGTCCAGATCAATGAAACGATAAGTGCAGCTAACCAGGTGGCTCCATTTATTTTAAAACAATAATGCAGTAGAAGATAAATAAGATGCGTAGGAATATACCCTAACATGCAATGTCCACACTGATTGGCCAGCCACCCATAACTTAAGGTAATACCCCTCTGCGAGTCTTTACCAATCAAGTCGTATCGAAGTTGGGCCTTGACTGTTTTAGCAGATAAAGGAAGGGGCATAGGTTGTGTTTATTGCATAAATATAGCCACAGATGTATAAGAATAAGACATCAAATCTTCTGCTCCTATACCTCTGTGGCTATTGTATGTGTCGGTAACCTAACTATTCTTCTTCTTTATGAAGCGGGTTACGTCGTGTAGGGATAATCATTTTTTCATCTTCGCTCAAAAACACCCAGAACTCATATAATGCAAAGATATCGCCGGGGGTTTTGCTGTCGCCATTCTCACTTCTGCGCTCATAAGCACCTAAAATTTCTCCATGATGCTTCAGCTCCAACAGCTTTTTTTCGTGGCTCAGTTCTTTAAAGCTTTCAATGGTCATACCGTTATTGATTTTGTGCAAATATAGGGCTAACGAATAACCTGTACTAAAATATCACAACCCAATTCATTCAACTCAAAAGAACCTCTAAAAGCCACGGTTTCTGAAAGAGCTCCCTCCAAACATCTAGCCAACAAGGACAACCATGCGCCTTTAGGCAGTTGTATTTTTTGTTTCTGAGACTTCGTATTAAAAACCACAAAGATTTTTTTTCCTTTGTCATTCAATCCTTCCCCATCAATAACATATGTAATCACTCCTTCCTGATTGTTTTCTCCAAATTGAATATTTTCAATAATCTCCTGCTTAGAACCTAGTCTTAGTTCAGGGTATTTCTTTTTTAAATTGATGAGACTTCTTATTAAATTCCAAGTACTTACATTTTTCGTCTTCAAACCCCATCTTATCGCATTCACGCTATCGCCTTTATTATAAGAATTCTCTTCACCAAACTTCGACCGCAAAAATTCTGAACCCGCATGCAGAAAGGGTATCCCTTGCGAGGTTAATACAATTGTTAAAGCTAGTTCATGCATTTTCTTTCTCTCTTCTTCAGAAGCATCGGGAACGGATAATTTAATTTTATCCCACAGAATATTATTATCATGACACTCTGCATAAGTAATAACATTCGCCGGACCACTTGCATAAGGTTCTTTTGAGTAATTTACTTTACTCATATTTACCTGTGGATGTGGAAGTGATGCTACTATTCCAAATTTTATAGATTCAGTATTTGCGATCTTACCCGTTGCAAAGCCTCTGTCTTTTATATCAAATACACTTCCTTTAATTCCATCACGTATATCATCACTAAATACAGCTATCCCTTTCAGTAGATGCGCATTTTTCTTAACCGCTCTTTTTTCTTCGGGATAAGGCGAAGCACCCGCAGTCCATCCTTCACCATAGAGTAAGATATCCGGTTTGATCTTATGCAACGTATCTGAAATCAAGTTCATGGTTTGAATATCATGTACACCCATCAAATCAAAACGAAAACCATCGATATGATATTCTTTTACCCAATACACTACACTCTCCAACATAAACTTTCGCATCATGGCTCTTTCACTCGCTGTTTCATTACCACAAGCGGTGGCATCAGAAAAACTTCCATCGGGTTTTTGTCGGTAATAATATCCGGGTACCAGTTGATTAAAATTGGATGTCTCCGTTAAAGCAGTATGATTGTACACTACATCCATCACCACACGCAATCCATTCTGATGAAAAGCTTGAATCATTTGTTTTAACTCACGAATACGTGTTCTTCCATCTGAGGCATCGGTACTGTAAGAACCTTCCGGTACATTGTAATTCACAGGATCATAGCCCCAATTGTATTGTCCTGTTTTGGTTTCATCAACAGAATTATAATCGTAGAAGGGCAACAAATGCACGTGTGTTACGCCCAATTCCTTGATATGATCCAGTCCGGTTGATAAGCCTGCTTTATTCTTAGTTCCTGTTTCTGCTAATCCGATAAATTTTCCTTTGTGTTTTGCACCTGATTCTTCATCAATGGTTGCATCACGAACATGTAACTCATATATGATAGCATCAGTAGGTAAATTCTTTTCTGAAAAATTTGGACTCTTATCTTTTTCCCAACCCAATGGATCTGTTTCCTTCAAATCAATTACTTGCGCTCTTTGTCCATTAATACCTGTTGCCCTTGCATAAGGATCAGTAACTTCATTACCCCATTGATCATTGATCTTGGCACGAACTGTATAAAACATTCCTTTCAAATCACGATTCACTACTGCTATCCAAGTGCCGGATACACTCTTCTGCATTTGAATGGTTTCTTTTGCTACACCTCCCGTTCCGGTTTCATACAATTTCAATTCCAGTGCCGATGCGGGCGGACTCCAGATTCGGAATACAGAAGATGCTGGCGTATAAGTTAATCCCAAATCAGATCCTTTGTAAGTAGGATATACATCAAACTTATACTGTGCATCTACTGCTGATGAAAAAGCAAACCATGCCATAAGCATCCATAATTGTTTCATGATCTTCGATTGTATATCAATTTACATGTTTAGCAGCAAAAAATGAGTTAACGGGCACTTTCATTTCCTAATCTGTCTACAGCAGTAACTGTAATATTTGAAATCGTGAGTTTTTCATTTCCTGAACCATTGGCCAATCTCTCTAGTACCACAGATCGATCTTTTCTATTGAGTATCTGATATCTTTTTTGATTGCCATATTGATAATAAACTACCCACCTGAATACAGCAGCTTCATCTGGATGTGTCCAGCTCACGGTCACTTTATCTGCTTGTGTTGTTGTAGAAACAGTTGGTGCCGTTGGAGCTTGATTACCTAACCATGGACTTTCAGGTACCAGTGCTTGTTTTTTATAGGGCCCATCGATTAAAGCTTTTGCCATCGGTGGATTTTTAGATACAGAGAAAATATTCCAGTGAATCACTCCCTTACTTTGTGGAAGCATGCCTCTAGAGATCATGATCTGACTCATGATTTCATTCACGTTCTTTGCACTGGTATCTCTACCCACACTGATACCCGGCCATAAATGACGCTGCATCGTATTCTCACCCTGCCACCATCCCAATAATACCGGATAACTTTGTGGCATTCTGTTAATAGGCCAGTACAATTGCGGTGCGAAATAATCAATCCAACCTTTGTTCAACCAAAGTTTGGCATCTGCATATAATTGGTCATACTGATCAAATCCTTCAATAGAAGCTGGATAACCAGGGCGCCATATACCAAACGGACTCAGCCCAAACTTTACATGTTTTTTCTCTGCCTTGATTTCTTTGTATAGTCTTTCAATCAGCGTATTCACAGCATCTCTACGCCAGTCGCCACGGGATAATTGTCCACCAGCTGCTTTGTACTCTTTCCAGCTTTCATCATCGGGAAAATCATCGGTTCCATTGTAAGAAGGATAAGGATAGAAATAATCATCAAAATGAATGCCGTCGATATCGTAGCGTTTTACCAAGTCTTTCACTACTGAAGAAGTGAGGTCTTGTGTGGCTTTGCGTGCAGGATCCATCCACCAATAACCTTCTTTTAATTTCATGACCAGATCTGGTCTCTTCTTAACAATCGATTGTTCACTTATTCCTTTTCCATCTTTATGATGTGCGCGATAAGGGTTTAACCATACATGCATTTCCATTCCTCTATCATGAGCAGCTTCTGTCCAGAATGTCAAAGGATCATACAATGGATCTGGTGCTTTTCCTTGTTGTCCGGTAAGGTAATAAGACCAAGGTTCCAGCTCGCTACTATACAATGCATCTGCCTGAGGTCTTACCTGAAATACTACTGCATTAAAATGATGCGCTTTTAAAAAATCCAATTGCTCAATAGCTTCTCGTTGTTGTTCTGCTACACTTAATCCAGGTTTAGAGGGCCAGTTGATATTGGCTACTGTTGCAATCCAAGCCGCACGAAATTCTCGTTCAGCCTGAAAAGCTTGCTGTGTACTCTTTACATTCGTCTTATTTTTCTGTGAGACTTTGCATTGTTGGAACACAATAGCACTCATTATCAGCATACCATACAAAACAATTTTTCTAGTCATGTATTTTCAGTTTTAAGGAAGATAAAACTACTGGAATAGCTTAGTTTTTCTACCTTCCCGCTTCTATATTTTCAAAAATGTCATTACCCGGTAACAAAAAGAAGGTAGACGTCATTGATAAAGTACTGGAAGCCTGTTACCAGTATAATAAAGATGCCCTGTTTGTAATGAGCCTCATGCACCAGTATGAAGAAAGGGGTAGTCTTAGTAAAAAACAATTAGAAGGGTTAGTAGCCAAAGCACGTAAAGTACCGGATATGCCTGTAGGCTGGCTAGCTGCCGTAGAAGCCATTATTCTTAAAATGCCTACCCGTGATAAAACACCGGTAGACCTGAACAAACAGGATACAACCGATTCTTATGAAAAATGGATCGATCAATGTAAAGCCATTCTTGAAAAATATCCTGGACACAAAAGAGTGCTGTATTTTGATGCGCTAATACAACAGCGGAAACCCTTTTCAGCTGTTGAGCAGCAAGAGTTGGAGAAGTTTTACCGGTTGTTGATCGAAGGGAAAAAATGAGGCGTGACAAATATCACGTTCCCATTATTTTATCCAAATAAATTTGCAGATTGTCTAAATTGTGTGGATGATACCTATTGAAATCATACGAAAACATTTTCCCTTTTTTGAAAGAGAATTACAGGAGCAGATTGCTGATGCGGGTGAAGTTCGCGAATTTGAACCGGGTGAAATTTTGATGAAAACCGGACAGAATATACGATCTACCATGCTCGTTATATCCGGATTGATTAAAATATTCAGAGAAGATGAAGATGGCAATGAGTTCTTTATGTATTACCTGCAGCCCGGACAAGCATGTGCGCTTTCCATGGTTTGTGCTATTAAGCAAGAGACTAGTCAAATCATGGCAAAAACTTCAGCCAAAACAGAGGTTATCACTATTCCGCTCACTTACATGGATCAATGGATGGCGGGTTATAAAACTTGGTATCACTTTGTAGTCGGTAGCTATAGAGATCGTTTTGAAGATATGTTGCAAACGATTGATCATATTGCTTTTCGTAATATGGATGAGCGTTTGGTTTTTTACTTGCAACAACATCAGAACACCCTAAAATCGAACATCGTATCGGTTAGCTTTACTGAAATAGCACAGGAGCTAAATTCTTCAAGAGAAGTGATTTCAAGATTGATGAAAAAGCTGGCTGAAAAAGGAATGATCAAACAACATAAATCACATATTGAAATCATTAACCTGCAAAAATTATTGTCGTGATATAAATCACGAAAGATTCAGATACCAAGTCTGAGTTTTGCGGTCAAATTATTACAAATGGAAATGGCAGGTTATATCGCATCACTCGTTATTGGTATCTCATTGGGGTTGATTGGTGGCGGAGGATCTATTCTCACCGTTCCGGTACTCGTATATCTTTTTGGTGTAGAGCCAGTTTTAGCAACCGCATATTCACTGTTTATTGTAGGCGCTTCTAGCTTGGTGGGAGCGATTCCTAAATACAGACAAGGACTGGTTAATATAAAAACTGCGATCATTTTTGGTATTCCTTCTATAGCCGCTGTTTTTGCTACCAGGAAATTTATTGTGCCATTAATTCCCGCTGAAGTGTTTCAAATCGGAGACTTTGTCATCACAAAATCAATTTTGATGATGCTACTCTTTGCAGTACTAATGGTTTTTGCTTCTGTATCCATGATACGTGAAAAAAGTAAAAACAATACTGAAGAGAGTGAGGAACAAAAATTCAACTACCCGGTTATTCTTTTAGAAGGAGCTGTAGTAGGTATTTTAACGGGATTAGTGGGCGCAGGTGGTGGATTTTTAATCATTCCAGCATTAGTTCTCTTAAGCAAGCTGCCTATGAAACAAGCAGTAGGTACTTCACTTTTGATTATTGCAGCCAAATCATTGATAGGATTTACAGGAGATATTAGCAACTATACTATGGATTGGAGATTGTTAGGTATTGTTACAGGCTTAGCAATCGCGGGTATTTTCATGGGTAATCAATTAAGTAAAAAAATTGATGGTAATAAACTCAAAAAAGGATTTGGTTGGTTTGTGCTGATCATGGGTATCTATATTATAGCAAAAGAACTCCTACTGCCTGGTGGCAATGGTCATTAATCTGTTTTCTTATACCCCCCAATAAAGAAAGGTCTGCAGCAATGCGGGCCTTTCGACTTTTTATGAAAAAAAACAGTTCGAAATGTGACGAATGTCACGTTTTTCTCCATCATTCATTTGCAGTTTTACATAATAATAGCAAGGCTTTCAAGAAAAATGTTAAAGCCACCGTAACGTGATAACGGTCACGAAAAAAGAACACAACAGGTTTGACATTTGCTATATCAAATCAAAAAAAAAGAATACCATGATAGTAGAACAAATTTACACAGGATGTTTAGCACAAGGTGCTTATTACATTGAAAGTAATGGCGAAGCAGTTGTTATTGATCCATTAAGAGAAGTAGCTCCTTACATTCAAAAAGCAGAGCGAAATGGTGCTAAGATTAAGTATGTTTTAGAAACACACTTCCATGCTGATTTCGTTTCAGGTCATATTGACCTCGCTAAGAAAACAGGTGCCAAGATTGTGTACGGACCCAATGCACAACCTGATTTCGATTTTCACTCAGCCAAAGATGGTGAAGAATTAAAAGTGGGTAATGCTATCATCAAAGTATTACACACACCTGGTCATACCATGGAAAGCACTTGTTACTTACTGAAAGATGAGACAGGAAAAGAAGTGGGATTATTCAGTGGTGATACTTTATTCATTGGAGATGTTGGTCGCCCTGATTTGGCTCAAAAAGTAAAAGCAGATCTCACACAGGAAATGTTAGCAGGGTATTTGTTTGATTCATTGCGTAATAAAATCATGCCTTTGTCTGATGATATCATTGTTTATCCAGCGCATGGCGCAGGTAGTGCTTGTGGTAAAAATATGAGCAAAGAAACTACTGATACATTGGGTCATCAAAAGCAAACCAACTATGCTTTACGTGCTGATATGACCAAAGATGAATTCATCAAGGAGGTTATTACCGGTTTAGTAGCACCTCCTGCTTATTTTCCTTTGAACGTTATGATGAATATTCATGGATATGATAGCATTGATACGGTATTGGAAAGAGGTCAGCATGCATTGAGTCCCGAAGCTTTTGAAGCGGCGGCGAATGAGACAGGTGCATTGATACTTGATACACGCGATCCTCAAACGTTCGCTACAGGTTTTGTTCCCAATGCGATCAATATTGGTATCGATGGAAATTTTGCTCCTTGGGTAGGCGCTATGATTCCTGATATCAAACAAGAAATTTTATTGATCACTGATGAAGGAAGAGAGCAGGAAGTCATTACAAGATTGGCAAGAGTAGGTTATGATTATACCATCGGATACCTGAAAGGTGGTTTTGAATCATGGAAAGCAGCGGGTAAAGAAACAGATCAGATTCGTTCCATCTCTGCAGATGAACTGGCTACTATTGCTACCAAGGAGAAGATCAATATACTCGACGTCCGTAAAAAAAGTGAACACCTCAGCGAGCATGTAATGGATGCCGAGAGCGCTCCCCTTGATTTCATCAACGATAGCATGAGTCAGATTGACAAGAATAAAACCTATTATGTACACTGTGCTGGCGGATATCGCTCTATGATTTTCAATTCCATTTTACGTGCAAGAGGATTTGATAATTTGATTGATGTGAAAGGTGGTTTTAAAGCCATCAAAGAATCAGGGAAGTTTCATGTGAGTGATTATGTATGTCCAACAACCTTATTATAATTATGAAAACAATTCAAGATTTAATCAACGATAAGAACACCACCATTATTGATGTAAGAACAGCTAGTGAGTATGGGGTATCTCATTATCCGGGAGCCATTAATATTCCTTTAGATGAGTTACCCAAACATCTCAATCAATTGAAAACAGAGAATAATCCGATTCTTTTATACTGCAGAAGCGGTAACAGAAGTGGAATTGGAATGAATTTTTTGCACCAGCAGGGATTAAAAGAAGTGTATAATGGTGGTGGATTGAATGACATGTTATTCTATCAAAACAAATAATAATGAAAATACTAACGAGCAACTGGCATTTCATGCGTATTATACGTTTAATCTTAGCACTAGCTATTATAGTACAATCATGGTATATGAGAGATAGCACCACTGCTATACTAGGTATTATATTATTAGCCAGCGCTGTTTTTAATATTGGTTGCTGTGGTCCTGCTGGTTGCTCTACCTCATTAAGTTCATCAAAAACAGCTAAGGGAAAGAATACAGCATATGAAGAAGTGGTATAAACAAAACAGTTTGATCATATCAGGTGCTTTGACAGGAGCTGTAGGCGGTTATTTGTATTGGAAATACATCGGATGTCTGAGTGGTACTTGCATGATTACTTCAAAACCTTTCAATAGCACTATTTATTTTGCCATCATAGGAGCACTGGTATTCAGTTTATTTAAAAAGAACTCAAAAGAAAAGAACTATGTTGAATAATACATTTCAAAAGATCATAGATAGTGAAACGCCTGTGCTGGTCGATTTTTATGCAGACTGGTGTGGACCCTGCAGAATGATGCCCCCTGTTTTAAAGGAGTTAAAAGAACGGATGGGAGACCGGATAAAAATTTTTAAAGTAAATGTGGATGAACACAATGATGTTGCGGCACATTTTCAAGTAAGCAGTATTCCCACATTGATGGTATTTAAAAATGGCGATCTTTTATGGAGAGAGCCGGGCGTAAAAAACGTTTCACAATTACAACAGGTCTTACAAACACATATATCGTGACTAGTACAGAAATATTTTTTGTAGAGAACATGCGATGTAGTAGTTGTGCCAATACGATTGAATCAACACTCATCAAAATACCTGGAGTACAAGGTGTTGATATTTCATTGACAGATAAAAAAATTTGTGTAATGGGTATTGGTATTGATAGAGATCGTATCATCAAAACCTTAGAAAGAATAGGATATCCTTTATCAGGTAATAATTCCTTTCTTAAAAAGGCAGTTTCTTTTGTTTCCTGCTCTAGCGGTCGATAATTATTTCTTTTATAAACCTCTTTATTTATGACAGTACGTATTGCTGCCATAGTATGTATACTTTTTTCTTTAAACTTCTCTGCATCTGCCATGCAAGAGAACGAAAACAGACATATTGATAGCAACAGCTTAAGAGCTGCTTTTTTGCAAGGAAAAACTGAAGCTCATTTTCGTTATTTCTTCATGGCTACTGATAATCAAAAAGGACTTACTGATTATTATGCCAATGCAGTGGGGGGTGGATTAAAATATGAAACCGGAAAATTTCATGGCTTTCAGGCAG
>VFQN01002560.1_pt1 | contig 27787 bp, 22 predicted proteins | sample 3512371 | NCBI WGS metagenome assembly VFQN01 (sample SAMN10412370, study PRJNA504923) | tailings metagenome | isolation source: Replicate 2 from Balatoc abandoned mine | place: Philippines: Itogon, Benguet | collected 2017-08-28
TTTTTCTTTTTCATTTGTTTATTCCATTGTCTCTTACTATTTGCGTGTAGTATGTGGTGGAGGGGTTGTTTTTTGTTTCTGAAATATCATCATCACAAAACATAATCTTTAAGATGAATCCTCATCATCTTCATTCAAACTTCCTTGCCTATAACCAGGACAGTTAATAAATTCTACTCGACGTAATTGACCATGTTGTAAATCGAATCGATACTTTTGACATAATGGAAGATTTCTTAATGTTTCTAATTGATCACATTCTTCCATCTCTAATTCTTTTAATAACGGTAGATCTTCAATCGATCGAAGGTTTTCTGCATTACTAATAGTTAAACTTTCTAAATATGATAATGATTTAATAGATGTAATCGATTGACATTCAGCAATATCTAATGACTTCACTTGTAATAAAGGTGATATTTCCATCAATTGATCACATAATAATAATGAAATGGATTGAACATAATTCATATTTGTTAAACCTATTAATGAATCAACATCTTCAATCGATAAATGATTGACTTTATCAAAGAAGGAAATGTTGGATAATTTCCCACAAACATGTAATTGTACTGTATCCACTTTACCAGCAATAATAACTTCTTCAAGATTTATACAAGAGAATATAGATACTTTATCTCTTGTATGATCTGAAAGGGAAATGTGAGAAATTTTTTCACATCTTTGAATAGTTAATTTTTTATTATGAGTTAATCCATCGATATTAGTAATAGTAGGACATAACATCAAGGTGAGTTCAGGGATATGAGCAAGTGGACTCACATCCATGATTGTATCACAACCAATAAGTGCAAAGATTTGAAGTGATTTAAAAACAGAGAAATCATTATTGAAATGAATTAATTTGCAACTATGAAGTGAACAAATATTCACATCAGAGAAGTTATTAATATTCTCAATATTATTACAATTTCTTAAAGAAAGAGTTGAAATTCCTTTACATAGATTCATATCTAAACTACTATTACAACCTGTAATATCTAATAAAGAAGGTGTGAACTGTTCGATTAATTGGAAGTTATCAATCTCTTCAAAGTAAAGAATCTGTAATCGATGAACTGGTAGAATAATACTTAAATCAAGTACTGTAGGCCAACCACCACTAGGTAAATTTAAGTTATCGAGTGTTAGATGTAATTGATATTGTGGTTGATACAGGCATGATAATATCTTCTGACGGTATTTACGATTTAAATAAAATTTTTTACTTTCAATATTATTTAATTTAAAATAAATAATTTGTTTTCTTATGACATTAAACTTCTCAGTTGTTTGTAAGAGGGAATATTTTGATTTTCCTTTGAGATAGGTTGTTAGAATGGATCGTACAATATCCACTGGAAGTTGTAAGAAGTAATTGACTATCACAGAATCTGTGGTGGATGACATTGCTTAAGAAGATTTAATATTCTGCCTAGAATACAGTCGAGATCGAGGAGAAGATGAGATGAAGTGGTCAACCACACGAAAGCAACAAAAGAACGTAGGATTTTTGAAACAAACAAGATTACAAGCCTATAATGTAAAATATCGAGATGGTCGGCAGTTACATTCTTTTCTTACTTGTTCAGCAGGAGTGAAGATGGCATTAGCTCGAGCTCGACAATTTCAACATGAGCAAACTCTGAAAGAGAATGAAACGAAGAGAATTGAAAAACTTTTTCAGTTAAAGATTGTTCAACCAGGAGATGCAGGTAAGAATTAGAAATGCGTTCCTCGAACTGCTGCTGATTTTGTCTCAGTGAATTACCCCAAACATGGCGATTCAATCTGTATGTAAGTATCATCAGCGTGCATTAATTGTATATTTATCTAAACAATGCACTATCCCATAGTCACTACGCAGGGTATCTTGAAGATGGAACTTGCTTCGATAATTCATGGCAAAGAGGTCAATCAATAAATTTCCTCTTAGGTTCAAAGCAAGTCATTGAAGCGATCGAATTAGTTGTTCCTTTATTATCTCGTGGGGAGAAAGCTCGTCTGGTCATCCCCTCTGAGGTAAGTGAATTTCGTATCTTTCTTTCATTTTCAGTTTTCATGAGTGGTTCATTGAATCTTTCTTTTCTACAACTGAATGTTCTCTATAGTATGGCTATGGAGAGAGAGGATATCCACCAATCATCCCTCCAAATTCAACACTAATCTATGAGATACAACTTATTACCTTCTCTTCTGTAGGTCATGTTGAGAAGATTCTTCGAGAGAAACGAGAACAAAATCCTTTCGCTTTGGTCCCATAAGATTTTGTTAGCATTTTCTAGAATTATTTTTCTTTGTAGATAGTTTTATCTCATTTGTTATTTTCGAATCTCTAACTAAGTATTTTTCTTTCGTCCTTATGTTGACTGGATCTGAAGGCCACACAGAGCTTGTTCGTTCACTATGGATACAGCGGAGAAAATTTAACTTATTAAAGAAACGAAGGAAATATTCTTAAAGTTAAACACTTTACCAATCCTCATTACTGTCAAATCCTTCATCTTCTTGCTCTAAAACATCCTTCTCAATATTATTACTATTATTATTGTCATCATCTAAATCATCTAAATTTAGCTCTTCATCATCCTCCTCTTCAACTGGAGGCTTTGAGACGACTGGCGTTATCTGCGTTGGTGCAGGTGTAGGGATAGGTGCCTGTTTAACAGGTGATGGTGTTTTATTTAGTAGTTCTTCCTCCTCTTCCAATAAATCATCTAAATCTCGATCGTCTTCTTCATCCCTGCTTGGCTTTTTAGTACTCACAGGGGGAGAAGATTTAGTAACTGAGACTGTGTTAGTGAATGTGTCTTCACGGATTGGTGATTTAGCAGGTGATTTGGGCGATATTGCAGGACTAACAGCCACTTGAGGAACGGGAGAAGAAGAAGATGGTGCAACTGTAATATTGACGTCTTCCACGTCAATACGATCAGCAGAAGCCGATTTATTTTGGATAAGATCTTCAGCTTCCTCTTCTTCATGATTTTCAGGTTCTGGTTCTGATTCTGGTTGTAATGTGACTTCTGCAACTTGCTTCTCTAACAAATCGATGGCGCCGGAAGCAGCTTGTGTTTTTAAGAAAGCGATGAGATCTAAATCTAAATCGCCTTTCGCAGTCGGATACAGATGTGCAGGAACAAAATTATTTCTGGCTTGAAGGAACATTTTCTCCACCTAACGCAAAGTATTTTAATAAAGTCTGAAAAATCGATTAAGGCAAAAATTACCTTCAAGGCCCATTCATAATCAGGGAAAAGATTTGGATATTTGATTGGATCAGCAAGTGCTTCAGCAATCTTCTCGTTTGTATTTTTCAAATCACCTTTCCATAACTCCAAGATCCTGAAAATGAAAGTCAGCGTCAAATGAGAAGAACTTAGCCTTCGTGTCTTACCTTGGAACTTCAGAAGGGAGATAAGTTCTCGCCATAAAGGCTGCTTCAGGAATACGATTACAATCGATCAACAGTTGTACTGCCTCTTCCACGTACCCAGTGAGGAAGAACGCGATGAAAGCAACGTTGTTTCTACCCTCCTCTCGCGCCTTCTTGGCGAGTTCAATCAGAGCTTGCTTATTTCCCACTGCTGAGTATAAAAGCAGAAGACCAGACAAATCATTGGATCTCTTAGCACAAGCTTGAGCTAACTCGAGTTCTCCATTTAATAAGGCCAAGTCACCGAGTCGTCTCCATCTTCCTTGAACTTCAGTACTATCTTCAAATTCTCCAGAAGAAGCATCCTTCTTATCGCTTTCCACTAACACTTCATGAGCTATTTCCATTCTTTTTAGATCAATGGCTAACTCAAACTTATGGTCAAGATCATCAGTAACAGCCAAAGCCTCTTCCTTAAAACCTTGTGACTCCAAAAACCTTGCCACTGAACTATATTCAGAGCTGGGAATCAATCGTAGCAACTCATTAGCTGTATCAAAGTCTTGGCGAACAACAGCGGTCTGATAAGATAAAACAGACAACAAAAGCTTGTAACTGACGACATTGTAAGCCTTGTCAATTAAGAAGACGCGATCTTCCTTTGGCACAAATCCCAACAAATACATGGCAGAACTTAAATGGCAAAGTGTCATGATTTCACCACCAACAGTATAATTTAAACGTTTATTGCCGTTCGTGTAGAGGAAGCACTCTCCAACCCACTGTCCAGTATGAACACGCTCATTAATGGTTGCGATCAACTCGAAAGAACCATTCACCCCTTCTTCAGAATTCACAGCTCCCGCGGCGAAGGAAGCAGCAACGATCTCTCTATCATACTTCAGAATATAGAAGCAATCACTGCAAGCAATCACCACTGAATCGCCAGTCTCATTCCAATAGATAGCAAGAGGAACAACATCAATCTTTCGAATGAACTGGCCATCCTCCCAATCGAAGAAGACAACGCAATCCGGACCTTTCACGGCAATCAACGCACCTCCAAATAATCCATCAGCGGAGGAGATTGGAAGGCTAATTTGCTTGTGATCCTTGAAGTTCTTAAACGTTCTGACACGAGAAATACTTTCTCGGATAGCGTAATCTCCTGAGCCTGAGGAACTCCAAACAAAATCTAATGCAGAACCAAAAGACTTGTTTCTTAATGCTTGACTTGTGTAGATGATATATTCACCATCACCACAAATGACAATAAAAGAACCGTTGCAGTTATGTTGGACTTGTTGTGGATAAACTTCACATGCACCAAGATCGCGTAATCCGAGAGCTACACGCTCACCGTCAACTAATTCCGCATCACGAGAGAGACCTTTCAAGGAGGCAGTTTGGATATCATGACTTTGAGCCCAGACTAACTTGGCAGAGTTAGTGTCTAAAGAAGCCACAGGCTTTTCGTTACCCAACTTCAACACAATTGTTCCCTCATCATAGCCTACCGCGACCTTATTCGAGTCCTTTGTCACAGCAACGCACCATGCTCTCTCTAAACCATAGTTTAATGTGGTCTCTGGACGATACGTGGTGCTATGCCATAAACGGACAGTGCCGTCCTCGGAAGCAGAGATAAGGATTGGAAGACGAGGATGGAAGCACACAGAGGATACATTGTGAGAATGACCTTCTAATGTTTGTAAGCAAGCTTTTGTTTGATAATCCCAAATTTTAATTGTGCGATCGTCAGAACCAGACAAAAGATAAGGTTTGTCTCCACCTGGATAATAATCAACACAGTTCACTCCTTTCTCATGGGATCCTGCTCCATCCAATGTGAAGTGAGCTGTACCAGCAGTTAAACCCCAAACTTTTATCGATTTATCGAGGGAAGCACTGGCAAAAACATTTGTATCACGAGGATTGATTTTCACCATCATAACATAGTGTGAGTGACCTTCAAACACCTGTGTGCATTCAAAGTCCTTTTCCCAATCCCAAAGCTTGATAGACATGTCATCCGATGAACTCAAGATGTAAGGACGGTTAGGATGAATCTCAAGGAAACGAATGTAATCGGTGTGAGCATCCCACTCCTTCACCTTGTCCATAGTGTTATAGTTGAAGACGCGAATCTTCATATCGTCAGTTGCTGCAACGACCCATTGTTTACGAACAATAAACTTAGCACATCGGACAGGATTGTTACCAGTCTCGAAGGATTTGATCATAGTCTGAGTGCGAATGAATATCAGCCAAGTAGTGGTAAATGATAAAGTTCACTCACATTATTACTGTAATCCCAGATAAACACATTGCCACTATACAAAGCGGCAAGAACCCAAGGATTCTCATTGGGAAAGATATCAACAGACTTCACACGATCAGATCGTGCAGTTAACTCTTTCTGTGATGTGAAGAAAGAAAAGGAATTTGAAATAAGATACAGAGAAAACAACAAGTTTTGTCAAACTTACCTTAATCTTTAATCTTAAAGGCTATAGCAATCATTGAAAAAGATATTAAATGGTTATCACAGAGTAATTATATTGCAAAAGGAAACATTGCAAAAGCCCTTACCATTCTAATTCAAGTTACAAAAATTTTTGTTCGTTGGAAAATTTGATTCCTCAATAAAGTAGGAAAAGAATTATACTGTTCTTACAAATTGACAATCGAACAGAAAGATACTAAAGATCTGAATGCCTGTCCTTCCTATTGTTGGTAAGAGATGGTGCGAGTTTGTTGATTTGATTTGCTCCAATTTAACACAGGGCAAGGGCAGGTGATGGGCTGGGCATGGGTGAAATCGGTTCCGTTTTCGGGAATTAGACGATCGTTTCTATTGCCTGCCCGTTTCGTTATGATTGATCTTTAGTCCTTTAGTCACAGCCTAATCTTTCATGAGTCAAGCATCGACAACGTCAGTGAACACAAAATCAACAAATAAGACTGGTTGGAAGTCATCTGCTCAACAAGAGTTGGAAAGAGTTAGTCTTTTACTCCAAAATTATGAGAAAGCAAATGTTGAATTAAAAGATGAAATTTTTCGACTCAATGAAGTCCAAGGAATTCATATTAAACGATTACAAGATATGGATAAAGCACAAAAACAACTCTTAAAGAAAATTAAATCACTTGAAGTTTCACTAAAATATGAGAAAGTTGCAGGAGAAGGTCTTCGGAAACGAGGAAATAACTTCGAAGCCTCTGTAGTGGAATACCAAGAAAAAGCAACAAATGCAGAAAAGAAAGTAGAATATTACCAAGGAAAGAATGAAGAACTTGAAGAATCATTACAACATGAAAGATCGACACGTCTTCAGTTATTACATGAGAAGAATAAACTCTTCCAAGAATTAAAAGAACTTAAGAAGAAAAGTAATAATCAAGAATCTGAACTTGTAAACTGTCATCAACGAATAACTGAGTACATTCAAAGGATAGAGACTCTGAGCGAGCAGGTAAGTCGTCAGGAACAGCTATTAAAGTATCAATCGAAGGAATTCGTTGACGTGTCAAGAGATATTATTCGAGTGAAGGAAGATCTTCTCAAGGCAAAAGAACAACTATTATCAGAATATGAAGAGAAACATCATTTCCATTTCTCTGTTGATCTTCTACAGAAAGAAATTTCTTATCTAAGGAAGGAACTAATTACTCATGCCACGAATCACAGCGAACGATCATACACTTCATTTCATCACTCTCATCCTACTCAGTTCGCAATCACGAATCAAGTCAACACATACACTGCCAAGCGGTACGATACCTCTAACTTTGTAGAGAATCGCACTTTCACAAGTAAAAATAAAGAAGCGTCAGAGACTGAGCACTTTCCAACCAGACAAAGTAACAACCACCATCATCGCATTGCCTATGAACCTTCACTTTCATTATCTCAATCCGTTGTCACACCTCTAAATCATGAACCTAGCCAACTCATGCCTCCTTCCACAGCCTCCACTGATCATAGCTTGCGCAGTCATAGTGAGAGTCGATTGTCCACCGCTCAGCCGTCCTCCAGACCTACTTCCAATGTTGTTTCGCGACTTACGACAGCTGATCGACCTAGAGGTGCCTTAGACTATCTTGAAGTGACGAATAAAGATTCTATCAACTTTAATAACAAAGAAAGAATGGATATGCTGGAGTGGATCAGAAATAGTGGTAAAGAATTATCTAAGCTGAAATCTGATGGAAGCAAACAATCAAAGAGAGATCCTCTATCACCAGCGATAAAATCATCAATTAAAAATATACAACAAAGTTATGGTGGTAAAAGTATTCACGATGATGAAGACGAAGAAGAAGAGGAGGAGCTAAAAGATTCAAAAGATTCTTCGTTTATCACAAGAAGGGATTTAGAAAGAAGAAGTATATTTGTTGGTTCTGGTTTAGGCTTTCGTCAAGATGATAAATTAGATAAAAAGTTAAAAGATTTACAAGCAGGATCGACAAAACAAATGTTAAAAAAGATACTTGAAACAATAGATTGAAAGCATTTTTCATGTAATAACATTATCTTTATTCCGAACTCCTTTACTTTTCAAAAAATGTTAATGCATAGCACAACGAAGGAGAAAATTGTTTAAATTGAATAAAAAGCAAGTTAAAATAACGAAAAACTTAAATCAATGGTAAGAAAGAAAGAAAGGTTTACCTCTATGCGATAGTTTGCATAATTTGTGTATTAAAACACAGTTAGACTGGTGAACTGAGTTTTCAGATGGTGTATAAATATATTTGATTTCGATGAAGTTAGTTTACATCTTAGCGGAGGACGAATCAATCAATCAATCAATCAATACTACTAAAAAGGGGAAAGCAAAAAGAGAAACAAGAAAAGATTAATCGAAAAAAGTGTTTGTTCAATAACTCAAAATAAATATAGATGTGAAAGATTCAAAGCTGACAAAGGTCTAAATATTCGAGAGATGGAAGGGAGCTGTTATAATAATACGAATCCATTATTTTAGCAATCCAAGGGTCGAATTTCAAGTAAAACCATCCGATGTTCTTCATCTAAATGAATTGTAAGAATACCATTCAACTGATAAGGTAAAGGAGTTTCCAATGGATCGAGCATTAGATCATCTATTCCTTCAACTTCTTTACTCGTTGAGATAGAATCACACTCTATCAGATCTACATTCTCTGCTATCATCATTCTTTTTCTAACAGAGTATAATAATGTTCCTCGCATTGATGTTTTCGCTACTATACGACTTCCTGAACTATTCGAACTTTTACAAACATTCACATCTGTTAAAGAAAAAATAACATCTGGCATTAACTTATAACTCATTGAAAAGTCTTTTACTTGATCTTCAATACCAGATATCATCGAAGTTTGTTGAAGTAATTGCAGAGTATCATGGGGTAGTATAATACTCTTTGAAGGTTAGGGATGGAAAAATCATGGAAAAAATTCAATATTAAACTTGAATCATAGCTATTGACCACATTATTCATCATTTCACAATATCTTCTTCGAATATCTCGTCGGAGAATACGAAGAGCTGGCATATAGACAGGATTATTCGAAGGACGTTTATAAGACTTCCTGTGTCTTCTCCTTTTTGACATCTTCACTTTGGACAAAGCCTTTTCTAACTCAGGTGAGGAAGGTTCTTGCTCAAAAGCTTGCAAAATTTCATCAACAGAACTATCGTTATCATTTTCACCTAAAAATAAGATACAAATAAACAAAATAAAGTCAAAAAGATTCAGTTCTTCCCACTTCACTAACCTGACAAAGATGATGATGCTGATGATGATGAAGAAGACGAGGTATTATCAGAAATCATGACTAAATGATCTTTTATCTTTTGAATGAATAACATAACAGTAATTTATCTCAAATATACGCTATATGCAAATCACATACAACCTCCTTAAACTTTTACAAGCTACTTCTTCATATCTGTGAGAGAGAAAATATAACATCTAACTTATAACTCATTGATAATTCTTTTACTTGATCTTCACCCAGGAAGTTGAGATCACATTGTTAGAGAGGATTATTGAGAGATTTCTTGTTTCTTTTCTTAAATCCCCTGCCAGCCCGCATGTTGCAAATTGCAACATGCGGGCTGGCAGGGGTAAATGGAAGGATATTCATATTTTGAAAATTTTATCATCAGAACTATCACTATCATTTTCACTTAACTTTATCTAGATTACGGGAAGCTCCATCAACCTGTGAAAAGAATTCTCTTAACTTACTTTAAAGAAGAGTCATACCCACACATAGATTATTTCAAAAACCAAATAATAAAAATCAAATATAAACTACACATAGACTCAAAAGAAGAATGTGAGTGGTAATAATAATACTTACAAGTCAATGGAATGATTATATGTTATCACTTATGTATATGAGGCAGTATCAAGGGACGATCAATCTTCCGAATTTGTGCTTGTTTATGAGAATGATGAATATTATCATGAGTATTTGCATAGTATTGTTCCATCGGGAGGGGTTGAGGTGGTTCAGGATTAAATTCATCTTGTTCTTCATCGTTCTCTCCTCCGAATCCTTTGAACGGAGAATTATTCGCGATATCCTCACTAAGATGGGCAGTACCATCATTTCTTGTACCTGATCGAGATCTACTTCTCCCTTGAGAGCTACTGCTGCCAGTGCGTGACTTTCTCATACTCGATCCAGGAGGGACGAAGAGATGAGGGAACTCAGTCATATTTCTCAGATATTCCACTCTTTTCTCAGCATCTAGCTCCCATTCTACGTGACGATAGGATGGAACAGTTTGTTGGATACGTTCAAGCATTCTTTCATTCTCTAGTTGGAGTTTCTTCAGTTGTTTCTTTCGCTGTAGTTCCATATAAGAGGTGAAGGGTTTGACTTTGAGATCGTTATCAATATTTTTTGACGTCATCGCGATCGCTAAACGATCTAATAATAGCCTATTATCTTTTTCAATTGCGGTCTGTTGCCTCCTCTAAAAGTAATATTGTAATGAGTGGGGAGACAGTTAAGGTCTATCAAAGCGACTTACCCTCTCAGATTCTCGTCTCATCGTCATTGGCATTTCTGGAGGTTTTGAAGAATCTATCGTTGTTTTTGCTTCACGAATCTAATCAGAATAGTTGTTAATGGAGATATTTATTTCCGTTGGAAAAGAAATATATTACTCTTTTACGATGATCTTCATATTTCTTTTTCATGTACGTTTCCATCCATTTCGATGGCATTTTCTCGTCTCTATTCGCTACTAAGGCAAGACTAAAAATCAATTCAACTATATCTTCAAAATTCTCCTCTGATACGAAGCTTGTAGTAAGGCTTCCAGTAACACGAAACCGTTGTTGCTTTGATGTTTTAATTTAAACAATTGTTTAGTCCGTACATAAGGAATTCCTTTCAGAAGGAATTGAGGAATTGAGTAAAACCTTCTTCAATCAAAATTTCCTTCTTGTTTGTTTGGTATCAATTGCTGAGGGATAAATGCTCTCCTCTTTGATTGTTCTTGCGTGTGTGTTCGCCTATGCTTGCTCAGCTGTGATTCCATCAGAATGGCAGGAAAAGATTGATCGTTACAATGCATTCTTTGCTGAGGATGACACGGGAAAATTGAATACTGAAGGATATCCTTATAATATGTATTTGGTAAGACATCTCTAATTATATTTCAGTATTTGGGTGCTTATCTATTCCAATTTGAAAATTAGCCTTTAATTGGGAATGGATATTTATCCCATTCAAAGGGAGTCCGTTCAGACACCATGTTTATCTCTGGCGTGTTCAATGGAGAAACCACTTCTCCCTCCCATCGTGCGAGAATTCCTGCTCTTTATGCTGTCACTATCGCCAATACTACTACCACTGGAGCTTTGCTAGACATTGAGGACGGTGTCTATCATCGGCGCGGTACCTTCAAAGTCTCTCCTGCCTCTTCTTATGAACTTAGTTGGTATGCACACCGCTCTCTTCGAGGCCTCTATGTCCTTGAACTACAAGTGAATCTTGACAAAGATACCCCATCTATCACCTTTGCTGTGTCCAATAACGGTGGTAAAGAGTCTGAAGATATTAAATTCGAGGCTGCGGCATCTCTTTCTTCATCGACCTTCTCTCAATGCGGCACTACTCTGATTCCTGAAACCTCTACTGGTTCCACTACTACTGTATGTTTTGTTGCCGACTCAATTCCTTCGTCTATCACCATCGACCAATCTTTGTCTGGGAAGAAGCTGATCTACGTCACTGCCTATCGTACCTCGTTAGACTCCTCCTCACCTCTCGACTCAGCGAAAGCAGATTATGCGGATGCCAGAACCTTCATTGATGAAAGTAATTCCCTCTTTCAAAAGCATACTGCTGAATGGAAGAATGTCTGGCAGAGTGGAATCGAAATCTCTGGTCGCCCTGACGTCGCCGTTGCAGTGAATGCATCTCTCTTCGCTATTCTTTCTTCAGTACGTAGTGATTGGCCATATGGACTCGCTCCTGGTGGTTTGACAAACTACTATAATGGCCATTCGTTCTGGGACACGGAGACCTGGATGTATCCTCCTATGCTCTTCCTTCACCCTGAAATCTCTCAATCGTTGCTCACATACAGATACAACAGAATGGATGGTTCTCGTCTGAAGGCCGCTTCCTACTCACCACCTTGGTCGGGTATGATGTTCCCTTGGGAGAGTGCTTTCTCTGGTGTGGAGACTTGTCCAACCTTTGCTGCAACAGGTTTAAGAGAAGATCATATTAATGGAGATATTGCCATTGCTATTTGGCAAGAATGGCTCATGCGTCAAGATGCAACCTGGTTGAAGAACGTTGGATATCCTATGCTTATTGGTATTGCGGGTAAGTCGTTTTTCTCTCTATTCCCATTAGTTGTTTGAATGTTTTTAGACTTCTGGGTGTCTCGTTCTGTCTATCTCTCGGATAATAAGGCACACATCCTTGATATTATCCCCCCTGATGAGTATGTTGACCATGTCAATGACTCTGTGTATTCCAACTTTGTTGCATCCAAGGCCTTAAGTTATGCCGTGCAAGCCTCTGTCATCCTGAATGTGACACTCTTGTGCAAAGTATCAACAAGTCTCCGATGACCTAGTGATCCTCTTCGACGAGAAGTTGGGCATCCATCCAGAATATGATGGATATCCTGGAGATACTGTTAAGCAAGCTGATGTTGTTTTATTGCACTATCCGCTTGGTCTGCAGATGGACGAGAGTGTTCAACGTGCTGATCTTGAGTATTATAGTCCTCGCACTGACACTCATGGTCCTGCAATGACATGGGGTATGCATTCCATCGGTTTCCTTGATTTAGGCGATGATGCAAATGCTGCTAAATACTTCAATATGTCCTTTCAAGATAATATGCATGCTCCGTTACAAGTATGGTCTGAGACGGTAAGTTGTTACTTGATACTTTCTTTCTCTCCATGCTCAGTCTTTCTTCTTTCTATAGCCTGATGGTAATGCTGGTAACTTTATTACTGGTGCTGGAGGATTTCTTCAGACAATGATCAGTGGTTACGCTGGACTTCGTATTAGTGACAGTGGATTAACCTTCACTCCTTACTGCCCAGAGAGCTCCACTTTGATCCGCCTCCGCTCTGTGCATTATCTGTCCGCTCAATTCAGCATTGAGTATTCTTGCTCCACTCGCCCTGAGAAGTTGACAGTAAAGATGGTAGCTGGTGATCGTCATGCGACTCAACAACCAGTGAAATTCTTCCATGGCAAGAAAATGCTCAAAACCCTTGAAATAGGCTCGGAAGTCACAATCAACTTAAAAGATCTTCCAGTTAGATCCTCTTTCTTGATTGTGTAATCGGAGAAAATGCGCCATTAAGTAGTTTGTATGAATTCAGTGCCTATCACTATCCTTCATTGCCTCAGTATCATATTTTTCCTTGAGTTTTTCACTACATTGCTCTGATTCTTTATTTTATGAAACTGATATCCTCTCCAATAATGACGAATACTTTGTTTGATGGAAGATCTTCGTCGCTATCCAAATATCCACTCTAGTTCATTGACATAGAATATGCAGTGTTCGTCGTATGTAATATCACATGAACCAACAAAAATGACAATGACGTTCAAAGAATGAGGAATGTATTACTTTATAATTAACGTTATATAGAAATGCTCGTGAGACTAGACATGATTCCAAGCTATCTATCTTTCACGATAATTAATGGAGGATTTTAGGACAACTAAAGCGATGATTTTGATCGTCTTTGGAAAGTGGCTAACCAAGATTTCGCCGGTCTAAAAAGAAGAGAAGGAGCAGGGTAGAACAAGCAAAAAATCAAACAAGAGGAGAGAAGGAAGAAGAAACTAATCTAAAAGAAGTGATGAAAAAGTGAAATTTACCAAATGAAGTGACGCCATAATACTCAGAAGAAGTAAGCATCACATCACATTATACACTGAAATCAAAGAATTAGTCCAAATATAATGAAGTAAAGGAATCAAATCAAAGTCTTCTAAGGACTATTATCATGCAAAAACACTGGAATAGCACGAAAGGATATAATTTAAAACACATTTCTGACTAATAACATCATGAGGCTAATAAGAGTGGGTGAAAATTCTGACGTGAGGCAGAGAGGATTTTTTTTGTAACTCTAATGAAAGAAAGGAAGTAGTAGAGTTTGAAAAAAGGGTGCTGAGTGTATATTTTCCCTTCCTTCCGGTAAAAGTGTTTCCGGTTGGATGGAGCTTTTAACAAGTAAAGAAAGTGATTTGGTTTATTGAATAAAGCTGCTGCTTCTCTTGACTGTTTGTTCTCTAATAATTGATCAGCAAGAAGCAGATTCCTCGGTCATTGATTATCACGAACCTTGGGAAGAACAAAGATAGCAAACTATAAATTTCTCCACAATCTCCATGTAAGGCAAATACCGAAAGGACGCAAAACCAAATAAAAAGAGAAAGTAAAGAAAACCAATCAACAGTCAACCAATCAAACGAAAAACAAAAATCTTGAAAGTTAATGACAACTATCACGCCAGATTACACGCGCGAATATGATATTTTATATATGTATATATATGTACAAAGAATGAGGAAATGGTCCAACTGATGATCTACATGATGATGAAATGGCATGTGTTGAGTATGGCTGATGGAAGGACCAAAAAAAGCAAGTAAAACGTCACCAGCAAGAGAAATGAAAAGAGAAGGACTATGCATGGAGAACATAACGAAAACAAATTAACAAGGATTTACGACAAAGACAAAGTGAATAACCTCCCCGGAAACAACAAATCAAAAAGAGTAATAATAATCTCAACGTTTCTAAGGCCAATGAAAAATAATTCAAATAATAATCGAAGATATCTTAATACTTTCGATCTCTTTTTTTTTTAGTATATCTAATTTTTAGTTTGGTATTGTATAATAGTGTACTTTGATGGGTGTTAATTTCGTTTGGTCAACATGGAAGAAAAGAGTGAAGGATGAAATGAAGATGTAGAATCTCCTTTCTGCATTTCAATTTTAGTCCCTTTTATTCCTCAACTCTCCTTTCTTTAATGACTGACACCACAGTCACTGGACATTATCGTACTATAATAAGAAGCCATAAGCTTATCCTTTGTGGTAAAAGGATGATTTAATTGTTCTTCTTCAGCATCATGATCATGATCATTGTGTTCAGAATCGTCATCGAAATCTTCTGGAGTTTCACCACCTTCAATTTTCTGTTTTTTCAGTTTCTTCTTATCTAAGCTACGACGATCTGCACCACGCTTGAAAGCTGGTTTTCTTCGAGTCATCACAAGAAGTGATTGATGATCACCTTGTTTAAAGGCAGGATGTCGATAGCAGTAATCGGACACATTATTCATGCGGAATCGTGAGAAACTATACACATTAATTTGACGTGTAAAGCTTCGAAAGTCTGATTCTATAGAAGCAAAAGGGTGAGATAAAAACTCAAGGAAATAAGAGAGGAGCAAGGTCACTTACGTTTGAAAAATTTAGGAATAACGAAATCAACAAGATAATTCTTTTTTAAGATTGCAAAAGCACTTCCATCCTCACACCACTCAATACAATGGTTAGTATCGTAGGAAATGAGAAGATATAATTTTTGGGGAAAGGTTAAGTAAGTATTGTCACTAATATCGGGTGTAGGAAGGTTCTGTTGCTTGTTTGTATCGAACATGGACAAGACAGAGCGAAAGTAGTCTTCCGCCCCGAAAAAGCGATCAGGACCATCAATTTTCACAGGCTTGACAGTTTCTAACGTTGATGTCGAGCTGACAGAGACAGACTCCTCCAAAACAATCGAGGGAAGTCTCCTGGACTCACTCTGTCGAGGTTCTTTCTTGATTTTCTTCTCACTCGGAAACAACTCAGGCGACTTGCTGAGTAACTCAACTGCGGCTAATAATACCTCCATATTCAACAAAGATGTGGGCTATCACTGGGGTCAGATGACTTCACTTCGTCAAAAACAATCTGAACAGATGGAGATGGAAGATGTTGCGATGTTGCGATTGGATGAGATGTCACTCAAACAAGCAGAGAGAGGACAAGCCCTCACTCAAATAAGAGAGGGCTTGGCAAAAGGGCAAAACTCTTCCTAGTTGAGGCTGTGGTGGCCAGTGCGTCAACACTACAGCAACTTCCGCACTACCCACCGTCGCTACTTCAAATTCTCTGAAGAACTCCTTCCAGGTCATCCGTTGTCAAGAGTAGAGTTTTTTAATAAGGCACTACAATAAGCTCTTTCACTTTTCAAATTTTTAGTCGTTAAGTTTGTAACTTCCACTCAAGGTACTCTATGTATTTTAAGGTACTCCATGTATTTCTCCTCTTTGTATCCTCCAAGCAAGATCTCCGGAAATACGACCGCGCAATTCTTCCAGCTTTTCGGTCTTTTTCGAGAAAAATTGCAATTGTTTGAGATCATAAAGATCCTTTGCCTCTCGATAATGCATCTCCTTCTCTGATAGTGCAAGAGGAAATTGTTGGAATCCAATCGCTCCAAATGCTAACCGATCAACAAGAGGCGCTGGGGTTGACGATGGAGGAGAGGGGAAAGTTAGCGACAGTCTAGTAAACAGTTGCTTAATTTCTTGATTTTTTTGACTGATTATCGTCTGAGCTTCAGTTTCTGGCAATACCTCAAAATTTCTTCTTTGAATCACTTGCTCCAAATCTCGAGAATAACGCGAGGAACAATCATGAACAAATCTCCGATTAAATGAAACGACATGTGTAAGTTTCTTTCTCCATCCGACCTCATACATTAGTGGGCCATTGAAAGAGCGTTCGCAACAATCCATATGTACAAACGACTGATAACTTTCAATCCAAACCTCAATCCAGACATGGTCTGTCCAATCCATAACATAGTTCACATCGAAACCCAGCGCACGACAAACAAGCCCGAAGACATTCGCGAATTCACCACACCGACCTCGTCGAGAGCACTCCATCATATAGGAAGGATTATTGTAACGAGGGAAGCGAGTTGTTTGAGAACAATGCTGACAGCGATACAATTCAACACGTGATGCCCAACCTAAATCTTTCTCTGGAACTGAAGCCTGTGTCATTCCAATGGCCTCCATATGATGAGGTCGAACATCACAGTGGTCGCATGCAGGCTTGTTACACCACTTGAAAAAATCCACTTTGAACCATCTTAATAATGATATGAAGAACAATTCTTCGGCACACTTCCTTTGAGTGACTTCCGACTCTTCTTCATTCTTCTGTGTCTCTTCCACCAAATATTCTAAGATCTTTGCATAATCTATTTGAGCCAAAGCTCTGGCTTGATGTTGAGGATTCTCATAACTGTGTACTACTTGTACACCACTTCTAAGACGATCAAGAAAGTGTTGTCTCTGTTCAATCAACTGACGATTATTCCCCAATCTTGATATTATTCGCTTTTGGTCATCCAGCGCCTGGAAGAAAAAGCTCTTCTTTAGGAAGAGGTGAAGTGGGGAGTCAACTTGACCAGCTAATGACACTAGTCGTGTTGGTGCAACAGGCAAAGGAGGAAGTAATCCCGCTTCAACAAGTCGGGAACTTTGACATTTAAAAGTAGGAAGGGCGTGGCCTCCTGAGGTCAGTGAACTCTCAGAGGTCGCGGCTAATAATGACGGATCTAGAAGTTTTGCGCAACTCTGACATAGAATTACTGAATTATCGATAAAATCAAATTTGCATTGAAGAAGCTCTTGTTCTTCTGTATTTTTTGGGATCAAGGAAGTACAAAACTCCCAGTAAATCTCTCGGGAAGAAGGGATAAGGCAGGAAATACGAACGTGATCACAATTAATGCGGGCATTTGAAGAAGACAAAAGGAGTAAATCTTCCTCATTCCGAATTTCACTCCCAAATCCATCAATGATAATAGGATTTATCGCATCGGTATCTTCTGAGCTTAACAGTTGAGGATTAAGACTTAATATCTGAAAGAATAAAGTCTCAAATCCATCATTTTCTTCATATTCTAATTCAATCTCTTCAAAATTTTCAGAATTTTCATCATTCCCTAGATTATCAGAAGGCTTTCGAAGATCTACAAAGGATATAAGTCGCAGCTTTACAACCATAATTGAGTAATAAGTAGTTAAAGATAATCAACTATGCTGAGGTTTTATCGCGAGTTCCACAAACTCGTGATACACCGGACTTCCTCATTTTCACATCACAAGGAACCAAAGCCAAGGAGCAAGAGACATTGCAAGAAAGGAGACCGAAGCGTCATTAATTTATCGAATAAGAGAAAAAGATTACAAGATGAGCAAGAAAGGGAATCATAGTCATCATCATAAAGACCATAAAGATCATAAAGGAGATCATAAAGATTATCATAAAGACAGGAAGAAGAAAACTCCTAATTTCAATCGAATGACAGGACAGCTTACTGCATCCCAAATATCATCGCTAGAACAGATGAGACATGATAGTGAACCACCAGTATCCAAATACGTTCATAATCCTGAGAAAGTCACAGTTGCTGCTGCCGAAGACTTGGCAGATTTTGATGATGTTGACATTGACCTCACAGCGGAAGAGTCCAATGCACCTTTCTCCTTTCTGAGCGAAGTTGTAAAGCAAAAATTAGAGCTGAAATCTCTTTTTCCTGAGGAGTTTAATCGACCTCAAGTAACTACTATGACTATCACTGATATTCATAACGCGATCCATTATGAGGAAGATGCAACTGAGATTGAAGCATTTGAAGAAAAGCAGCGTCAAATTGCTGAAAGAAAGCTTTTAGAATCCATTATTGAGAATGACGCACCAGCCACGGATCAAGAAGAGGAAGATGAAGAAACGTTAAAAAAGATTGAATTAAAGCGACAAACATCAGCAGAGAGGATAAATGCTCTTGTCAGTACGTCAAGTAGTACTTCTGTAACTCCAAGATTGAGAAAACCTCTCCTTCATATGACTAGTACGGGGTTGGAGTGGGTGAGCACCAAGAAACTCTCTGCCGCGCATTATGAGCGCCTTCGTCCCAACCTTGCCATTCCTTACCCCTTTGAATTAGATGAATTTCAAAAGCAAGCTGTTATGAGATTAGAACGACATGAACATGTATTTGTCGCTGCTCACACTTCTGCTGGTAAAACAGTGATTGCGGAATATGGTATCGCACTCGCAAGGAAGCATAATAAAAAAGCAGTTTATACATCTCCTATCAAAGCTCTGTCGAACCAAAAATTTAGAGACTTTAAGGATAAGTTTGGCGCAGAAAATGTTGGTTTATTAACTGGTGATGTTAGTATTAATCCTGCTGGATCGTGTTTAATTATGACTACGGAAATCTTTCGCTCCATGCTTTATAAGAGTAATATGGGTCAAGCACATGGAAAAGGAAAGGGTAAAGTTCAGGCATCTGTCACTGATGATATTGAATATGTCATTTTCGATGAAGTTCATTACGTGAATGACATAGAGCGAGGTGTAGTTTGGGAGGAAGTTATTATTATGCTTCCACCAACAATTACCTTGATCTTCCTCTCCGCGACGACACCGAATGCTGCTGACTTCTCTGATTGGATTGGAAGAACAAAGCAAAAAACTGTTCACCTGATTTCTACGAATAAACGTCCTGTCCCATTGCAGCATTACCTTTACTATGACCAAGAAGTGGTAAAGTTGATGGATGGAGATAAGGACTACTATCCTACTGCCATCTCCCAGGCTGAGAAAAAGATGAAAGAAAAACTTAAAGCAAAGCAGCAAATGTCTGAAGAAAACCAAAAAATGGCAATGGAAAGAAATATGGAAAGAGCTATTTTGCAGGTGGAAGCTATGGGTATTAAAGACCCTAAACAAAAGCAAAAGATAGCGCAACAGATCTATAACGAGAATTTTGCTACTCCAGCTCCTGGAGGCGGCGGCAGAGATGGTGGTCGGGGAGGTGGACGGGGAGGAGGTGGTGATGTTGTTAAGAGATCGTCTAATCCTATTGGAGGAAGCAAAGAGCAATGGAATGAGCTGATTCAAATTCTATTCGATGGAGGAAGAGAAGCTAATGGCGGGCTGGGAGAGATCATGTTTGGAGTTGGTAAATCTCAAAGAGTTTTGACGAAGGAAGCAAGACAAGAGAAAAATAACATGTTAGTTCCCTATGATAAATTACCGGAGAGTCTACGCAGTCAAATGACAAGGTCAGAGTATGAAGCAACTGAGTATCGAGCTCATGAAGAAGAATTAGAAAATAGTGATTTCGGCCTGCTGCCTGTAGTTGTTTTCTCCTTCTCGAAGAAACGTTGTGAGGAATGTGCTGATCATCTGAAAGGTCAAGATTTCTTAACACAAAAACAGAAAGCTTATGTTAAGAAAATCTTCCATGAGAATGTTAATGGTAAATTATCTGCTGCCGATAAAGAACTCCCACAAATTCGACGATTAAAGGAGATGTTAGGCCGAGGGATTGGTATTCATCATTCAGGATTATTACCTGTATTAAAGAAGATTGTAGAAATATTATTCTCTGAAACATTAGTAAAAGTTCTTTTTGCAACAGAAACCTTTGCTATGGGGGTTAATATGCCAGCAAAGTCAGTTGTTTTCAATGGTTTACAGAAACATGATGGAAGAAAGTTCCGAGATCTTTTACCTGGAGAATATATTCAAATGGCAGGAAGAGCAGGTCGAAGAGGTTTAGATAAATTTGGTACAGTAATTATTACCGCATGGAATGAATTACCTGATGAACCAATGATACGTGATATCCTAGTTGGTCGTCCAACCTTATTAACATCACAATTTCGATTAAGATATAATATGATCTTAAATCTTGTTCGTACATCATCCTACCATCAAAAGAAAGGTAATAATGATGGGAAAGGCGGGAATGGAAGTGTTGTAACGATCGAAGATATGATGAAGAACTCTTATATAGAATTTGCTAATCAAAGAAATTTATCGAATAATCAAATTGGTAATAAATTACAACAATATCAAAAATATGTCAGTTATCTTGAAACGATTTCTTTTTATCTATCAGAAGAAGAACAAAATGCATTAATTGTTAGTGATCATGAATTAGAACAACGTTTACATTATTTAGAGAATATTAATCAAGAAAGTGAATTATTTCAACATTGTTTAAATTCTTATTCGTCCATATTACAATATTTAATAAGATATATTACTGCACCAACATTAAAAAGAAGATTTAATTTAAATGATTTCTTTTGTTATGGTCGAATTATTATCTGTCAGAACTCTTTTACTGGTTCACCTGTCTTTGGTGTGATTGTTTCTGATATTGTTACGACAACAAAATTAGAGAAATTTCATAATTCGAATGTGAATCGTCAGGGCAATCAGAAGAGAGCGATGAATGTCACGGAAGTAAGTGCTTTTGCTGCTTCAAGAAATGCATTACTCGGACAATCATCGACTTCTGTAAATACTAAGAAGGAAGCTACTCCAGCAAGTTCAGTGAAGATTACTGGCCAAGGTTGGGAGGATGATAAAGTTTGGGTCTTGTGTGTGGTGGGTGATGGAGAATTACCTGAATGGGCGGAGAAGAAGGAACCTGTCCGCTTAGATTCTCTTGATATGTCCAGCATTACTGAGCCTATTTACGGTCAATCTGAATATGGCAGCTACATCATTGTAAAAGTTGCCATTAAAGAGATTGCAAATACTTTATCTCCTCCTCTTGTTCCTCAACCAGCTCCTAACCATCAAAAATCCAAAACTCAAACTACAGTCAAAGCAAAAGCGACGAATACTTCCTTCATTGGTGGTGCAGATATCCCATTAAATGAATTAATCTTAGAATTTATTCTGATGACTTCACCTTTTACTGGTGGTGATAGTACTTCTAGTACATCACAACTATTTACTGATTTTATGAGAGAATATGATATCACACAAGTTGAATTTATTGAATTACAATCACGTTTAATCCATCAAATGAGTGAATGGTTAGAGGTAATGAATTTAGCTAAATTTACCCAAACTTTTCAACAACAATCATCGTCCCCAGATGATTATTTTACACCCCAGTATTATCATCGTAGTCGATTATATCCAATCGTTTGCCGTATTAAACAATTAAATACCAAAATTGAAACCATGCAACATATGTTATCTGAGGAAAATTTATCATTATTCCCAGAATTTCAAACACGTAAAAGAATCTTACAATCATTAGGATATTTAGATCCAACCAAATCCAATGATGTTATCACGATTAAAGGATTAGTATGTTGTGAATTAAATGCATGTAATGAATTATTAGGTACCGAGATATTATATCATCATTTATTAGATTTATTAGAACCTGCAGAAGCAATGGCAATGTTATCCTGTTTAGTTTTTCAAGAGAAGAATACATCAGGTGAAAGTATCTTATTAAGTCCAACGATGGAGATTGTGAAACAAGAGATTATTAGTATACTATATCAATTAAATACATTACAAACATTAGAAGGAATTACAACGGATGAAATTGATACAACTGGTAATAATCCAGAAAATCCTGATGAAATTACATCCATTAATAGTTCGAAAGTCATTGTTAATTTTGGATTATGTTTTATTGCTTATCAATGGTGTTGTGGTTTATCATTACAAGAGATTATGAAAAGTTGTGAATTACAAGAAGGTGCAATTATTCGTTCAATGATGAGATTAGAAGAATTAGGACGTGATATCCAGAATGCTGCCAAGGTGATGAGAGATCGATCTTTATATGAGAAAATGGTGAAAGGATGTAAATTAATTAGACGTGATATTATTACTGCTGCATCGATTGAGTAATTAATCAAATACAAGAAAAGTTATGGGATTTTCCCCAATTACTTTAACTTGCTAATAATACTGAGTTTAATCCACACGATGGTGGAAAACATTACATCAATTTATATGAAGAGAGAGTGAGGTTCAAAGGAAGTTAGAAAAAGTGAATGATGAGGATGAAGTAAATTCTTATAGTTATTCTTTTTCGCACTCTATTAGTCGCTTGAGAGTTATTTTTCATGAGATTTTAATCATAATAACAGTAATAATTACAAAAACACACAAAAGAAATTCTAAAAAAAGAGGATAAAAGAAATAAAGAAAACTTTCAACTATTCTTTTAAAATACAAAATTCGAAACTTTAGATACAAAATACAAAGATGAACCCTCAAGATGTCTCTTCTTCCCTCTATTTCATGTATGGATTCAAGACAACATCAGGTAGAATACAGCTTGGTTTCACTCGAATATTCTCTAACATCTCCAAAACATTTCTTTGAAAGGTTTTTATATTCACTTCAAAACCAGTTGATTTACTATGTTTCTCATCTATTTCTATTCTTTGATAGTGAATGCCCATACGTCGTGCCATATTACCAAAACCACGGATATGAAAGAATTCTCCCTGGGGGAAGAACTCTATGACACCACAACAATATTGTGATCCTATTGACATTAAATTCAAATGAGCTATACCTGCACCATGAGTACCTATCAGTATACTAACATCTGACATAAATTGAATCTGTGCTTCATAAGATCGGAATTTTTCAAAGTCTTGTGTTATCACCTCGATTGGTAAAGGGAAGTTTAATGAGGCGTTGCTTGCGATTTGTTGGAGAGATAATTCCAGTGCATCAATATTTTTAATGACTCGTGACGAACGATAGTTACCCCACATGTTCTTCGTATTATTACGATTAATCAATACAACCTTCACTGCCTTCGGACAAAAGGAACGCACTTGAACAGAATTGGTGCTTTCATTCTTAATGATTGTATTCTTGGGAAAGAGACCCATGGATCGTCTAACGTGGAGATTAAACCGTTGAAAGAGAGTGGAAGGTCCAACAAAGGAGCAAAGCGCATCAACATTCCATTGTTGCCAGACAAAGCCTCTTACTGGGAGAGAAGGAGTAATCAACTTTTCAAAACAAACAGTTTGCCCTTTTTGAGCAAATGGATATCCTCGTAATACCTCTTTAAAATGTAGTTTATAAATATAGAAAAATTGATTAATCACATCATCCCAATTATGATATGATTTCAATGAATCTATTGTCATGAATCGCACTTCTTTCATATTATGAGCAATACTTTCCAGCCATGAAAGTAACCAAACATTCATAATATCATTGAGCGTATGAGCAAGGTTCATAACAATATCATGACTGAAAATAATGGTAACACCAGGATAATAAACATCACATGGCTCAGAGGATGTTAGAGTAGGCGAGAAGAGGTGATCAAGTTTGAACTCTGGGATGCTAAAATCTGAATTACTGTTGCAAGGGATGGTAAGGAAGTTCTTGTACCACTTTCGAGTCGAATCATAACCGTTAGGGTCTTTAATACGTTCAAAGGCACTAAAATTCAGTTGAGCATGAGTAAAAGTGCAATATTTCTCTTGAATTTCATTACGATAACATTCAACACGTGCTTCATTCTCAGAGGTTGCAACTTTCCCAAAGCCTGACTTTTCACGAGAAAATAATTGTTTAATACTTGGATATTGCTCAAACGAACAAGTTTCCTCGAAGACCTTCGTGTTGCGCCAATTAATAACATGTTCATCTCCCCAACTATCAGCACAGGAAGGATTACCACCAGTAACATTCACATTATTACAACTCAGAGCTTCAAATTTCTTTCGAGATTGATCATCATTTAAATTCCCCCATGACTTTCCAACGATTACAGCACCTTTTTCAGGATCTAATGCATTTTTACACCATTTATACTCCTCAGGGGAAAGGATAGGTTCCTTCAATCGGTTTTGAATTGAGTATGGGCAAATATTCGCGTTCAAACAATCACCTTGATTGAAGAAAACTGGTTGCTTTGTGGTGATTGGAGAACTCAGTTGCTTTGTTGACACCGGTTTAGTGGATCGCTTCCTTGTCAATAGTTGTTCTTTCTGTTGAATTTCCAGAACCTGTTTTATTTCATCTTGTTTACTGGATAGTTGGCCTTCTTTAATCTCAGACGCACTGCTTGCAACAACTGTTGTGGATTCTGTCCGAAAAGGATTATGAGCAAGTAGAAGATAGAGAGTACTGAGGAGGAAGACGACTGAAAGGAGAATAAGGACGAAGCGAAGATTTTTCATTTCTTCATACAGAAAGATTAAAAGTTGTTGTAACGAGAGCCAAGTCTCTCTAAACGAGAGTCCCTCCTAATCACACATTTCTTACTAAACTTAGACAACTTGAACTCATAAGTATACTGAAAGGGAGACAAGTCCCTTCTAATTCCTCTCTAATTTATGAATATTGAAAGATGATTTCGCCAAGGGTACGTGAATTATTTATTATAAAAAGTTAATGCATTTTTGTAACGAAAGTATCCAATAGAAAGGTGCTAGGTTTGTACGTTTGGCTAAGAAGGGGAAATAAAAAGTATGATAAAGAAAATTGAAAGAAACAAACAAGAGAGAACGCGCGGTTATTACATTAGCTACTGCTTTCGCCAATCATCAAAGTGGATTGATTCATTCCTGTTACGAGGACGAGAACATACACTAAACAAGCCATTAAAAAGACAAACACCACAAAAAGGATATTATGGAATAAAGCTCAAAGAAAAATCAAAATATCAAAAATAATAAAATCAGAAAGGAAATCCCAAGGACTAATAAGTATTAGAAGTTTGTGAATTTCTGTATTATAAAGTTTAAATATGCATCTTAATCAAAGCAATGTTACTTGATACTTTTGGAGAAGCAAGCAATGCGCCAGCAGTCTTTCCTTTCCAAAGGCTCCAACCTTCGATTATAAATCACCACCAACCGAGTGAATTTACAAAGAGTTCATTTCTAATTTATCTCGAAATAATTATTTTCTGTCAGGTATGTAATGCTGTAATAATTAAATTTCCTCCAATTTTTCATTGATATCTTAATTTTTAATATCTTCTAATTCCCTTGATTAAAATTTGATTAAAATGAGGGGATTCGAGTATCTTCAATGTTTGAGATCTAATTTCACCGTAGGCATCACGCGTTGAACAACAATCGCTAGAACGCCAACCACATAAGTCAGTGTGGCTTCTAAAACTCAAGAGAAGGTGATTTCCACTCAACTCTGCTTGGAATGTGTATCGTTAATCAGCTGAGCTCGAGATAATGTTGCTCGTCACTTCCACCGTAAAATTACTGCCATTCAAGCTGAAGAGACTTATTTTCATCACCAAGGGATGACTTTGACAAGTACAATCAAGTTTGAAAAGGTGCAAACGTAAGGTGAACTAGCCAAATATGTATAGATTCTAGGAATTTGCGTAATTATGCAACCGTCAGAAAATTGAAGATGAAAGAACAGAAGTGAGGAGAGTGTTTTCTGTAAGTAGTATATCTTGATCTAGTTAAGATTAAATCATATGCTTATCGTTTATTCATCTCATTGCCTAACTCCATATCAAACGCTCACGATTTTTTATCGAGTATTTTCAATGTATTTATCATCTATCAAATGAGCGGAAAAGAAGGTAAGATGTGTTTACCGAATTTTCCTGCCGAATTTTCGAAAATTCGGTGGCTTCTCGAAATTTACGTGGGCCGCCAAGTAGTAGGTGCAGCACAGTGGTGGAAATGAAAATCCCGTTAATTGGCAGCACTGAAACCATCATCCTGTGAGAGAGATTCACTTACCATCTTCTCTCTGACCACCATCATCAGAATCATAATCATAATTAAAATCAAAACAATCAAAAACAATCAAACAAACAAACAAAACAAAACAATCAAACAAACGAAACCTTTCCTCATACACACAAGTGCTTTCCTTTGAATATTAACTTTGCCTTTTGCTTCTCCCCCAGTTTATTCTCCTGTTCCCAAACATTTATCATTTTTGTGGGTTTTAGATTCCTTTTTTCCCCTTGAAAGCAGTTTCTTTTTGAGTGTGCGCGAATCAATGAATGCAAAGGAGCTTAGGTCGTTGTTTATTGGTGATTTGTCTGTTCATTGTACAGAGAAGGATATCTATGCAGTGTTTCAGTCGTGTGGTCCAATTGAATCTGTGAAAGTAAAGCAAGCTTTCTCCCATCAAAGCCATTCTGCATATGGCTTTGTGACTTATATGACCGTGGAGTCGGCACAGAGAGCTATGGACACGTTACAAGGGGCGATTTTACTTGGAAGACCGTTAAAGTAAGAATCACTTGAATGTCTGGTTATGCAATGCTTATCGTGCTTTGTAGGGTTAATTGGGCTCAAAGGAACGTAGGGAAGAGATTACGACCAAAAGATCCAACAGAATCGCTCCGTACTGCACAGATTCATATCAGCTATATTTCTCGTCAGACGGATGCAGTAATCTCTGAATCTTCCCTCAGAAGTTTGTTTTCTCAGTTTGGTGAAGTTGTGGATGTTACAATTAAAAAATCTCAATTTGATCCTGTAAGTACGACGTTTAAAGTATACCTCCTCCTGATATCTTATCTTGAATTGTTTATTTTCAGCGCCTTTGTTTGCAGAATGGTTATGGTTTTGTGCACTATCCGATGAGTTGGGAAGGTGTTCTCTCTGCTTTAAAGGCTATTCAAGTTATTCATCAAGTGACGATTGGTCCAGTGACATACGATAGTACTCTTAGTTCATCTTTGAGAGCAATCATTGAAAGTGATCCTTACCTCTGGGAAATTTGGCAAGGTTTTAGAGAAGCAACTCCGCCCGAGGCTCCTGGATTCTCCACTCGTTTACCGCAACCCTTGGAACATAATCATGACGGAAACCCAGCTGTTCCAACTCCTTCCACCCACAGTATCTCCCTGGCACCTAGAAGTGCGGTTTATGAAGAGCTACCGAGTTATCAAGAACATTCGCAAAAGCAATACTCTGTCGTGACTCCACCACATCCTAGGCAAGAAACACAAGTCTTCTCCACCTATTTCCAACCAACAAAAGTCCCGAATACTCCCTCATACAGTGTTCAACCACCTTTGCAAC
>VFQN01002561.1_pt1 | contig 27786 bp, 45 predicted proteins | sample 3512371 | NCBI WGS metagenome assembly VFQN01 (sample SAMN10412370, study PRJNA504923) | tailings metagenome | isolation source: Replicate 2 from Balatoc abandoned mine | place: Philippines: Itogon, Benguet | collected 2017-08-28
ACCGCCGCACGCAGCACGTCCATGTCGCGTGCCGTGTCGGCGGTTGACAGGTAGTTGATCAGCAGTTGGTTGCGGTCGGCGCACGGCTTGGCCAGGCGCTGCATCTTGTTAAGCCACGCGCCGGCCTCCTTCTTGTTGGTAGGGTAGTAGTTCAAGGACTTGTTGTCAAAGAAGTTAGCCATGTCGTTTGCATCTGGAAAGCAGTTGAAAGGGGTGCTGAGGCCGACGCCGCGGGGGTCCCAGCTCACAAGGTCAAACACCTGGTGGGCGAAGCGGGGTCGGCGATCAAGGGGGCGAACGGATAGGGTGTATTTCATCTGGCGGCGGGCAGATTGGGGTTTGCAGTCCAGGGTCGTTTCAAATGGCCGTCGGCGTATGGGGCCACAGGTGCATATAGCTTCTGTGCAGGGGCCCCTGGCGTTGTGCTGCGGAGGAATCTATACCACACGTGCGGTATGTGCAGTTGCCCGGGGACGTGGACCGCTCCCAAGCAACTTACATGCGTTTCACCTTTCTACTTCAAGCTTAAGAAAAAGCGCAAAGCTTCAGCAATGCAACCACATGGAGGTGTGGAAGGACGCGGGTTGCCCGTGGATGAACCACCTACCTCCGTCACGGCTGCTGGCACCGCAGCAACGAAGTATGGGAGCGCTTGGATGCCGGAGCCGCCTGGGCCCCCCGGGTTGGAGAACACGCTGCCCAGGCGCTTGGAGGGCTCCCCTGTCGCTGGGTGCTTGATGAGCGCCAGGCTGATGTTGCGCCATGTGGGCCGGCGGTAGTCCAGGGGCACCACAGCTGTGGCGCACACGAAGGTGGAGATGGCCTCCAGGCCGGCGGCCGTGCAGGGGCCCCACGTCAAACTGGAGGAGGGAAGCAGGAGCCAAGGATCACGCGGGGTGTGGTAGTAAGTGACTGCTGCGGCGCCAGAGGGCATCTGGGTGGATGGACGCAGGCTTTGCAGGCATTCGCAGGGGTGGACGCCACAGGTGGACGCCCCCTTAAGGCAAGGTGAGTGGCGGAGCGGGCATCTATACTGGTACTCAGCCATGTAGTACTAGTGTAACGCAGTGCATGTGCTTTGCATGTCCAGGATGGTCGACTGCGGCATGTTCCGAGGGTAGCGCATGCCATGCGGCATGTCTGTTACAGACAAACCTCACCGTCTGACCGTTCAGATGGCACCATGCATCACTAGGAAGCTCTGCAATCTACGCCAGGCCGCAATATGCCCACCTTGGCGGCTTGACGGGAGGGTAATCCGTTGCTGCCGTTGCCTCCTGTGGCGCCAAAGCGGCTGCCGCGAAGACAGCTGCGATGCACACAAAAAGTTGCGCTCTCATGGTTGCTGGAAAAGATCTCGTGTAGGCAACCCGCTTACTGAGGACAGAAAACCTACTGGGGTAGCTATAGCACCAAGAGCAACTGGGCCCAAGCGCCACTTTCGCTCAACAAGGTCGATGAAGCACTCGACTAGGCCGCTTTGTAGCTACTGGCCAGGCAACTTTGTATACTGGCCAGGCAGCTTTGTATGTGCAGGATAAAGTTTGGCCTGTAATCGCGTACTTCTTATCACATTTGTCACACGGCGAGAGAGGCCTACTCCCCGCATAAGTCCCGGCCCCGCCCCAACGCCAAGGGAGCTCCCCCAGCGGCCCCACCAGCTTCCTGTACCACACTGCCACTTCAGCCGGACCGGCTTTATGTGCACCAGCGAGCGCAGTGGCAAGGAGCACTACGGCAGTGTGCTGCGAGTGACTGGTGCCCCATTTGGCCCCAGCTCCATACAGCGGCACACAGGGGCCTTGGATGCATGCTCCGTGCGCACCAGTCACGACCACATGCATTAAGTACCATCCAACTTTTGCGCAGGAACTCAGCATACAACGATAGACGTATGACTTTGATCACTGACGTGACATTATCAGGCTTGTTACCAGGGGTTACCAGGGGTTACCGTACAGAGCTTGAAGCCAGACTGTAAGACACCGTAGCACCAGAGCGCCACACCGCACACCGCTTCAGTAACACTCTGCCAGCAGGCTGTGGCAGTGGCACCAGTCTGTGGGTAGCCAGTAGGATGTGGTGCACAGACAACGAAGCATGGAATGAGACAATCCCTTGGGGGCAAGAAATCGGGCGGCACCTTACAACAGCCCGGATGAGCCGCCCGAAAGTTGCCCCGGAAGCCCCGATCAACGGCGGTGGCAAGCCATCTCCACCAGCCTCTTCAGCGCCCGGCGCCGGCGCCCCCCCGCCAGCCCCGCCGCAAGCCGCCGTCGCCTCCTGTCACCTACTTCCGTGCGCAACCGCAGGAGCAGGCTTCACAAGCAGCCCGAACGACCCTCGTCAACCATGACCAATAACCCTCATCTCCGGTCCGCCCCACACACACCACCACCACCATCACCATCAGCACCACCTTCGACCGCGAGCGGCCTCAGGGCCCCGCCCAGCCAAACACAGCTCCGCAGCCGACCGTCCTAACCTGAAAACCGCCAACCACCTAACCGCCCAACCGCCCAGCCGCGCACGCAACCGCCCGCCTTCTGCTGTACCGCTCAGTGCGGGGTGCCGTACGCGCGGTCGCCCGCGTCCCCCAGGCCGGGGATGATGTAGCCCCGCTCGTCGACCACCTCGTCAATCATGGCCGTGTACACCTGGACGGGGTGGCGCACAACGGCAAGAGCACGTATATGTACCAGTCTAAAACCTGAGCCGTGACGTTGTAGGACGGAACCTGGTCTTGGAGGATGGGTTGACATGTCCGTCTTCGGCTCCAGCGGCAGTGCAAAACAGAGCCCGTTCGGCAAGAACACGTACATATGTGCTATTACGTGCACACACGCATAGATGGAGATTGCATGTCGCATGGTTGGCGACCACCATTGTTGCTGCTGTTGTTTGTTGTCCAACATGGTCGTGTACACATGGGGGCGTGGGTTGGCATAGCCGGTTGCAGGCTGCCGCACATCGGCATGATTAGGGGCTGTAGTTAGGGGCGCAACCTCTACCGCCCCACCTTGAGCCCCGGGTACTTGTCTGCAGGCTGTGGCCAAACGATACCGGTACGCTGAGCTTGACTGATGTTGCCAACTATGTTTTGCGTCGCATATTCCCTTTTGTAGTTTCAGTGTCCCACCTTGAGCCCCGGGTACTTGTCTGCCAGGCGGCGCAGCGCGGGCGGCGCCACCACCACCGCCACCACACGGATGTTCTCCGCCTTGGCGCCGCGCGAGATGATGTCGTCAATTACCTGAAAGAAAGCAGGCGCAATTACAAACTTTGCACGAGGAGCATGCTGCTTGTTGTTGTTCGGCTGGGCCGGTGCACGGAGGGACAGCCATGGCCGCTGCGGGAACGAGTGCTTTGCAGTTGATGATGTGGCTGCATTGCTACTGGTGCGCACCGGCGTCATCGCAACCCTTGTGTTCCCTATGGGGTCGGTGACGGGAGGCCGGGCCCCACTCTAACGGCGCAAGCCCCTGCCCACACCCACCTGCACGATGGTGCCCCCGGTGGCCAGCATGGGGTCGGGGATGAGCACCAGGTCCTCTGGGACACGCTAATACACGTGCCTCACCCTCGCACTAAGACACATGCCCCTGCCCACCCCCACCTGCACAATGGTGCCCCCGTACACAAGAATGGGTTCCGTGATGAGCACCAGGTTCTCGGTCCTCTGGGACACGCTAATACACGTGCCTCACCCCATCGCTAAGACACATGCCCCCGCCCACCCCCACCTGCACAATGGTGCCCCCGGTGGCCAGCATGGGGTCGGTGATGAGCACCAGGTCGTCGGGGGACATGCGCTTGGGCAGCTTGTTGAGGTAGGCGGTGGCCTGGACGCAATACGCACAAACATTATGTTACTCGATAAGTCGAGGAGGGGTGAAAGGGGGCCGCATGGGCACCGGGTGCAGGCAGGCCGTGCCGTTAGCCCAGAGGCGTGCTGTACCACCGGGCCACCTTGGCTGCGGGAAAAGGGCTTATGGCTAAGTATTGATTTTACGATGTACAGTGGCTACACACACTGTATATCGTATCAATCCTTAGCCATAAGCCCTTTTCCCGCAGCCAAGGTGGCCACTGTACATCGTATAGTGCAACGCGCCAGTCATGCGGGCCTCTGCGCTTCTGTAGACCTCGCCCCTTTCTGCTTCCCTGACGTCCGCCCCCGGTACACCGTCACTTATACACATGACTGGCGCTTTGTTCCCCCCCTGCCCACCTCCAGTGTGTTGGGGTCCCGAACGTAGCCCACGTGGTACGTCTCCTGGAAGGGGATCACCTGGGCAGGGAGGGGAGGCCAAGGAGTAGCAGGAGCAGCGTCGTTTTAGCACTTGAATTCACATGAGCATCAGGCCCCAGGACGGAGGGCCTGCATCAGCGGGCCAGCACGGCGGTACAGTGGGCAGCTAGGGGAGACCATCAGGGGAGCGGCGGTGCAGCGGAAAAGCAGCAACATCGAGACCAACAAGGATAGCAGCATTAGCGGCAGGGCCCAGGGCAGAGGGCTTACATGCTCGGGTCAGGGCAGTGTGGCAGGCGCACCGCAGTGCATGGGAGGGGCCCGGTATGCGATACACGCAGTGCTAGCCGTTTTGTGCAACCACCCACCCAGCATCTGCAGCGCCTTCACAGGAAAGCAGCCCACAAGAAGACAGTAACTGTATCCCGCACCGCACCCGCTACACAGTAACTGTACTCACGTGCGCACCAACTAGCCGACACGTGACGAACGTACTTGCACGCACCAACAAGCCCGCACACGTGAATAATGAAAGCAATCACGTACGCCCCGACTAGCCCCCAAGTGAATAGTGAAAGTGTTCCCGTAACGCACCTGGCCCGCCTGCTCCAGCAGCACCAGCCCCGCGCGGAGGATGGGCACCACCTGGTGGAGAACAGGAGGACAGGTGGACAGGTGGACAGGAGGACAGGAGAACAGGAGGACAGGGGGAGCAGGGGCAGGGTTTGTTTGCGTCGGAATACCCCTCGCACGCCAGGACAGCTGATGTGCAGGGAGGGGCAGGAGGAAAAGGAGGAGGAGTTGCGCTGACAGAAGGACCTCGTCAGCAAAGAGAGCCCTCGCTGCCCTGGCCCCGGCGGCCTGGCCATGTCCCCTCCTGCCGCCCACCCACCTTCGCCCCTCCGCCCCGCTACCCCCCTCGCCCCCCTAACCTTGCCCTCCGCAGGCTGGCCGTTTCCGGTCCAGTTACTTTGCCGCTCTGCGGTTACGCTCCCACCCCTCCCACCAGCAGCTGCATTCGTACCCCGCAAGCTGCCGTCCCCAGCCCCCACACATAGGCCACCCCCAAGCCACCTGCGGTCACCCCCGCCAGCTGCTGCTCGGGCCTGGCACAGCCCAGCACTACACGACCAGCAGCTGCCGGCAGCTACTTGTCCAGCTGCACCCCCTTCAACAAACCTGAAGCGGGGGCAGCACCTAACCCGCTGGCTACCCCTCTGCCTTACCCCTACGCGGATCAACCCACTGCCTCCGCGTCCACTGCCGCTGCCACCATGGCAGGGTGCGCCTTGCAGCGCCAGCAACTGCTACCGGAAACCCGCTGGCTACCCCTCTGCCGCACCCCCACGCAGGTTAACCCACTGCCTCCGCGTCCACTTGCGCCTTGCCGCCATGCGACGACCCGCCTTACAGCGCCAGCAGCCATGCAGGCGCAACCCGCCGGCCCCGTCCCCTGGCCCCGCCGCCCGCAGTGCCCTCCCCTAAACCCCCGATCCCTGCAGCTGCTGCGGTGTGCGGTATGACAAGAGCTGCCAGGATCCTGCTGCGGGACGTAGCCGACCTAGCACCAGGCAGGCCCCTTTACCCCCCTTACCCCCTGGCACCAGGCCCCTTCCTCCCTACCCTCCCTTCCCGCCTGGGGCACCAGGCTCCTTTCCCCCTGTGCATGCTGTCGCGCCCCTCCTGTCCGACTCTACACCCCGGCCGTGGAAATGGGCCCGCCACCTCCTGCTTACCCCCAAGAAGCTAATACACAACCCGCCAATACACACGCACCTTGACGGGCTGCGTGGGGTCCACCAGTGTCGCGTCCGCCTCCGCGCCCAGGGGGGTGGCAATGCGCTGCTCAATGGTGGGCAGGAAGTCGCGCATTGCCTCGTAGATCAGCAGCCGGCCCAGCTCCGCGCAGGCGTTGCTGTGGGACGCGGGTGCATGTGTGTATTAGGGTCAGGGATGCCGGTGGTTGTGTGTTAGGCGGTGAGGCGGTGGTGCAGGAAGTCGCGTACGGCCTTGTGGACCAGCAGCCGACCCAGATTCGTGAAGGGGTTCTGCGAGGGCGTGTAGTGGATGCGATGCCGGATGCAGGCATAACGAGCCAGGTACAGGCAAGCAGGATTAGGCGACAGGGTGTGGCGAGGCGCGGGCTGCGAGGCCGTGTGCATACATGGCTGTATGCGTGTTGTTATATGCCGTAAGATTCTCCTGGTTGCAGAGTGATAGCAAGGAGAAACTCTCAGGATTCAGGGCTGAGGTGCGGGGGTAGCGCAGCAGCGCACATGCAAGCCCTGTACCACGGTGGGTGGAAGTTGAGACCGGTTGGGAGTGTGCAGGAGCGCAAGATGGTATGCGATCGGTTGCACCGTACACTTGTGCAGAATCGGCAATGGCGCGTAGGGACAGCAGCGAAGCGCACAGCGCTCCTTGCCACCACACTGACCACCCCACCAGTGACCACCAACCCGCGCCTTCGGAGCTTGGATTGCTGCCCTCACCGGAACATGGGCGATGGAGTGAACTCTGAACGTAGAATTGCAAGCCAGTGCTTGATCAGGGGGTGAGGCGGCGAGAAGACCTGCGGTCGACCGAATTCCGCGTGAATTGTCGCCGAAGACGACTTCTAGACGGTCAGACTCCCCAACGACTGCATACTAGTGCGCTAGATTGTTCACGTACAAGCATTTGCTGGGGCTTCTTCGGCTTCGGCTTCGCTGCCTCCTGCGATGGCTCCGCGGAGGCTCGAATCGGGGCGCACAACACACGCCTGCTGCGCGCCTGCGACGATCGGCAGGCAGCGCTGCTACGCGTAGCTTGTCTGGAAAGGATCATGGTGCTCTGTTCAACCGCGCTCCTGAAGTGTAAAGTTCACTGTAGCGAATGCAAGTCTGTGCGGGTTAATGTGCGGCTGCACGATTAGCAACAGGACCAAACAAAATTGTAAGCACAGATCGCAAGGGCGCAGCATCGTGCCCACTGCGCTCCTCAGAAAGCAACTGTCACCGTTGTACTGCTTACCGCCTCTGCTCTCCCCGGCAGGAGAGCAGTCCCCGGTGCCCACACTCCCTGCGCTTTTATCGCAATGCGTCGGGATTTTAGGGTAGTCCCTTCAGGGCACTTTGCCCCTCGAGCACCTGCACCCGGAGCTGAGCGGGCCGGCTGCGGACACGTGCTGCGGGCACGCGTGCGGGCACGTGGCCTTGCCACGGCCTGCTTGTCGCAGACGCACATGCATCAAATTCATCGCGGCGACATAGCACAAAGCGCTGTAGCTGCAAGATTTCCTGTGGGATTGAAGGTTCAGGGTGTCGGCAGCACGCTCCGGCCTGCCCTGGCTGTTCAGACTCCCCTGGTCCGTGGTCCTGGTCTGATAAGGCTCCCCTGCTTTTGGCGCACCATTCCATTGGATCCCAAACCGCCCATGTTACCCCGATGCGCACGGTAGCAGCTAGCCTGGTAGTTTTGCGGCATTTGGATAGGCGCTCAAGCAGGCATAAGTAGCAGGGGCTTTGTCCTCGGTACCAGCAACTTCGCGACAGGCTGTCGGTGTCTGATCGCAGCACATACCGCCATGCTCTTTTTAGCATAGGTTGTATGGCAATGTCGCAACCCTTGGGGGCAGCAGCTCTTTTGCTGCTAAGCGCTGCGGCATTCGCAGCTGCAGCGGGGCCCTCTCCAGGATTTATTGGCTTGTGGCCTCAGCCTCAGAGACAGGTATGCATATGCTGATTTAGGCTGGCTGAAACACTGGCAGATTTGCCAAGATGTTTGTATTACGCCATGGACCCGTTCCGACGCGCAACTGCAGACCGTCACCGGCGATACGCTCGACATTGATGTTGAGGGCTTGGTTATAACATGCAAACCTAGGGCGTGCGGCGAAGCTTTGCTGCAAGCCTCGGCCCGGTAAGCAGCCCAGCTTTCGGCGGGTCGCAGGCAGTAGCCGACCGCTTTCCCCCCACTAGCAACCCAAAACAATCCGCTCACCCACTGCTATTCCCACACAGACACACACCCTGACAATGTAATCCCGGTATCCTCGCATCACATATTGCCAGCCCTTCCTCGACGCAGCCCACGTTGTAAGTGTCACAGTCCCTGGTTCCCCCGACTCCCTGCCCACCTTCGCGCAGCTTCCGCGCCAACGCTTTGCTGAGCGACTACCGCCCGGCGGTGGAGGGCGTGGGCGCTGCAGGCATTGATGAAAACGCAGGAGCAGGCCACACCAGCAGCAGCAGCAGCAGCAGCAGCTCTGGCGATGTGGGTTTCACCCTGCGGGTGCCGGCTGTGGGTCAGGCCCCCATCCGGCGCGTGGTGCTACGTGTGGGGACACAGGAGGCGCCCTTGGGTCTGGACACGGACGAGTCGTACGAGATCACGGTAAGGAGGGAATTGTGGACGCCTCCGAGAGAAGGATGACACATTGGCCAACGTGTATAGGCATACCCGGCCTCCGTGGGTTGGGGGGAGGAAGCGCCTAGTGGTGCATGGCTTGGGACTTGGACAGGGTTGCGGTCGGTAGGGATCGGTTGTACTGCTATTCATAGTCTGCGACCGTGTATGCAACTGGTGTTCTCTTCGCATGACCCCGCAGGCCCCCAGCAGCCCCGGGGCTGTGGAGGTCCGGGCGCCCACACAGGTAAAAGCACGTGCAGCGCATGGAGGCTCGTCAACCAGTTGCGCCAGTACGGGTTGTTTGTTGCACAAGCGGGGTGGGTGCAAAGCGCGGAGCTTGCCTGTCCGCTTTGACGCGGCATGCCCGCCGTGTTTGAGGCATCACGCTTCGCACCCTGCACCCTTGCACCCACGCTGCGCCATGTGCTCCTCGCACCCCCGTTCGCAGGTGGGCGCGCTGCATGCCCTGGAGACCCTGGCGCAGCTGGTGGTGGCGGGAGGCGCACCAGCACCCCGCCGTGACGGCGCCGGAGCCAGCACCGGCAGCCAGGACCCTCGCGGCCAGGGCGCTGAGCACCAGCAGGGACAACAGGTCCAGGGGCAGAGCCGGGGACCCGACGACCCCACCCCCGCGCCGCCCCCCGCCCGGCGGCTGCTGCTGGTGGCCAATGTCACAGACCGCCCGCGCTTCCCGCACAGGTGAGCGGGCGTGCGCGGTCGGACCTTCAGAGAATGTGGTTCTGAAACCGAATCTGGTAACTGAGTCAGGCGGTCAGCGGGCGGGCAGGTGTGCATGGGATCAGGCCCTGAGGACACCGTATTGTGGAAGTGAACCTGGCAACTACAAGGTTCATGGTACTTGGGCATGGTACGGCACAGGCCCCATGGCGAAGACGCGCTGCGCCGCGGGTCCACACGGCCTTGACGCTTGACCCTGACACTCTCGCAACCCCGGCCCCGCCCCATGCAGCGCCCTGACTACTGCCCTCTGCGTTTCTTTTCCCCATTGAGCTTGAGCTAAAAAATCACGCGCTTGCATTTCCTGGCCTGCCGCTGCGAAACTCCCTCTGCCGTCTACACATACAACGCCACAGGGGCTTCCGTCCTCGGTCGCTTGCCTCCCTAGCAACCGCACACGCCATCGCGGCCTAGTCCATTTAACTTTGCTCTGTTACATGCCGTGTATCTCCCCTCACCGCATCCTGCTACACACATGTGCACAGGGGCCTCCTGCTGGACTCGGCTCGCCACTTCCTGCCCGTGCCCCTCCTCCGCTCCGCGCTGGACGCCATGACCGCCAACAAGCTCAACGTGCTGCACTGGCACGTGTCGGACACGCAGAGCGCCCCGCTGGACGCGTGGGAAGCTGCCGGAAGCTACGCCCCGCTGGCGGGCGGCGCGGCGGCGTACGGCCCGCGCCTGACTTACAGCCGGCAGGACGTGGAGGGGTGAGCCACGCTGTGTTGAATAGTTTACAGGGGACCTCTTGAAGTTGGGGTGGCCCCGGCGCCCATACGTGTGTTATTGCCCCGCTGGCAGGCGGCGCGGCGGCGTTCGGGCCGCGGCTGACGTACAGCCGGCAGGACACACACGACACACAGTAAAGGCCTTCCCCCCACCGCACCAACCCCCATTGCCATCCCCCTGCCCGCCACCCCTTTACTCCCCTCGCCTCACCCCCCGCCCGACCCCAGGCTGGTGTCGTACGCTCGTCTTCGCGGCATCCGCGTGGTGGCGGAGTGGGACTCCCCTGACCACGCCGCCTCCTGGGCGCGCCTGCTGCCCGGCCTGGCCACCGCCTGCCCGCTGCAGGGCCAGACGGGGCCCGTGGACCCAACACGGGTGGGTACGGCACGTGGTGTAAGCCACGTGTGTGGTTATGTGGTACATATGTCCCACTAGGTCCATTGCTGCGCATGCCGGCCAACAGTGCTGCAGGGCGGGACGGGGCCCGTGGACCCAACACGGGTGGGCGGGGCACTCAGGGTGTCTTTCACACGCTGAGGAGAACCATGGGACAGTCTCCAGTACTATGGCAACAATTGCAAATCTCACGCAGCCGGGGCCCGTGGACACAATCAGGGTGGGCGGGGCACATGATATGGGCCAGGTACATGGTACACACCTTCGAATGGGTTCATCGTTACGTCCTGCCGGCCAACCGTTTCCTTAGCCGTAGTACACCAGGGTGCCGCAGGCCTCCGACAGTGTCTGGGGCCAGATGGCGGCGGCGTGCTCCCGGGTGTGCCAACCGACAGACCAAAGCATGGGTTATTCGACCTTTTTCACCCCAATGTTTCTGTTTCAGACGTCCACCTACTCCACGGTGGGCGGCCTGCAGGGGCAGCTGGCGGGCCTGTTCCCCGGGCAGATGGCATCACCTGGGCCTGGGTGCGTTGACCAGATGGCATCACCTGGGCCTGGGTGCGTTGACCTACATTGATAAACACGTCTTAACATAGAGCTTCCTCGCCCCGTCGTACTAAACGCAGGCCTCCACGTATTCCACGGTAGGCGGGCTGTTGGGTCAGCTGGCGGCGCTGTTTCCCGACCCGCTGCTGCACACCGGAGGGGATGAGGTGCGGCTGGAGTGCTGGGGCAGCGACCCGCGGGTCAGGAGCTGGCTGGAGGAGCACGGCATGAGCGGGTGGGTGTGGGTTAAGCCGGGGCAGTGGGGTAAGGGGGTGTGGGTGGGTGTGGAGGAGCGACCCGCGGGTCAGGAGCTGGCTGGAGGGGCACCGTCATGAGCGGGTGGGTGTGGGTTAACAGGGTACGTGGGTTAGTGGGTTAGGGGGATCGCCTCCGTTACCGTCGGGGATGTAGCGCGTCAGGGTACAGGCCAAGCCGTGTGCAGGCCTCGGTCAAGTCGTTTCATCGCTTTCCTCGTTTTCCTTCTGCCGTGCTACTGTTTACCCACAGGGACGACGAGGACGTACTCCGAGCCTTGCAGGTGGGCGGTTTGGGTTCATGGAACCGGGGATGAAAACCTGCTGGGCCGTCTAGCGTGGAGGGCGCTTCAACGGGTGGGAAGCAGGATGCCCCCAAAAGCCTCCTTGCAACCCCCGTGCATCGGTCGCACAGGTGGTCGTTCCTACGTAATTTCTCCGCCCTTGATCGCCCCCCATCCCGCAGGCGCACTACATGGCCCGCCTGCTGCAGGGCGTGTCCCACGGGTCGCACGGCGGGCCGCCGCGCGCCCCAGTGGTGTGGCAGGAGGCGTTTGACGCGGCGGGAGGGGACGGACTTTCGCCAGACACCATCGTGCAGGTGCGCAGGTTGGCACGGTGCACCTCGTACCATATACATCTCGTGAACCTGCATGCGTGTAGATGCCGTATGTGAAGGCATGGAGGAGGCCTTCCGAGGCGGGAGAGGATGGGAGCCGCACTGTTACTCGCAGGCTTGTAACGCACGTGCCGCCGGTGTAGTGGCGGTCGGTCCAGTATTCTAACCTTATAAGGCTTCCTCGTCGCGGTCTTGCGTTGGCCTCGCACGCAGGTGTGGATGTCCGACCACCCGCCGCTACCCACCACCACCACCGCCGCCGCTGCCGCCACGACGGACAGCACCACCACCACCACCTCCTCCTCCTCCTCCTCCTCTACCACGTCTACGACCACCTTGTCCGTGGCCTCGCCCTCTGCTGCGCTGCGTGCTGCGCTGTCGGAGCGCTACGGCCTGGACCCCCTGGACCTGGAGGTCATGGGGCGGGATGAGCTGGTGGGGCTGGTGGAAGCTATGCAGGCGGAAGAGGCGGCGCAGGTGGGAATGGCGGGTTAGAGCAGTGTGGGTTCAGGAGGCGTGGTGGGAACAGGGCCGGGAATGGACGAGGGCCGGACGGACGGAGTTGCAGCGTTGGAACCCTGTGGTACGGCAGTCGACAGTCGACAGGGCGTGCTAGCAGGCCTGACACCGCATAACTGCACTGCCTGCCATCCGACATCTTCCAACTTGCAGCTGCGATTTCGCGTGTACTGATCCGCCCACACTACGTGCACTACGTGTTTGCACTGTGTATACCCCGTGCACTGTGTATACCTCATGAATCTGTATCAGGAGAACAGGAGAGCACTCCTAAATGCTGCGTCTGCTCCTGCTTGTCCTGGTGCAGGAGTTTGTCGCGCGGCGGGCGCTCCAGTTCTTCGGCTGGGGCAGCAGCAAGAAGGACACCGATGAAGCCGCGTCGGCAACATCATATTCAGCGGCAGGGGCTGGAGGGGGCGCGGGCCGGGGTGCAGGCGTGGGGATGGGCGGGGGCGTGGGCATGAGGAGGGCAGGGGGCGGAGTTGGCGCGGGCATGATGCGAGGCGGCGGCGGCGGCGGCGGTGGCTTACAAATGGTGAGTGTGAGGGGCACGGATGGCACTGATTTGGGTGGTGTGGGGTGCGGGCCCTGCTTGCGTAGGGGGGGACGGACAGCGCAGAGAGGGCAGGGATAGGGAGCTGGTGCGGATGGTGGCTGGGGTGGCCGTTTTTCGGTAGGCATTTCGGCATTTAGGCATTTCGGTAGGCATTGCGAAGGTGCGGACGAGTGCTACGGCCCTGTGCAAGGGCAACAGAAACAGGTAGGCTGCCGTTGTCATTACCTGGGCGCTCTTGCCCTCCTAATGCAGGCATTCTGTAAACCCCGAGCCTTCATTGCCTGTGCCACAGACACAAAAGGCGTTGACAGCAGCTGCCGGCTGTGGTGTGGCCCTGCTTTCCTTTTGATGCAGGCGGCTGGAGGCGCCGGCGCTGGCATGGGCATGGGTGGAGAGGGCGAGGGAGGCGTGAGGCGGCGGAAGAAGAAAAAGATGGTGGGTTGTAGCCTCATGTGTGCGTGTGCATGTGTATTAGCGTCCGTGGGCAGCATGTTGAGGGTCGTCCGTGATGTGTGTAAGCCTCATGTGTGCGTGTGCGTGTGCATGTGTATTAGCGTCCGCGGGCAGCATGTTGAGAGTCGTCCGTGATACGGCTACGGCGTGTCGCCGCTGAGCCGCCCTGCCCGTGCGCTACACCGCTGTGCGGCTAGCCTCAGGCTGTGTGTTAACGCACTCGTCCTGCCCCGCGCTGCCGTGCACTGCCCCACCCCACCCCTTGCCTTGCTCGGACCTCCCCGGCCGCTGCCACAGGCCGTTGCGCTCCGTAGATGAATGAAAAGTGCACTGCACTTGCCCGCCCTACCTCGCCCGGCGCCCCACACCATACCAGCTGATCCCTTGCCTTGCCTGGACCTCCCCTAAATGACTTTCGTTGGCCGTGCGCCCTGCAGATGAAGAAGAAAAAGAAGCGCATCCCTGGAGGCGGCATGGGCGGGGGCGGCATGGCCGGGGGTGGGGGCGGCATGGCCGGGGGTGGTTTCGGAGGCGGCGCTGACGAGGGGGAGGACGACGGCGGCACTGGGGGAGACCTCTACCGCCGTACGCTGCTGGGACAGCGGCTTAGGTGAGCTTGTTTGCCGTGTAGTGCGTGTGGGTCTCGGGCACGGGTGAGCTAGCACCGGTGCTATCTAGTGTGTGCACGACGGGAATGTGTCAGCACGCCCGACAGTTTCGGGGGCGGCGAGGACGAGGGGAAGAGCGACGAGTTCCCTGGGGATGGCCTGTGCCGCCGTACGCTGCTGGGGCAACGGGTGGGTCGCGCCACCGAAACACACTTCTATGTCCACAAAAGCACAACGTCCCACATCTTCATCTCGCTGGGTTCGGGTTTATTATGTTGTTGCATCCTAACACCGACCACCCCAACCTGCGTAATGCCCTTGTCTGCCCTCACGTCGTTCTACCACAAACCCGCCTGTCGCAGGTACGGCACATCAGAGGCCCATGAGCTGAGGCACACCCACGACGCTATCACCACCACCACCAGCAGCAGCAGCAGCAGCACCCACGATCTGCATGCGCAGCAGCCGTGGGAGGAGGCGGGCCCGGCGGACGGCCCCGGTGTCAAGGGCGCCAACGGCGGGGCGGTTGTGACGGTTGAGCTTGAGCCGTACATCGTGCCGCTGCCTAGGGCCATCGGGCAGAAGCGGGGGCCCAAGGGGGGCAAGGCGGGGACAGGGGGGCAGGAGGGGGTACAGCAAGGGGCAGGGGAGGTCCTCCCCTTTGAGGATGCGGAGGGGGAGGAGGACATTGCTGCGGGTGTCCGAAAAGCGCTCGAGGCTGTGAGGCGGGCGCGGGCGGCGGAGGCGGCGGCTGGCGGCGTGCGCCGTACGGCAGCGGAGGAGGTGGCGGCGGTGACGGCGGCGGGCTTCCGTGCCATTGTTTCGTCGGACTGGTGGGTGGGTGGGTGGGTGGGTGGGTGGGGGAACAGAGTACTAGTATCGCGAAAGAGTAGGAGCGGTAGGTGGTACGGCAGGTACGGCAGGTAGTGTTCGCCGGAAGCAACTGTGCGGGATTGGAGGGTAGGGGCGAAGTGGACTGGAGTACGAGGATCATACCGGTAGTGAACTTGTGCCCATAGCCCGCCAGTGGGCCCAGAAGGCAGTTGCACGCGTGAACGGCTTCATGGTGTCAGGGATACGATACGCTGCTATCGGCGTGCGAAAGGCGCATGTGTGTTGACATGGCGAAAAGGACCGCATTACTAGGTGCACACCCGTTGCAACGCTGGGATGTGCTCCGGGGGGGGAGGGGGGGGAGGTGGAGGGTAGGCGGGGCTTGTTAGGGCGCGGCGGGAAGGCGGCAGCACGCCGGCGATCTTGTCTGGACCTTACCCCTTGCCCTGCTTCTCGTCCTGCCATTGGATTTGTCCTGCATCAGATCCATTTTGTGCTCATGTCCTGTCAGGTACCTTGACTGGATCAGCTGGGGGCAGGATTGGAAGCGCTACTACCTGAGGGAGCCCACGGACTTCCCTGCGGCCAGCGACCAGCAGAAGGCCCTGGTCATCGGAGGTGAGGCCCTTTCGTTAACACCACGTACATACACATGAAGGTTAAATGTTTTACATGTATGCATGCATTTAAGTGAATTCGTTAAAGCGGCAGAAGGCGCTGGTCATTGGAGGTAAGGCCATCAACCTGCTGTCGCGCGCATGGGCACCTGCTCCCCGTCCCCCCCCCCTTTGGCCGCTGCCCTTCCCTCCCGATGATACACCACCCACCGAACACGCACATCCACACAGTCGAGGCGTGCCTGTGGGGCGAGTACTGGGACGCCACCAATTTGCTGTCGCGCGCGTCGGCCACCTGGCCCCCCGCCCTTGATACATCGCTCGGCTAATACACACGCCCCGAACTCAGGCGAGGCGTGCCTGTGGGGCGAGTACTGGGACGCCACCAACTTGCTGCCCCGGGCATGGCCACCTGGCCCCCCGCCCTTGATACACCGCTCGGCTAATACACAGCCCCTTAATACACCGCCCCAAACGCAGGCGAGGCGTGCCTGTGGGGCGAGTACGTGGACGCCACCGCCCTGCTGTCGCGGGCATGGCGATCTGCCGCCCACCACCATCCACGCACACCCTTAATACACATACCCTTAATACACACGCCCCAAACGCAGGCGAGGCGTGCCTGTGGGGCGAGTACGTGGACGCCACCAACCTGCTGTCGCGGGCATGGCCGCGGGCCAGTGCCGTGGCGGAGCGGCTGTGGAGCGCGCAGGGCGTGAGGGATGTGGGCGCAGCGGGGGAGAGGCTGCGCACGCACCGCTGCCGCATGGTGGGTGTGGGTTAACGGAGGGTGTGGGTTAACGGAGGGTGTGGGTTAACAGGTTGTGTGTAGGTTTGGGGATTGTCACAGGTGTGAGGGACGTATGGGTGGGCTCTGGGCTGCGCACGGCACCGCTGCCGTATGGTGGGTGTGGTTTAAGGAGACTGTGGGCTAACGGGATGTGTGTGGGTTGGGGATTGTCACAAGTGTGAGGGACGTAGGGGTGGGCTCTGGGCTGCACACGCACCGCTCCCGCATGGTGGGTGTGGGTCAACTTGCCCTCTGCACGTAAGCCTAGCCTACCGTCATCCATTCGAGCCGAGCCAGCGCAACCGCACCTCAGCTACTGCCCTGGCCATGCTTGTCTCTGCCCGGCCCATTCCCGGCGCAACCCTGCCCTACCTGCTGCTGGCCTGCCCCACCCGCTGCTCGGCCCTGCCCCGGCCTCCACATGCAGCTGTGCATACTGGTATGCCTGCACCATACGTCCCCTCCTTGAACCCGGCCCACCAACCCCTCCCCCAACCTGCTGCTTGGCGCTGCCCTGCCCCCCATCCCCCCACGCATTTACTTTAGTAACTTCTTTCCCCCCACGCATTTACTTCAGTAACTTCCTTCCCCCCACGCAGCTGGCGCGGGGCATTCCCGCGCAGCCGCTGTCCCCCGGCGCCTGCCCCGGGGACGCGGAGATGGGGGCCTAGGGCCGCAGCCGCCTGCGCCCCAGTGGACTTGGAGTGGACAGTGTTGGAGATGGGGGTGTGAGGCAGCGGCCTGGCCCCCAATAGACGTGGAAATGGGGCATGGGGGTGTAGGGCAGCGGCCGGTGCATCGCTGGGCAGCAGTCGCAGCCGCCTGCGCCCCAGTGGGCTTGGAGACGGGGGTAGAGGCACCAGTGGTCGGTGCACTAGTGGGGCGCAGCAGCAATCAGCAACAACACCATCAACAGCAGTGGGACTGGGCACCAGTGGACGGTGCATCGCTGGGCACAGCAGCAGCGGCAGCAGCGAGACTGCGACGGTGGGGCTGCTTGTAGCTGTGCACGAAAGACACGTGGCATGTGGTGGTGGTGGTGACCAGAAGGGCTTCTCCTGGTGTTGGGTGGGTGGCCTTCTGGTGTTGACTGGGTGACGGAATGTCGAAGTGATGGGGTGAGCCAGGAGCCTATTTCGGCGCTGTGTGCAGTACCGGGCACGGCGGGGGAGCATGCCTGGCGTCCGCTTTACAGTAGTGGGACTCCGCTTGAACTTTGCTTTTTGCAATGGCGAGCAGGGTGCTTTCTGGTTTCTGGTTGGTGGCACGGTGGCAGTACATGGGAGAGGTGCGCTACGGGGCGAGAGCCTGGACCAGGCACTGGCGCAGCGATACGTGCGCAGCTATGGCAAATCGTAGCAGCAGCATTACAAGTTCTAGGGCATTTGGGCATTTGGAAGGAAGAAGTAATAGGTGCAGGACGCCTGCTCCACACCGTTGACGCAACCGGCGCATTGTCAGCTTGCTGCTGCAGCCGCTTGCTCGCTTGCGTGGTTGCGCACCAGTGACGCCGTGGGAATGGGCTGGCGAGCTGTCGCGCCCCCTGACCGGCTATTGTTTCATTTGTCATCAGGTCCTGTTGTAAAAAGAGTAAGCAGACATGCTCGGAATTACTTGGAGGCAGAAGGGTAAACTTGTGGCGTACAAGACTGCCGGAGTTTGGAAACAGAGCGGACAATGAGCTTTTGGTCATTGTGGCCTACGAGCTTAAAGCAAATGTGGGCGCGTTTCAACACTGTGCTGATAGCAGTTGGGCCTCTGCGTTGGCAATCTGCTGTTTGGGACCACTCCGTACTCATGTGTGGGAATCGTAAAAAAGGCCCACGCGCGCTGCATGTCGCCCTGGTGCAACTTCAGGCGTTGAACAGAAAACTGCTGAAATGGCGCAAATGGGCAAGATCCTGGTCCTGGTCGCGTGCTCCCTCGCGTTGGTTGGCTGGGCAGTGTCACTTGGCGGCGTCGCAAAGGCAACGGACGTCCGCAAGGAGCTTTACAACATGCTCAAGGGGTCACGCTATGAAATGAAGAATACCTGCGCGCGAGACTACCAGTGGCAGTGGGTGCGTACAAGCATCAGAAAGCGCGCGCGCTTCAGCACAAAGGCACAGCCGCTTTGGGCATGCGGATATGCTCGCTGTGTTGATTTCACGTTGTCTTTAAAGCGATCGCATGGCTGGCGCCAATCGCGGCGTCAGGACTGGGCCGCCGTTGCCAGCTGCACGCAGCGGCAAGAGCTTCCCCCGCGCCGTTACCTCACCTGTCACCTGCCTGGATCAGCAGTGTGACAGTGCACGCGTGCTCTTTGATGCGATGCACGCAACGCACACACCCGTCCCAGCACGGCAGCAGGCACGCAGCGCCAAGCCATGGCCCCTGACACGCGCTCAACTGCCGTGTGACGCATGTGTGGAGCAGGGGATGCAAAGTTGCAAACCGCCTGGCAACTGCCCAACTGACCCCTCCCCGCCCTCCCCTTTCCTCGCGCACCCCCACGCGTCCATCGCCGGTTGTTGCCGTTGCCTCGCCGCTGCCTTGAATTGGTGTACTGACACCTGCGGGCACCAACCCACCACAGTGGGGCCTGTGGTTCACCTTCGCCACTGCGCTGGTCACACTGGTGCTGAGCGCCACCAACACGATCCAGGGGTGGGAGAGCGGCTTCCAGGCCATTGCCGCCGTCAACACGGCCGTCGTCATGCTGTGTGCAAAGTGAGTCGGTGGGGCGAATAGTTGGTTTGGTTTTACAGTTTACAGTACACAGAGCGGGGCGAGGAGTAACGCATAGATGGCGTCACTGGGCAGGGGAATATGGGACCAGGTACGTGTACCGTGCCTGCGGCACCCTCAACCCTTGTTGGCCCTATCTGTCCGGCCCTGTTCACACTTCCACTGCCCGACTGTTGGCGGTCTTGGTGCGCGCTGTAAAACTTACCGGCACGGCACGTACCCGGACGGCGACCCATGTAACCGCCCTGCACTTCCCACTCGGCGGTACCTCGTTCAGGTACACCATCGACCTTAGAGCAAACATGGTGGACAGGACCGTGAACGACATGCTGGTTTGGGACACCGCCATTGCAAACATGGTGGACAGTACCCTGTACGACATGCCGGTTTTCGACACCGCCGCGGCAGACGCCGCCATTGCCGGCTTCATCCTGTCGGGCATTGCGCTCATGATGCTCATCCTCGCGCTCAGCGTGCGGATCAACCCCGACGGCAGCGGCATCAGCGTGCAACTCAAGGTCACCAAGTCACGGCCCAGCACCCCCAACTCGGGCGTTGCCATGAACGCGCTCGCTGCGTCCGGCGTTGCCACGGCCATCACCTCGCCGGGCACGAGCGTTGTCGTGACCCCTGAGCGGCGCGCCCCTGAGAGCAACACCATGGCAGGCTACCCAGGCGTCAACTACGCGCCAGACCGGTGGCAGGTGGAGCAGCAGCAGCAGCAGCTGCAGCCGGAGATGCAGGCACCGCCACAGGCGCTGCAGGCGCCGCCGCCGCCGCCTCCGGCTTTCCCCCCTCGCCCAGCGGAGAACGCTGTTTGATTGGAGTGCCCCTGGTGCAGTGCTTGGGGCGGCGCGGAGGGAGGGAGTGTAGGGCAGCGGCCGGTGCGTCGCTGCGCACAGCAGCAGCGGAAAGCATAACAATATCTTGCCCTTCGGCAGTAGCCACAATGCAACGGGCTGCATGTAGCCGTTGACCAGTGACACGTGGCACGTGGCAGAGAGCGGTTGTGACTGGGTGACGGTATGTCAAAGTCGTGGGGTGGCATAGACGCAGTTTTCGGTGCTGTGTACAGTAGCGGGCACGGCGGGGGAGCATGCCAGGCGTCCGCTTGAATGGGATCCCGCTTGAGGTGTGCTTTTGCACTCTGTGCGCTGAGTAGGGTGGTTTCTGGTTGGGTTTGGTGGCAGTACATGTATGTAAGTAGAGGTGCGGTACGGGGCGAGAGCCTGGACCAGGCACTGGCGCAGCGATACGTGCACAACATGAACATACCGAACATTAAACATGAAGAAACAGTAGCAGCAGCATGAGGAGCAGTAGTGCATTTGGGAGTTGCTTATGTAGCCCACGCCTGTGATGCGTGGGCTACATGGTACATATATAGTACATGATAAGTGGCGGAAGCTGTGCCTTTCGTGTTGGTGCGGGGTGTGTCTGTAGTGCGGCATGTGCGATTGTAAGGACGTGTCGGTATGCCATGCGAGGAGGAAGTCGTGATTAGTATATGCTGCATAATAGGCTGCATTCACGGCACGCGCAGGGCGTACGCCTGCGGGTTCGTTCCCAGTGCGCAGTGGCAGATCAAGCCCGTCCGGACCCACGGTTGACCACGGCAGTCGGTTAACCTACATGCGTTTTAAACTTGCAGTTTTGCCGCAAGAAGACTTTCGCCGCTTGCAAGGACCCACCGTCGATCTGCTTGCACCGCTGGGGGCACCAGAGGGCACCAGCTCACACACAACCCAATCACGCACGCCTGCGGTGGATACCGTACTTAGGACGATGTACGACATACCCCACAAGAACTTCAGTTGCTGTCGTGCTTGCTTTACACTGTTAGGGTGATACCGTAGTCAAGAGTATGACAAGCCTGCTGCATTTTTTTAATCCCCTGCGGGCCTGCCCAACCACACCTTGTAAGTTATCACCCTGCGACCCAAACTCAGCCGTACGCGACTATGCGCGCACGCGCCCTTGGATCATGTCTTCTCCTTGCTTGTACGACTGCCGTATCGGTCTCCACGACCCTGCTCCAGCCCTTGGCCCCGCGCTTACGCCTGTTACCCGGGGCCGCACCTCCGTGCTCCACTGGTGTGTAAGCATAGTCAGCCTTACCACCTATGCCTTGATACCAGTACATGCTGCATTATTGCAGCGCCGCGACCTACCAATGTACCAAACCTAACACCCCTACTCCCCCTAGTGAGTGCTGCCCATGTGAGTAGCGGGCCGCGGTCGCACGAGCTGTACCTTGCCTGTTGCTGGAGTCGGCGACGGACATGTCCACACCTCCATCCAGACCAAGCTCCGTCCAACAACGGCACGGCTATTTGTGGATGAGTGACGTGACCAACCTTTTAAACCCCACGCCCGCCTGGCTCGCCATAGCATGGCACGCCACCTCGCCGGCCGTGCCACGCCCACAGCGCCACAACCAACCGTCGCAACCAACCGCAGTCTCCACTACCGACTACCCCCTTCCCAACGCAAGCCACACACCAGCCGGAGGCTACCCCCTTCCCAACGCACACACCAGCCTAACGCGCGCAGCCTAACGCGCGCAGACGCCTCAGAGATCAATCATAGGCTTAGCTCCGTCTTTTGGTGTTGCAAGCAAGGTGCTTGCGGCCGTTGCCCCGGCCGTGATGGTCGTTAGGTGGCCTCAGTGCCATATAGGCTTGGATCCATCATCCCGGTCACTCGGCGGAGCATCACATAGTTATTTGTAATGCTGGCTGCAGATACCCAACATTGGTTGAGTTGATGTTGCAAGCAAGGCGCTTGGCGGGCCGCCGACATGGGTCCTCAGATGGCCTCGGCGGTGGCGAAGCCGTAGAAGGGGGGCAGCAGCGGGGACCAGGAGCGCCACCTCTGCGTGGTGCACGTGGGTTAATACACAGCGGTAAGCAGTTAGTGCCACACCGCACATACCGTAGGAGTTGAGCAATCGACAGTGCTGGGGTAAACGGGTTGGGACGCCGCACGGGGTGGGTGGGGGTTGGGTGGGGGAGGAGCGGAGGCCAGTGTGGAGTGCTAGGGGAAGGGCCGCGTGCAACACACACACGTGGCAAGCACGTGGCAGCCGTGGCATGTGGGTGCGTGCGGGCAAGTACGGCAGTATATAAAAAGCCTTACTAAAAAACTACGTAGTAACAATGGAGTGAAGCGCATGTGTGCAGCAGCCTGCTTGTTGGCCCCGCGCTGCACGTGCCCGTGCGTCGTGCGGGTGGACGAGACAACCAGGCACCACTGCATTGCGCGACCAAGCCACAAGCCACAAACCACACTTATTTTGTGCTACCAAGGCCGTGCGCTGTGCGGGCGGAGAGTGAGACAACCAAGCAAGACACCACTGCTTTGTGCTGCCAAGCCACAAGCCACATTCAGTTTGTGCTACCAAGCCCAAGGAGCTGCAGCTACACGCACGCAGTACGCAGATAGTTGATGGGAGCAGCAGCTGCTGCACGTACGGAACCTGTCGTACGACCGTGTCGGGCGTGCCGTACCTTGTCGGGGTACATGGCGGACGCCACCTCCCGTGGGTCGGGCTGGTACGTCAGCCGCCAGCCCAGGGACTGTGAGAGGCGGGAGGAAGGGAGGGATAAATAATGATAAGAATAATAGTTAAATAATGTAATATGAGCATATTTGGTTGCAACAGGCTGGCACGTGAGGCGCCAACCCAGGGACTGGGGGGAGGGCCAAGCAAGGGGGGCGGGGGTGGGGGCAGCGGGTGGGGGGAAATGTGTTATGTACCGTGCTGCATTGTGTGAACACACATGCTGGCGTGCACTGGAACAGCAGGCGCAACCCCAGGGACTTGGGAAAAGGCAGGAGGCGTGAGTGAAGGCGTGAGTGAAGGAGGGGGGAATGGGCAGGGTTAGCATGCGGCGGCACGACGAAGGTGTTCGTGCTGCGCTAACACACGGTGGTACAGGCTGTGCAAGGGCGGGTGGTGTTCAGGCGCCAGGCCAGTAAGGGTAGGGTCAGGACTGCTCGTGGTGCAACAGAAGCGGCACGCACCTTGGCTCAGCAGCGGTGCGAACACTTGGGAGCACGCCCCACTCCTTCTACCAATGGCAGCAGAGGGCCCATGCCCCTCCCCTCCTCTCACCTGCCTGTTGCTCCCCAGGGGTGGGTAGCTTGCCCACAGTGTAACACTGGATCACACGCTAATACACACACACACACGCTAATACACACCTGCAGGTAGCTGCCCAGGGTGTCTGGGTCCAGGGCCGAGAGGAAGGGCTCTCCCTTGTTGGCCACAGTCTGGGGGGAAAGGACGAGAGCAACAGAAAGAGGCACACGTGTGTATTAGCAGCTGGAACGTGTGTATTAGCAGTGCGCTAGTGGTCCTGGGGAGGAAGGGCTATCCCTTGTTGGCCACAGTCTGGGGGCCGGGGCGGGTGGGGTAAGGGAAGCGGGGGGGGGAGAGGGGGGGGAGAGGGCCGGATGGAGTCATAAGTGAGTGTGAGGGGCTGTGGGCCCGTCGCGGGCACAGGGACGCAGTCGCAGTTGGCGCGGTGTGTGGGACGCCGGGTTCAGCACTGCGTATTAGCACTATGTTGTTGCACAACGCGCGGATACCCGCATGCGTGTTTGAAGCACCGTGATATGCCCGCTCCCCCTCAGGCACCACCTGCCGGGCCCTCTGTCCACGCGGCGGCTCCGCATGCTTTGTGTGATGGTACCCTCCCCCCAACACAGCCACCGATTTGCAAACCCGCCATGCATCACACTCCATGAGCACGTTGTCGTACGTAGCATGTACCGCGCTGCCGTACGCACCAGCCGTAGCGTCTCGTACCCCGGCTCGTACCGCCGGCCGTCGTACACGTCCGCGTGCAGGTAGTCAAACGCCAGGCGGCTGCCTGCAGGGGCAAACGGACAAGGTGTGTTGGCTGCATGTGTATTAGCAGCATGCCTACGTGCAGGTAGTCGAACGCCAGGCGGCTGCCTGCAGGGGCAAAGGGACAAGGTGTGTTGGCTGCATGTGTATTAGCAGCATGCCCACGTGCAGGTAGTCGAACGCCAGGCGGCTGCCTGCAGGGGCAAAGGGAAAAGGTGTGTTGGCTGCATGTGTATTAGCAGCATGCCCACGTGCAGGTAGTCGAACGCCAGGCGGCTGCCTGCAGGGGCAAAGGGAAAAGGTGTGTTGGCTGCATGTGTATTAGCAGCATGCCCACGTGCAGGTAGTCGAACGCCAGGCGGCTGCCTGCAGGGGCACAGGGGTAAGGTGTGTTAGCTACATGTGTGTTAGCAGCACGTCCGCGTGCAGGTAGTCGAACGCCAGGCGGCTGCCTGCAGGGGCAAAGGGACAAGGTGTGTTAGCTACATTGTGAACTGTCTTAACACGCACAAAACCGTGACATTGTTGAGCTACATGTGCTTTAGCAGCTCCTTTGCGTGCAGTAAGTCCAACGCCAAGCGGCTGCCTGCCCCGGGAGCCGTGTAAGCGCGTGCTAGCAACCTGTGTTTTCCAAGCCATCCAGTAGCATGAAGGCGAGCAGGTCCATGAACGCCAGGCGTCTGTTTGTGGGAGCGAATGGCCCATGCGTGTCAGCTGCATGTGTATTAGCAGCACGTGCGCGTGTAGGCAGTTGATCGCCATGCGGCTGCTGTGTCCGGGCATGGTACCGGTACCCGTATCCGAGTATCCGAGTATCCGAGGACCCGTAGGCTTTTCCACCTTCCAAGGGTGCGACGATTGAAGCCGTCGTGTCTGAGGAGGTGCTGACAGGCGAGAGGCGACCAACCCGCCGACCCGTATGCCCGCCCCACCCACCCACCCACCAACCAACCTCCTAACCCAGCAACCCACCTGGTGCGGCCACCTCCCGGATCCCCGCCAGGAGCCGCCGCACCGCCGCCGGGTCCAGGTAGTACAGCAGGCCCTGGACGGGGGGAAAGGGGGAACAAAACAAGGCATGTGCGTGTATTAGCAGCTGCGGGGTGTGTATTAGCGGTGCGCGAGCGTGTATGGCCCCGGGTCCAGGTAGTACAGCAGGCCCTGGAGGAGGCAGGAAGAGGCACACGTGTTGTGTGTATTAGCAGCTGCGGGGTGTGTATTAGCGGTGCGCGAGCGTGTATGGCCCCGGGTCCAGGTAGTACAGCAGGCCCTGGAGGAGGCAGGAAGAGGCACACGTGTTGTGTGTATTAGCAGCTGCGGGGTGTGTATTAGCGGTGCGCGAGCGTGTATGGCCCCGGGTCCAGGTAGTACAGCAGGCCCTGGAGGAGGCAGGAAGAGGCACACGTGTTGTGTGTATTAGCAGCTGCGGGGTGTGTATTAGCGGTGCGCGAGCGTGTATGGCCCCGGGTCCAGGTAGTACAGCAGGCCCTGGAGGAGGCAGGAAGAGGCACACGTGTCGTGTGTATTAGCAGCTGCGGGGTGTGTATTAGCGGTGAGCGAGTGTGTGTGCCCGCGGGTCCAGGTAGTACAGCAGGCCTGAGGGTGGAGGGCAACATGGAGTAGAACCTTGTGTATTAGCAGGTGCCATCACAGCCGCCTCACTACTCGAGCGCAAGCCCCACACCAGCGCACACCGTCCATTGCCCTGCAACCAGCACCGCAGCCGCTGCATCAGCCCCGTCCCTGCCACCCCGTTACACACACGCACGCACGAACCTCCACGGTGAACAGCGTGCGCCGGGGGGCAACCCGACACAGATGGTATAGCTAACAGCATCCAGCGGGAGCAGCCGGGCGGAGCCTTCAGTCGCCTTCTCCGCCCCATCGCCTCGGGCAGTCTTCTTCTTCCCGGAGGTGGCAGTGAGTGACACTTTCCTGTATGTATACGTGTAAGGGATTCTATGTATCCCATTCCCGCACCGCATCCGCTACACACACGCACGCACCTCCACGGTAAACATGGTGCGCCGGCGGGGGTCGAACGGGGCACCCGAGCTGCGGGCAAGGGGAGCACCCGGAACAGCAGTGGAAGCGCCCTTGTCCGCACCGCCGCCGCCGCCGCCGCGGCTGCCAAAGCCCCCGCAGCAGCCAGCAGAGGACGCGTCAGCGGCCGCAGCTCCCCGCGGGTCCTGCTGTTGCTGCTGCTGCTGTTGCTGGCGCTGTGGGCCCCGGTGGTGTGCGTGTGTATTAGAGGCAGCAGCAGCAGCAGCAGCGCTGGCCGCCAGCAGCACCTCCCTCAGGGTGGCGCACGACAGGTCGGCGGCGATGTAGGTGGGCCGCGGGAACTGCAAGGGGGGTGGCAGGGAGGAGAGCACGTTGTCAGGTGTACGGGAGCATGGTTGGTACTGCGTCCGTGAGCCGAGCTCCCTCCGTGAGCCGAGCCGAGCCGCACTAAGGCCTTAATCAAGGTCCAAAAGAGCAGTACGGGTCGGCGGCGATGTAGCTGGGCCGCGGGAACTGCAAGGGGGGTGGCGGCGGGTTCCGTCCATGCAGGGTCAGCACGTGCAATCGCAAGACGCTGCGTAATCGCAATCGCAAGACGCAGACGATATGGAGTGCGCATGATATGAAACAGTCACGCGCTCCTCCCATTAACCCTATATAAGACACGCCGCGTCGGGGACCACCTCCACTCCCATCTCCCCATGTGCACGCAGACACGGTACTGCAGCGTGTGTATTAACTACTATGCTCGTCAACAGCCACGCTCCTCTTCCCCTTGCTCCTACAGCAGCTCCTTACTTAACCCACCTGCTCCTCCGGCAGCGTCGCCTCCACCAGCCGCCGCTTGGTCTCGGAGGCGTACGGCAGGTCCAGCTCGAAGTACGACACGCCGGGAGCGGCCAGGCGGTACGCGCGGGTGTCGTACCCAGCGGCCAGGATGACCACCTGTCGTACAGGAGGGAGTATGTGTTACTGAAGAGAGTCCATCAGCACCGTGAGCGGAATCCACTGTTTGGCATACCGGTATGGATGCGTGGGGTGTCCGGGGGGCGGAGGCAGGGGAGGATGGTCGCCTGGGGGCATGAGGGGACAATCGGGGAGATAGGGGCGGTGCCGGGGGTAGTGGTGTACGTGCATCATCTACGTGTGTGGTGTCACTGCACCGTACGTTGGGTGTGGGAGCATGGGGTGTCGTAACCGGCGGCCAGAGTGACCACCTGAGGGCGAACGCGCGGCGTAGGGGGGCGGTGTGCGACCTTGTGTTCACCAGAAAACATCAAAGCATTGTGGGCGGTGTCGCATTCAGGTGGGTGAAGGGGCAAAGGGGGCCGTACAGGGTGGGCTAGGATCGACACGTGGGACAGGGAAGGGGGGCAGGGGGCGTTCTTCCCTCCCCCGCGCGGCCGAAACCAATTCTTTGCCCAGATCCCACCTGGGTAACCCACACTCCACCCCTTAATACACGCGCCGCTGCCTGCGTCGCCCCCCCGGCCCCCCGGGTGGCCGCGACCACCTCCTCGTCCAGCCCCCACCTCGCGGGCCCTGCTAACCCACACGCCCCCGTTAACCCCCACCCCCACCTGCGTCGCTCCCCCTCCGCCCCGGGTGGCGGCCACAACCTCCTCGTCCAGCCCACCCCCACCCCCTGCTAACCCACACGCCCTCCTAAACCAAACCCCCACCTGCGTCGCTCCCCTTCCGCCCCGAGCGGCCGCAACCACCTCCTCGTCCAGCCCACCCTCACCCCCTGCTAACCCACATGACCCTCTTAACCCACACCCCCACCTGCGTTGCTCCCCCTCCGCCCCGAGCGGCCGCGACCACCTCCTCGTCCAGCCCCCCCCCACCCCCGTCCAACCCACCCGTCCCGCCCAACCCCCCACCCCCCCCGCCCCGC
>VFQN01002562.1_pt1 | contig 27777 bp, 40 predicted proteins | sample 3512371 | NCBI WGS metagenome assembly VFQN01 (sample SAMN10412370, study PRJNA504923) | tailings metagenome | isolation source: Replicate 2 from Balatoc abandoned mine | place: Philippines: Itogon, Benguet | collected 2017-08-28
CCTACCACAGCCTGGTCCCACCCCTACATAGCTTCTCGCCAAGACGCATCCACAGATAGAGCACAAGCAGCCCCCCTTTAGGCTGCCCAACAATGCATTCATCCGCTCCCACAGCACACCGTACATTTGATTTAGATGGGGTGCTGCCATGGCACCCTATACACGAGCAATAGCCTCCCAGCACACTGCCTTGGCTGGGTACCTCCGGCAGGCGAGCAGGCAAGTCCAGTGCACCACGGAGGAAGTTGTGGCCCTCGGCAAGGGGGAAACTATCCGGGCGAACCTGCGCCACCTGCTGTAAGCTCACAAAATCACACTCGACCTAACCGACAGGTGTTACAACACCTTGCCCAGTGTTCCGGTCTTATTTGGCGAAAAAATCTGATCGCTCATAATTTCGGTGATTTCGGGTCTGGAAATTCTGACAGTCGTACATTTTTCCAGGTAGGATTCCTGGGCAAATCCTGGGGGAAAACCCTCTTGAAAATCCTGATTCGGTCAGGATTCAAAATGATTCAAAATGATTCCTGACAGGCAGACAAAAGGGCCGCCAAAATCATGATAATCCTGAAGACCGGGACACTGATTCCCTGCCTCCGCCAGCAAGCTGTCATGGGCACCCACAACATCACCTGCTGCCAGTAGCAACTTAAAAGCAATGTGGTCCGAAAGTGCTAGGAAGTAGGAACGAGCCCTGGCGAGCCTCCCCCTTAGTGAGATCCTCCTTCCCTTCCTTGAGGTGGGCTGTCGGTCACTCCTTACCTGGCTCTGCCCCCCAACGGTGGACGGGGGCCACCTGGGGCCACCTGGGTGCATCCCCGGGTGCAACCCACCCCACCTCCTTAACTCACACACTCAGACGCGCTTCACCTCCACGTTAGTATCATTCGTTACACTTTTTGTATCCACGCACCGACGACCAGTTGATTTGGCCGTGTTCGGCCTCACAGGGCAGGCTGTCGCAACCTGTGCCGCCGTGTCACACCCTGCCACGCCCTGATAACCGCGGTGTCACACTGGCACGTGGCACCTGGCGCTGTCGGCGGGCGCGTTCTGCGCCTGACGCCATGGTACCGTGCTGCAGCACACCAGTTGGCCTGGTACGCTCCGGGCCGGCTTCTATCGTTCCTGCGATTGGGACCCGGATTGCGCTGCCTCGGACTGTCGGCTCAGCGCTCAACAGGTAGGTGCTCAACGCAGTCGCAAGCAAGCAGTTGGTTACGCAAGCGGCCGGCATATCTATTCGCGCGTATGCGCACATCCGATGCTGCATAGAATTGTTTTGGCATAGGCTGTCGCCCGCAGCTGCAGTTCCTGACCGGTCGGCCTCCTCTGCCACTACCTGATCATGGCGCGAAAGACGAACCCCACACGTACGACCAGCCCGTATGCAAGGTATATCACACTTGTTGTACATTATGGGCATTAAGCGAGCCGTTCATTTTCTTGCCCTTATAGTCTAGGCGGTTAGGATACGTGGCTTTCACCCACGCGACCTGGGTCCTTTCCCCTGCGCCTCCGGATTCCCGTCGGTCGTGCCAGTGCCATGGCCGAAACGCAGCGGCCCCGTCTATGATGATCACGTGCAAGAGCGGGGCTTTCAATGCGCTCCCATCGCTGTGACCTGGCCATCGCCGTAGCGGCTTGTGTTGCTTTGGGAGGGCTGTCTCTTTCAGGGCTGGTCTGTTGGCCCTTTCCGGATTGTGGGTGTGTTACGACACCCCGGCCGGACGAGGCCCCCTGTACCACGTAAAGCTAAGCGTGAGCAACAGTTGTCATACTTTACACTGCTTTTACACTGCTGAACGCACGCGCGACAGGGCGCCCACGACCCTGCTTCCGACACGAGGCCCCTGAAAGCAGGACAGGGAGCTTGCGACAGCCACAGTGTCAACAACGACCATTGTCCTTGGCAACACAACTGTCCTACGTGCGGTGATCGATGGCCCAGCGGTGCCGCGCCCTCATCTCTCAGCTGACTATGCAGCCCCTGGCAGCACTGCTGCCTGCAGCTGCTGCTCCCCCCTGCTGCGCCCCGGCCTGCACTCCTCCTACCTCCCCCGCACGCTGCCGCTGGGCCCGAGCCTGCAAGGGGAGGCGACACACCAGGCACACCACATCATCATCAGCACGAGCAGCAGCACGGTAGGACGCTCTACCTATCACTTGAACCTAGCAAACCTAGGAGATACTAAAAGGAAATTCCTGGTGAGCAGAGTGGCCAGCAGGGCGCATTTACCGGTACGTCCCCTCGGACCGTGTGCCGTACCTGCGGGTCGTACGTCAGCACGGACGTGTCCAGGCCGTACTGCTGCCGCATCCGCTGGCTCCACTCGTCGTCCCGCTGCACGCGCGGGGGCAGCTGCGTCCGCCCGGCGGGCCCGGGGGAGGCACGGCCCGCCCCGCGCCTGGCTTCTCGGCTCCTGTGGGGCACCGCGTCAAATGCGAGGAAAGCGTGTGAGGGAGTCAGGGAGTCACGGAAACGCTGGTGCCTGTACGCGAAGATGAAGTTAGTTGACAAGCAGGAGCAGGAAAAACGTGGACCCCTGTAAGGCATGCCGTCGGCTGGGCACGGGAGTGAATGGTTCTGCGATTGTATGTGCTGTGGTTTGGCAGGCATCCGAAAAGGCAAGGGCACATGGGGGCAATCGGGATTCTTTGACAGGGCGGCCAGAATGGAAAGCTTCTTGCAGCTGCCTGCCAAACGGCTGGTCGGGGGCACACGTGCATGTGTCGCACACGTCAAGACGTTTGATTGCGCACATAGGCTATAAAAAGGGAGGCAGTGCCGGCTGGCGTCAGGCGTCCTTGCCCCAATCCGTAACCCACCTCGATGTAAGGAAGGGCACCGAGGCATCCGCCAGCCCCTCCTCCATGTCCTCCGCTACTCCATCTGCGTCGCATGAGAGATAGAGCACACGGCCACCCTTATTGGAAAACAGGCTGCTCCACTAGGGGCACACGCTTCACTACACGCGCGCACAACTTTAAGGGATGTCGGGGGGATTTGTGGGCACGTGCCAAACATGCATGTCCACCTGTCACTTGCAGGCCTCCCTCCAGGCCACACCACACCGGGTCCCCTTGTACGCGTTCCCGTCCTTTGTCTGTCTCGGAACTCCAGCTGCACAACGGGCGTGCTTTCAACACACGCTCGCTCAGTAACCACGCCTGGACAATGTCTGTCCGGCCCCTTTGCACTGCGAACACACGGCACCGCACCTGCTCGCGTGTGTGCTTGCAAAGGATTGTTATGCCTGCATGCAGAACAGCATCCGCCACCCCACCTGCACGCGTGTATGCGGAGTGCAGGGCGCACGCGGCCAGCAGCGTGGCGACCTGCGGCGGCGGCAGCAAGCGGCAGGACGCTTGTCCAGGTACGGCTAGGATGGAAACTTGCAAAGACAATCGGGCTGGGACCTGACTCTCAACACATGCACAGCGATACACACGCGGAGGTCACGCAAGCAGGTGGTTGGTAAACGAAGTGCAGTCCCTGATCAGTCTATGGCATATGCCGATCGTGCCATGAACGTGGGCGCGGAAGGAAATCCAGAGGCATGGATTAGGACAGCAGCCCCATAGTCTCATTGGAGCACCGGTACCAATGCGGTACGGTAGGTGGACACCGGAGAAGCCCCGCTATCAGGGGACGCACCTCCAGCGACACGAGCGCGATGTCGGCCCACTTGGAGGCCATCAGCAGGTCGCGCAGCTGCTGCCGCACCCCGCCACCGGCAGCAGCGGCAGCAGCCACTGCAGCAGCGGCAGCACGAGCTGCATCTGAATCTGCCGCCAGGCCCCCGGACAGGAAGCCCTCAGCACCTCCTGCTGCTGACTCTGCATCCGTTGTCATTGCAGCGGCACTACCGGTGCGGCCATCTGGGTGCTGGCCTGATGCGAGCCAGGAGACCCGCTGGTTGGGCTCTGGGCGGCCGGGGCTCAGCACCGCGGCAGCCATGCACACCTGGCCCGCCTGTGGGCCGTTCAGGAGGCAGGGTGCGTGTGGTAAGTGGAATGTCGTGGATGCTGCTGTGTCCCTATCCGTCTAGTGCGGTGCGCTGCCATGCAGATGCAAGCCCCCAGCAGGTGAGCAACTGCGGGTCTAGTGGTGTTGACAGGAGTCGCAGGGGGGATGTGCATGCAGGTGTTGTGTAAATGGCTCTGCCGGTGCTATCGCGCCAGGCGCTCATGCAAGAAACATAGCGTGACAAGCAGATTGCGTACCAGTATAAGTGCCATCAGGAGCATGTGGGTGTTGAGGAGTAGCATGCTGTGGAGGGACGAGGCGAGCAGGGCAGCAAGGGCTGCCCCAGCGAGGCCCACGCCGAACCCCCCTAGGACGCCGGCTGTCGCAAGGACTGGACCGGGAAGCGCTGCCAGGCTACCTCCCTCTGGCAAGGCGTTGATGACAATATATCCTACGGGTTTGCGCATAGTACATGTCATCCTGGGGAAAAGGGTTTGGCTTACGCAGATGAAAGGACACCCTTGCGAAAGGTCGCCGCGAGCTCGCCCTGAGGTACCTGCGCAAGCCGTGAGAGCTACGCCTGAGAGTAGAAGAGCTGTGTTGAGGACCTTGACTGTCGACAGCAGACACGTCAGGAAAGGACCTCCACCACCGCTCTCGCGCAGGTAACGCGATAAGCGCGTCATGGTTGCTCTAGGTTATGTTAATAAGATGAATGGAGCTTCGGAGTTGAGCGCATGCTGTGATGTGACTACCCGCAGGCCCCCCACTATCACACGGCCAGGTGCGCCGAAACCATAGTCACCGCACTTTTTCAATAGCCTCCTGATTTGAGCCGAACATACACGCGACCCGCATACTCTGGATCTTTCATACGTTCTCAAATTAATTGACTGCAGCTGGCACGCACTACGTTCTTCTTTGTCCATGACGCGCAGCGGCGCGCTCTTAGAGTTGGATGATGTCTGACGGAGCAGGTGGAGCAGATGCAGATATGAAGGAGGACAAGCCATGCAGTGGCGCTGGGCCGGTCGTGGCGCTCACAGACCAGGCAGCAGCCGAGGAGAGCGCCACTACGTGGAGGGAGCTTCCCGAACACCTACTTGAGGTGTGGGATTCAACCATGCGATATAGATGCCTTCCAGGAGCAGTAGTCTAGTGGCATATTACTATTCATGGCGGCAATACGCAATTGGTGTAGACGGGGCGCCCTGAGGGCGGTGGGACCTGGGGGTGGCGCTGCAGGTCGGGGGCACCTGCTTCCTCTGCCTTCCTTGCTGCACACGCAACAGCCTACCAGGGTACTGCGCACTGCCCAGCCAGTATACAATGTGCTTGGCCAGTTGCGCAGCAGTTGAAGGAGCCTCTGCTCCATGGCCCGCTGCGTACAAGGTCCTGGGCTTTGCCAGGCTTGCCGTACCTCGGAGCCCGGACGTAACACCTTCGCATGCTGCCCCTGCCACGACACTCACACACCCAATCCAGCACTGCATCATACCGCTTACGGAGCCGCACATGATCCAGAAACAATCCAGGCCCTCTTGCCACCTCACAGGAGCACACGGCGCATCACATCCGGCAGACATACCCCGACCGGCCCTGGCAGGCACCACCTGCCGTACGCAACGTAACCGTCAGTGCCGTACATGTTCCCCATGCAGGCCATTGGCGCTTACGTGTTTGGGCATGACTACCTGACGGCGCGCCTGGTGTGCCACACGTGGCGCCGTGCCCTGTCGCCCATCACCCGGACAGTCAAGGTGCGCTGTGACACACGAAAATGAAGCAGAATTGGCGTAGGTATGCCACCGTAATACGCATGTGCCAAAGTGGCCGTACGGATCGGAGGACTGCACTTCGTCTTGTTACCGTGCCTGGTGTGCCTGACGTGCGTATGCAACTCTGCGGTCCTGGAGGCCTAGCTGCTCCTGTGTGTGTCTGCGCACGGCGTGCAAAGACTTCTGTGCCTGGACCAAAACGGATCACTATCCGTCAGAAAGCATGACAACCGCAGCCACACGCACACTGGCTGCCCACACTGCCCCATTCAACCTCCTGCTGCTTAACCTTTCTACCCCCACTCAGGTGCACCTGCACCACCGCGGCCTGGACCCGGGGGAGCGGCTGAGGGCGGTGCGGGACGCCTACCCCAGGTGGGAGTGGGTGTGGGCGTGGGAGGAGGCGTGGAGTAACACTTTGGTCATGGGCCGAGGTGCACTGTTCGGCGGCCTAGTTCGGTCATGGGCCGAGGTGCGCTGTTCGAGTTAACGGTACGTGCTGAGTGCTAGGAGGTGCGGATGTGGGTGGGCAGCTGTGGGGTATGATAGGAGCAAGGCTTGCATCACGCTCAGCTACTCGCAGGCACTCCGATTGCTGGGCGTAGCTTCGCGTTACGCACCTCTGCACCTCCCGCTGTACCGGGCGTTCACACGTTCACCTTCATAAGCCCTCGCTTCCCGCGCATGGCTTTTTCCGGTTCGTGTTGGCGTGCCCAGGACCTGTCGGCTGTCCGTGCGTGCAACTGACACTCGTGAAGCAAGAGACACATGTATGCGTTTACGGATGAACGTGACCGTCTTTCTGGTACACCATTGGTGATCTCCACTGTCCCATGCGCTCGTGCAACTTCCCAGGACCTGCCGGCTGTCCGTGTACGTGGACGCCAACGCTCCACAGCAGGACGTGGATGTGCAGGTGGGGCTGGCTTGCAGTTGGGTTGTAGTTGGGTTGCAGTTGGGTTGCGGTTGGGTTGCGGTGCAGGTGCGGTTAGAAGTGCAAGAGGGGGCGGCGGGCTATTGGGCACGGATGCTGGTGGGAGGGTGTTGGGACGTGACGTGTAGAGTTTAGGGTAAAGCGTGTGGTAGCCCTACTCCGGGCGGAACATGGTCGTGCGGGCGGGGCGTTGCTTGGGTGGGGACGGGCGAGGTGGTGGTGCTGGGTGTTCTGATTACAGGCAGGGGCACAAGCGGGGATGGTGGGGGCGGGGCAGAGAGGAGGCCACGCCGCTGCATGTGGGGTGTGTGGCTGCAGCCTGTGTTGGGCGCTTGCGCAATCCATGCGGGATTGAGGGCCCAGAGCTCGGAGGGGAGGCCGGGGCCTTGGGTGCCGCGGCCTGGGTCGCTTCACTGTGCCGTGGCTGCTGCAAGGCCACCTACTTCCACTCCCAGTACGGGCTCCCATGATGAGTAACCACACGGCAACACCGTTGGCTGCTGCTCTTGTGATGTTTCCATTTGCAGGCCGCATTTGTTAAGACGCTGCAAGCCATGGCGGACACTGCCGAGCAGCTGAAACCGGAGGCGCAGGGGGCCCAGGGGGAGGGGCAGGGGGAGGCGCAGCAGCGCGAGGGGGCCCAGGAGGCGCAGGGAACGCCCGGGGGGATCAGCGGAGGGCCGTCAGAAGGCACGGGTGCTGGTGCGGGGGCCGGCGGCAGCGGCGGCAGCGGTGGCGGTGGGGGCGCTAAGGGAGGCGATGGAGGCGGCGGCGGTAAAGGCGGCGGCCTGGCGTGGCAGTTCCTGTCGGTGACGGTTGGCGGTTCTGTGCTGCCGCTGAACAGGGACCTGCGTGACACCACCACCCGCATGATGGGGGAGAGCGGGGCCAGGGTGGGCCGGCAGGTGGGCGAGGGCTGGGCTGTGGGGGTGGGGGTGGAGGTGGAGGTGGAGGTGGAGGTGGAGGTGGAGGTGTACCGGAGGTGCGTTGGGGAGGGCTGCACTGGGACAGGGAACGAGGGACGGGGATGGGTGTTGTGGGGCGGATGAGGATGTGTGGCGCCGTGAGGGACGCAAGCGGCGTACGGCACTGCCTACCTGCACCGCAGTTGGACACGTACAGTGTCACTCGTTATCGTTTGGAGCCGTGCGACCATCCAGCATCGCCTCCACCTTCCTCGCGCCGTAGACCTCCAGCCCAGCCTTTGTCTAGCCCTTGCGCGACGTGCGAGACAGCACGTGTTTGACCGTGGGACTGTTTCAAACCTGCGCCGCAGATCTCCGCCGGCTTCGGCCTCGCCACCGCCGCGCTGCGCCGCCTGCCGCACCTGGCCACCCTGGAGCTAACCGCCGACACGCCCACCTTCAACCGCATCGTGCCGTACCTTAGTCACCTGGCGGGCAGCCTGACGGAGCTCTCCTTTACGCGCTCCGACGCCTGCCGCACGCGGTACCCCGACCCGGGCGCCCTGCTGGCCCTCAGCCGCCTCACAGGGCTCAAGGCGCTGTCCCTCTCAGCCGGTGGGTCAGGGCGTGGTTGATGGCCTACTTGGGGGTGCACAGGTTGGGACATGGGGCTACGCGTGGAATGCGCGGACATGGGGGCATAGGTCAGCACTCACAGGCTTGCTCTCTTGCACGACATGATGCGCGAGGACATGACAGTCCCTCCAAAGGACATTGCAGTCCGCTTCCCTACTACACCAGCGGGCGCCAAGCACTGACGCAAGACTGCCGTGCGCTGCATGCCTCCATAACCACCCTACCCCTCCAGCTTACAGGACGCCTCAGCTCCCGCCTCCCGCCTCGATCTGCAGACATCGTCGGTCGTCCTACCGCCTAACCCTCCCGCCACCTGCCACAACTCCTTTCTTGCCCCTTTGCGCCTCCTTGCCGCTCCCGCAGGCCTGTCGGGGCTGCCTCCCTGCCTGCCCATGCTGACCCGCCTGACCGCCCTGGACCTGCAGCACAAGGGCCGAGGGATGTCCACGCTGCCTGACCTCAGCCCTCTGGCGGCGCTCACAGGGCTGCTGTCACTGCGGCTAAGGTACGGCGCTGTACGGCACAGTGCCTTGCTACTCGTACTCTCCTACCACATTGTGTAGCGGATGCGGTGCGGCAATGGGATACATAGAACTCCTTACAAGCAGACACACAGGGAAGTGCACTCACTGCCACCTCCGGAAAGAAGGACACCGGCCGATGGTGCTGAGCAGGCGGCTGGGAGCTCCGCCCGGCTGCTCCCGCTGAACGCGGTTAGCTATACCACATTGTGTAGCACCGCAGTGTCCCCCTCGCACCCCGTCCTGTCACTGTCCCTATTTGTTGATCAACCTATTGTTCAACCCCAGACCGCCTCCTGACGACTTGCTCCCCCCCCGCCGCCATTGCCCCTACCGTACGGTACTGTACGGCACGCAGGTACGTCGTACTGCACGACCCGGAGTCGCTGTCGCGGCTCACCTCGCTCACGGCCCTGGACCTCAGCGTCCGCGGCCACCTGGCGCCCTGGGGCGGCCTGCTGGCGGCACCAGGGGAGCCCCCGGACCCGGACGACGACCTGCACCACCCCCATGGGGACGAGGAGGACGACGGGGAGGAGGAGGAGGAGGAGGGGGACGACGCGGATGCCGACGTGCACGGCTGGGGATGGCACAATGGCCACCACCACAACCTTCACGACCATGATCCCTTTGATGCTGATGCTGGGGGCACGGAAGGGGACAGCGGGAGTGAGGACAGCGGGAGCGGGGACGGTACGGATGACGCAAGCAGCGGCGGCAGCAGCATGGGGAGCGAAGGCGGCGGCGGCGAGGGGGAGGGGGAGGCGGCGGCGGGCATCGACGTGGGCGATGGCGGCGGCGGGCAGGTCGGCAACCACCAACCGCCAGCTGGGGCGCAGGCCAACCAACCTGCCTTGACGGTGCACATGCCGCTCGAGCACGTGCAACAGATGATCCACGTGGTGCAGGCCGTGCAGCAGTTACAGGAGCAGCAGCAGCAGCAGCAGAATGTGCAGCAGCAGGAAGCGCTGCCACTTCCAATGGCCATACACGTGGCCATGCTGCAGCAGCAGCAGCAGGCGATGCAGTTGGCGCAGCCCCAGGTGCTGCACATGCCGCTGCCGCTCCCTCTACTGCACCTGCAGGAGCAGGGCCCGCAGCAGCAGGAGCAGCAGCCGTTGCAGCTGCCGATCGCAGGTGGCCCCTGGATGGCGGCGAACGGGCACCCACACCCGGCAGCGCATCTGCTGCCGCCGCACCTGTTGCAACTCCTAAACCCCGCGTTACAGCCTGCTGCTGTGCTGGCCCCCAACCAGGGCGCCGGCCCCAGCACCGGCCCATCTACCCCTGATCTTGAGGATGTCCCCATGGCCTCTCAGCACTCCTCTCAACTTCTCCAGGCCCAGGACGCAGCCTCGGACGCACCGCAACACCCCGTAACCGCAGAAGAAGAAGCAGAGTCGCGCCCAGGGACAGGGAAAGCAGGGGCAGGGACAGGGCCGGGGACGTCGGACGCAGGTGCTGGCGGTTCCTTGGAGGGCGAGGCGGGCGGGACAGGGATAGGGATAGGGACAGGGGCAGCGGCAGGGACAAGCGGGGGGGCAGGGGTAGGGGCAGAGGCGGGGGTAGGGGCAGGGGCAGGGCAGGGCTCCGATTCGGACGGCGACACGGCGCGCTTGTTGCCGGACCTGGAGCCCCTCCCGAGGGACATTGCCGGACATCGCCAGGCGGACATGCAGGTGCTCCAGCCGGCGGCGGTAGGGGGCCCGGGGGGCAGCGCCGCCGCCGCCGCCGCCGCTGCCGTCACTGGCAGCGGCGCAACGGGGGGCGTTGCGCCGATGGACACGGACCCGGGGTCGTCGGATGTGTCCTCGTTGTCGTCATCGTCCGTTTCCTCAGAGTACGACTCTGCAGATGACGGGGACGTGGATGAGGTGGAGCTGTTCTGGCTGGGAGGCCCTGGGCAGGGGCAGCAGGGGCAGGCAGAGCAGGGCCCCGGGCAGGGGCAAGGTGTGCAAGGAGGGCAGGGGGAGGGAGGGCAGCAGCAGGGCGGGCAGGGGGAGCCGATGGCGGTCGGCGGGGGCCCGGGGGAGGGGCCGGGGGGCGAGGGGGAGGAGGGGAATGAGGGGGGAGGGGAGGGGGAGGAGGAGGAGGATGTGGAGCTGACGGAAGCTGCAAGGAGGGACGGCGTGGCGAGCAGCGCGGTGTGGCGGGCGGTGGGGGAGCTGCGGGCGCTAAAGCACCTCAACGTCAACGCATGGCAGGAGGTGAGGGGCGGAGGGAGGGAGGGGGCAAGTTCCTGGCGGATGCTTTTGAGGTGAGGGGCGGAGGGAGGGTGACGAGTTCCTGGCGCTTGCAAGCTCAGGGCTGCACGTGCGGATTTACGGCATGGCATCCCTTGATGCGGCCACCACCACCGCAGCCTTCACTCGTGGCCCGCGAGTCGTGGGACGCTTACCTTGCCAAAGTCTGGAACCCACAATGAGGGTATGCACTAGCCTTTGCTGTACTCCCTAGGCTTGATTGTTAGATCCAGCAATACCTTCGGTGCCGCAGGCCCCGCTGGACGACGAGCGCCTGGGCCGCCTGGCCAAGCTGCTGCTGCCGACCCACGGGGCAGTGCCCGGGGCCGCAACCGCCCCAACCGCTCCAACCACCGCCAACGGCCCGGTGCCGCTGCTGCTGCAGCTGCCGCCGCTGCCGCTGCCGGGCGCCGAGGGCCCTGCCCCCGAGGTCCAACTGCCCCGCAGCCTGACGTCCCTGGGGCTGCTGCTGCAGGTGCGGCACCCCGCTGTGTAGTTGGATGCGGTGCGGTCAGGTTGGCACCAAGGGATTTCGTCGCACTCCTGTGTGTCCCCCTGGAGTTGATTTGGGTATCCAGCCGGCAGCACGCACGCAGTACTTTGATGGTTGCATACGTCGAAGGTAACCGACCTTACGTCATGCGCCCACGCGCGCCGGACAGAAGCGATATCCGTTGCGCAGTGTACTCGTGCGCGCTACTTTACCCTCGCAAGCAGATGAAGCGTCCTTCGCGCCGGGCAATGCCACGTGTCGCGTGTCTGCGTAGAGGCAGTCACGCTTGGATGCCCACTGTCACGCGCGCAGGCCAGTGCCACGTGCCGGCTGGACACGTTTCGGCCCGCGCAGGCTAGTGCCACGTGCCGGTGTAGGAGCACTCACATCAATGTTTGCCCACTGTCACACGCGCAGGCTAGTGCCACGTGTCGGCTGGACACGCTGTCCAGCGTCAGCGCGCTGCAGGACCTAACCCTGGTGGTGGCGCACCCCAAGGTGAGCCGTGAGGTGGTTGTGCTTCGGAGAGTCCCGCCACGATGGCTGTGGCAGTCGCACGCACGTTGAACCAGCTGCGTTCGTCCTTGCCTGTCTCACATGGGAGGATAAACCCTGTAACAAGCAAGCAATGTGCGGCTTGCGCCATGCCGTGACATTGGCATGACACGGCATGCCGCACCCGGATGCGTCTCTGCGCCAAGCGCAACGGCCGCACACGTATCGAGCCCGTGTACCTCCACACACCCCTCTGCCTGCCACGCCGCCCCCAAGGTGCACTGGGTGCCCCTTTAAATGCAGCACTGTGTGGCAAAGTCATTTGGTTACGTGACCCGCAGGGCACCAGCGGGCGCCACCCGCCCCCTGCCGCCGCCCAGGTGCCCCTTGACGCCTGGGAGCAGGAGGAGGGGGAGGGAATGGAGGAGGAGGAGGGGGTGCAGGAGCAGGGGCAACAGGGGCACGCGCAGGGGGGCCAGGAGGAGGTGCGGGGAATGGAGGAGGAAGGGATGCAGGGGCAGGGGCAGGGGCAGCAGGGGCAAGGGGGACAAGAGCAGTGGGCGAGGCCACCGTCAGGGGAGGCGGGGAAAGGAGGGGACATGGAGGTGGAAGGAGGCCAGGGCGGCGGGGGGCAGGAGGGCTCGCGGGCGAACGCGCCTGCAGGGCCGGTGATGGAGGCAGGGAGTGTCCTGGGGCTGTCGGGAGGGTGTTTTGGTGTAGGGTCTGGCTCGGGGGCGGCGGCTGAGGTCGCGGGATCGGCGGGGTGTCGTGGCGGGGGCAGTGCAGTGGAGAGCGCGGGGGCGCAGGGGATGGCGAGCGGGTCAGGTGCTGGTGGCGCCGCTTCGTGTGGGGCTGGGGAAGGGCTGGGGGCCGCACGGGAGGCACAACCGGGGCAAGGGCCAGGGCAAGGCCAGGAAACACCGCGGGCGACTTCTACACCAGCAGCAGCAGCAGCAGCAGCTGCTGCGGCGGCAACAGCGGCAGGTGGGGGAGGGGTTGCCGGCGGCGGCGGCGCGAGCGGCGGCGGCGACGGCTGCGGTCCCGGCAGCAGCCCCATGTGCGCTCTGTCGGCGCTGCGCGGCCTGGAGCGGCTGCGGGTGTACGACGACCCTGGGGCCCTGCCCATGGACCAGGAGGCGCTGGAGGTAGGGGGGGGAGGCGCTGGAGGTAGGGGGGGGGAGGCGCTGGAGGTAGGGGGACGGCGGGCAGGCAGGGGCGAAGAGGGACCCACAAGGGGACCAGGACGCTTTGGAGGTACGGGGAAAGGGGGAAGAGGAGGGAGACACACAAAGGGATTAGGGGCATGATTCGTGCTGTGCAGCTTGCCTGAGGCTGCCGAATGACCAGGAGGCGCTGGAGGTAAGGGGGGTAACCGCAGAGCGGCAAAGGAGGTAAGGGGGGAGGGGGCCGGGCTGGGGAAGGGAGACCCACAAGGGGACCTCAGGCTTGCTGTGTGCGGCCCGCTGCCGCCAGGTGGTTCACGGTGTTGCCCATGGCCCACCAGACCAGGAGGCGCTGGAGGGGAGGCGTGTTTGCCTTGCTTACACCCATACTTTCCCCTCCGCAGCTGCTGTCCCGCTCGTGGCCCCGGCTGGCGGATATCTACGTGCTGGGGGCGGTGAGCGTGCGCTCCTTCGCGAGGGCGGGCCCCGCCTTCAGCCGCCTGGCGCACCTGGACCTGTTCAACCAGGTGCGGGGTGGCTAGCAGGTGTTTGTAGGTAGCCTTACAGCCTTTGTCACATGTTACATCATCATTTGTCATCAACTTTGTGACAAGTAACATCAACTGGACCTGTTCAACCAGATAAGCAACGTGTGGTATCTGCGTACACGTTTGCTTGTTCATGGCTTTGCTCCATTGGTTTCTTTTGAGTACCGTTTGACTCTAGTTGACCAACCACATTCAGGCGCAACCCCAGCCACGCGCGGCTATATGCCCGGGCTGTCGGTCACAGCCTACCGCGTAACACACGGAAGTCCACAACTTCGAAGTTCCAACCACACACTGCTTAGCCCACCGCGTAACACTAGACCATCATTTATAACGCACCCAAACCACACCCACACTCCTGCTGACGCCAACCAGCAAAATACCGTCGAAATACACCTATAATGTAATATAGTATCTACCACAATCTCACCCACACACTCCTGCTGCCCCCAGGACGCCAACGCGCCCTACCAGCTGCAGCTGCACCTGCTGCCCCCCACACTGCGGGCCCTGGGGGTGCAGAACGCGGTGCTCACAGGGGCCACGCGCGCCGGCCGCCTGCAGGTATGGTGCTTGGGGGGCGGGTGTATGGTGTATGGTCCTTAGGGGCTGGTGTATGGTGCGTGGGGGCTGGTTAACGGAGAGCAGAGGATGACGCTTGTGCTCCACTTTGGACACAGTGCTCCACTTTGGACACAGTGCTCCACTGGTGTAGACGGTGGACGCCGGTGACGGTGCTACCACCCGGCATGCGCGTTGGGGCCTTGCGCTCCATTCGGACGATGCATAATAGCTGCTCTGTTGCAGCAATGTAACGGCGCCTGCACAGACGTGCCTTTCCTTACTGTCACTTGGTGCAAATGACGCAGCTGCTTGCTGGCACACATCGCACTGCTGCAGCGCCTGCTGCATGCTCGTCCATACTCATCCATGCCCATTGTGTGAGCCTCTGTTCCGTGTTTGCCGTACTGTCGTACCGCCCGCAGTCCATCCTGGAGGGCCTCTCGCTGTACGCTGCCGTACACTGGCCGCGGCGCGCCAACGGCGGCCTCGACATGTACGACTGGATAGCGGGCTGCAGGAAGCTGGCCAGGTGGGGCGGCAGGCGCAGAGGGACGTGTGGACAGTGCTAAAAAAAGTATAGGGGCATTGGAAATGGTGGTGTGTCGAGAGGAGGCTGGCCAGGTGGGCGGCAGGGAGGGGCGGATAGGCGATGCAGGAAAGTAAGGGGTGTAGGAGGGACGGTGTGTTGGAGGAAGCTGGGCAGGTGGGGCGGCAGGCGCAAAGGGACGGGTGGAGAGCGCAGGGGGAAGTAGTGGGCATTGGAAATGGTGATGTGCTAGCAGGAGGCTGGCCAGGTGGGCCGGGAGGGGACTGAGGGGATGACCGTGTGAGGGTGACAGTGGGCGTGTGGAGGGCCCAAATGGTGGGCTGCAGGAAGCTTGCAGGTGAGTGAGGTCCCTGAAGGGCCGGACGGTATGTGAGCATGCAATGTGTCCCGTGGTACAGGTGTGCGGGGTCCGGGGTCAAAGGAAACCCCTACCCCTGACCTGCCCGCCCCTCCTTTCCTGTACATCTGCCGTACAGCCTTACCATCGAGTACGACATGCGGACGTTCGCTGACCTTATGCATGGCGACGGTGGCGGCGGGAGCGAGGGCGGCGCAAGAGATGCTGCCGCTGCCTCTGCTCCAAATGGACACGGCGCCGCTGCAGCTGCCCCCAAGTCGTCGACGGAGGGCGGCGCCGCCGCCACACTCGGGGGCTCCGCCGCCGCCGCCGCAGCCGCCACCCGCAGCACTCCGCTCTCACGGCTCGCCGCCCTGCCCCTGCTAGCTACCTTGGGTGCGTGGGTTACTGGCACAACGGGATGGACGAGGGCAAATGTACTCCTGAGTTATAGGGTAGCCACCGAGGCGGGGGGAGAATAGGGGTGGACACGGGGGTGCTGGGTGAAGGCGCGGGCCAGGGGAGGTCCCTTCCCAGCCCAGGCACATGGCGCGACGGGGGTTCGTCGTGGGGGTAACCGCGGAGCGGCAAAGTGGCCGACGGAAATCAGTCGGCCTGCGCGTTTGCTGTGCGGGTGTGGAAAACACGCAAGAATGCACGGATGCTTGTGAAGCCCACTCGCAGTTTTCGGCGAGGCACGCCGGGCTTGTGCCTCGCTACCCCTACCTCGCACCGTGCACGCCCCTGCCCCAACTTGCTTCTCGCACTCCCCCTTCCCAGGCTGCTTCTTCGCCGACAGCCAGCAGGAGCAGTCCGCGGGCGTGCTGGACCAGCGCCTGGTGGAGGACTTGGCGGGTGAGGAAACTGGGGAAGTCGGGAGAAGCGGCAGGAAGCCTGAGAAGCTGGTTGGTAGCGGGGAACTGTTGGACTGTCTGGGGAAGCTGGGGGAAGCTGCGGGAAGTCGTCGAGGAGCTGGTCTGTAGCAGGGGACTTGTTGGACTGTCAGCGCCTGCGGCGGCTACGGCGGCGGCTGCGAGCGCGTTGCACTGCATTGCACGTTGGGCTGCTTCACGACACCGCAAGTCAGCGGGCAGGAGCACCTTGACTGCTGGCCACCTGCCGCCGCGTAGCCACGTGGCGCCGTGTAACCACCTTTCGCCGTGTAGCCACGTGTCGCCGTGTAGCCACATGTCGCCGCGTGGCCACGTGGCGCCGCGTTGACCCTCGTCCTACACACTGTGCATGCATGCCCCATCCCTAATGCCCACGCAGCTTTGACACAGCTGGAGGAGCTGGAGATATGGACGGTGTACGGAAGCGACTGGAAGCCGGGGACCGACTTCGCGCCGCTAAGCCGCCTCACGCGCCTAAGGTGAGCGGTTCATTGGTCAGAGAGCTCCGTGCCACCGTGCCCATTGACGCTGCGGCCAACAACTCGAACCCTGTCCTGTGCTGTTTGTTGATTGCGTTTCTTGCACTGGGGTACAGCCCTGAAGCTGCTATGTGTGGTACCCGGCCGCCTGCAGGTCGCTCAAGATCGAGGCCATACCGCCCACCATGGCGTACAACGTACGGCGCATGATGCAGGACGGCGTGCCGTACTGCAAGGTACGCCGGAGATGCTTGGTTGCGCAATGGCGGGCGGGCCGAGTGGGGGAAGCGAAGTACGACATGCGTACAATACCATGGCGAGGTTGTGTACCGTATAGCACCGCGATGAGTTCGCGCAATGGAGAATGCATTTCATCTGCATACCTCGCCACGCACGCATGTCCTGCACATATGTTGTCCTATACAGCCCTTCCTCACGTCCTATCCCCATCCTTTCCTTGCTCCTCACCCTACCTGCTCCCCTCTCCCCCAACCGTCCAACTATCCTGGCATGCGCAACACAGTCCCGCCTGGTGGCCGATAACGAGATGCCCGTGGGCGGTGGCAATGCGCTCCCCATCGTGAACCCATTCGGGCAGCTGGCACAGTTCGGGCCGCTGGGCCAACTGGGGCAGCAGCTGTTTGCATTCCAGGTGCTGCCGCAGGGCCCAGTGGCGGCCATGGGGCAGATAGAGGCGCAGCTGCAGCAGCTGCAGCAGCAGTGGCAGCAGCAGCAGGCGCAGCTGGAGCAACAGTTGCAGCAGCTGGAGCAGGAAGGGCAGCTACAGCAGCAACAGGTGCAGCAGCTGGAGCAGCAAGGGCAGCAGCTACAGCAGGCGTATCAGCAGCAGTTCCAGCAGGTGCAGCAGCTGCAGCAGGCGTATCAGCAGAACGCGCAGCTACTACAGTTGCAACAACAGCAACAGGTGCAGCTGCCACAGGAGCAGCAGGAGCAACTGCAGCTGCAGCACGAGGACCAAGGGCAGCAAGGGGAGCAGCAGCAGTAACAGGGGAACGGCAACGAAGCAGCAGGACAGTGGCAGGTCGGTTGGGGCATTGAGGGCTGCGTTGGATGCTTGGCGCGGCAGAGCATCCCCAGTGCTTTTGTTGGAATTAGTTTCAGTAGTAGCAAAAATTCAGCACGTGCAGGCGTTATTTCCCATGTAATAGTGGATTCGTTGATTCATGGTGTGTTGTGAGATGCTGCTTCGTTGGACAAGGACACGTGTCCTCTCAACACATTGCCGGCCACGTGTGGCGTTGGTTCTGCGTGCATGCATCTGCAGGTATGCCTCATTGGCCTGGGCGGGTGGGGGGCGGGCTTGGGTAGCGCCGCACGGGAGGACCTGCGAGGCAGCTGTCGGGCAAAAGCTGTCCCACGTGGGCAAACCAAAGGCACGGCTCGGTGGTCGCCTGGGGCTTCGCATCCCTCTGTGCAAGAGCTTCCACTGAACGCAGACTGAATCAACCGTTAGCACATGCGCGGCATGGCAGACTCCAGACTGTCGTACTCTCTCTCTTACCGGACAAAAGGGCGGTTAGGCTTTTGCGCCGCAATGCGTCTCCGAGCCCGTATCAGCTCGTGCCTGGGCCGGCTGCGGGAACTGCTGGCACTGGGTCGCACAGGGTACGGTACCGTACTCGGTGTCGAATGGGAGACGTCAAAGCACGGCCACGAAACACAAATACCGGTACGACTACGGTAATTGGATGCCAAGGGGAGCAGCTCTCCGAGGTGCAATAAGGACGGAGCAGCGGCAGCAGTAGCAGCAGGTAGCAGTACCCGACATACTGGAGGGGGACATACCGTACCTATGCCTGATCATCGCGCAGAGGGGGTTGAAGTAATTATTTTTGGGCTTCCCGCACGAATCCTGAAAATTATTTTATTCCTCGCGCAGTCCCCGGGGGGTAGGTATTCCCTTCGCGCACGTGGGGGGACTAGGGGTACCAAGGGAGTCTCCCTCGAGGATACAGTCCGCACCCACCTAGCAGTCTTACCTCTAGCAGCACCACACAGCGCTACAGGTCGTATTGGAGAGAGAATGGCCGGTGTACAACATGGTAACAAGTATGTTCCTTCCGCAGCGCCGCTGTCAGCCACCGCAAGGCCCCTAAAGAGCCAGGGGACCTCCCCTGCTTGGCAGCCCACCGCCTAGTCAGGTTTCGCGCAGACACACCCTGGGAATTTCCCTGCTTCGCGCGGCCCTTGCCAAAAAAATAATTCTTGCGCGAAAGCGCCCTAAAACGGCAGGGGAATTAATATTATGAGCGATGATATCCTGAAGGTACGGTACTAGGGGGCATACTGGAGGGGGACAGGACCGCCCATTGGAAAGCTGTCAATGACATGTCCTACGCACCGTATCGCTGTTACGGCTGTCGGGCTTCCACGGGTGCCTGAGAGCCGGGGGCCCCCCTGCTGAGAGCCCAGCAGCCGTGCGGAGGTTACGACGGTTGTCCGCAAGGACAATTGAATTGGACAGGCTTAGGTCTCCGAGGGATAACACTGTCTGAGAAAAACAAACTCTGCTGTTTGTTGTAACCTACCTGCGCCGATGTAGCTCACAAGCTGTCGCGATATGTTCCAGCTTGGCGGGACAAACGCAGGACCATAGCGCCAGCACTCATACTAAGCTGAAGCTTTATTATGCTAGATGATGTCGCAAATCTGGTAAGCTTGCCTTCGCAGCTCCCTGCCCTTTCCGGTGTTCGGCCAAGGCATCGCACTTTGTCACGGCGCTCCCAAGTGCTCCGCATCGCATTTTTGGTTTCAGGGCCAAACCAACTTGGAGATGACGAAGGTCAGAAGCCCTCATAGACGCACATCGCCCCAACACCCTTGCGTCCAGCTCGGACCGCCCAAGGCCCATGGCCGAGTTCACCAGGCCAACGCAGCCGCAGCCGCCGCGGCAACCGAGGACACGGAGAACCAGCTCGCGGACGGCAGGCTGGGAATGAGCACAACGGCACCGGCCTGTCAAGTTGGCGGGATGCAGAAGTGTGCCCTGCCCCTGCAACGAGCACCAGCGCGGCCGCACACCGCTTCCCCTACTGCCGCAACGTCATACGCTGCAGCCTCCATGGGCCCTACTTGCATACCCGTTCCGCATTCTGTACCAGCAGCAGCGACGGCAGGAGCCGTAGCGGGTGCAGAGGTGCCCCCGCCCGCGGTCCCACACGGCACCGGGCGCCACGGCTACCCGGTATCAGCCCCACACCAAGCAGCACAAGGCCCAGTTGCCCCCCACGACTTGGTGGCCCTCTACCCTGGACATGTTACTGCGGCTGCTCCATCATTGCAGCGCTTCCCACCCGTCGAGCCTCCCAGCCCCCAGCCCCTGCCTGGGCCCCAGCCGATGGACATCACGCCACACCACACCCCGAAGCCACAGCACCAGCTAGGCGCCCAGTGCCTGCCGCAACACGGTGCTTCATCAGGACGTGGTGATACAGCACTAGCAGTTACGTCCACAGCAGCAGGACTGGCGCCACCGTTCGGAACAGCAGCGCCACAGGCAGCCCTATTGTGTGCGTCGTGGGATGCAGGAGGTTGCAGGGGCAACGAGGGAGACGAGCAGCAGCAGGAGGAAGAGGAGGAGGAGGAGGAAGAAGCAAGGCTGTGGGACGAGGGTGGGCCGCGGGGGACGTGCGGTGGGGCGTACGACAGCGATGAGGATTGGATGATGACTCAGCAGCAGCAGGAGGGTACCGCAGCGTACGGCAGGGGCAGCCGTGCGGGCAGCGCGCGAGAGTACGGCAGCTTGTGGGAAGATGCGGAGGAGGAGCAGCAGGAGCGGGAGCAAGAGCAGGGTCAGGAGCGGGACTGCGTGTTGGGTGGGACTGGGGGTGGGGGTGGGGTGGGCTTAGGGGAACAGGAGGATTGCCGGGAGGAGGGCCACCAGGTGGAGGTGAACATGGCGGACGGGGAGGAGCAGGTGGGTCCACAGGAGGGCTGGGGCGAGGCGGGGGCGCCGGCGCTTGCCGTGGCGTGCGGGGGCATGAGGGCCGCTGCGCCTGTTGTGGCGGAAGCAGTCGAGGTTCCGTGTGTGCAGACGCACGTGGCGGGGGTAGGGGACGCCCCGCCCCGTAGCCGCAGCCGCAGTAGGGGGCGGGCGCGGGTGCGGTCCGGCCGTGCCGTGGCGGTGTCGACCCTGTTCGGCTGGGACGCACAAGTGGAGGAGCAGGAGAAACGGCCAGGCCTGCACGGTCAGCAGCAGCTGCAGCAGCGGATACAGCAGCAGCAGGTGCAGCAACGGGTACAGCAGCGGCAGGTGCACCCCTGCGGAGGCACCAGCCCCGTGTGTGACGCGCCTCTACCCCCTCCACTGCCGGCGCACACGGCCCCAGGGGCCCCAGCAGACACAGGCTACACCGCGCGAACAGAACAGGAGCGGCAGCAGCAGCAGCCGGCTGCTGCTGCTGCTGCTGGGCCCGGTGCCACGGCAGCTGCGGCCCCAGCTCCTGGCATGCCTGCACCACCTTCAAACGCGTCCATGCTAGGCTCTGCGCCGGGCTGCGCTGCGCCCCACGGTGCCGCGCCCGCCGCCGCTGCGCCCGCTGCGCGCTGCCCCGCGGACGACGCCAACCCCCTTGCCAGCGAGGAGTGCAGCCCCGACTTCTGGGACAACGTGCCCGCGGTGTACGAGGTGTACGAGGTGAGGGAGCAGCAGGGAGCTGCAGGGGTTGGTTAGGCGCCACGCATTCATGGTGGTGCGGCAGCATGCGTGTATTGCGGAACGCGTGCTCTGCAGTTATTGCCGCCCACCCGTTCTGCTGGACCAGAGCGCACCTGCTGTCTGCAATGTCAATTATAGCTTGTGGCATGGGGCTGGCCCAACCCCATGCCGGAGGTACACAGGTACTGCTGCACCACGTTCCCGAAGCATATTACGCAGCGCACGCCACGCCACCGCCTTAGCGGAGGCAGCTGCGACCGCCACCTCGACCTGCACCCAGCTATCCCTCATGCTGGTGCACCACGCACCGACGCAGCACCTCATTAGCCGTCCGTCCCCAGTTCCTCACACAGCACCCTCACTCACGCACTCTCCTATGAACGCAACGCTTCATGCCTTCTCACACCGCACTCCCTAACCCACACCCTCTGATCCACACCGCGCAACCCCAGGTGTTCCCCTTCCAGCGCAACGCCCTGGACTTTGCTGACTGGGCCAATACCGCGCCGCCCGACGCCCTGCGCCGCCTGGCACGCGAGACAGCCACAACCAACTTCCCCTCCTTCGCGCAGCGGTGGACCGTCCTGGAGCGACACATGCGGCAGCACCCGCCTTCGCAGCAGCCACCACACCTACAACCCACGACAGGGACAGCAGAGGCAGCAGGAGAGGAAGGGGCAGCGACAGCTGGGACAGGAGGGGGCGGTGGGGGCGGCGCGGGGTGTGGCGGGGGGCAGCGGGGGGCAGCAGTGGGGCCTCCCGAGCCGGTGCGTGTGTTTGTGGAGGAGTACGCGGGGAGGAACGGGTTCACTCGGCACTTTGTGGCCACCACCTACAAGGTGAGGGGGTGTTCCCTTTGCCATGAAGGCGGGAGGTGTTAGGGACGCATGCAAGGAATCGCGGCCAGGAGGAGACGTGACGCACAGCTGTTGTTGAGGGGGGCAGGATGCGATACGGTAGACAGTTCGGAGGCTGTTCCTAACCACAGCTACATGTTTGTTTTGGTGCATTCCGCGAACGCTTTTCTGGGTTTTTTTACCAGTCCACGCACCAGCGAGCGCCACAACCTTCATGAGCTAACCACCGTTTACCGGGCCCCCCCAGGCCGTGTGGCAGCGCAACCTGCGGCTGGGCTCCCTGCAGCGCCACTGGTACGAGGTGCTGCGCGGCGACCGGCCCTGCCACATGTACTTCGACCTGGAGTACAGCCGGGCGGCCAACCCCGGCGCGGACGGAAACGCACTGGTGGCCGAGCTGCTGCAGCAGCTGGCGGTGCTGTTAAGGTGGGGTAGGAAGCTAGGGGGCTGTGCGCTTTGTGCCCGTAGCAGCGTGTTAGCACCATGCGGGGACTGTGCGGGCAGTGCACCTAGGGTGAGTGGCCGGTTGAAACGGGTAAGCCTAGGCATGGGCCATTGACGTTGACTGTTCCAGCGGAGTTTGGGCAGAGTGTTGCGGCCGTGTGGCGAAGAGAGATGCCGTGTGCATTGCAAGCGACAATGTAGCTGGCGTAGTCTTGCGTGAGGGAGAGGTGACGCCGTCGTTCGGAGCTGCTGCAGCATCAGCTGGCACAGCTGCTCAGGTGGGCCGAGGATTACCCTAGTATATATTTTGTTTCAACAACACACCATTGAATTAAGAAAGGATGTGGAGAAAAAGGGGGCGCTGCCTGCCGATCCTGTTCAGGCGGCCGGCTGCTAGTCACTTGCCCTCCCACTCCTTGCCGCTCTCGCTGAGCAACGCATGACCACTCATATCCCCGTTCGCCAACCTCTACTTGACTTCTCATTCATCACTTTTCCTTTCGTCCCAAGCCATTGTCCACATGCCCACGCGGGGCGTGAAGCCACATCCGCGCGACGTGCTGGAGCTGCGGTCGTTGACCCCCGATTGCTATGCGATCTTTGTTCAGAACCTCCTTCTCCTCATGAACTAAGGTAATGTCTTCCCCAACCACTGTCCCCAGGTCAAGTTGGGGCGTGGAGATGCAGCCGCGCCACGTGCTAGAGCTGCGCTCGCTGACCCCACCGGAGGCGGCGGCAGCGGGCAGCCGAGGCGGCAGCGGCGGTGGCGGCGCTGGAGGTGGCGGCGGCGGCGGCGCTGGCGGCGGGGGAGGGTGTGTGCTTGAGGACAAGTGGTCTCGGCACCTGGTGGTGCGGCTGCCGGGGGTGGCGCTGGCGAGCAACGCAGTGGCGGGGGCCATCGTGCAGCGCCTGGGGTGCGTGGGGGAGGGAGCGGGTGGGGAGGAGACACGGGTTGCGTACCTGTGCAATGGTAGTACAAGGGGGCGGGGGCGGGGACCAATGGTGAATGGGTCATGGAGGTCATGGAAGGTGGTACGACAGGAAGCCTGCTTCTGGCGGGGGCATGCCTGGGCATGTGCAGGGGCAAGAGTGGGGGTCAATGCAGGGCAGGCAACGGAAGGAATCTCGCGCGGTACTTGGTTTCATGGCGACAAGCCGGCTTGATCGAGGTGTTGGGGTGGGGGCGGGGTAGGGAGGGGGCCAGGGTGCGACGCCCGGCTCTCACTGCCCGCACGTTGCATACACACGCAAAGTTGCATACACACGCAAAGTTGGGAAAACGCTAACCCTCTTGCTAACACCAGCTGTCCCCACGCCCCTGTCCTTATGCAGGCCTGGGCTCAGGGCCGCTGGGCTGGACATGCTCAAGGTGCGGACCTGCACGCCATGCACCCGCCCTGGTGCACCTGCCCCCATGCATACAAGCATGCATTGGCACCCCCTTTGTCAACATTTCGTGTTCGTGCACCTTGTCCCTTGCCCATCTGCCCGCCGCCTGCCATGCATGCACAGCTGCGTCTCTAGCTGCGTTGTGGCTTCAACCCCACCGCCTGGCCCTTCCTGCAACGGCCCCCTTAGGCAGGGGAGCCCCCCGGCGGCGCCACGGCCTGCGTGGTGGACCCCGCGGTGTACAGCCGCAACCGTCACTTCCGCATGGCGCACAGCTGCAAGGCGGGCAAGGCGGCGGTGCTGGTGCCCACGGAGGGCCGCTTCATGCTGCAGCAGCAGCAGGGCCAGGGGCAGCAAGGGCATCAGGGGCAGGGACATCAGGGGCAGCAAGGGGAGGGGCAGCTGCCGCCGCAGTCCGAGCAGCAAGAGTGTGCGGTGCGGGCGGGGAGGGATGGGGCAGGCAGAGGGGGGGGAGCGGGAGGTGCAGCGGGCGAGCGGCGCTCGCGGCTTCGTGCGCAGCACCGTGTCTTCCTCGCCTCCCTGGTGGCCAACGTGCACCCGGGGGCGAGGCTGCTGCAGCTGCCGGCCGGCTTCCTGGACGGCGTGCAGGTACGCGTTGGAGGGGAATATAGTGGGGCTGTAGCCGTACGCATGTCCGATGTCCCGTATGCATGTGCACCGACATGATGTGTGCGGAATGGTAGTGGCGTCGGCCATACACGCTGTGTGGGAACCAAAAGGGTGAAGCCAGCGGCCCGTGCCGTCCTCATGCGCGTCACGCCTTGCTTCCCCCGCCCGCCTGGTCTCTACCCACAGCCCCTCAGAGGCCTGGCCGCAGTGGCTCGCGCCGCCGGGGCTGGCGGCGGAGGCGGAGGCCCGCCGCCACTCGGCGGCGGCGCTGTCTTTGGCGGCGGCGGCGGCGGCGGAGGCAGCTCGCTGCTTGAGCTTAACATCTCGCACCCTGCAACGCACCGCCCTGTGAAGCTGTCGTGGTGCGAGGAGCCCCTGGCACTGAGGACCGCTCAGGAGGCGGCAGCGCTGAGGCCTGCTGCCGCAGCGGCAGCCGCTGCTGCCGCGGGCGTGCCCGGCCAGCCAGCGCATCCTCAGGCACAGCCACCGCCGCGGCCTAGCCTCAGCGGCGGCAGTGCTGGTGGTGCTGCTGGGGATGCTGGAGGGCCGGGACTGGGCGTACAGCAAGGGGCGGTGGACGTGGGGCAGGGGGCGGCGGAGGCGGAGGCGGAGGCGGCGGAGAGGGCGGTGCGGGCGGCGGCGGTCCGTGCGTGCGGGTCGGCGCTGCAGGGGGTGGCGCTGGCGGCGGTGCCCTTTGTGGAGATCATGGCTACCAGCCGGGCGGGCGGAGCAACGGCGCATGTGGGTAGGGGTCCGGATGGGCTAGGAGGCCCGGGGGGAGGCTGTGGGACTGGGGCGATGGGAAAGGATCCAGGGCCGCAAGGGCCAGACAAACTGCTTAGCATTTGCTGGTGACTAGCTGTGTTGCAGGCGTCACCATTCTGAGGCCCGTATCGCGGCTGCTGCTCGTTTACCATGCCTGCTGTGTGCCCGCCCTCCGCGCCCTCCAGGTCCGCAGCATGGCGTACTGCGGCGAGGGCGCCACCGTGTCGTACGGCATGATCGGGCCCGGCAGCCACGTGTGCGACCGCGTGGGGCGGGCGCACCGCTCCAACCACGTGTACTTCCTGCTGGACTTCCTGCGGGGGCAGTACTGCCAGAAGTGCTACGACCCGGACTGCGCAGGTGCGGCCGAGAGGAACGGAACAACTGCTGTTGCATATTCCGTCGCCAGTCCTACCCTTGGGTTCGAACCCCTGCTCCGTGCGTGCACGTCTGTTTGCAGGGTGGCGGTCCGGACCTTCAAGACGTATAAAACTGATCTTAATACAGTGCTTCATTGCACCTCAGCCCCTACTCCCTGTCCCACACGTGTCCGCAGGCTGGCGATCCGACTGGAACGCCATGCCCCCCGAGACTTGGCTGGGGCCCGACGGCACGCCCCGGCTCACCCTCACGGTACCCGGCACACCAGCACCAGCCAACTCCACCTCCCATGCCACCAGAACCACCAGCAACACCACAGGAGGAGGAACAGCAGCAGCGGCAGCCGCCACCGCTGCCACGGCGACCAGCGGACACACGGCTGCCGGGCCGGGCGTCACAGCAGGGGGCGGGCAGGGGGCTTATGCGCCGGGAGCAGCAGCGGCAGTCTGCCCCAGCAGCGGCACCGCCAACACACCAGCAGGTGTGGGTGTGGGTAACACGACTGCTGTTGCGGCTGCAGGTGCGGGTGGACATGCAGTTGCAAGTACCGATGGTGCAAGAGGTGCATGCGGAGCAGGTTACGGTGCTAACTTGCAGGGTGGCGGCGGTGTGCACGTAGCAGGTGCTGGTACATGTAGTGGACGCCACGCTGCTACACGTGTCACGCCCAGCGGCAACAGCCCGCTGGTGCCTCTAACGGAGCCGCTGTGCCAGCCAGGCGGTACAGCGGCGGCAGCAGCAGCAGCACCGGGGATGGCAGCCGCCGCTGACCGACCAATTGCGGCCCCATCCCAGGGCCCACCTCACACGGCGGCGATGCAGCCTGTGCACCACCAAGGTAACACTGGTGCACAGGTTGGAGCAGCAGCAGCGCAGCAGCAGCGGCCTCGTGGGCCGTCTGCGGCGGCCGCTGCTGCGGCTGCGACGGTGACGGCGGCGGCGTTAGCTCCCACGCTGCCGCCGCCGCGGGTTGAGAGGCCGGCGGGGACGGTGGTATTCATGCCAACAAGGCGGAGACCTGTTGGCCAGGTCCCAGGCCACGCCAACGCACCTGCTGCAGCCGCTGCGCTTGCGCCTGGGCCAGGGGGGCCGGGCGCGCATGCGCAGCAGCCTGCACATCAGCCGCTTCTCCACCACCACCACCAGCAACACCAACAACACTTTCAGGCAGCGCACCTGCAGCAACAACCCCTGCACCTGCACCAGCAGCCTGCGCAAGCACACCACCGGTACGGCGGGGCCTCCGCAGTCGGCCAGCCCCAAGGCGGGCACGTCCCGGTACCAGTGCCGCAACAGCACCACCACCACCACCACCACCAAAGTCAGCACCACGCACCTGCTGCCGCGGCAGCCCAAGCTCCGCTGCCTGCAGACCAGCTGCGGCAACAGCAAGAGCTGCACCAACGTCCCCAACCTGCCGACAGCATCCAGGAGCAGTTGCCGCTGCTGCAGCAGCTGCTGCAGCACAGGTCTGGACAGGTGGCGTCCGGTCAGGGGCTTGCAGCTGGTGCCCCGTCAGCACCGCCCGCTGGTCCCGGCGGCGCTGGCCGAAAAAGTGAGGCGGCTGCGGGGAGGGAGAGATCCCGCAGCAGGGGCAGGAGCAGGGGCCGGGGGGCGAGGGAGGGCGTGGCGGTGGCCGACTTGTTCAACATGGGGCCATGAGGCTGGGGAGGTGTGCTGTACTGCTGTTGCGGCCTCACATTGGGAGGTGGAGGGTAGGCAGGCTGCGGGCGTGTCGTTGTGTAGATGGCTTTGCCAACGCAGTGGAGCAGGCAGTGAGGGTGCTGAGCTTGCTTGGGGGAAAACGGTTGGGGTTGTGGGTTGTCGTTGTAGGTTGTGCCCCAGTGGCACGACGCGAGGTGAGACAGGTGATGGGGTGCGGGCATCATACGACAGATGCACCTAGTGACGGAGCGGATCTCACAAAGTCGCCGTTGAAGTCATCTTTTCGGCCCACCTTTTTGGGCGAGGCCCCCGCTTCGGGGGGCGGAGCCCCCCAGGTTCACCCCTGTCTGTCCGTCAGTGTGTGAGTGTGTGCGTCTGTGAGAGCCCCCCAGGTTCACCCCTGTCTGTCCCCGGAGCAAACCCCTCTGGGGTTTGCGGAGGGAGAGACTCTTTGGATTGGTC
>VFQN01002563.1_pt1 | contig 27764 bp, 44 predicted proteins | sample 3512371 | NCBI WGS metagenome assembly VFQN01 (sample SAMN10412370, study PRJNA504923) | tailings metagenome | isolation source: Replicate 2 from Balatoc abandoned mine | place: Philippines: Itogon, Benguet | collected 2017-08-28
CCCGCCCACAGCCACCGCCGGGCCCCCCAGTACCACCAGCGGGCCTGTGGGTCCCCGCAGCACCCGGAAGCTGGGTGCACTGCTGTGCCCGCTGCCACCGCTCCCCCTTACCACCCGGCCCCCTCCCACTGGGGCAGGAGCACCGTCCTGAGTGGTGCTCCGGCCATACAGCGGCTCGGAAGCCGCAGCACCACCACCACCAGAAGTAACCGCAGCGCCTGCCTTGATGCCACCAGCCCCGGCAGCTGTGAAGGAAGAGACAGTCACCGGGGCCGACCCGCCAAGCCCACCAACACACCACTGCTCCTCGCCCTCCCTCGCCCTGTCCCTGCCCCCGTCCCTGTCCTTTTTCCTCTGCAGCAGCGAGCCCGCCCGCTCCACCAGACCCAGCGCCTGCTTCTGCTTCATGCCCTGCTGCTCACTGGCTGCAGCCTCGCTCGCCGTCTGCTCCGTCATCCGGTCCCCACTAGCAGCCGCCTCCCGCAGCGCCCGCGCCCGCTGCTGCTGCTGCACCTGCTGCAGCTGCGCCTGCTGCCTCCCCGCCTTGCGCTTTGCACGCTCACGATCGCGATCGCGCTGCTGCTTGCCCTTTCCACCTCCCCCTCCGCCTCCCATATTCCCGCTGCCATTCACGCCGGTTTCCGACCCGTGCTGAGCAGCTGCCCACAGCTCCGAAGCCGCCTTTCGCTTCTGCAAGTCAATCAGGTCGCCACGTGGCGTATCCTGCCCGAACAGCAACGTCAGTACGGCAACCAGTACGAGCGCGGCCGACAGGAAGAAGAATGCCGTACGCCAGGCCTCCACGGACGACGCTACGACGCCGGAGCCGTCGTACAGCATCTCGTACAGGAACGGCATGACGAGCATGGCGGCTCCGGAACCGGCGTTCCCCCAGCCAGCGCAGATTGCGGCGACGGCGCCCAGGACGGAGGGGTCGAAGCAGTCTATTATCCAGAACTGCGCGATGACGAAGGAACCCAGGCTCGAGCCCAGCAGGAAGCGCAGGATGGCAAAGCCGACTGCGTTGCGGACCAGCGCCATGCAGCTGCTGAGAAGGGCGGTGGCTAGCAGCATGGACACCTGAGGGGGAGGGGGATGGGGAGGAGGGAAGAGGGAGGAACATGTCAAAGGAGTGTCAAGGGGAGCCGGCCGCGTTGCGGACCAGGGTCATGTGTGGCTGCTGAGGAGGGCCGTGGCATGCAGCCTGGATACCTGTGGGGAAGGGGCAGGGTACGGGGAGCGGTAAATGGTGCACAAGATGGGCATAAGCGATCAAGATGGAACGGACGGCAGAAGGCGTTGAACAACCAAGGCACACCGTGCAATGGCGGCCTTCCTGCCTAAATGAGAGGGGACCTGGACTGGGATTTTATGAGGGGGGACCTGGGCTACGAGTGCGCCCGGCACCGGGTCAGGGTGCCATCGCATAAGCAGCTAGATTGCCGTGCAATGGGCATGAGGAGAGAGCGCACAGTGGCTCCTTGTGCCGCGTACACACACCTGGCTACGGCACGATTACATGGACGCTGTCATACAGGGGAGGTGGGGATTAGGAAGGAGAACATGGTCTCATCGCGCCCTCCTTTCGCCCACCTGGCAGTAGCGTGGTCCGTATCGGCGCAGCAGCCAGCCCATGGCCAAGCGTGTGGGGATTGAGGCCACCAGGGACAGCACCGCGGCCGCGTCCACAGCACCTTTGGACAGCTGCATGCACCATGTGCGTAAGGGGGCCCAAACAGGGGACCAAGGGTCGTGGGGGGGGGGGGGGGGGCGCAATAGACAGCATGGCAACTTATTCTGGGTGCTTGCGGTGGTTGCTTCGGACGCTGAGCAGCGTGCACACCACGAAGGCCTGGCGCACCAGGCCGGAACGCGCCTTGCCCGTGCACCGTATGTGTAGTCCCATTCACCGCATGTGTAGTAGGCCATCCCATGCACCGATCAACATCTGAATACGCTCTCCGCTGGGCAACCCAGTCGGATACGTACATACGACAGACCACGGCCCTCTTGTCCAGCCCCTACCCTTCCCTGCACCCCGTAAGCTGGCCCCCCTCCGTCCCCTTCCCTGACCGCTCGGAAGTGCGACCTTCCCCCGCCCACCTCGAGGTCCCTGGCAATGGCTGGCAGCAGCGCCGCCGGCGCAAAGGTGGCCGCAAAAGCCAGGAACACCGCCGCCCAGGCCAGGTGGAACGCACGGCCGGGCACACCCTGGCACCTCAGCACGCTGAACGACGTCGCCTTGCGCCCTGCAACCACCACGCTGCCGCCGCCACCGCCACCGCCGCGGGCACCCCCTCCTCCCCCTCCTCCTCCTCCTTCCGCGCCGCCGCCCTCACCCTCGGACGCAGCGTCCTCCCCGGGTTCAAACCCCGCCGGAGTAATGAGGCCCGAGAAGGCTCCCGCACCCGCGGCTGCGGTCACAGTTGCGGTCCGGGAGCGGGGGGCCACCAGCTGGCCTGAGCCGCTAGGGACCGGTGTCAAGCCGTCCGGCCCCGATACGCTGCCACCGTGAGCAGAACCGAGAAACCGACCATGGCCAGGACCGAGACCCAGACCAGGACCGTTAGGGTGGTTGTACGACGGCGTGCCACGTGTCCAACGGGTGTGGGCGATGCTCATGGAGACGCTGGGCGGGCTGGTGGGGTAGGCGCTGTGGGTGCCGGTGGCGGCGAGGAACGAGGCCAGGCCTGTGCTGCTGGCGGCTGCGGGCCGGCCGGGGAGGGCCGTGTTGGGGGCTGTGGCTGTGCCGAGGGCGAGGAGGGATTTGCCGCTGGTGGAGACTTGCAGGCCGGGGACGGAGCTCCCGGGGCGAGCAGGGGGGTAGGCGGGGATGTGGGTTGGAGCTGTGCTAGTGGGATCGCCGCTGCTGCGTGCGAGACGCATTGGGCTGTTCGAGCTGCTCAGGTGCAGCCCGGCGAAGTTGCTGGGGTTGGAGAGGAGGTGGCTGTACGGAAGGAGTGTGTTGCTGTTCGCCCCGTGGAGGCTGCTGCTGCCGTGAGTAGAGATCAGGGTGGGGTGGGCGTGGGGAGGGGCGTGGTGGGGGTGGGGTTGGCCGGCGGGGGCGGCGAGGGCGGAGTGGCGCCGGGTGCGGGAGTCGTAGAGGGGCATCCCGGCGGAAACGATGCGGCTACTGGAGGTTGTGAAAGGGGGAGAAGGGCCCATGATGCTTGGGGTGCTGTGCTGTGGGGACGGGGAGGGGCCCGCGGACGGGTTGGTCCGCGGGGACCGGGATGTTGCGGGCGGGGCTGGCGCGTGGACCAGTGTTGTGCTTGAAGAGTCAACGGGGCCGACACCATCGATTGAGGGTTGAACGGGGAGGTGGACGTGGTCGTGCAGGAGGGCCGCTGCTCCGGGAGCGAGGGCGGATTGGCGCCTGGCAGGTCCTCCGCGGAGCATGGGCGGAGGAGGTGGTACAACCGCTGCTGTCGACAAGATGTTGTTGCGATTCGCAGCAGCTTCGTTGAGCTCATTGGATTTGTAAGCGCTTTCGGCTCTCCCAGCGGGGGGCTCGCCGTGACGGGCCAAACCCGATGTCGGGGTGCCATTCGTCACGCCATCGGTATGAAGGTTTTTAGTCATGCCTAACCTCATGTTTTCAATCATTGTCACCACGGTTAGGCGCCACGACACGCGCTGCGGCTAGTGCTGCACGCTCAACATGGTGATGCCCCGGGCGCAAATGGGCTTGAAGGAAGGGTTATGCTCGAGCAGTGTATGTTGATGAGAGTATACGAAGGAGTATGGCTTGAATGCAATGCAAAAAAAATCTGAGTCCAGGTCTGAGTCAGGCGTACACAAAAGTAACAACCAGTGAAATGACATGCAAATTTCTGTCAAGCGTGCCAGCAGAAGAGTTGTTGTGATTATTGTAGCTTCCTTGCGGGCGCAGGCGCTGTGCAGTCCTCGCGCCGTACGCGTTTCAGCTGTGGCGTCACAGGCAGGCCACAGGAGCTCTCAGCCCATTGGAGAAATATACCAGCTGTCAACAGGTATTGCTTGCTGTGCGCAGCAGGCATAGGCCGTCAGACAAGGGTTTCCGAAATTCGCCCTAGTTCACGTGGCCAACCAGAAAGCGGCGCGAGGCCGCGAGCCATCCTTGCCTGTCCTAGCCCGCCAAATGCAAGTCAGGACTGCACCGCTTGTGAGAACCCCATATGCCAGCGCGTCCCCACACGCTTCCACCAGTGCTGTGCCCCTGCAACTGCTACTAGCCTACAGTCATGCCTCCTCCGCTGGTGTGGGTGCTGTCACGAACTCACAACTACTAGGGCATACAGTCTTAACTCGTTGACTGTCAAGACCGCCAGCGGCTCCCGAGTCCGGAAGATCACCAAGCAGCGTACGTATCCTGTGCTGCCTGGAACCTGCTGGAACCGATCCAGGAAAGTTTAGGCTCACCCCAGGGCAGCCGTAGCAGGGCCGTGTGCATGGGGCCCATGCAAGAAGCAAGCCAGAGTGGCTGTCGTGCCCCAATGCCGTAGTACAAGTTGCGCTTCTACGGCACGCTGGCTCGCACCGTGGAGCAGGGGAGTCTGCACGCGGCATCCACCTGCCTGCACCTGCAGCACCAGGTGGCCCAGGGTGGCCCATATCTTGCGCACAGGCAATCTCTTGGACTGAGCAGCCTTCAATACCTATTGTGTCGCGTTGCAACCCCGTCCTTACGTGTCCACGTACGGCAGCATGGGCTGCAATGTCTCCCATGCGCCTTCTGGAGCCCGGGATTGACACGCGTGCACACGCGGGGACCAAGACAGATAGCAGCGAGTCGCAATCTTGCAAGCAGGCATGTAACCATACGCATCATATGTGTATGATTTGAACGTATTGAATTGTTGGAGTGGGGTCTGTCAGCTGGCGTCAATGGCGACTCCATCCTCGCGCGGCGCAGAGCCCTGCCGCAGCGGCAGGGCTTCCCGGACAACGGGTCGGCCTCGAGCTGCTGCAACTAAGCCAGTAGAAGCACCAAACTCCGCGCCAAGCAGCAGGTCGACGCTATCTCCTTGGCGGAGCGTCCTCGGCCCTGAGAGCCGCCTGCCTAACGTGCACTGGCAGGTGCGCCAGGGCTACCCAAGGCTCCTGTATTGCCCTTCTGGCCACATGTTTGCCTGCTTATGCCTGGCACGCCCCCTGCCCAGGACACCGTCAAAAAAAGCAACATCAGGTGCTCTCCTGCCCGCCCCTGCCTCCCCTCCCCTCCCCTCCCCTCCCCTGTAGGCCATGTCCCCGTCCACGCTCCGCCGCATGCCATACTTTACGGCCCTGCCCCCGCCCGAGCACGTGGAGGTGGGCGGCGAGGTGTCGTACAGGTATGTACGGCAGGACAGCGAGCTGTGGGGGGCGCTGCATGGCGGGCGGCTGACCACTGCCCGTCTCAAGGACGCCCTGGGGCTGCGGGACGCGACGGCGGCACGTCTGGGCGTGGGCGGACCGCAGGTGCGAGTTTCTGAACTATGCCCATGCTACCTAATCCACTCAGTTCACACAGGAGGGTACCCAAACGCGCTGTGGCTATGGGGAGTGACGGCCGCAAGGCTGGACGTGGGGGGACCCCCCGTGTGGGGCACAATGTGGGTTGGGAACAGAGGCTGGCTTACCTGTACATATGTCGCGAAGCATGCCATTGTCACGGCGTACCGTCGTTAACGACACGGGTGCTGACACGAACACAGTGTTGTAGGACACTCGCGACGAGCGGCGCGCTTGCCATGGCCCTTGCCCTTGCCCTCGCCTTATCCGTACGCAGTTTGCAGAGGCCGGCGTTGCGCGGGCTTACAAGCACCTGACCACCACCTCCCCGCCACTAGCAGTACAGCCGCCAGCGACATCACCAGCAGCAGCAGCAGCGGCAGCAGGGCAAAGGCGAGTTGGCGGCCACGAGGAGCTGCTTTCGCGCAACGAGCTTGCCCGGCTGTCGTACAATCAGCAGTTGGGCAACCCGGGGGATGCTGGGGTGGCGGAAGAAGCCGGTTGGTCCGAGCAGGGTGAGTGCGTCACGGCTTAATACACGTGTGTCGGGCGGACATGCCCCGTGTGGCACGTGTGCGATCATGGGTCGGGCAGAAGGGCGGAGGGGATGGATGCATGGTGGACTGGATTGGATGCGTACGTCATGATGTCGGCCACGTGTATCGGGCGTGCGTTCGGCACCCATTAACCCACGGCTCGCAGGACACGTGTGCGTGACCGACTCCATGCCTTGCCCGCAGGTGGCTAGCTGGGGGTATCCGGAACCCGTTGGCATATTGACGGGCAGCGCGCTTGGGTTACCGTCCGCCCGGTGGTGCCAACGCACACCCCAACAGGAAGACGACTCCTCCTCCCCAAACCACGCACTTGACCTACAGCTGCAATAGATCCACGTTACACTTACCCACCATGTATGCCGTGCACGCTTATTCTTTTCATTCTGCTCGTGCAGACCGGCGGCGCATCAGCGAGCTGGCGGCGCTGACGGTGGGCGCGGCGGGGGCGGCACGCATGAGGCTGCTGTGGGGTACGCTGCAGGTGTGTGCCTGAGGGCTTAGCGGCCATACGGCAAGTACGGCATGATAGAGGTGGGGCACGCTGCCGGTGTGTGTGCCAGTACAATTGGGTTACGGTGTCTGTGCGCAGTTAGGTGATAGGTAGTGACGCCCTGTGGCCATGCATCAAGGGCCTATGCACCCCTTTTGAGAAGGGCACTGACACGGACACGTGCCCCTGCACCAATGGCACGTCCGCACCCCTGCTATGCACCGTCGGTCAGCTGTTTATGCAGACCATGCGTGCAACCCGTCAGCCCACATGCGGTTCACAGCATTATCAGCTGCAATAGCCGCTTCCAGTTAGGGTACTGCAAAAGCAGTATTGTTGCTGCTGTTGTGCTGCAGGAGTCGGCTGCCGTTGCCACGCTGTCGCTCCTGTTCCCCGGGTCGCAGCTGGAGGAGGTACGCGTGTGTATTAGGGGCAAAACCGATGGTGCCTGGCAGTGTGAAGCCTTCGCTGGGCTCGAATGACTGTTGCTCGTACACCTGTTAGCTGTCCGCTGCCGCCTGTCTCAGAATCGAGAGTCCATGATGTGCAAGACCTTTTACCAAACTTCAAGCCCGAGTAAGTACCTTTCCCTTAACTTCCTGTTGCATGCCCTCGCCTGCTCGCTCCCTCCTGGAACAGGTCGGCCTGGTGGCTCTGGAGGACCCCACGCCCTGGGGTGTGGAGCGAGGGGAGCTGCCTCCCATGGGTGGGTAGCGATGCAGTTCATGAATTAATGAATGGGTGGGTGGGTGGGTGGGTGTATTCGTGCGGATGGGAGCACTTCGCACGGGTCTGCGGGGCTGTCACATGCACCCTGGTGGAGCGAGGGGAGCTGCCTCCCATGGGTGGGTGTGTCCGTGTCTCGTGTGCGATTCGGGTGGATGTGGCACAGGCGGGCGGTGTTGTCACATCCCTGTGGTGGGGGCTCGTTGCGTTGCTTGCACCACCAAAAGAAGCGTGCATCACAGTACGGCCAGTCGCGATCCATGCACCCCGTACACCATTGCTGTGAAGTGTCGTTGGTTCCGGCCATCACCTGCACCTTCGAGCAAGTGCCGGAACCACTATCCTGTACCCGGGAGACCCCCGGTCCACATGGCCTGTATTCCTACCCTGGGGTTACCACTTGACAACGGCTGACGTGGGCCCTCTGTGGTTTGCGCCCGCCATACCTTATAACCGTACCGTGCCTGCCGTACGTACCTACGTACGTGCCACGTGGTCCTGCTGCCCCCGCAGGCGCCTCCCCTGACGCGCTCATGACGCACAGGGTGCCCATCACGCACGCAGACATCCAGGTGGGCATGCATGGCACCTTCTGCTACTGCCACTCAACCCTTGCCGCAACGAAAGCGGGGCACATGCACATGGCACATGGCACAAGGCAACATGAAACCACTTAATTGGTGCTCCTCAGCCGTTTCCCACGACGGGCACGGCCACCCCTTCCGCTTGCCGCACACGTTGTACTACCAGAGTATGCCCGTCAACCGCCAACTGCAAACCGCCAACCGACTACCCCGTTTACTCCTTCCGCTTGCCGCGTACGGTACGGTCCGCGCAGGATGCTGCGCAGCAGCTGCGGGCGGCCGCGGGCGCCGCCGCCCCTCCCTCGCCCTCCGCCCTCCGCGCCGCCGCGTCCGGTGTGCTACGCGCCGCCCTGGAGCGGCACACGCAGCAGCAGCTGCAGCAGTCGGGCCTGCTGCGAATGCCAAGTGACAGCGGCAGCAGCAATAGCAGCAGCAGCGGCGGCACAGCGTGTGTACCAGCAGTATCGGCATCTGCTGCTGGTCCGGCACCCAGCGGTCCAGCGCTGCCGGCGACGGGGCTGCCCCTGCACGCGTCAGGGGAGGCCCAAGCGTTGAGCTGGATAGAGGGGAAGCTACGGGAAGCTGTCTGCGTAGGCGGCGGCGGTGGTGCAGCAACAGCGCAGGTCGGGGCCAGCAACGGCGGCCACGGCGTCGACGGCGGCAGCGGCGGCGGTGATGGCGTTGCGGGTGTGGTGGTGGTGCGGGAGGCGGTGGAGGTGAAGAACAGCTGCCCGTTCGTGTACAAGGGGCAGCGGAAGGCGCGGAAGCGGGGCGTCAACATCCACGTGGGTCGGTGTGGTGTGCTGTGTCCACTGCTGAGATTAATAATGTGATGATATAGTGGGCCGGTGTGCTATTTTACGTTCGTGTCGTGCAGGGGTGAGGGGGTGGATGGTAGGATGCAGAGGTGGCCGTCGCTCGTGTGCATTTACGCACGCAGCGCGCGCCAGGGGTCCACGGTCCCCTTGCACACCGGCCCGGGTGCCGTGGTCGTGGTCGTTCCGTCCTGTCACGGTGCCATCGGTGCGTGCCACTCGGCAGGGCCAATACCAGACATGGAAGCGTTACTTTGGTGCGTTGCTTTTGTGCGTTTCTTACCCCTGCGCCGTAGCTTAGTCTCCGTTTCGCTGCTGGCCTCCTGGCACTGACCACACATCTGGTGCTGCTGCTGCTCCCCGCCTTCCCGCCCCACAAGATGCCCCACCCCTGCCCCCGCCCCGTCCTGGCCCCACTAACACGACACCCGTCCCCTCCGCTCGCCCGCAGTACGTCGTGTCCGGTGTTCATATGCAACTCATCAGTCCACACCACCGCCGTTGCGCATGCATCAATGGGTTAAAATGCATCAACTGCATTTGCGCTTTCGGCTCAACCCCCCCTACCCCCCGCCCCCCCCGCAGTACGTGGTGTCTGACCGCGGCCCCCACGGCGGGCTGTGGCCGCTGTGGGTGCCGCAGCTGCAGGCCCACATGGCGGCGGCGGGCACCGGCAGCGCGCTGCTGCTGTCGCGGTCGGCCTCCAGGGGGGTGCGCCTGTTCAGGGTGTACAGGTGCGAAGGGTGTACGTGTGATCCTGGTGATTGTGGTCCTGGCGTGTGGATGTGACTGGCGGGTGCGCATTGGTGTTGGGGGGGGGGGGCCGCCTGCGCCTGTTCAGGGTGTATAGGAAAAGTGAATTATTGTGGCCTCTGGAGGGGAGAGGGAGCTACGATGTGCACATCAAGGCCGTAGGGCACCACGGTGCGCGCCCGCTCACGCCGGCCAGTGTGTTCCTTTATTGTGTGCACGGCAGCGCACTTTGCATACCAACACTCTGTGTCACCTGCTTGCACCGTACATGCTCCATCTAGACCGCACAACCACGTCACGGCTGCTTGATGAGGTTGTATGCCGGGACATAACTGAATTCAATCAACTAACTAAATGTCTTCAGAGACGACGCCTACCTGGTCAGCGCGCTGGGGCTGGTGCGCGAGCTGCAGCACGCACACGTGGCACGCGGCACGCCCCCCGGCGCCGACCCGTGGGCCACCCGGCCAGGGTACGGCGACTTTGTACGGCACACGGTGGAGGTGGCACGTGGCGCGGCGGTGGTGCTGGAGACGGGCGTGACGCCGCAGGTGGGGATGCGGGTGGGAGTTCGTTAGTCGTTAGTGATAGTTGGGAAGTTCGGCCAGCATGTACAGTACGGAACTCCCAGGGTGTAGCGATTCCTGCACAGCTGTTTTTCCGTACACTTGTAGCGTACATTGACATGCGTTGCCGCCTGCCGTGCACGTGCGCAAGCTTAGGGGTGATGCCAGGATGGAGGCTGCCGCTGATGCATGGCACATGCACGGCCGTGTCATCGTACCTCTTGCACGCGACTGATTTAGCCAGCTGCACGTGCGCACGGCCTTCGTTGGTATGTACCAGTCTAAGACCAGAGCCGTGACGTTGTTCGTTGGTATGTTAAGACACTGGTCTCCGGCTCTCCGCGGCACATGCTGCCACCCCTGCCGCAGGTGCCAGGGTGTCTGCCCGGCGGCGCGTTCTGGGCCATGCGGTGACCGCCGGTGAGGACCTGTTGACGACCCTGTAGCCCTGCCATGCGTTCAGACTGGGCGCTCTTTGGTGACTGGTGATGTGGGTTCTAGTTCCTATACGGGACTGGTACGGTATAGCGGGGGTTTTGCACCAGTGCGAAGTCCGTGGGCCGCCGCGGGTGGACGCGGTTGCGCCAAGAGCGCTGTTGGGTGGCTCCTACCCGTATACTGTACAGTGAGAGGGGCGGGAACGAAAGCCCGTGTCCCTGATTGCCGGGACCAGTCCTCTTTCCCGACTGGAACGGGGCTGGGCCCTGGAAGAGGACCAAAACTGTAAAGTCGTACATTCCAGAGGAGGAGGTATGCACGCTCGTGCACAGCGTGCGGCGGTTCGTGGCACTTCCGTACATGTTGGGAAGGGTGGGGGGCCGCGTGGTTGCTTCGTGGGCTGCGCCTTGGAAAGTGCCCCAACTAGATTTACCACCTTTCGAGGCATTCTGGGTTGGCCGCATCTGTCTAGCGGCACGCTCAGGGGAGGGCCCAAAGGGACCCGGGGCTGCGAGGGCCAGCGGGGGCTCACCGGGATGGCGCTGCCGCTTGAGTTCCTCCCTGGGCTCCCCTGTAAGCGCAGATGGCGGCAGTAGTCGCAAGTCGCGACGTCTTCAGCAGCATTAACTTTATATTATACATGCATGCTAAGCAAAGGTATGGGGTTGAAGTGGTCTGACTGATGAGTAATTCAGTGGCATGCGAAGCGTTTCGAAGGGTTGCGTCAGTGTCGGGTTTGGTGGTACGGCGTCACAGTAATGCCGGAAGGGAATTATAGAGTGACTCCGACCTATTGCGGTGAACCATATCCGATTACATAGATACAATAGCATGGCCCAAAGCTAAGACAGGCAGTAATACGCTCACTACCTTACCTCGCAGCGTCTGCTCTGCCTCTCTCCACCTCGATAACCCGTGCTGCATACATAATTGAATAGAATAAAGGCACACATTTAACGTCTCCTAAGGAGACTCGCAGGAATGGCGGGGCGGACTCAACTGGTCCTCGGGATGGTATGGTGTGCCGCCCTTCTACAAGCGGCATTCTCCCAGCTGACATTCACACGAATCGACCGAAACTTTGTCGCAACAAGTGCACCACCTCAGCCGACACGGAGCAACGGGTAGGGAGCGATGTTGTGGAGGTCGACAGTTCTATGTGGTTCACAAGCTTCCGCGTTTTCAGCATTAATGCATTCAGCATGCAAAACCGTATCTTTGTTCAATATCGGATCTTGCGACAGCCAGGGCTGTCGCAAGATCACCGGCCGCAAACTCTCCACCTCCACAGCCCGTATGTCACACCTATCTGACTTGGCTCGCGGCCTGCCAACGTGACGCCTTGTGGGCAACCCATTCCCTTGTCCCGCAGTGCTGTCGAGTCCCCGAACCGCTCTCTGCTGCCTCCGTCAATGGCTGCCGTGCCCACCAACGCCTGGTGGAGCGCGTGGGTGACCTATACGCCGAACGGCGACACAGTTGCGGTGAGGCGTGTTGCCTGCCAGGTTCCCATGCTGCCTGGTTCCAGCCTGGTCCCACCAGTCACAGGACGAAATCGAGGATAGCCGGGTGCGGAATACTGTTTTTCAGTCCTCTACGAACGTACGAAGTGCTAGTTTCCGTTGCTGGTGCAAGTCAGTAGCTTGGGACACCCGATAACCCACCTGCTTATCGACTCCCACAACCTTCAGCATTGCGCTACACGGTCCTTTGCCTGCCGCTGGCGAACCAGCCGATATCGTAACGAGCTATGCGCGGGGTTGCGCCCTGCTGCAGTCTCTAGCCCTCAGACCTCCCAGCCTTAACACCACTTGCTGGAAGCTTCCTTGCTGTCCTTCCCTACCAACGGTAGCCTGTTGCCCTGTCCAACACCATTGCACTCCTCATCCGCCGACAAGCAGCATGCATACAAAGCCACGGGAGCTCGCCTGAACGCCAGTAATCCCACCTCCTTTCCTCTTGACCCCCATTCGCAGGTGGAGCTGCACCCGTACCGTGTCAAGGTGCTGCCCACAGGGCTACACGTGTCCGCGCCGCGCACCAAGGCGCCCACGTACAGCTGCCCCACCTGCTCGTACACGTACGACAACTACGAGCAGGCCGTGCAGATCCGTACGACAACCGGCCTGGCCGCAGTACAGCTGGAGCGGTACGACGACCTGTCGGCGACGTTTGTGTGGCGGGCGGCGGCGGGCGGCGCGGTCGCCATGCGTGCGACGCTGATGCAGGGCATGCCGTACATCACGGTTGAGTACGTTGCTGCCGTACCGCTGATGGTGTGGTCGGCCGGGGAGGCGCTGCTTTCCACGGGTGTCACCACCGGCACCAAGGTCAAGGTAGGGTACGGCAGGGTACGGCAGGTGTACCGGTAGCCGACTAGCAGTGCGAGCTGGCATTCCGTGGGCTGTACAGCTGTAATGCGTGGCGAGCACAACGTCCGTACATTGCCCTGCTCGCTCGTTGCCCTGGTTTCCACGCGCCTACCCACGCCATCGCCCTACACGTCCTGACGCCTGTGCGTTGCCGTGCGCAGGTTGTGATGAACAGCAACCAGAACTGGCTGCTCTACTCGGGTACCCCCATCACGGTGTGGCAGGCCTTCACCAACGGGATGGGCATGCTGCAGGTGGGTTAACTCTGTGTGGTGGGCGTGCGCAGCTGGTCCGTGCAGCTACCCAGGTTGGCCATGTGACGGCGTCTGGAAGTCTGCCGTGCAGCAGCTTGCTCGCTTAGAGGCGCTCAGCGGCCGGCTTCCAAGCCGCTTCCATGATGATGTTGCACGGGCTGCACGCCCCACAGTGAGCCTTGTGTGCTGCGCTGTTGCAAACCGTGACGCGCTGTGCTGTGCTGTGCCCCGCCATGCTGCGTGCGTGCCGTACACAGGCCAGCGCGCCCCTGAGCGGCGTGCTGCGGCTGGCGGTTGCCTCCCCTGCATTCGCCACGCCCTTCTTCGGGAGCGACGCGCCGGCGGCTGCAACGGAAGCGCTGCTGGACACCTACTCTAGGACCTACCCCACAGGTATGCGCTACCATCCATACTGACGAAGGTTTACGCTGGGCAGTCCTGCTGGAGCTGCTGCCAAGTACCGTATGCTGCTGGTATTGGCTAATACCTGTGCATCTGGCCTGTGCCCGCAGGCGGCAGCGTTACGCTGGGCATCCAGAGCGCCGCCGACTCTTCAACGGGCAAGCAACGCGTCGTACAGCGGTACACCTTCTCCGTCGCCAGCCTCAACGGCGGTACGACAACCGCCAACGACCTCCTGCTATTCGCGCTGCCGCACCACCGCCAGCGCATGGCGCAGCCGGACCCCAACCCGCCATCCGCGTTGTACTGGAGCGACCCCCGGGGCAACATCCGTACGGTGGTCGGTACGACCTGGGACCTCGCGTACGACATGCCCGACGTACGGCTGTACTCCGGCGTTGCCGTGCCGTCGCAGTACCTGCAGCCGGTGGTGGACCAGCTGCTAGGGACGGACCGGAAGGCGATGGTTGACCCCGCTGCCGCGCAGGTCAACAGGGCCATGCCGCAGATGGCAGATATGGCCCGTACGGCGCTGATTGCGGACGAGCTGGCTTCTGCCGTACCCTCCAGCAGCAGCGCGACACGTGCGGACCTTGCTGGGGCAGCGTACAACCTACGTCAGCGACTGCGCACCGCCCTGTCGGCCTGGCTCATGCCAGCCGTTGACGCGGGCGCTGACCGCGGCCTGGTGTACGACAACAAGTGGGGCGGCATTGTGTCGTACGGCCCAATGCGTACGGCATGCCGCGACTGCGAGGACCGCGACAACGCGTACGGCAACCCTCTCGCGCACTACGGCCCGCTGCTGTACACTGCGGCGGCGGTTGCCGCGGACCCGGGATTCGCGTGGTCCGGCGCGGAGGCTTCGGCGCTGCGCGCCATTGTACGGTCCATCGCGAATCCGCGGTACGACGATCCGTACTTTCCGCCCGCCCGCGCCATGGACTGGTGGGCGGGGCACAGCTGGGCCTCGGGGCTCACCAGTGGAGGCAACGACGTCAGTTTTGGGAGGTTCCAAGAGGTACGTAAAGTCAGCGTGTATTGCCGTGTGATACCCGGTAAACGCTTAGGGTGGTGCTGAGAAAGCGAGCAGGTTGGCTCCGCACCTCGCGGGCTTGCAGCGCCACTTGTTCTCAGCCCAGCCCTGCCAGCACACACTGCACGGAAACCGTGCCCCCGCCTCTCCACATCCATCCATCCGCCGCCTGCATCCTTGCCCCCACCTCCCTACCACGATGCCCACGCCTCCCCTCCCCACCACAGAGCTCCAGCGTCGCGGTGGCCGCCTACTACTCCATCGCCCTGCTGGGCCAAGCCCTCAAGGACCCCGCGCTCCAGGCGTGGGGCACAGCCCTGGCCGCGATCGAATCCGCCTCCGCGCAGACCTACTTTCAGGTGCCCGCCTCCGGCTCCGAGGCCTTCCCGTACAGCCCCAACGGCGACTGGTACGGCGCCGACGGCAAGCGTACGGCAGGCGTGGTGTACCAGTCCCGTACGGCGTACATCACGCTGGCGGACGGCACGAACCCCGACCGGGCCGTGACGCAGGGGCTGCAGTGGGTTCCATTCCTGCACGGCGCGTCTGACCTTCTGCTGAAGCGCCCCTGGATCGATCACTCGGCGGCCTTCGCATCGGCGGGCGGCATCTCGTCCCCCTTCCCGGAGGCCTGGCGGGCGTTCCTGGCCATGGCCATGTCGTACGGCAACCAGGACGCCGCCTGGTGGTACGCCATGACTAACCTGCCGAACGGTACGGCAGCCTGCTGCACGGTGAACACGGTGGCGACGTACGTGCCCAAGCACAGCAAGACGACCGTGCTGCACTGGATCGCGACCCGCAACGGAGCGCCGCTGACCTCCAGCCCCAGCCCCAGCCCCAGCCCCTCCGGCAGCACCGCCAGCCCCAGCCCAACCTCCTCCCCCGCCCCAACCACCACCACCTCCCCCGCCCCAACCACCACAACTACCCCAACCACCTCAACCAACCCCGCCAACATCGCCTGCGACCCGCTCGCTGCTGTCGTACCGCCCTCGCTGCTGTACACGCCCTTCGCGCCCGCCTCCGTGACGCCCACGCAGCCGCCCGGGCTCCAGAACTTTAGCAACGCACAGCACACCGAGGGCTGGGGCACCTGGTACCACCGCCCCACGCTGCCCTCCTCCTTCTTCCCCCACCCCACCAACTCGTGGTGGTCCAGCTGGACCCACAACTCTACCTACACCGGCAAAGTGGGCGAGGAGCAGGTGCGCGAACCGACAAGCATGCATGGCTAGGGATCATGAGCTGAGTGGCAGCTCTCGCTGCCGCTACCTGATGACGTACGCCCGTGCCAACCCCGGACTACTCAGATCATTCACAACACCACACCGTTAACCCACGCACCCACAGGTTGGCATGCACCCCTGGCGCGCCAAGCTGCTGGCCTCCAAGCTGCAGCTGTTCCCTCCTCAGCCGCTGGACGTGCAGCCCGGCTACATGGTGTCGCCCCAGGACCGCTCCCTGGCCTTTGGGGCCGCCGAGGGGCTGGTCGCACGGCAGGTGGTTGCGGCCAACGAACTGGGGGCCACCGTGGAGTGGCGGACGGCGGCCGCGGCGGCGGCGGGGCCGGCGGGCGCGTGCGGGCAGGGTACCATGCGGTCGACCATGCTGCAGGTGAGAGCAGGTGGTGCGGTCATGCAGGGTTGTTCCCGCTGTCTGCGGCGTTGAGTGCTGGTCAATGAAAAACAAGCAAGCGGTTGCCTTAGCTCTGACCGCTGTTGATGTCACAACTAACCATGTGACGGTTGGCGGGCCACGTGTGCAGGGCATGCCGTACATGACGGTACGGTACGTGGGCGTCACGCCCACCATCGAGGCGCAGGCGGGCTCGCCCATCACGTGGCTTAACAGCCTGCCGGTCAGCACCAGGGCGAGCGACCCGCCCACCGCCGCCACTGGCACCGTGTTCAAGGTGCGTGGGCTGCGAATATAGCTTAAATCTATTTGGTCTGAATTTGGCCTACATTTGATCTATATTTATGGTCCCCTGCGCCCTGAACCCCCGGTTACCTGGCCAGATACCGTTTAACTTGTCTTTATGACAACTGAATGGACAGGACTTGTACGTGCGCAGGTCAAGGTCAACAGCGGCGCGGCGGAGGTCACGTACAAGCTGTACTTCAGCAGTACGGTCACCCTGCTGGCGCTGGGCGGGCAGTACGGCATGCGGCTGGCGGCGCCGTACACGGGCGTACTGCGGCTGGCCATGGTACAGAACCGCCTCGTGCCGCTCATGAACTACGGGACTGACCCTTCGCTGGCGGCCTTCGTGGAGCAGCTGTACGACAACAATGCCGGTGCGTGGTCGTTTGCAATGTCAGTACATTGTTTTTAAGCACCTTATAAACAGTGCGGCATCAGCACTCGGATGAGCAGCTGACATCTGCAAGTGACCCCTGCGCTTTCGAAAGTCACCGCACCCTTGCGGCGATGACGTGACATGGTCCCTCACCCTTCCACGCGTTCCCTCTGCAGACATCTACCCCACTGGCGCCGTACTGTCGTACGGCTATCAGACAGCCGCGCAGAGCTCCACGGGACGCGAGCGGGGCATCGTACGGATCACCTTCTCCACAGCTTCCATGTCGGGCGCCAGCAACGGCCAACTGATGATGCTGTCCATGCCGCACCACCGCCCGCGCCTCATCGCGCCCGCCGCACCGAACCCTGCCGTACAGCCCGTACTCAAGATGACCGACATACGCGGCGAGCTGCACCACGTGCTCGGGTCCGACTGGATGCTGGCGTACGACATGCCCGACGTGTCGTTCAGCTCAACGGACGGGTACGGCGGCGCGATGCGGACAATCTCCGACCCTGCCAAGCGTACGGCAGTGATCAACGCGCTTAACGCGGACGCGAGCAGTTGGGCCGGGATGGTCAACGGAGCTCGGCCTGAGAACGTGTACTTCGGCGGTACGGACATGTCCGCCATCGGCCGCATGGCGCTCATTGCGGACGAACTGATTGCCCAGACCAGCGGCGACGTCCGGTCAAACCTGGTCAACACTGCTACAGCCCTGCGGTCAAAGCTGCAGTCCTACCTCACGCCTCGGCTGGTGACTACACCCGGCGTCCCGGCCTCCACGGTGTACGGTGGGTAGCACAGCAGGGGTAGCGCAGCAGGGGTAGCGCAGCAGGGATAGCGCAGAGATGTTGGCAACGGAGGCTAGTGGGTGCACACATGGGGAAGTGTTCAGACTCATAGGTGATGCGCAACAGCAGCAATTGCCGGTGGTTGATGTTGCTATGTGTGCGCCCCTTGGCGGCTGCAGACACCACATGGGGCGGGCTCATCCCGTACGGCGACGCGGCCGGCGACAAGGAGACCAACTTTGGTAACCGCGCCTACAACGACCAGTGAGTGCGGCGGGCGGGACCTGGCCGCAGGGCGCAGGGCGCAGGGCGCAGGGTACAAGCGTAACTGACAACAGGGGATTGTGCTTTAAGGGCGAGGGCGACCCTTAATTTCGCAGTGGCACAAACCACCGCATGCATGCCCCTCAACACGCCCAACGTACTTGCCCTCACCTTCCCTACCCTGAACGTACGCCCCCGCCCCCACCCCGAACCCTCACCCCCAGCCACTACCACTACGGTTACTACCTGTACGCCGCCGCCGCCCTGGCCAAGGGCTCCCCTGCATGGGCCGCCGCCAACCGCCAGCAGTTGATGTCGTTGGTACGGGACTTCGCCAACCCGGTGCGGGCCGACCCGTGGTTCCCCTTCGCACGGCACATGGACTGGTGGGGCGGCCACAGCTGGGCGGGCGGCTTCAACGCGCTGGGAGACGGCAAGAACCAGGTGGGTGGTGTGCAGCTGGGCTGGTGGTGACAATGTGGTGTTCGGCTATGGCCTGTCCAGCAAAGGACAAGCGGTTCATGTTGTCGTACCTTTTACTTAACCGTCGTACATGCTGTGCTTGTCGTACAGGAGTCCACGTCCGAGGCCGTACACGCGTACTACTCTGTGGCGCTGCTGGGTCAGGCGCTGGGCGACGCGGGGCTGGCGCGCTGGGGGCAGCTGCTGACGGCCATTGAGATCGCGGGCGCGCAGACGTACTGGCAGGTGCGGAGCCCAGAACCCACTGTGTGCAAGTGCGAGTCATGTGCATCCAAGGATGCAAGGGAACAAGACTTGGACGCGCTAGTTGTGATCCCCAACGTCCCCAACTCAGTCAGCGTCCCCAAAGCAAAAACACCGCATGCTTGCTGTGCCGTACCGCTGCGCTCGCAGTCAGTCTGACACCCACCCACCCCACACCCACGCCCACGCCCCCAGATGCCCAGCAGCACCCCGGTGTACCCCCAGCCGTTCTCGGGCTGCAAAACTGTGGGCATCCTGTGGGGCTCCAAAATGGACTACTCCACCTGGTGAGTGTAGCGGTGCAGTTGCGGGGGAACAGTAGCATTTGGAGAAGCAGTTGCTTGGAGAGGGCGCAGCAATGGGCATGGGCGGTTGCTTAAAGGACCACTCAACCTGGTGGGTAAGGAACTGGTGGACTGGTAGTACATGCAAGCAGAGAACTCCGCCCTGCGCACGCCTCTCCCTACCTCCCGCTCATAACCCACACCCGTGCCCTCCGCCCCACAGGTTCGGCAACAACCCCGTCTTCATGCACGGCATCCAGCTCATCCCCTTCACGCCCATCAGCGAGGCCCTGCTGCCACGTGCCTGGGTTTCGGAGGCCTATCCCCTGGCCATGGCGGGCCTGGCCACCCTGGCCCCTGGGTCGGACGGCTGGCACCACTTCATGGCCATGGAGAGGGCCATCCTGGACCCGGCAGGGGCATGGAGTACGGCAACCATGTCGCTGGCTAATACACAGTTCTACGGCGCGTGGGGCTCGCACCCGAGGTCGGTGGTGCTGCACTGGATTGCAACGCGGCCGGCGGGCGGTGCGAGGAGGATGCTGAGGGGCTGAAGAGGAGTGGGTTTGAGGGAGGAGGGGGTGTGAGCGCGCGGGGATTGGGAAGAGGAGAGCGGGGGAGTTGATTGGAGGAGGGGAGGGGAGGGGGAGAGGATGGGAGGTCAGCTGCAGCTGCTGCGAGAGGGTTTAGGTTGTGACCCAGGAAGTGTTAACGCGAGAGGATGCGCAGGTGACCCGCTGTGAGAATGCGGGCTGCCAACAGGTGCATCGGTGCGCGTAGCTATATGGTTGTGTTGCTGCACAACCGAAAGTACACACTCTTTTCATGATGCTCTCCTAACGCACAGCGTTTGGCCAATTCATGTTCGCAATAAATGGCATGCATTGGGCAAGATTGCGACTGCTGGCAGGAGGGCGGCAGGTTCTCATGAATCCAGGCTGTGATTACGCCTCGGGTCGTTGTGGGTATAGCACTTTTATCCCTAGTACATCACTCCGCAGGCGACTTAGTGGCTGGAATAATGCCTTTTGCGTGATGCAAGTCGCCTGTCCGTATTTATCTTTCGGCAGCAGGTTGCGTGGGACTCTGGTAATGTGTACCAGCATGTGTGTGCTGCCGCCGTTACTTCGTTGTTGTAGCAGGTTGCTGCATGTTGACACGTGCGGGCACGCGCCGTGAGATCGCGTCGCACAAATTTACTCGTACAGATGGTGTTTGTATCTGTGGTGTGGTTCATACATACGTGCGCGCATGGTACGACTTTTATGTTGTCTGCCTCGTTTATGCGCGCACACGCACGCCTAGCTGCGGGGTTTCCGGTGCCGGTGCGCTGACCTGCGCTGACAAAGCAACTGCCAGCTGATTGATGTCGGTCAACCGCTGAAAAGCTCAATGTGGGTACGTATTGAGACTGATAGCATAGCCGCACGTTTTGAGGTGGAACTTATGAGGCGGTTTCTTAAAGCAGGCATAGCAGTCACCGCGTCTTGTAGCCCAGGCTGAGTTGACTGTCATGTCAACGTTTCAGCTGTCAGGCCCTTAGTGAGGGGCTGCGCGTAGCACGTTCCGCACGACGAACGTTCCGCAGGAACTGGAACGCTGCACTGAGCTGAATGCACGGCTCAGGATCGCCAAGTGTAAGCCCTGAACCATCCTACATCAGTTAGCTGCCGGTACCGCACGATCGCCCTGGCATGGGTCACGTCTAGTGCGTTCCCTCAGCAACAGCAGGTAACAGCAATGTCGGCGCGCCTGGTAGTGTACGTGGGCGGCTGGTTGGATTACTCAGCAGGCTTGCTTTCCATGCCGATGCATGTTTTGATGCATGTCCCTTGGGCCTGCTGAGGCAGACGGCAATGCAGCCCAAACGCACGGCTGGCCTGCAGCTGGGCTAGGCCGGGCCAGGCCGAGCCTACTGTCGACAGACTGTCCAGCTGAGGCGCCATAAGGTCAGCCACGTTGACAGTAGGTGAAAGGCTGAAAGCAGCGAGCACATGAGTAGTCCCTGGCTTGTTACAGCTGGACATAGGCATCTATATATGGCAGCCTCCATCCGATGCTAAACCGTGGCAGGCTTGCATGCAATCACTGCACACCTCCCACGTCCACCAACAGCCTGGTGTTTGTACACCCAAAACAAGAACACAATTTCCCTTGTCTCACTCCCTCTCGCTCTCGCTATGTTGTGCTGCAGAATCTGTGCAGGCCTGTACATCAAACACCCCACTCCGTGTATGGTCTCACTCGCTTGTACGGCGTCAGGCCGGGAGAACTGCGCAATGCAGCGCTAACGCCCTGCCATGTAGACGCGTCACAATCTGCCAAGCAACTTTATGCTGTCACAAAAAGCGCACGTACCCGTTTCCAAGGCGCGTGGTCCTATGCATACCGTACCAAACTCAACTCAGTCCTAGCGCTAGCACCTCCTGGGTGCACAGGCCACCAAGCGTACCGCAACAAAAACGGGCGCGCGCTACTGTGGTCCACGCGGTCCGCGAGCACGCATGGACGAACCTCCACCCTCCTCTCATCAGCCGCCGCCTGCTGCTCCGCAGAAGGCCAACCCACGGTGCGGGCCTGTGTCCGACTTCCCAAGGCTATCCCGGCTCTGCTTACGGCCTGCGTTGGGAAGGGAGCATGGCAAATGTCAAGCAGGTACCGTACTGTGACCAGCCTTACCAGAGAGCTCGAGATGACATCTACGGTACGCTCGATGCCTTTCCCTCCTGGCGTGACACCCCAATGGTCATCAACGCTCCCACGGTCGCTAAAGCTGCCTACTGTCCGGCCTACGCCAAGAAGCTCCAGAACCAACTCGCTTTCGCCCAGCAGCCGCCGGCCCCTGACCCATCTGCACGCCACACCGCACACCCCTGCTCACTGCAGCGCTAGCTCCCCTGCCTTCAACTATGCTCGGGCTGGCATGACCCCAGACACCTCCTGGCAGTGAGTGAGGATGGCTTGCCCACCTGCGCACCAACGTTACCTGCATTCACGAGCTGGCGGGCTGACCCCTCGCGCAACGTACACCCCACTCAACACCACCCTACCCCACCCACACCCATACCCACACCCACCAGCTGGTGAACTGGAACACCTTGCCCACAATCTCCAGGCCGGTGGGCACCTGGGGGAACAAATCGGGGGAGCGAGCAGGTCAGCGCAGGGCAGGGCCGAGTCAAGAGCCAAAAGTAGGGGCAAGCACAGGACGCAAACAACAGCGGAGGCCGCTTGGCACCACCCACCACACTCGCGTCCTCCCGGGCCCCTAATGCCACACCCCACACCCAACAGCACCCCCACGCGCCCGCCTGCCAAGCGCTATTGAACACCGCCCATGCTGGTGGCCTTGCGTCCCCAAATATATGTAGGTCTATGTACCCTGTTATGGCTTTGCTACCCCTGCACCATCTTCCCGTGGCACCCACCTGCCACGCGAACAGCGCCACGTTGGCGGCGTTGAGCGCAATGTGCGCGTTGCGCGCGTTCTGGTCGCCCTTCTGCATGGCGGGCACCAGCGCGGCGGCCGCGGCCCACAGGCCCACGATGGCGGCGCCGGCGTACAGGTGCGGGCCGGGGAACAGCTTGCCGGTGCGCATGTAGGTGTTGACGCAGCCCTCGATGGCGATGCCCACGCCGGACGCCAGCAGCAGGCTGCCCCACCACCAGTGCTTGTCGCGGTACTCGCCCTTGAGCAGCTCCTTGCGCTCCTGCAGGGCGTCAGGGGGTGGAAGGGTGTAAGGATGTAAGGGTTAGGAAGGGCAATGACGAGAAAGGGGGCGGGGTTTTGTGAAGCGCTTGTTGTGCGAGAGTGTGGGGTGGAAGTGCATTAAGAAGAGCAGCTCCTTGCGCTCCTGCGGGCCTGATGGAGGTACGCGTGGTGGGTGGTTGTGGGAGGAAAGGGAGTCGTTGGCCAGTGGCTGGTTGGCCTCGGTGCACTCCACCTATGAGGGCATGTATGGGGGGAGAGTGCCAGGCCTGAGGTACGGTATACATGCGGATGTGGGCTACCGGTACGTGTGGCGGCCGCAGGGGCCAGCAGGAACGCAGCTACCGACACTCATGACTCTTCGTGCAGCTGAATGCGGTGCGCTGGCCGCGTGATAACCCGGCTGGACTACCCGAGGCTACTTGCAAGGCTTGTTAGACGCGTTGTAGGCGAAGTGGCAAGGAACAATACTAGTCGTTATCCCAGAGGAGTCTGATCCTGTCAGCAAACGCGTCTTCGTAAGAAGGGCCTGAAAGGGCAACGCACGTGCCCCTCCAGGCCTACACCCAACCCAGTGCTGGCCGTGGTTGTGCAAACCCCGTGGTTGTGCACAACACAGTGTAAATGATGGGACACAGCTATAAGTGAAAGCACGGACAGCATAACACACGCAGCATGCGGCCTGAGGGAACTTCCTACTGCGCTGCGTCAGCTCGCCACTGGGTTGGCTGGCGCTAGAACCCACCGTCTCCTTCTGGGCGATGGCGCTGTCCACCGGCGACGGGGGACGCACACCATCGGCGCCAACAGCAGGCAGCTGCTTCTTCAGCTCGCGAATCTCATCGCCAACCTCGCGAGTGCGCTTCCACTGGTAGCCCAGGTAGCCAGCGTACAGGGTGCCACCGAAGAGGAAGAGCATGACCGCTGTGCAACAAAACCGCACAATTGCAACAGCATAACTTCATCGGTTCCAGCCATACATAGATACGGTGGCTGTATGTTGTCGACACTCCAATTATGTGGCCTCGAACTGTCAAACGCTCTTTCGTCCTCAGTACCCACCCGGGTGAATCAGCGCGACAGTGCGCCCCTCCAGAATCCCGTAGGCACCGTCAACAGCCATAGCAGGGTCCGCCTGGAGCAGCAGGGGAGCCAGGGCTGCGCTTGCTGCCAGCATGGTGGTCGCCGAGACGGACGACGCGGCATCCTGGCTTGCTGCGGAAGACGGGCCAGCAGCGCGCGCCGACGAGGGCTTAGCGACGCAAGTGACCGACAGACGAGCACCAGAGCGCATAGCCGCAGCCCGCTGGGCGCGGGGAGCGGCAGAGACGGGACGCTGGGCGAGCTGCATCCTAGACGCGATGTGTGGTAAACAGCGACTTTAGATAGTAGGGCGCCGGTGTATGAGAAGGTGGATATGTTTGATTATGGACACGATTGTAGAAACGGGCGAACTTAAGAGGTTGTCCAGGCACGGCCACACATCAAATGTACGGGTGCTCCGATGTCCTGACCTCACAGGAACGGGACTGCCTCGCTGGCCCCGTCCCTGTGGCTTCAAGTTCTATAGTTGCTGTGGCATCAACACGGCTGTGCGGTGTTGTGCAATTCGGTCCAACTGGCAACAGCTACCTGAGGCATAGGTTGCCAGCTTGCTTCTAACAAGTATCAAAATGCACAATAAGATATTATGTCGTTGCAATACGGGGCAGCCTCAGGGCCAAACTCAACGCATTTGACGTTACAGGTCCTTTGGAGTGCAAGGAAAGGCATTGTCAACATGTTTAGCATTCAACAGTTTGGGGGTAAAGAGAGGGGTCTACCTCTCGTCATAAACGCGCGGAACATGGAGGAGCTCGCAGGCTGCCGTGGCCACTCCTGGGGAGGACCTGACAGTGCCGAGGAGCGGCCGAGGTGCGGTAACCAGGCTCGGCGCAACCTCAAGCGACAGCAGGACAGCAGCATGGGCTGCAGAAGCTCGGGGATACGGGTTGAAAGGCAGGGGGCCGGGCAGCGGCAACAGCCCTGGGCACAGGACACTGCTGCCGGTTGCACCCCCTCGTGGTGGGCTAAGTTCGTTGCGCCGGTAACCCATTACAGAAGGGGGCAACATGCACAGCGTAACGCACGTACTGGCCACGGAGCCCCAGTACGGTCGGAGTAGCAACAGATACGTCACTCGCCGGTATGCTTCGGACGGTGTCCTTGGGGAGCTCCAAACGGCCTGACCAGCTGGAAGGTGGTCTTTTAGCACTGCCGTACAAATGTCGTGTAGCCAGCAACCTGCCAGCTCTGCATTGTAGCTGATAATGATATACACCCTTTATCATATACCTGGATTCCGTCCCGGCCCACACCACCCGCTCCGTCAGGAGCGCACCACCCCCCTTCCCCGTGCCCCTTCCCCTTCAGCACCTGTCCCCACCATGACCCTCATCAGGCATGCACGTCCCTCCCTCCCTTCCTCCGCGGGCCCTGCCCCTGTTCCTAATCGTGCAAAATTTTCAACTTTCTAGGCCCCACAGCCAACTAACCCTAGCACCATCTCCACCAACCATGACCCTGGCCGCTTCCCGCTCCTAGCCTTCCTTGACCCAGACCATGTGCAACCTAGGCGCAACATCCAGCCACCCGAGCTAAACCAGAAGGCTCGGGTGGCCTCCTGAGCCCAGTGTTTGCCAGCCACCTGTGGGCTGCGCCAGGAAGGATGCGGAGAGGTAGCCAGTTGCGGCGGTGGCGCTGTTGGAGGAGCCGCAGGCCGCATTACCCGGCGTGCGGTCCGTTTATTCTCCATTCCTGGGGAAACAAAGGTGGCGTGACGGTGGTGGCGCCGTTGGCGGCCATTGCTACTAGCCACCCGCTGGCTGCCAGCTCCTGAGGATGGCCAGGGCCGGCAGCCGCCTGCCACTGGCGATGGTGACCTCCAGCTGGTGCGCAGTACTAAGGCTTGCGCGGTACTGCTGACGCTGCTGGGTAGAGCGTGCAGGCCGCCCTGCGCACCAAATGCAGAAGGGAGCCGACACGGAGCTCGGCGTGTTCGCGTTGGTGGACCTGCTGCCGGACAAACGAGTCGGGCGTGAGAGGTGGACGCGACGATACCACGAGGTACATGCTCCCAGTTACGAGGTGCGGGCGGTGCAGGGCCAGGGTGGGGTACATGGAAAATACGGAGAAGGCGTGGTAGGGTGGGGTGGGGCGGGGTGCGAATGCCTTCTGCGTCTCAACCGGCAACGTCTTGTCCGTCAGTACGCTCGCCTGCACTCAGGGAGCTTGCCGCTGTCGGGGATGGGGAGGGCGGGGCGGTGGGTGGTGTGTGTACCACATGCGCAGCACGGCGTGTTGCCATGCGGGAGCCGCGCCGGCACGTGCCCATGTGCATGCTTCGTGCCTCGCCGCCGCTACCTCTCCTGCCAACCTCCCCTCTTTTGAAAGGCTCGTTGACAGCTCAACTTAATGTTTCCCCCTGATCGTCTCTGCACGCAGCAGGTCGTTGTGAGGCCTTCTGCACTGGCCCTGCCGGGGACCTTGGACCAGCATCTGGGGCGGATGAGAAAGCACGAGCGTGTGGAGGCGTGGAGTGGAAAGCGGAGGTGGGCATGTGGTGCAGCGGTGCCGATGTGCAGCAGTGGGAAAGGGGCTTGCTTGTGCTCGGAGCGCATGAGACGCTAGGGGGCGGCCAGAGGCGGGCGCGAGCTGCAGGGGGCGGAAGGCTGGCTTGCAGTTGCGGAGGCCTCTAGCGGTGGATCGCCCAGGCGCATGAGCCGGGGCCAGCTGGCAGAGCGCAGGGGCCGGCGACGGCTGTCCCTGGCTGTTGAGGCACTGGTGGCGGTCGGGACACGCGTGGAAGACGAGGGGCCGTCTGAGGCGTTAGGGATTGACGGTGGGAGAGGCTGTGGTGCCGCATGGGCTGAAGCTCTGAAGCTCTAGGCTCGCAATTTGTTGGTCGTGGTATGCGCTGCTGCCGTCCTTCTTGATGGTAAGCCTAGGTACGGCTATCGTCTCGGTCTCTTAATGAGGGCTGATGCAGTCTGTGCACAGCGGGTGTGCTGCAGGTGTGCGTGTGTGGCGTTCGCCTGCTACAGCTATCCATGTGTGGCCCTCGCCTTGCCGAATGCGTCTGCATCTGCCGTCGACGTGCTGTGCGTTGGAAGCGCGCGCGCATTGTAGACGCAAGGAGGAAGGCGGAGTGCAGCTGGGTTGCTCTAAGGCCGAGGCCGAGGAGGACGCATGCATGTGGTGCATGCAGGCTTCGTAGCTTGCCGCAACAGATCAATGGCAGTATCGGCCAACCCATGGTGTAACAAGGCTTGCTGGCGTTGGGCTCTCTTGGAACGCAATTGCAATGGTGCTATGGTGGCAAGGGCCCGGTGGCAGCTGGTGGTCAAGAGGATTGTTGCCCTGTTGTCGGCAGGAGGGGATAGCCGGGCTGAACACAATGTATGAAGCCTTCTGTCGTGTGTGCGACAGCTGACCATAGAGCTGCCGGGCTCGTTTACATTCACAAAAGGGGACAGCACACAGGGCGCGTAGGCAAGAAACCAGCCCTGGTTACACGGATCCTTCACCCATGGGCTATCACCCAGAGGCATGACCATACCGCAGGTAACGCCTCATAGCTACAACGAATGTATGAATGATGCACAGTTACGAACACAAGCAGTCCAAATCATGAGACATCCTTTGCGTTCTGAGCATGCCGTGCACCCTTAGTAGCTGCTCAGCCCTGCTCAGCCCACCTCCCGCTAGGTCGGCAGGCATGTGCCACGTGGCGCAAGCGTGCCACTTTCGCCCTACTGGTCCGACTGCAACATGCACGTACGGTACATTTCCGCTTTATTGCGCCACATGTTTGCATCCTGCTGCCAAAAATCCAAGCGCAAACTATGCACGTTGAGCCACCTAGCACTGTCCACCAGCCAGTCCTAGGGAGGCCCCTCAGTCAGCCAGCCAGAGTCGGCCACCGTGCGTCAACGAGTCCAAACAGCACCGAAGGGAAGAACAGGAGGGGGGGGAAGAAGAAGTTTTGACCCTTGGCAGAAGTTGTTTGGAATATTCGGCAGGACGGCAGACCACCATACCACCACCCCCATAAGAACAAATATCTTGTACGGCAGTGTTTAAATCGACTCTTTACATGTTGGTTAGCTTGTTGCATGAGACGGCAGTGGGCAGCCACGGTCATCTGTGCATTCACAGCGTCCTAGCCTGCCAGCACAT
>VFQN01002564.1_pt1 | contig 27756 bp, 23 predicted proteins | sample 3512371 | NCBI WGS metagenome assembly VFQN01 (sample SAMN10412370, study PRJNA504923) | tailings metagenome | isolation source: Replicate 2 from Balatoc abandoned mine | place: Philippines: Itogon, Benguet | collected 2017-08-28
GGCGATCGGCCTCGTCATCGTCTCCTTCATGACCTGGGTGCGCATCGACCTCGTCGGCTTCCTGTTCGGTGACATTCTCGCCGTCACGCGCGCCGACGTGGACCTCGTCTGGGGCGGCGGCGTGCTCGTCACCTTCGCCATTGTCTGGTTGTGGCGCCCGCTGATCGCATCGACGGTGAACCCGGAACTGGCGGAGGCGGAAGGCCTGCAGCCGGAACGCACGCGGCTTGCCTTCATGCTCCTGATGGCACTCGTCATCGCCATCGCCATGAAGATCGTCGGCATCCTGCTGATCACGTCGCTGCTGATCATTCCCGCGGCCACGGCCCGGCGCTTTTCCACGAGCCCGGAGATCATGGCGGTGCTCGCCTCGGTCGTCGGGGCACTCGCCGTTGTCGGCGGGCTCTTCGGTTCCTTGAAATTCGACACGCCCTCCGGTCCCTCGATCGTGGTTGCAGCCCTGGCTCTGTTCATTCTAAGCCTGCTCACCAGGCCGAGGACGAGCGGAGCGGATCATTCGCCAGCAAGCCAGGGAGGTCGGGCATGACCACGCAACCATTGACGCGCAACCAGGGCCTCGTCTTCGACGTGCTGTCGCATTCCGAAGGCCCGCTGAGCGCCTATTCGATCCTCGACAAGCTGCGCGACAACGGGTTTCGTGCGCCGCTGCAGGTCTACCGGGCCCTCGACAAGTTGCTGGAATTCGGCCTCGTGCACCGGCTCGAAAGCATCAATGCCTTCGTCGCCTGCGCCCATCCGGAGGACGGCTGTCACGCCCACGGCATCACCGCCTTCACGATCTGCGAGACCTGCGGCAAGGTCACCGAGTTCCACGACCACGTCATCGAGGACCGGCTGAAGGGCTTTGCGATGGACCGCAATTTCAAGACCGGCAAGACGACGATCGAGATTCGCGGCACCTGTGCGGGCTGTGCCTAGAGCGCTTCCGCCGAAGCGTGAGCGCTTCCGCCGAAGCGTGAGCGCTTCGGCTGGCTCGGCTAGAGGTCTCAACCCGCCTTCTTGTCGAAGATCGCCTCGACGGCGCGGATGGTCGAGGGGCCGAACTGGCCGTCGATCGCGCCGGAATAGACGCCCGCCTCGACCAGCCGCTGCTGGAGGGCCTTGCGGAATTTGAGCGACCAGGCCGTGGTGTTGTCCTTCATCTGGTAGCGCGCGCCCTGGTGGCCGAGGCGAAGGGCTTTCTCCATCCAGGCCGCTGCCGTGACGGGATCGTTTTCCGTGTCGATGCCGTCGAGAATGGCGGCGGCGTTCTGGGCGCCCTGGCCATTGCCGTTCTCCGCGGCCTTCGCATACCATTTCAATGCTTCCTGCTTGTCCTTGCGCACCGCGCGGCCGCGTTCGTACATGGTGCCGATGTTGTTATAGGCCTGCGCGTTTCCGGCATCGGCGGCTTTCCGGTACCATTCCAGGGCCAGCGCATGGTTCTGCTCGACCCCGTCGCCGTTGGTCAGTGCGAAGCCGAGGCTGGTCATGGCTTCGGCGTTGCCGGCCTCCGCGGCCTTGCTGAACCAGCGGTAGGCCTCCTTCTTGTCCTTGGCGACACCCAGCCCTTCATCATAGAGGAGGCCGACCTTGTTCATCGCGAAGGCATTGCCGAGGTCCGCGGATTTGCGGAACCAGCGCATGGCCTCGGCGCGATCCTGCGCCGTGCCTTCGCCATTCTCGTAGAGAATCGCAAGATTGCGCATCGCCTGGTGGTTGCCGAGATCGGCGGCCTTGCGATACTGCGCCAGCGCTTCGGCAAAGCGGCCGCCATTGTCCAGCGCCCGGCCGAGCTGGTAGGCGAAGCGCTTTTCGTCGGGATTCTCGCGTATCGCCGCCTCGCAGGCCGGTATCGCGCGGGCGAAATCGATCTTGTAGAAATCGACGCCCTTGGCGGCGGCCAGCTTGAACGGGTCGTTCTCGGCGGCCGCCAGGCGGTCGCATTCGGTTTCGCCGAATGTTTCCTGGCGGCTGACGGCGGGGGCGAGCGCGGCCATGCGCTGGCGGGCGATGTTGGCAAAGGCGCAGGCCGGGAAAAGGCGCAGATGATCCTCGAACATCGCCTTGTCCTTGCTCTCGCGGATTTCCGCCCAGTGCGCGCTCGCATCCCGGCAGGGATCGCCCTGGCCTATGGCGCTGCCGGCGGCGTCGGGCGCAAGGCCTTCGCCCAGCATGACCGTCTCGAACAGCGAGCCGGTCTTGAACGGACGCTGCTTGCCGCCCGTCGCCTCGAACACGTCCTTGGCGACCGCGCGCAGCGCCGCCTCGATCTCCAGCCCCGGTGTGACGAGGTGGCGGGAAAGCGCCGCGGCATAAGGGCTCATCGCGCCGTCGCCGTCGAGCGCCACGTCGCCGGGCGCAGTGGCATAGCCGATCAGCATGTTGCTTTCGGCGCTGTCGACGCGGGCGAGGCCCCGGGTGGGGATGCCGCGGGTGGAAAGCCGCTTCATGGAGGTGAGGAACGGGTTGTCGCGACAGGCATCCAGCAGCACGAGCTTCAGCTTCGTGGCGCCGGCCAGCGCATGCAGGAGGTCGTCGAGCAGGATCGTCTCGTATTTGACGTCGCGGTCCGAGGCGAGCTTCGCATCGACGGGGATGAGGAAATTGTCGCCGCTCACCTCGATGCCATGGCCGGAATAGTAGATGAGGCCGATATCGGCACCGGCGACCTTTTCCTCGAAGCCGGCAAGGGCCTGCGACATCGCCGCGCGGCCGGCGTTCTCGAGCACCGTCACCTCGAAGCCGGCCGTCTCCAGCGTCGCCTTCATCGCCGTGATGTCGTTGGGCGGGTTCTTCAGCACTGTCGCCGGCGCGGCATAGGTGGCATTGCCGATCAAAAGGGCGGCCTTGCGCGCGGCAAGGGCCGGCTGGCCGATGACGACGGCAAGAAGCAGGATGGCGAGACGAAGCAGCATGGTCCCCTCACGCGGCCTTCATGGCGAGGAGAAGTATGCCGCAACCCTGTCGGGCGGGGAAGTTTTTCCGGTGGATTTTTTCCGGTCGAATACCGGGATCAGAGCGCCTTGAGGCCGATCTTGAAGCGCTGCCAGTTGCGCACATAGCTTTCGGCGGAGCGCGTGAGCCCGGCGACCGCCTCGTCGTCGAGCGTGCGGATCGCCTTGGCGGGTGCGCCGACGATCAGCGAATTGTCCGGGAAAACCTTGCCTTCCGTCACCAGCGCATTGGCACCGACGAGGCAGTTCTTGCCGATGACCGCACCGTTCAGCACCGTCGCACCCATGCCGATCAAGGAGTTGTCGCCGATGGTGCAGCCGTGGATGATGGCGCTGTGACCGATCGTGCAGCCTTCGCCGATCGTTACTGGTCTGCCGGGGTCGACATGCACGACGACGCCCTCCTGGATGTTCGAGCGCGCGCCGATGGTGATCGGCTCGTTGTCGCCGCGCAGCGTCGCGCCGAACCAGATGCCGACATCCTCGCCGAGGACGACCCTGCCGATGACGTTCGCATCCGGCGCCACCCAGTAGCGGTCGCCTTGGGGAAGGCTCGGGGCGTGGTCGTCGAGGGCGTAGAGCGGCATGGTTTCCTCCGGCAGGTCTGATTCCTGCCCTCACTCTAGCACCGGTGAAGGAGGGCGGGGAAAGGCCAGGGTGGTTTTTCCGGGCCATATGGAGTATGAGCCGCGCCATGACGAACGCAGCCACATTCTACCACCAGGCCGTGACGACGGGGACGAAGATTTTCGCCACCGCGCCGATGATCGACTGGAGTGATCGCCACTACCGCGTCTTCGCACGCCAGCTCACGACGAACGCGCTGCTCTTTTCCGAGATGATCGTCGCCGATGCGATCCTGCGCGGCGACCGCGAGCGGCTGCTCGGCTTCGACGCGGTGGAGCATCCCGTCGCGCTGCAGCTCGGCGGCAACGATCCGGCAAAACTCGCCGAGGCGGCGCGGATCGGCGAGGGTTTTGGCTATGCCGAGATCAACCTCAATGTCGGCTGTCCCTCCGACCGGGTGCAGTCCGGCACGTTCGGCGCCTGCCTGATGCGCGAGCCGCAGCTCGTCGCCGATTGCGTGGCGGCGATGAAGGCGGCGGTTGCCGTTCCCGTCACCGTCAAATGCCGCATCGGCGTCGACGACCAGGATCCGGAGGTGGCGCTGCGCGAGCTTGTTTCGCGCGTGAGGGCCGCCGGGACGGATGCCGTCTGGGTCCATGCCCGCAAGGCCTGGCTCCAGGGGCTCTCGCCGAAAGAGAACCGGGACATTCCGCCGCTCGATTACGGCCTGGTGCGCCGGCTGAAGGCGGAGAACCCAGACCTTTTCGTCGGGCTCAACGGCGGGCTTCACACCCTGGGGCAGGCGCTCGAAGAGATGACGGGACTGGATGGCGTCATGCTCGGGCGGGCTGCGTATCAGGATAGCGGCATCCTTGCGGGCGTGGATACTCTTTTTCCGCATCCGCTTCAGACGGGCGGTTGCCTATCCGATCCGAAGGTGCTTTCCACGGAATATTGGGAAGCGGTGCGGGATGCGATGATGGCCTATGCGGGCGGGGTGATCGCCCGCGGCGGACGGGTGGCGCATGTCACGCGGCACATGATCGGGCTCTTCCAGGGCTTTCCGGGCGCGCGAAAATACCGGCAGATCCTGTCGACCGATGCGACGAAGCCGGGGGCGGGGCCGGAGGTGATCGCGGCGGCCTTCGCGGCGGTGCTTTCGGCGCGGACCGAGACGGCCGCGGCGGCGGAGTAACGCTTTCTGTGCATCGCCTTGCGCCGACCACAATTTCGTCCCCTCGGGGTCGGAGAGTTTGTTACAGAGACGACGCAGTGCAAAAAGACGGACAGGTGGCCGCGTGATCGATCCCTACGCCATGCTCGGAATAGAGCGCGATGCCGACGACAACCAGGTGAAGGCGGCCTATCGCAAGGCCGCCAAGGGCATGCATCCGGATTCCGGCGGCGACGCGGACCAGTTCGCCCGCCTCCAGACCTGCTACGACCTTTTGCGCGACCCCGTGCGCCGGAAAGTCTTCGACGACACCGGCTTCGACCCGCAGCTTGCCGACCCGCGCGACCTCAAGGGCCTGATGCTGCTCGAACCGCTGGTCAACGACGTGATCCTCGACGAGCGCGAGCCCGGCAGCTTCGATCCGCTGGCGGCGATGCGCCGAAAGCTCTCCGACGACATCGTCAAGAGCCGCTTCCACATCCTCGAGCTGGAGCGCCACCGCAACCGCGTGCGCCAGCATATCGACCGGCTCGGCCGCAAGCCCGGCACGGACTTTCTGGGCTCCATGCTGCGCGCCCGCTCGCAGTCGATCGCCGAGGCGATCCGCAATGCGGAGGGGCAGATTGCGGTCATCGAGCAGGCCTATTCCATGCTGGAGGGCTATTCCTACGAGCTGGCGGCGGCGCTCGAACCGCTGCCGGTCGAGGTGAAGGGCGAGGCGGCGGAATAGGCCGCCCGCGCCGTCTCAACGGGGGAGCGGCGGCTCGTCGCCCTCATACCGCACCGGCAGCCTGTTTTTCGCCCGCGCGGCGGCGAAGGCGCGGTACTCCGCAAGCGCGGCACCGTGCAGGAGCGGCCGGGCGGCCTCCACCGCGGCGTCCTGAAGGGCGCGGGTCTCGCGCCAGGGCGAGGCGAAGGCGAGCTTTCCGCGGGAATTGCCGAAATCCCTGACAGCGCGCACGATCTGGACGAAATCGTCGAACAGGCGGCGCTGCTCCGCGTCGAGATGGCCGAGGCAGCAGGGTTCCTGCGTGTCGTGGAAGAACCAGGCGCAGTACCCGCGGCGGCGGCAGCTCCGGATGCGGCAGACGCGCTGCGGCAAGGCCAGCATCTCGGCCGCGCGCACGAGGAGGGCAAGGTCGGACGGGGGAGGCTGGGGGCGGTCGGCCATCGGGGCTCCTGTCGGGGTTGGGGCGGATGCCGCGCCGGCCCGCGCCGGTTGCGCGCTGCACGGGACTGCGGTCCTGCCGAGGGGGCGGGGGATCCGGTTCACCGGAAAGGCTTTCCGATCCCGTTTCCATCGCATCGTCCGGCGGCGAAGCGGTCTCGTTTCAGCCGGACGGGCTCTTGTGCCCGCGTCCCGGCTGCGCCACCGTCCGCGGCGCGGGAAGGAGCGTCCCGGCCGGGCGGGCGCGGGTGGCGCGCCGGTTCCGGGGAGCGTGCGGACAGGCGTTCGCCTTCCCGCGCGCAAAAAATACGCCGGGGTGCGGGCATCGGGCTTCGGACGGGGCGCTGGAAGCCGCCGTGTCAGAAGAGTGTATATGACGCCTTTCAGCGCCCCGTTCGGCGGTTTTTGCCCGCGACTTGGGTCTCTCTGCAAAGGCTGGGCGCAAGAACGTTCGCCGCCGGTTTCCGGGGCGGGTTTTGTCCGGTTTTGCGCACCGGGCGGGCTCACCTTGAGCCCTGCCCGGACGGAAAGGGTTTTGGCGCCTTTCCCGGGAAAACGCCGCTCCGGCGGACGATGCCGACGCATCCATCACGCCCGGCCCCCTTGTGTGCCGCACAGGCACGCCCGACGCGCCGTTCGAGGCATGAAGCGGAGGGCCCGGTCCGACGCCCCGCCGCTTCCCCCGTGTCGCCGGAGGGAGACCATTTTCCGCGAGCCCCCTTGGCGACGGCTTACGTCCGTCCCCCGCCAAAAGCGCCGACCCCGCCTCGCCGCAACGCCTTGCGGTGTATCCGCAGCGGGATGAGGGGAGTATGGCATGGGGTGATGGGGGTGGGGAAAATTGCGTTGTTGCAAGCTCGATGGACCTTGAAGATTGAACAAAAGAATTGACTATAAAATTTACTGCACGTTTTTCGCTCATGGGTTGCATTGCTGCCCACTATTTATATTAATCTAGGAGCAATCCATATCCATCCAGGAGGCTGTAGTGAGAATAAATCGGCTAAGTATCAAAAATTTTCGTGGAATAAATCTCCTGAAAATGAGTGATATAGGCGATACAATCATTATTGCCGGCCAAAATGGATCAGGAAAATCTTGTATATTTGATGCTATAAGGCTTCTTAAGTCATCATATGGGGGGTATCAATATAATGAATGGCAACAATTTTTTGGAGAATTTCAGATACAACTTCATGGTCCTGCAAAAAATTTAAAAGGACTATTTAATAATCCAAATAACAGAATAGAAATAGAATGTGATTTTCAGCTTATAAGTGGAGAGCGTGAATATGTATTGAAAAATTCCCGTGAACTTCTGGAGGAAACGGTATGGCATGGTGTGTTGCCAGAAGCGTTCCAGTGGGGAGGATATCGTAAGGCGAGTTTTTCGACTCAATTTAGAGACAGGCAGCCAGAAGTAGACGAAAAAATGGAGGAAAAGCTTCCGGAATTACTAAAAGAGATTGAAAGTGATTTTGTCGCTGGGGGAATTCGTATCGATGAGAGTGGTCATGTTGAAGTGACTCCCTCCATACTTTTGGAATTGGTGTTTAGTAGTTACAGGCCACGGCATATCGGAGTAGTTGATTTTCATGGAGCTCAAAGACATTATGGTAGAGAGCTTGTGCAGGGGATTAATTTAAATTTAGATCAGCAAAATCAAAGCTATAGCCAGCATGCTCTTTACAATTACAACAATAAGTATGCTAATGTTAAAAGCGAGATGGCTGGAAACTATATTAAAGAAATTCTCTCAGAGAAGGCCTCTATTGGGGGGTGCATTCCAGATTATACGCTGACGGATACGCTAAAAGATTTATTTTCCACTTTTTTTCCAGATAAAGAGTTTCTTGGCCCTCAGCCAACGATTGATGGGAGTCTCTCATTCCCTGTTAGAACCGCGTCAGGCAGCATTCATGACCTTGATGAATTAAGTTCGGGCGAGAAGGAAATTCTCTATGGCTATCTACGTATAAGAAGCTCTGCCCCAGCAAATTCGATAATTTTGTTAGACGAGCCGGAGCTTCATCTTAATCCCAGGTTAATTCGGGGTCTTCCCGAATTTTATCGAGAGCATTTGGGAGAGACACTGAGCAATCAGCTTTGGCTTGTTACGCATTCTGACAGCCTAATTCGTGAAGCTATGGGAAAATCTGGCTTTAATATTTTCCATATGTTGCCTTCAACTGCGGAGAAAGTGGAGCAATCTCAACTTAGATCTATGAGTGCCACCGGCGATTTGGATTTGGCGTTAGCTGATTTAGTGGGTGACCTAGCTGCCTATAGGCCGGGTGGAAAATGCGTAATATTAGAAGGCGGCGGGGACACAGATTTTGATAAGACTTTATTGCAAAGATTATTCCCAGATGAGTTGCGGGGGGTTAATCTTGTTTCTGGGAGCAATAAAAATAAGGTCACGTCTCTGCACGAGATACTCGGTAAGGCGTATAAAGAGGGAAGTCTATCGACAAAATTTTACGCTATAACAGATATGGATAGTGACGATGTGGATGCTAAGTCAGAAGTTGTCGGTAAATTCTCGTGGGATGTTTATCATATCGAAAATTACCTATTGGACGAAGATGTTATTGCGTATATTTTAAATTCAATGCTTGATAAGCCGAAATTTTCCGTTGATGATGTATTAAGTGGACTAAAAAAAGCTGCATCAGAGGTTCTGCCGGGAGTGATAACTCATCGTCTTCGGGTCCATCTTGGAGGATTACTGGTAAGGTCAATCAACCTTTCTTTCGATCCAAAACTGAATGATATATCTCACGCTCTATATGAAACAGTCCAGCGGAGCTCAGAAAAAATATCGCGTGTTGTTTCGAACGAAGCAACTTTAGAGAAAATCAGGGAGGAGCAGGAAAAAATTACGAAAGATTACAAGGAAATTTTCACTGATGATTTATGGCGTAGTAAAATCCTAGGGCGAGATATACTTAAGAGATATTTTTCAGATTGCGGTGTTTCGGCTAATTATAATCTTTTCCGAAATTTGATTGTAAATAGGATGGCTGAACTTGGCCGTAAACCTCTTGGTATGGCTAGTGTTTTGGATAAAATAGCGAAAGATTAGAAAGAGTAATCTTCCATCCGTAAATTCTCATTCATCACCGCCCCGGCCGCCCCGTTTTCCCCTTCGTGCGCCCCTTGCGCTTCGCCTCCGCCGGATCCTCATAGCTCCCGACGCCAATCTTCCCCCGTCTCACCGGCTTGGCATCCTCGGCGCCGTTTGTACGCTCGGGTTGGCCTTCGAGGAGGGGGGAGGTGCGCTTTTTGGTGCTGAGGGTTTCCGGCGGGCGGTCCGGCAGGTCGCCGGTGACGGGCTTTTCGGTGCGGCCGACGGTCATTTCGTCGAGTGTGTTCTTGCGGAAGAGGGATTTGCCCGCCGGCGTCGCGACGTCGCGGCCCATCTCGTCCAGATCAGGGTTGCGGAAGAGCGGGCGCTCGGTGTCGGTGCCCGGGCCCATGTCGTCAAGCGAGGGTTTCTGGAAGAGGGATTTTGCGGAGGGCTTGCCGGAAGGGACGCCATCCCCCTCCGTCCTACCGGGCATCTCCCCCTTAAGGGGGGAGATCGACTCGTGGTCGGTGCCGGTTTTCCTCTTTCCGCTCCCGGCCTGGGCCTTCGCCGAGCCCTTTCCATTCCCCCTTGCGCCTTCGGCGCCTGACGCCTCTTGCCTTGCCATCGGGTCGTCCATGACGGCGAGTTCGGCGGCCTTGAGGCGCTTGATCTCGTCGCGGATGCGGGCGGCGGCTTCGAAGTCGAGGTCGGCGGCGGCGTCGCGCATCTGTTTTTCGAGCGCTTCGAGATGGGCCTTCAGGTTGTTGCCGACGAGGTGGCCGGCGTCTGCAAAACCCTTGCCGGAGACACCGGAAATGTCGGCGCGGACGTGGTCGCGCTCGTAGACGCTGTCGAGGATGTCGGAGATCTTCGCCTTCACCGATTCCGGGGTGATGCCGTTGGCCTCGTTGTAGGCCACCTGCTTTTCGCGGCGGCGGGTCGTTTCATCCATGGCGCGCTGCATGGAGCCGGTGATCTGGTCGGCATAGAGGATGACCTTGCCGTCGACGTTTCGCGCCGCGCGCCCGATGGTCTGGACGAGGGACGTCTCCGAGCGCAAAAAACCTTCCTTGTCGGCGTCGAGGATGGCGACGAAGCCGCATTCGGGAATGTCGAGGCCCTCGCGCAGCAGGTTGATGCCGACCAGCACGTCGAAGGCGCCGAGGCGGAGATCGCGGATGATCTCGATACGTTCAAGCGTGTCGATGTCCGAGTGCATGTAGCGCACGCGAACGCCCTGTTCGTGCAGGTATTCGGTAAGATCTTCGGCCATGCGCTTGGTGAGCACGGTGACGAGCGTGCGGTAGCCCGCCTCAGCGGTCTCGCGGATTTCGCCCAGCACGTCGTCGACCTGGCTTTTCGCCGGGCGGACCTCGACGGGCGGGTCGATGAGGCCGGTGGGGCGGATGACCTGTTCGGCGAAGACGCCGCCGGACTGCTCCAGCTCCCAGCCGCCGGGCGTCGCCGAGACGGCGACGGTGTCCGGGCGCATGGCGTCCCATTCCTCGAAGCGCAGCGGGCGGTTGTCCATGCACGAGGGCAGGCGAAAACCGTATTCGGCCAGCGTCGCCTTGCGGCGGAAGTCGCCGCGGTACATGGCGCCGATTTGCGGGATGGTGACGTGGCTTTCGTCGATGAAGATCAGCGCGTTGTCGGGCACGTATTCGAAGAGCGTCGGCGGCGGCTCGCCGGGGCGGCGGCCCGTCAGGTAGCGCGAATAGTTCTCGATGCCGGCGCAGGAGCCGGTGGCTTCGAGCATTTCGAGGTCGTAGCGCGTGCGCTGTTCGAGGCGCTGCGCCTCCAAGAGGCGGCCGGCCTTTTCCAGCTCGGTCAGGCGGTGTTTCAACTCCTCGCGGATGCCCTTGATGGCGCCGTTCAGTGTCGGGCGGGGGGTGACGTAGTGGCTGTTGGCGTAGATTTTTACCGATTTCAGGTCGCCGGTCTTCTGGCCGGTCAGCGGGTCGAACTCGGTGATCGCGTCGATCTCGTCGCCGAACATGCTTATGCGCCAAGCGGCATCTTCCAGGTGGGCGGGGAAGATTTCGATCGTGTCGCCGCGCACGCGGAAGGAGCCGCGCTGGAAATCCATCTCGCGGCGCTTGTATTGCTGGGCGACGAGATCGGCGAGGAGCTGGCGCTGGTCGAGCCGTTCGCCGACCTCCATCTGGAAGGTCATGGCGGTGTAGGTCTCGACCGAGCCGATACCGTAGATGCAGGAGACCGAGGCGACGATGATGCAGTCGTCGCGCTCCAGCAGCGAGCGCGTCGCGGAGTGGCGCATGCGGTCGATCTGCTCGTTGATCGACGATTCCTTCTCGATGAACGTGTCGGAACGCGGCACGTAGGCTTCGGGCTGGTAGTAGTCGTAGTAGGAGACGAAATACTCGACCGCGTTTTCCGGGAAGAAGTTCTTGAACTCGGAATAGAGCTGGGCCGCCAGCGTCTTGTTCGGCGCGAGGATGACGGCGGGGCGCTGCGTTTCCTCGATCACCTTGGCCATGGTGAAGGTTTTGCCCGAGCCGGTGACGCCGAGCAGGACCTGGCTGCGCTCGCCGTCCGACAGGCCGTCGACGAGGTCCCTGATGGCCGTCGGCTGGTCGCCGGCGGGCTTGTATTCGGTGACCATGCGGATCGGGATGCCGCCCTCCGACTTGGCCGGGCGGGCGGGGCGGTGCGGCGTCCAGAGCTTGCCGTCCTTGAACAGCGGGTTGCCGCTCTCGATGAGCTTCGACAGGGCGTCCACCGTCGCGGTGACGGCCGTGCCGGCGCTGAGGGACGCGGCGTCCTCCAGGGAGACGTCGAGGCCGGAGACGGGCATGAGGCCGGCGGCGGCGCGGGTCTTCGGGTCGGAGGAGGCGCCGATCGAGACGCCGCGCGAGGTTTTCGTCGCCGTGACCTGCTCGGTGTGGCGGCGGGCGGCGTTCTCCACGGTCTTGCGGTGCTTGCCGGCCTTCGAGGCGACCTCGCGGCGGCTTTCGACGCTGGCGGCCTCCGCCTCGGCCTCGAGCTGCTTCACCCAGTCGGAGACGCTGCCCGAAAGCGGCGCGCCTTCGAAGTCGGACTGCGGGGCTTCCTCGAAACCGGGGTTCGAGGGCGAGGATTTTTTCGGGGTTCTGGCCATGCGGGGAATATGGCGAGAGTCATGCGGAAAGGGAAGGGGTGAAGAGTACAAAAGGGAAACGAATTTGCGGGGCGCTCCGGCCGTTATCTTCGAAACGGGGTTGGGGGCGCGCATGAGCACGGTGGACGAGGCGGCGCTGATGCCGAAGGAGGGGGCGCTCGAGGAGGTGCGGGCGGCGGTGGCGGCCTACAATGCGGCGCGGCCGAAGGTGGCGCGCGACATGTATCTCAACCTGACGCTGGTGCTCGGCGCCTACCTGCTGTTTTCGGCGCTGCTGCTCTATCTCGTCGCCACGCAGATCGAGGAGGACTGGACCTTCGTCACGCTCGGCGTGCTGGTCTTCGGGGCGACCCTCGCCTGGAAGTTCGCGGTGGGGCCGGCGACGCGCTTCCAGCAGGGCCTGCGCGACCGCATGCTGCCGCTGGTCTTCGGCTTCGTCGACGAGGTGCAATATGTGCACGGCGCGACGCCGCGGTTCCTCTCGGGCATGCCGGACAAGGAGTTCGCGCCGCGCGACCGCTCCGAACACGGCGACATGATCGCGGGCGTGCACGAAGGGCTGGCCTTCACGCTCTCCGAGACGGAGCTCAGCACCGGCAGCGGCAAGAGCCGGCAGACGACCTTCAAGGGCGTGATCTTCCATTTCGAGCGGGAGGAGGCGTTTCCCGGCCTTCTGGTCGCGGTGCGGAAACCGAACGCCGTGCATCGCTTCATGCGCGACCTCTTCGGCGGCGGGGCGCTGGCGCTCGTCACCAGCGGCAACCCTGACGTCGACGCCTATCACGAGTTCCGCACCGACCGGGCGGAGGCGGCAACGCCCATCGTGCAGGGCACGCTCGCGAAGGCGCTGGATTACCTCGCGAGCGTGTGGCGGGACGACGTGGTGCGTCTCGCCCTCAAGGGCCGGGACTGCTACCTGCTGGTGCCGACGAAGAAGGACTTCTTCGAGCTGCCGCCGGTCGACACGCCGATCGACTTCGACCGTTATATCCGGCCGATGATCCGCGATCTCGTGACGCTGCTGGCGACGGCGCAACTGGTGCGCAAGATCGGGTAGAGGGTGTCGCCTCCGGGCTCGGCGGACCTGTTATCCGGCGATTTGCCGCGCGAGTTTCTTGCGCTGTTCGACAAGGAAGTCCACGAGCGCGCGGATCTTGGCGGGCATCTGGGCGCGCGACGGCACGTAGAGGAAAAAGCTGGGGCGAGGGTGGGCCCAGGGCAGCAGGACCCGCACCAGCGAGCCATCCTGTAGATAGGGACGGACGCACAGGTCGAGGTGCTGCACCAGGCCGACGCCCTGCAGCGCGGCACGCAGCATGCTGTCATCGTCGTTGAAGATGGCGTTGCCGTCGGGCTCGTAGACCACGGTGCGTGCCTCGGCGTCGGGCGTGATGAACGACCAGCGGTCGATGGTGCCGCTTGAGGTGAAACGATAGGACAGGCAGTTGTGATGCTTCAAGTCCTGCGGCGTCTCGGGAATGCCGTGGCGCTCGAGATAACCGGGCGAGCCGACGATCGCCATCTGCATCGGCGGCGTGATGGGCACCGCGATCATGTGCGCGTCCAGACTTTCCCCCAGCCGGATGCCGGCATCGAGCCCGTCGGCGACGATGTTGGAGAAACCGTCGTCCGTCACCAGTTCCAGCCGCAGCTTCGGGTAAAGCGCCAGGAACGCTGCCATATGCGGCTCGATCAGCGACCGGGCGGCGACGCGGGAAACGGACAGCCGGATCATGCCCGACGGCTCGGCGCCGGCCTCCCCGAGGTCGGTGACCGCGCCCTCGATCGCGGCAAAGGCGGGCTGCAGCACGTCGAACAGACGCCGGCCCTCTTCCGTGAGCGACATGTCGCGTGTGGTGCGGTGCAGCAGCCGCACGTTCAGGTGCCGCTCCAGCGATTTCAGATGCTGGGACACGGTCGCGCGCGTCACCTCCATTTCCGTGGCCGCCTTTGTGAAGCTGCGGCGGCGGGCCACGTGGACGAACCACGCCATGGCGGGGAGCAGGGAGGGATCAAGTGGCATATTGTCAGTTATGACTAAACACTGATGTCGTGTCCAGGCGGTTTATCCGATCCATTCCCCTGTTTAGCATGCGCCCTATATCCACGGACATCATGCTTCGGCACGCCAGCATGGTCTCGATCGGATACCCCATCTTCGGACAGATAAAGGAGTCATGTTGTGACCGGAATTTCAAAGGAAAGAATGCGGACGGCCCTGGAGCAGGAAAAAACCGTCTCCCCGGAGGATCACGCCAAGGTCAAGGCGCTGGCCGGCATGGTGAAGATGCCGCGCAGCTTCATCTTCAAGAACCCCGACGAATACGGCATGGAAGGCTGGCACGACCTGTCCATCCCCTCGGACGACGGCACGCCGCTTGAAGCCTGGTACATTCCGGCCAAGGGCGGCGAGAGCAATAAACTCGTCATCTTCAACCACGCCCTTCCGATGTGCCGTGCCGGCTATCCCGGCCATATGGGCAAGCCCTGGGCCGACTTCATCGAGCCGGTCGAGATCGACTTTGTGATCCAGTACAAGCATTTGACCGATGCCGGCTACAACGTTCTGACCTATGATTTCCGCAACCACGGGCAAAGCGGTGCGGCCAATGGCGGGGTCTGCGGCGTCGGCCAGTGGGAATGGCGCGACTGCGTCGGTGTGAAGACGTTCGTCGATGCCCATCCGCGCCTGGGCAAGATGGATGTCGCCCTGTTCAGCCAGTGCCTGGGCGGCGTCTCGCAATATGCGGCGATCAGCAAGCGTCCCGAGCTTTTCGAGAACGTCAGATGCCTGCTCAGCCCGCTGGTGCCGAACATGACGTCGGTCTTCACCAAGCTCAGCGGCTACCAGGGTATCGCGCAGTATCAGGAACTGATCGATCTGGAACTTCTCAAGCTGGGTGGTTTTGCCGCTGCGGACATGTCGGGCAGGCTTTGGGCGCCGAACATCAAGCTCCCCGTCCTGATGTGGCAGGTGAAGGACGATGCGATCATCAACAATCCGAGCGACGCGCAGAGCACATTCGACGCGCTGGCAAGCACTGACAAGGAGCTTCACTGGATCGAAGGCACGACGAAGCGCTTCGAAGACGGCTACAACTGGTTCGGCCGCCATCCCGAGAAGGTGCTGTCGTATCTGGCCCGGTACATGAACTGACGCCTTGAGGCGGATAGAAAACAAAACGCCGGCGAAGCCGGCGTTTCGCGTCGCTTGGGAGGAGCGATCAGAGGATGAAGTCACCCTTGTAGAGGTCGCTGAAGGAATCGACTTCCAGGATGAAGTCGGCCTTCTTGTCGCCGTTGACGTCGCCGAGGACGAGCTTGGTGTAGTGGCCGTTGTTGAGCTGGGTCTCGGTCCAGGTCAGTTCGCCCTTCTTGCCGCTGAAGGCAGCGCCTTCCTTGGCAACCCAGGTGAAGGCGTCGTTCTTCTTGGTGCCGGCGATGGCGTCGATGGCGGACAGGTCGATCTTGTCGCGACCGTCGAAGGTGTTGGACTTGAACTGCTCGATCACGTCGCGGCGGCCTTCGGCCTTGCCGATCTCCGAGATGCTCTTGAAGACGAAGCGGTCCCCGCCGTCGCCGCCCCACAGCTTGTCGACACCGGCGCCGCCGATGATGACGTCGCGGCCGTCGCCGCCATGGATCTGGTCGTTGCCCTTGCCGCCCTCGATCGTGTTCTTGTAGTCGCCGCCGTAGATGATGTCGTTGCCATCACCGCCGTAGATCTTGTTGTGGGCACTGGAATGGCCAAAAATCCGGTCGTTGCCGCCGTAGCCATAGATCTTGTAGACGGAATCGCCGTTCATCGGGTCCGCCATCAGGAAGTTGTTCTTGTTGTCACCTTTGAGGGTAGCCATAGAATATCTCCGGAATCATGAAACATCGGCGGCCTTTCAGCCAACCGGTGCGCATGAATGGTCGGGAGCGGGCCGGCTTGTGAAGCGCGGGGGCGGCGAAGGGGCGCAAAGCAACAGCCGAACGGTCGCACTTTCGACGAACGGTTGATTTTCGTCGGTGAACGGCACTCGACAGTTTTCCGGGAAAAAACGATTATTCGCGAAATGAGCACGGTATCGAGTCTGCCATTTGTTTTTCACGCCGACCAGAGCGAATCGCAGCTGCAACGGGCAACGTTGCGCTTCGGCGGGCTGTATCTCGTTGCCGTTTTTCTGAGCTCCAGCCTGTTGTGGGGGCTGGCGGGCACGGACCCGATCGAATCGGCGATCGGCAAGCTCTTCCTCCTGTCGGGCGCCGCTCTGCTGGCAGTGGTCCTGACGATGGTGCTGATCCGGCTGAAGGCGCTGGCGCTGCCGGTCAAGGCCGTGCTGTGCTTCGTGCTGTCGCTCGTCGGCGGTGTGCTCTATTGCGGCATCGACTATGCGATCTACACGATCTGCGTCTATCCCGAGGCGCCGGTGTGGGACATGACGAGCATCGCCTACAACGTGATCTACGGGACGTCGCTCTATTTCGGCTGGAGCTGCCTGTTCCTCGCCCTGTCCTACAGCTTCGACCTGCGCGACCGCGAGCGGCGGCTGGCGCAGATGCGCGAGGAGGCCATGGCGGCGCAGATGCGGGCGCTGCGCTACCAGCTCAACCCGCATTTCCTGTTCAACACGCTCAATTCCATGGCCGGGCTGATCGAGGAAGGCGAGCGCGACGACGCACGCGACATGGTCTTCTCTCTCTCGGCCTATTTGCGCACGACGCTGGCGCTCGATCCGCTGCAGGACCTGTTGCTGGAGGAGGAGGTCGCCTTGCAAGCCGGTTACCTCACCATCGAGCAGCGCCGCTTTTCTGACCGTATGGCGGTGGAGATCGACCTGCCGGAGGAGCTGCGCAAGGTTCCGGTGCCGAGCCTTATCCTCCAGCCGCTCGTGGAAAATGCCGTCAAGCACGGCGCCTGCCGCAAGACAGGGGGTGTGACCATTGCCATCCGTGCCAGGCAGGAGGCGGGCCGCCTGTGGCTCTTCGTCGAGAACGACATGGCGCTTGCCGACCAGCAGCCCGGCGGGGCGAGTTTCGGCATCGGCCTCAGAAATGTCGGCGAGCGCCTGTCACGGCGCTTTCCCGACGCAAGTGGGTTTCACTACGGCCGGACCAGCGATGGCCGATTCCGGGTGACCCTGACCATGCCTATCAGGACCGCATGAACGCATGACCGAAATTTCCGTCCTTATCATCGATGACGAACCGATCGCCCGGCGTCGCATGGTTCGCATGCTCGCCACCATCGAGGGGGTGAGCGTTGCCGGCGAGGCCGGCGACGTGCCGCAGGCGCTTGAACAGATCGCCGCCCTGACGCCCTCCGTGTTGCTGCTCGATATCCAGATGCCTGGCGGCAGCGGGTTCGATGTGCTCGAACAGGCCGGTACGCATGCCCCCCTGCCGATCTTCGTCACCGCATTCGACCACCACGCCATCCGTGCCTTCGAATGCAACGCGGTGGACTACCTGACGAAACCGGTGACGCCGGAGCGGCTGCGACAGGCGCTCGACCGGGCGCGCGAGATGATCCTTGCCCGCGAGAACCGGGACACGGTGGTGGAGCTGCGCGAGACTGTTGCGGCTTTGCGCAAGGCGCTGCGCGATCAGGCGACGCGGCCGACGCAGTTCTGGGTGAAATCGCGCCGGGAGACGATCCGCATTCCGGCCGAAAGGGTGACGCGTTTCCAGGCGGACGGCGACTATGTGCAGCTGCACGCCGAACAGGGCAGTTTCCTCTATAACGAGAGCCTTTCGGCGCTGGAGCGGCGCTTGCCGACGGAGGATTTCCTGCGCATCAGCCGCAGCGCGATCGTGCGGCGCGACCAGGTGGCGCGGGTGAAGCGCGGGCCGCTGAATGTGCTGCACGTCGTGCTGCGCGACGAGACCGAGATCAAGGTCGGCCGGACCTATCTGCGGGCGGTGCGGGACGGGCTCATGCAGGGGTGAAGGCGGGCGCTTCGGCGCCGGCCAGCAGCGCGCGCAGCACGCCCGCGACATGCCGGACGGCGCGATCCTTGTCGCGGCGGTGATGCCAGGCGATGTGCAGCGGAAAGCCGGGAACGGGGATCGGCGGCCGGGCGATGTGGAAGCGCGCCGCCGCGTCCGCCGGCAGGCAGTGGCTCGGCATCATGGCGATGAGATCGCCTTCCTCCAGCAGCGGCGGCACCATCAGGAAGCTCGGCACGACGATGCCGACGCGCCGGCTCCGGCCGAGGGCGGACAGCTGGTCGTCGAAACCGCTGCGCGTGTCGCCGCGACCGGACACCAGGATGTGCGGATAGGCAAGCCAGCGGTCGAGCGAAAAGCCGGCCGCGGCGGGATGGTCCCGGCGCATCGCCACGACATAATGTTCCTCCAGCACCGTCTCGCAATGGAAGGCGGCCGCATCGACGCTCGGGAAGACCGAGACTGCGATGTCGCTCGCCCCGCGCGCCAGGGATTCGAGGGCCGCCGGCGCGCCGTGCCAGGGCTGGATGACGATGTCGATGCCGGGGGCGGGGCCGGCGAGCGCCCGGTGCAGCGGACCGGCGATCAGGATGCCCGGATGGTCTGCCGTGACGATGCGCACCGTCTGGCGGATGTCTGCCAGCGGTTCCTCCGGCGCATCGACGACGGCGGCGATGCCGGCGAGAAGGGTCTTCAGCGGGTCGCGCAGCGCCTCCGCCCGCGGCGTCAGGCGCATGCCGCCCTTGCCGCGCTCCAGAAGCGGATCGCCGAAGAGGTGGCGGCAGCGGTCGAGCGCGCTCGACGTCGCCGGCTGGGACAGGTTCAGCTTGGCGGCGGCGCGCGAGACATGCGCCTCGTCGAGCAGGGCGTCGAGCACGACGAGCAGGTTGAGGTCGACCGAGCGTAAATTCATGAAACAGATAGTACCATATACAAATCATCCATTGGAGTGATTTTGCTGTTCGCGGCATCCTGATGGCGTCAACACAGGAGACGACGCCATGAGCAAGACACTGATCCTTCTCTTTCACCCAGATCTCGCCCGCTCGCGCGCCAATGCCGTGCTTGCCGCCGCTGCCCTGCGGCTGCCGGAGGTCGAGCTCATCGATGTGCATTCGCTCTATCCGGACGGCGGGGTCGATGCCGGCGCGGAGGCGGCCCGGCTGCTTTCGGCCGACCGCATCGTGCTGCAATTCCCGATCCAGTGGTATTCCACGCCGCCGCTTCTCAAGGCCTGGCAGGACGCCGTGTTCACCCGCATGGTCTATGTCCACTACGAGGCGGAGGGCCGTCTGCTGGCGGGCAAACCGCTGCTCGTTGCGGCGACGGCGGGCAATGTGCCGGAGGCCTATGCGCCCGGCGGCGCCAACCGGTTCACCATGGCGGAACTGCTGCGCCCGCTGGAGGCGAGCGCCCATCGCTGCGGCCTGTCCTGGCAGCCGCCCTTTCTCGTCTACCGGGCGGACAAGCGCGACGAGCTCTCGCTGTTTTCAGCGGGCCGGGACTATGCGGCGAGGCTCGACGCCTGGGGCAGGGCAGGCGAGGCGGAGGAAGACCCGCGCCGCTATCTCGTCGAGGCCTGGGGTTGAGGCAGAAGCGTGTCCCGCGATCGGCCGGCGGTGCACGGCGGCGAGGGGCGCGATTTCAGGAGCGGTCTTGACGGAGCAGGCAAGTGGGCTATTCCCTTGTCGCAGCTCCTCAGGAATCAGGATTCGTGATGCCCTTCAGCCTCTCTCCCGCGGCCGTCTGGCCGATCGTGCTGCTCTGCCTCTCCAACGTCTTCATGACCTTCGCCTGGTACGGGCACCTCAAGTTCAAGTCGGCGCCGCTCTTCATCGCGATTCTTGCCAGCTGGGGCATCGCCTTCTTCGAATATTGCCTGGCGGTGCCGGCCAACCGCATCGGTCACGAGGTTTACTCGGCGGCCCAGCTGAAGACGATCCAGGAGGTGATCACCCTGCTCGTCTTCGCCGGTTTTTCGGTTTTCTGGCTCAAGGAGAGCCTCACCTGGAACCATGCCATCGGCTTCATGCTGATCGCCGCCGGTGCGGCCTTCGTCTTCAAGGGATAGGCCTTTTCCCGTAAAATAGTCGCAATCGGGGGTAAGCCTTCGGGCGATGGATGAGGTTCGCGTGACGACAAGCTTCGCTACCATGGCGTCCCTGCGCTTCGGCTATGGCCGGAGGCCGGGGGAGGCTGCGCCTGACAGCGTCGCGGCGCTGCTGCGCCAGGTGGAGCGCGGCGGCCGGGACCCCTGTCTTTTTCCGGCGGAGGGCATTGCCGGCCGCCGGGCGCGGTTTGCCGCCTATCGCGACCTCGACGCGGCCTACAAGGCGGCGCGCGAGAAGAAGACGCTGATGACCGTCGGCACGCGCACCATCAACCCCTATGCCATAGCGCTTGCCAACACCTTGCAGCGCGACCGGCACCTGAAGGTGCGGCAGGCGGTCTTTTCGCCGAACGGCTTCTACGAGCGGCTGGTCGCCTTCTGGTGCGATCATTTCGCCATCGACGCGCGCAAGGGCGGTGCGATGCGGCTTCTGGCGCCGCTGCACGAGGCGGAGGCTATCCGCCCGCATCTTGCCGGCTCCTTTGCCGATCTCCTGAAGGCGGCGGCCCTGCATCCCGCCATGCTCGCCTATCTCGACCAGACCCGCTCCGTCGGGCCGAACTCGCCGGTGGGGCTGAAGTCCGGCCGGGGGCTCAACGAGAACCTCGCGCGCGAGCTCATCGAGCTGCACACGATGGGGGCCGGCAGCGGCTACAGCCAGAAGGACGTGCGTTCGGCGGCCTATGTGCTGACCGGGCTTTGGTATCGCGCACCGGTCTACGAGACCGCCTTTCGCCCGCGCTCGGCCGAGCCCGGCACCTACCGGGTTCTCGGGCGGGAGTATGGCGGCAAGCGGCGGGACATGACGCATATCCATGCGCTGCTCGACGACCTTGCCGCGCGCAAGGAGACCCGTCGCCACATCTGTCGCAAGCTCGTCGTGCATTTCATCGCCGACGACCCGCCGCAGCCGGTGGTGGACGCCATGGTGACGGCGTGGAAGCGCAGCGGTGGTGCGCTGCCTGCGGTCTACCGGGCGATGCTCGACCATCCTCGAAGCTGGGAGGACGGCGGCCACAAGGCGCGCCAGCCGTTCGATTTCGTCGTTGCCGCGCTGCGTGCGCTGGACGTGCCGGCCGAAGCGCTTGCGCCGGGCGATGGGGCGAAGAAGGGCGGCGGCCGTCCGGCGGCCGATGTCGCGGCGCTTGCGGACGTGATGATGATGACCGCCGAGGGCAAGCCGGCGCTGACGGCCAATCCGCTCTCCGTCGGCATCATCGACCGGCTCGGCCAGCCGATCTGGTCGGCGCCGAGCCCGGCGGGCTGGGAAGAGGGGCTTTCGGCCTGGATCACCGCCAGCCAGCTTACCGAGCGCATCGCCTGGGCGCGGCGCCTGGTGGCGCGCTTCGGCGACAAGGCCGATCCGCGCGCCTTCCTGGAGGCGACGATGGCGGATGCGGCGCGGGCGGACACGATCGAGACCGTGGCGCGCGCGCCGAGCCGTGCGGTGGGGCTGGCAATGGTGCTGGCATCCCCCGAATTCAACCGGCGTTAGGAGAAGGCATGGCCAGCGACTTCAACCGTCGAGCCTTCCTGTCCGGGGCCTGCTGCCTGGCAGCCGCGCCGCTCGTCACGCCCGTCAGCTTTGCGGCCATGCCCGGCGACAACCGGCTGGTGACGATCGTGCTGCGCGGGGCGATGGACGGGCTTGCGCTGGTGCAGCCCTACGGCGACCCGGCGCTGAAGGTGCTGCGGCCGAAGCTGGCGCTTGGTGCCGACAAGGGGCTCCTCGATCTCGACGGCTTCTTCGGCCTGCATCCCGCGGCGGCGGACCTGATGCCGCTTTGGAAGACGGGCGAACTGGGTTTCGTACACGCCATCTCTACGCCCTATCGCGACGGCCGCAGCCATTTCGACGGGCAGGACATGCTGGAAAGCGGCGGCGCTGCGGTGCGCGACGAGCGCACCGGCTGGCTCAACCGGGCGATCGCCAGCATTCCGCGCCCGGCCGATCGCCGGGCGATCGATGTCACCACCACGGCCGAGCTGATCCTTACGGGCGGCAATCCGGTCGATGTCTGGTCGACGCGGGCCGATCTTGCGCTTGCCGAGGACGAGCAGGCCTTCTTTGTCCGGCTCTACCGCAACGATCCGCTCTTTGCCGCCGCGCTGCGCGAGGCGACGGCGACCGACATGCTCTCGGACACGATCCATGGCACGGAAGGCAAGCGCGCGGCCGGTATTGCTTCGGTCGCGAAGCTGACGGCGGGCATGCTGGCAGCCGACCACCGGATCGCCAGTTTCTCCATTAACGGCTGGGACACCCATCTCAACCAGGCGCGCAGCTTCCGGAGGCCGGTCAAGGACCTCGCGACGGCGATCACCACCCTGAAGGCGAGCCTTCCGGCGGATGTCTGGCGCAAGACGGCGATTCTCGCCATCACCGAATTCGGGCGGACGGCGCGGGAGAACGGTTCTGACGGCACCGACCACGGCACAGGCGGTCTTGCGATCCTGTCGGGCGGCGCAGTGGCGGGCGGCAAGGTTTATCGCGACTGGCCTTCGCTTTCCGAAGGCGACCTGCTCGACGGGCGCGACCTCAGACCCACCACGGACCTGCGCCAGCTGGCAGCCGCCATGCTGCGCCAGCAGTTCGGCATTTCGGCGCGCGACCTCGAGACCGCGGTGTTTCCGGGATTGAGTTTCGACAGCCGGGCGGCCTATCTGCGCGGCTGACCTTTGGCCCGGCATGTCGAGGCGGTGGCTGGCCGTTGCATCGCGGACGGCTTCCCGGCGGCTATTCGACCGGAACGGGGGTCGGGTGGCCGTCCTTGTCGAGCGCGACCATGACGAAGGTGGCGCCCGTGACCTTTTCCAGCGTGGTGGTGAGGTAGCGCTGCGCCCAGGCCTCGACGGAGAGCGTGATCGAGGTGCGGCCGACGCGGACGATGTCCGTATAGATGCTGAGCGTGTCGCCGATCTTCACCGGCAGGTCGAATGCCATCTCCTTGACGGCGGCGGTGACGACGCGGCCGCGCGCGCGCTCGGCGGCGCGGATGCCGGAGGCAAGGTCCATCTGCGCCATGACCCAGCCGCCGAAAATATCGCCCGCGGCATTGGCGTCGCCCGGCATGGCGAGCGTGCGAAGGGTGAGTTGTCCGTTCGGCGTGCTGTTGCTGGTCATGCGCATCCTCTCCTTGGCTGATACCGGTCTAGCGGAATGCGTGCAGCGGCGGAAGAGGGCTTGTCTGCGGCGCGCCGAACCGGTTTTTGGTATTTCCGAGTATTTTCAAACTCTAAAAATTGATGATTGCAATTTTAGGCGATTTTAAAGGGTTTCCCGGACCTTCGGAAAGGTTGGAGTACCGCGTCCGTTCGTGTTGAGGAGACCCGATGAAGAATTTCAGAATATCCACACGCCTGTCATTGCTCGTCGGTCTGGCCCTGACCATCATCGCCGCAGCACTTGTCTACAGTCTCTACCATTCTCAGGACGCGATGGTTGCCGAGCGCAAGTCGAAGCTGGCGGCGATGGATCAGAGCATGCTGACGCTCTTTGAGTATTATCATGCACTTGAAACCGCCGGCACGCTGACGCGCGAAGAGGCGCAGACACGGGCGAAGGACGCGGTGCGGGCGCTGCGCTACGAGGACAGCGGCTACTTCTGGATCAACGACATGAACGCCGTGATCGTCATGCATCCGATCAAGCCGGCGCTCGATGGCACCGATCAGTCCGGCATGGCCGACCCGACCGGCAAGAAGATCTTCGTCGAATTCGTGAAGGCGGTGAAGGCAAGCCCGACCGGTCAGGATTTTGTCGACTATCTGTGGCCGAAGCCCGGCTTCGAGGAGCCGGTGCTGAAATATTCGCACGTCGCCGGCTTTGCGCCCTGGGGCTGGATCGTCGGCACAGGCGTCTATGCGGACGACCTTGCCGCCATGTTCCGCCGCAACGCCGTCGAAACGGCGATCATCCTCGCCGTCGGGGGCCTTGCCATCATCCTTGCCGCCTACGGCATCGTGAAGAGCGTGACCGGCCCGGTCTCACGTCTGAAGAGTTCGATGCAGGCGATTGCCGACGAGGATGTGTCCAGCGACGTGCCGGAAACCGACCGCAAGGACGAGATCGGCGAGATGGCCAAGGTCGTTTCCATCCTGCGCCAGTCGGTCGCCGAGCGTGCGCAGCTTCGTCTTCGCGAGGGCGAGCAGCAGGGTCGCCTTGACGAGGAGCGCAGCGAGGGCGAGCGCCGCCAGCGGGCGGTCAGCCAGGGGCAGATGGATGCCATGAACACCGTCGGCAAGGCGCTGGAGCGTCTTGCCAACGGCGACCTGACGGTCTCGATCCAGGCGATCGCGCCGGAATACGCCAAGTTGCGCGACGACTTCAACCGCGCCGTCGATGCGTTGTCCAGCGTCATCAACGCCATCGCCCGCTCCACCGATATCGTGCACGGCAGTGCCGGCGGCATCGCGGAAGCGGCCAACAACCTGTCGCACCGCACGGAACAGCAGGCAGCCTCGCTCGAGGAAACCGCCGCCGCGCTCGACGAGATCACCGCGACGGTGCGCAACGCCTCCGACCGCGCTGCCGAGGCGAGCCGCATGGTGGCCGAGACCAGGCAGTCGACCGGCCGCTCCGGCACGATCGTGCGCGATGCGGTCGCCGCGATGAGCCGCATCGAGGACGCCTCCAGTCGCATCAGCCAGATCATCGGCGTTATCGACGAGATCGCCTTCCAGACCAACCTCCTTGCCCTCAATGCCGGCGTCGAGGCGGCGCGGGCAGGGGAGGCCGGCCGCGGCTTTGCCGTCGTGGCGCAGGAGGTGCGCGAGCTTGCCCAGCGTTCGGCGAATGCGGCAAAGGAGATCAAGGGACTGATCAGCAATTCGGCGACGGAGGTCGGCACCGGCGTGGCGCTGGTGCGCTCGACGGGCGATGCGCTGAACGAGATCGAGGCACTGGTCAACAAGGTGAACGACCAGGTGACCTCCATCGCCACCGCGGCACGCGAGCAGGCGACCGGCCTTGCCGAGGTGAACACCGCGGTCAACCAGATGGACCAGATGACCCAGCAGAACGCCGCCATGGTGGAGGAAACCAATGCGGCTGGCCAGACGCTGACCCAGGAAAGCGAGCAGCTGAAGACCCTGCTCGGCAATTTCCGGCTGAACGCAGCCGGAGCGGCGGATAACCGGCGCCGCGCGGCATAACGCAAAAGACGATCTCCGGACGAACTTACCCCGGCGCCCCAGGCGCCGGGGTTTTTCGTTGTGGCCGGTTTGGCAAGGTGTCTGCAATGCAGAGGGGAGATCGGCCATGAAGGCCGGCCTGCGTGTGTCTCCCGACAAGAGCAGCGTTGTTCTGTGCGGCTGGCTCCCCACTAATCTCGCGGGGTGCCTGAAAACGGTTCCTTTACCCTGTTGCGCGAAAATCCTCTGGAAATGCAGGACGATCGCTTTTCGCGTCCGGTTTCGGGCTTTTCCCGTCCGAATGCGGACAAAAGCGACCTGCACCATGACCGGACAACAATGTGCGCAACCGGGACCCGCAGGGCGCGGGGCAGGGCTGGCGGAAGTGACAATGGGTATAGCGTTTGTGTCTCGTCTGCGCCGGCCGCTCGGGCTGTTCCTGATCCCGGCGATGCTTGCCGCCTGTTCCGGGGGCATGACCCCGCCCGACGACATCGTCGGCGCCATCCGACCCTCGGAGGAAGTCTCGCAGCGCCCTGCCGCCGATATCGGCGACACGGGCGGCGATCTCACCGACTATCCGGTCGAGACGACGGCCGCGGCCGATACGGCGATGGTGACACCGCTTGCGGAGAAGAAGCGCCTGCCGATGATCGACAGCGACGAGGCGATGGGCATCACCCAGCCCGTCCAGGCCTCCTCCGGCGTGCTGATCGTGCCCGAAGGCGGCGTCAACATGGATGATGGGCTGGGCGTCGGGCGTGTCGAAGGTCTGGCGGAAGCGCAGGCGGGTGAGATCGCGGAAGGCAATGCCACCCAGGTCGTCGTCGACGGCATCGGCTCGGACACGCCGCAGCAGATCGGCCAGCCGGCGACGATCCCGATGTCGGAGGCCGGCGTCGAGCTCGGCGAAGTGCCTGATGGCGGCGATTACCTCCAGGTGCCGGACAAGGCGACGACCCGCCGCCGGCAGACGAATGAGGGCGAACAGGTCGCCTTCCTGCCGCGCCTCAACAATCCGATGCAGATGCCGGAAACCATGGGCGGCATGCCGGCTTCGGAAAAGGCTTGCCGCCAGCGGCTGCAGAAGCTCGGCGTCAAGTTCCGCGACGTGCCGCGCATTTCCCGCGGGCGCTCCTGCGGCATCGCCTGGCCGATCGAGCTGTCGGGCCTTTCCGGCGGCATCCAGATCAAGCCGGCGGCCCAGGTCAACTGCCAGATCACCGAGGCCTTCGCGCGCTGGGTGAAGAACGAGCTCGTTCCGTCCAGCCGCACGCGCTATCTCTCGGGCGTCTCGGCCATCCACCAGATGTCCTCCTATTCCTGCCGCACCATGAACTCGCAGCGCGGTGCTTCCATGTCGGAACACGCCAAGGGCAACGCCATCGATGTCGGCAAGATCGTGCTGAAGAACGGCAAGGCGATCGCCATCGAGAAGAAGGGTTTCTTCGCCTTCCGCGAAAAGGGCCTCCTGAAATCGGTGCGCGGGGACAGCTGCAAGTATTTTTCCACCGTGCTCGGGCCGGGCAGCGACCGCTTCCACAAGGACCACTTCCACTTCGATCTCAGGGCGCGCAAATCCGGTTACCGGCATTGCAGTCTGTAACGGCCTGATCTGAGGGCAAAAAAAGACCGGCGGGGCGCCGGTCGAAAGAAGGGGTGGCAACCCGTAGGGTGGGGCCGCCTGGAACGTCACATTCCATCACCGTCGCCGGCGCGGACCGGCGAGGATGTCAGGCGTGCTTCCGCGGGGGAAGCGGGCGGATGGGGCCGCCGAAAACTCCCTCAGGGTCCGGGAGCAAGGCCGCTGCGCGAGGGCAGGGGAACGCCTGGTGAGCGGGGTGCGTGTCGTTCCTGCCGGCCTCGCGTCAGACAATGGTTGAAATGGGTCACGGTTTGATGACAGTGCGCACTTCGCAAATGCGAAATTCCCGCGAGTCGCCGCCGTCCTGGCGGATCCCCAGGAGCCTGCCATGCCCCCCGTCGCCGATCTTGTTCTCTTCGCGCTCGCGCTCGTCGCGGCGGGCGTCGTGTCCGGCCTGCTTGCCGGCATTTTCGGCATTGGCGGCGGGGCGATCCTCGTACCGGTCTTCTACCAGGTGTTCGGCTATCTCGACGTGCCGGAGGCGGTGCGCATGCACCTATCCATCGGCACCTCCATCGCCATCATCGTGCCGACCTCGATCCGCTCCTTCACCTCGCACCGGCTGCGTGGCGCGGTGGATATGGACCTTCTGAAGAGCTGGATCGTCGCGCTGCCCTTCGGCGCGATCCTCGCCTCGGTCATCGCTGCGCTGATCTCCAGCGTCGGCCTTCGCCTCATCTTCGTCGGCATCGCGCTGCTGGTGGCGCTGCGCATGCTGTTCAACCGCGACACCTGGCGCGTCGGCAACGATTTGCCGACGGGCATCGCCAACCAGGTGGCAGGCGTCGTCATCGGCACGCTTTCCGGTCTGATGGGGATCGGTGGCGGCGTGCTGAACAACACCTACATGACCTCCTTCGGCCGGCCGATCCACCAG